>Ga0224740_10213_pt2 | contig 14579 bp, 20 predicted proteins | sample LIM_E_Water_Bulk_FD_161634 | JGI IMG/M metagenome (GOLD analysis project Ga0224740, IMG submission 161634) | Enriched cells from gastrointestinal tract of the lab mouse from Pacific Northwest National Laboratory (PNNL), Richland, Washington... | ecosystem: Host-associated > Mammals > Digestive...
TCCATCACCAGATTGTACAGAAAGGAGTTGGTGGGGCGTTCGTCGTGGTTCTGAATCATCTCCTCACAGAAGCCCCTTCTCTTTACAGGGGCAGACACTTCATGCCATGACCATCGGATTTATCCATCCAACATCCGAAAAATATCTGGAGATAGAGGCCCCTCTGCCCGAATACTTTCAGCATCTTTTGGATATTTTGCAATAATTTATTGTTTTTAGATCAAATTTGTTGTATAATAAGTACAGATAAATGATTTGGGCATGAATCGGGGAGAAAGATCATTTATACTTTATAGGGAAAGAGGGTTTGCGTATGAAGACTATAATTACCATCGGACGCCAATTTGGATCCGCAGGCCGTGAGATCGGAGAAAAGTTAGCGGAATATTTCGGCATTAAATGTTATGACAAAGAGTTGCTCAGCAGAGCGGCCAAGGAAAGCGGCTTCTGTGAGGAGATGATTCAGAACCACGACGAACGCCCCACCAACTCCTTTCTGTACAATCTGGTGATGGATACCTATTCCTTCGGATACAATGCCTCCTCCTTCGTGGATATGCCAATTAGCCACAAGGTATTTCTGGCACAGTTTGACACCATCAAGAAGATTGCGGATGAAGGCGGCTGTGTGATCGTTGGCCGCTGCGCGGATTATGCGCTGGCGGACTATGAGAACTGCATTCATCTGTTCATCTACGCAGACGAAGACACCAAGGTCAAACGGATCATGGAAAAATATGAGTTGACGGAATCCAAGGCCCGGGACATGATCACCAAAAAGGATAAGCAGCGCCAGAGTTATTACAATTATTATTCCTCCAAAAAATGGGGCCGCGCGGACAGTTATGATCTGTGTATCAACAGCAGTGTGCTGGGCGTGGAGGGAACGGTGAAACTGATTATCCAATATGTGGAGGATTTTGAGGCCAGGAAAAAATAGAGCATGTATTTTTCCTTAAATAATTAGAAATATTTTCTTGACAAACAGGGCACCTCATGCTATGATGTTCCAGTATGCCGCATAACTAGGTAAAAGTGTGTCATTTTCTGAATGCGCCACCAAAGTTAGCGAGTAAGAACGAAGGTATTCGTTGCTGGAGTTCATGAATAGGAGGTGCCTTATGTACGCAATTATTGCAACAGGTGGAAAGCAGTACAAAGTTTCTGAGGGAGATGTGATCAAAGTCGAGAAGATCGACGCAGAGGCTGGTGCTACTGTGACTTTTGACCAGGTAATCGCAGTAAGTGACGCTACCCTCAAGGTGGGTGCAGATGTAGCCGGTGCTACTGTAGCAGCTACCGTTATGGAGCAGGGTAGAGGTAAGAAGGTTATTGTATACAAATACAAGAGAAAAACCGGATACCACAAGAAGAACGGTCATAGACAAGCATACACGCAGGTTAAGATTGACAAGATTAACGCCTAATGTAAGTGGACGATTATGACGACAGTAGTGATTCGCGGGACAAAAGCACAGAAATATACAGGTTTTACCTGTATGGGGCATGCGGATTATGCGAGACCTGGCAAGCCGGATATTTTGTGCGCTTCCATATCCATACTGGTGATCAACACCGTCAATTCACTGGAGGAACTGGCCGGAGAGGCTTTGCGGATATCCACCAATGAGGAGACAGGCTTTATTCGGTGTGAGATGGAGAGTGACCTGCAGGAAAAATCCGTCTTTTTGATGGATGCCATGGTATTTGGTTTACAGCAGCTTGCCAATACCTATGGGGAAAAGTATCTTACAGTAAAGTTTGAGGAGGTGTAAGCCATGTTAAATATGAACCTTCAATTCTTCGCCCATAAAAAAGGTGTGGGTTCCACCAAGAACGGCAGGGATTCCGAATCCAAGAGACTGGGTGCGAAGAGAGCCGACGGACAGTTCGTAAAGGCTGGTAACATTCTGTACAGGCAGCGTGGGACCAAGATCCATCCCGGCGTAAACGTGGGCATCGGCGGCGATGACACCCTGTTTGCATTGGTTGATGGCGTTCTGAGATTCGAGAGAAAGGGCAGAGACAAGAAGCAGGCTTCCGTATATCCTGTTGAAAAGTAATGCCGATTATCGAACATAGTCATGAGAGGCTTCAAACATATCCTGTTGTTTGAAGCCTTTTGTTCGTGATACTACTTTACCCGTTAGAATGAGGAGAAAAGCAGGATGTTTGCAGACAGAGCGACAATATATGTGAGAAGCGGAAAAGGCGGGGACGGACATGTCTCCTTCCGCAGGGAAAAATACGTGCCCAGCGGCGGTCCGGACGGCGGGGACGGAGGCCATGGGGGTGACGTAATCTTTCAGGTGGATGAAGGTATGAACACTCTGGTGGATTACCGCCATATTCGAAAATACAAAGCCCAGGACGGTGAGCCGGGGGGCAAAAAGAACTGTCACGGCAAGAATGGACAGGATATCGTGCTGAAAGTGCCTCAGGGAACCGTGATCAAGGAAGCGGAAACGGGAAAAGTCATTGCGGACATGTCCGGCGACCGTCGGCGAATGGTATTGCTGAAGGGAGGCAGGGGAGGCAATGGTAACCAGCACTATGCCACCAGCACCATGCAGGCACCCAAGTATGCCCAACCGGGGCAGCCGGCGCAGGAACTGACCTTGCTTCTGGAACTGAAGGTTATAGCGGACGTGGGGCTGGTAGGATTCCCCAACGTGGGAAAATCCACACTTTTGTCCCGGGTGTCCAACGCTCAGCCCAAGATTGCCAATTATCATTTCACCACCCTCAGTCCCAATCTGGGAGTGGTGGATCTGGAAGATGCCAGAGGATTTGTGATTGCGGATATACCCGGTCTGATAGAAGGCGCTTCCCAGGGGGCGGGACTGGGCCATGAATTTCTGCGGCATATCGAGCGAACCAAGGTCATCATCCATATTGTGGACGCGGCAGGTACCGAGGGACGCGATCCCATCGAGGATATATATGCCATTAATAAGGAACTGGAAAGTTACAATGCGGATATCTCCAAGCGCCCCCAGGTGATTGCCGCCAATAAGATAGACGCCATCTACTCCGTGGAGGAAAGTGACCCTCTGGCAGCGCTGAAGGCGGAATTTGAGCCAAAGGGGATTCCAGTATATCCTATCTCCGCCATCAGTGGACAGGGGCTGAAGGAACTGCTGTACCATGTGCGGGAGATGCTGGACCAGTTGACCCAGGAGCCTACAGTCTTTGCGCAGGAATATTTCCCGGAGGAGGAGCGGACCTCCTACGGCGATATGCCCTATACGGTGGTTTATGATGAGGAAGCGAACGAGTATGTGGTGGAAGGTCCCCGCATAGAGAAAATGCTGGGGTATACCAACCTGGAGAGTGAGAAGGGCTTTACCTTTTTTCAGAATTTCCTGCGGGATAACGGAATCCTGGCAGAACTGGAACAGTTGGGCATCCAGGAGGGAGATACTGTCAGAATGTATGGTTTATCCTTCGATTACTACAAATAGGCGGTACTGGGTGGCCTGAAGAAGATCGACGGAATTCTATATAAGGAGAAAGAGAATGACAAGCAAACAGAGAGCATATTTAAAGAGTCTGGCCAGTAGCCAGGAGCCCATTTTTCAGGTGGGAAAATCCAGCCTGACGCCCCAGATTACAGAAGCCATAGGGGAATCATTTCACACCAGAGAACTGGTTAAAATAGCCGTACTGAAAAACTGTATGGATGACCCCCGGGAAATAGCCCAGTTGGTTGCGGAGCGTACCCATTCTCAGGTAGTACAGGTAATCGGCAAAAAAATTGTGCTGTACAAGCCCGACAAGGACAATCCCAGGATTCAGCTGCCCTGACCTCCTAATAGCAGGAAACAGAAGCAGGCCGATCAGGAGGAGAAGCATGGAAGATCTATCAAAATGGAAAAAGATAGGCGTCATGGGCGGAACTTTTAATCCCATACATACCGGCCATCTGTTGCTGGCACAATGGGCCATGGAGGAGGCGGGGCTGAATGGGATTCTGTTTATGCCCACCGGCAATTCCTATATGAAGGACAGGGGGGAGATGCTGCCGGGATCTGAGCGGCTGGCCATGACCAGATTGGCCGTGGCTGACAGAGACTGCTTTGCATGCTCAGACCTGGAAGTGCGTCGGGGGGGCAATACCTACACCTATGAGACATTGGAAGCCCTGCAGAATATGTATCCCCAAGCCCACCTGTACTTTATTCTGGGGGCGGACTGTCTGTTTTCTATCGAAAACTGGTATTGTCCGGAGAAAATCTTCCGAAGTTGCGTCTTGCTGGCAGCGTCCAGAAACGGCATGCCCATGAACAAACTGGAAACAAAACGGCAGGAATTGGAAGAACGTTATGACGCGAGGATCCTGTTGATGGCTTTTCCCAATCTGGAAATTTCCTCAACGGATATTCGGTATCGCTGCAGGGAGGGCAGAAGCATTCGGTATCTGGTCCCGGAACCTGTACGGGAATATATTTTTCAGAATCATTATTATGAAAATCCATGAGGATAAGTTATTGAAACCAAGTGAACTGAGCAAACTAAGAAAAGAGATGTCAAAAGTCCAGGACGGAAAGCGCTATGAGCATACCCTGGCCGTGGCCTACACGGCGGCAAACCTGGCTGCCTGCCATGGGGAGAAGGCAGACCATGCGCTGGTTGCAGGTATGCTTCATGATTGCGCCAAGTGTCTGCCGGAGAAGAAGCTGCTGTCCATCTGTGAAAAACAGCATATGCAGATCAGCAAAGAAGAATATAAGAAGCCTTCTCTGCTCCATGCCAAGGCAGGAAGCTATCTGGCAGGAAAAAAATACCATGTGTCAGACCGGGATATTCTGAACGCGATTCATAATCATACTACGGGACGCCCAGGTATGTCCCTGCTGGAAAAGATCATTTTTGTAGCCGATTATATGGAACCGGGACGCAGACAGGCTCCCAGACTGGAACAGATTCGCAGAACCGCCTTCGTTGATCTTGACCGGGCTGTACTGCTTATCCTGGAGGATACTCTGAATTATTTACAGGACAGCGATTCCGTGATCGAAAAGACCACCCAGGATACCTATGAATATTACAGGGAAAGGCTGGAGGGCGGGGCCTCCCCGGCCGGGACGCGTTAAATGGGATTTGTTCGGATGACAGCAGCATGTATATGCAATGTATTTAATGGGAGGAAGAAATATGAATACATCCAAGGAAATTGCCAGACTTGCCATAGAGGCACTGGAAGATAAGAAAGCGGAAGATATTAAGATAATTGACATCAGTGAACTCTCCGTAATCGCAGATTATTTTATCATTGCCGGGGGCAGTAACCGTAGCCAGATCCAGGCACTCAGTGACAATGTGGAGGAAAAACTGGGCCGTGCCGGACATTTCAAAAAGCAGGTGGAAGGCTATGACACTGCCAACTGGATCCTGATGGATTTCGGCGATGTGATCGTACATGTATTTGACAAGGAAAACCGTTTGCTATATGATCTGGAGCGTATCTGGAGAGACGGCAAAATCGTGGCAAAAGAAGAATTATAAGCGGGAAAAAACAGTGGCTGTTCTTATCCAAGAATAACCACTGTTTTTTTATCGCTGTGACGAAACAGATACTTTACGTATCCCTGCGTCCGCTTCCCAGATGCATATAAAAAGTGACCAGGTATAATCCGCAAAGTCCCACGATTACATAAACGATCCTGGACAGCCAGGACATATCACCGAAGATAAATGCCACCAGGTCAAATCGGAACAGGCCGATTAATCCCCAATTAATTGCGCCGATAATCGCAATCGTCAGGGCCGTGCCATCCAAATATTTATTTCCCATATGATTTCCTCCTAACTAGAATTCCGCAACTCTCCTGTCAGTACACAATTTCAAACATCCGGCCGTGTAAAAGTCCGCATATTGACAGTGGCATACTGTTCGAAGAGACGCTGTTTAGAGTTCACATACTTCTATGCTCCACAGCTATTGTGTCCATTCAAAAGGAGGAATATGCAAAATCAGCGGTAAAAACGAAAAACACCAAAAACTTTTCCCAAAATCTGGCAATCATTGACAATGATAGGTTCCATGGAATCATTTTCCGGCTGCAGGCGAATATGGCCGTCCTCCTTATAAAATGTCTTAACGGTGGCAGAATCTTCCACCAAGGCCACCACCATGTCTCCGTTGGAGGCATCGTTGCAGCAGCTTACAAATATGCGGTCGCCATTGAAAATACCGGCATTGATCATGGAATCTCCCTTGACTTTCAAAATAAAGGATTCCCCCAGAGGCACCACATCCGCAGGCACAGGGAAATAGTCTTCGATATTCTCCTGTGCCAGGATCGGCTGCCCGGCAGCCACCTGCCCTACCACGGGAAGACTAACCACCTCCGTTCGTACCATCTGAAAGCTGTCATCACAGATCTCAATGGCCCGGGGCTTGGTGGGATCTCTACGGATATATCCGTTTTTCTCCAGGGTCTCCAGATGGGAGTGTACGGATGAAGTGGACTTCAAATGTACTGTCTCACAAATCTCCCGAACTGTGGGAGGATATCCCTTTTTCAGTATCTCGTCCTTAATATAATCCAATATTTCCTGCTGTTTGGCAGTTATCTTACCATAGCCCATCCCATGGCCCTCCGTTTCTTAAGAAAATAAGTAAACCCGCATTCTTATCTTGACAAAATTATTATAGCATACTAAACGGCAAAAAGCAAACATATATTCCAAAAATATGTTCGATACAGCTTGACAGAAGAATATATGTTCGCTATAATACAATCAGAGCGAACAAGTGTTCCGAACATAAATTTGCTTTAGACTTTACATAATACGTATCATTGTCTGTAAGGGAGGGGTGGAATATGAACCAGGTCATGCGCATTTATGAAAGAGATTTGAGAAATCAGCAAAGAAAAATCCGGAGGCGGAGAGAAGTGCGGCGTATCTTTATTCTGGCAGGTATTGCTATAGTTCTGGCGCTGGCCACAGCCCTTTTCTGTCATGTCCTTTTATCCAATGCCAATACGGAGCTGGGAGACATATCTTATAAATATTATACCAGCGTCCAGATCGCCCCAGGCGATACCCTTTGGACGCTGGCAGATAAATATGCGGATGAAGCGCACTATCCCAGTCAGAATCAGTATATTGCCGAAGTTATGAGTATGAACCATCTGGCGGGAGAAGAAATCTGTGCCGGTAACTATCTGATCCTTCCCTATTATTCTTCGGAGTTTATAAAATAGGGGCCGCTTTATTCCCTGAGCCGTACGGCATTTGCGGCCCGGCGCCGGCGCTCGTCCTCCTGGGCGGCATAGTGCTTTCGGGTGGTATTGACGTCACTGTGGCCCAGCACATCCGCCACCAGGTAAATATCTCCGGTTTCCCGGTACAAAGCTGTGCCGTAGGTGCTGCGCAGCTTATGAGGAGTGATCTTTTTCAGAGTGGTAACCCGGGAAGCATATTTCTTTACCAGGTTTTCCACGGAACGCACAGCCATGCGCCGGTTCTGCAGGGAGAGGAAGAGGGCGTTCTCATGTCCCTCTGCAGGAACCATGTGTTCCCGCTGCTCCAGGTAATCCAGCAGTGCCGTACCCACTTCTTCACCAAAATAAATAATAGCTTCCTTGCCTCCTTTGCGCAGGATTCGTATCCCATAGACATCAAAGTCCACATCCTGAAGATCCAGTCCTACACATTCCGACACGCGAATTCCTGTCCCCAGCAGCAGCGTAATCAATGCCACATCCCGCAGCTTGGTTTTTTTGTGGTATTCCTGTTCTTTCTTGGTCAGCTTACTCCCATCCTCCACCTGATCCAGCAGAATAGCTACTTCGTTGGGTTCAAGGCGTATGATCTCCTTATCGTGCTGCTTAGGCAGCGGTACCAGGGCCGCCGGGTTTTTCTTGATTTTTTCCGTCTCAAAAAAATAGTTGTAAAAACTTCTGAGAGAGGCCAGCTTACGGCTTTTGCCCCGCTCTTCGTTGATAATGTTTTTTCCGTCTTTCTGATACAGAGAAACATATTCCAGATATTCCTCTATGTCCTGTCGGTTGAGCAGGTCCAGATAAGTAAGGGGAATTCGGGAAATCTCCAACTTGGCGCAGGCACTGTTTTTTTCGTGCAGAAATTCAAAGAACATGCGCAGATCGTAGGCGTAAGCCAGCCGGGTCCTGGTAGAAGTGTATTGTTCGATCCCCCGAAAAAATTCCTTACAGAAGGGAGGCAGTTCTTCCAGCACAGTGCGCATCTTAAGGATATTCTGCATTTTCTGTTCCTCGTGATAATTGGTAACCGCAGTGTTATTTGCCAAAATATTCACCCCATCCTTTCAGGCTGCCGGTCTGTATGGCTGTAAACATGCGCTCTTTAACGCCTGGATTCTCCTGATTCAGCTGCCGGAGCAGATTCTTAACATATTCCCTCTTGGTGTGTCCGTCTGCCGGACAGGGACTTTTCACCACCGGCACATGGTATTTGTTGACAAAGCCGATTACATCCGCCTCATTCATGTACATCAGAGGCCGGATCACAGTGAGTTCCATGCGGTCCAGATAAGTCACCGGCGCAAAGGTATGGAACCGCCCCTCGAAAATCAAAGACAACAGCATGGTTTCCACCACATCATCCTTATGGTGAGCATAGGCTACCTTATTACAACCAGCCTGCTTAATTGCGGTGTTGAGTGCTCCTTTGCGCATTTTGGCACACAGGGCACAGGGATTATCCTCCTTGCGATCCTCAAATACAATTTGGGCAATATCCGTTTTTAAGATCGTATATTCCACGTTCAGACTTTTACATAAATCCTGGATTTCCTTCAGCTTCAGATTCTCAAATCCCAAATCCACCGTTATGGCATGAATCGTAAAGGGCTTGGGATAAAAGCGCATCAGACCGTGCAGGGCATAGAGCAGCGTCAGGGAATCCTTTCCTCCGGAAATCCCTACTGCGATCCTGTCTCCCTCTTCAATCATATGGTAGTCATCTATGGCACGTCGGACATAGCTTAGTACTTGCTGCAATTTCATGGATGATTCCTCCTCATATGAAATTATTTTACCTTTTTTTACAACGGGAGACAATATTTTTTTGATTTTTCTTTTCCTTTTCTTTCATGTTTTTTAGAAAATATCCCCTTGTTATATGCCTGAAATCAGTGTATGATGGTGGTGTGAAACAAAATCGGAGTTTGGTTAAGCCGGATTTCCGTTATGCAGAGAAGGGGTAAGAGCATGAAACTAAAATGGAAAAACCAATATATCAGATGGGGATTGACGGCGCTGCTGGTAATCATGGGCAGCATTATGTTTTACTATCTTTTGTTTCATTCCTCCAATATTAAGTCGGCTATTGACATCATGGTAGGGATTATGATGCCGGTGGTATTTGGCTTTATACTGGCCTATTTGCTGACCCCGGTTCTGAACAGCATTGAACAGAGAATTTTATACCCCCTCAGAAGGCTTCTCAAGTTAAAAGAGGGACCTAAGTCGCATGCACGAACCCGCATGTTAGGTGTGCTGGTTACTGCCTTGCTGTTCTATTTTGCGATTCATCTTCTGATCAGTATGCTGGTGTCTCAGATTGTTCCCAGTATCCAAAATATTGTTTCCAATTTTGACACATATATGACCAATTTTACCGCATGGATGAATCAGCTATTGGCGGACAATTCTGAGATTAAAGATTATGCAATAAACCTGATCAACCGTTATTCTGAAGAGTTGGAACGTTTCCTCAACGAGACTGTCCTGACCAAGTCCAGCGAGTTGATCAAGACGGTATCCCTGAGCGTGCTGGGAATCTTTAAGACCCTGTGGAACTTTATTATAGGTTTCGTTATTTCTATCTATATTCTTGGCAGTAAGGAGAAGTTTGCCGTACAGGCCAAGAAGCTGCTTTATGCCTGCTATCAGCCGGATTCTGCCAATGTAATTATTAACAACTTCCGTTTTGCCCACAATACCTTCATCGGCTTTATCAGCGGCAAGATATTGGATTCCCTGATTATCGGCCTGCTGTGTCTGATCGGAACCACCATGTTACGGACTCCCTATGCGGCTTTAATCAGCGTTATCATTGGTGTGACAAATATCATTCCCTTTTTTGGACCTTTTCTGGGAGCCATTCCCAGCGCCGTGCTGATACTGGTAGTGGATCCCATGCATCCGTTAAACTGCGTGTATTTCATTATTTTCATATTGATTCTGCAACAGGTTGACGGCAATCTGATCGGGCCAAAGATACTGGGTGATTCCACCGGTCTGTCCGGCTTCTGGGTAATCTTTTCCATTACGCTTTTTGGCGGCATGTTTAATGTGTTGGGTATGATTGTTGGCGTTCCAATCTTTGCCATCATCTATGCCGCTGTAAGATCCTATGTAAACTCGGCCTTGATAAAAAAGAAGATGCCCATAAAGAGCGCTGTATATGAAAGCATTGAGTGTGTGGATGACGCAGGAATCCACACCATGGATAATCAGGAACGCCGCAGGGCCATAAAATCCAGAAATCTGGAGAAGAAAGAAGCAAAATCGGAGGAGACTCCTGACCGGCAGGAAGAAAACCTGGTTTCGGGTATGAAATTTATCAGCAATATTGAAGAATGGAAGAGGAGAATGCCCGTGCGTTGGGATGACAGAAATGTAATAGCCAGAGAGCATTTTGCTGTTCCTGCGTATCCGCCGGAAGATACTTCCGCCCCTGAGAAAGTCAATGACCTTCTAAAGGAAAAGGATAAAGAGAAATAGAACCCGCCCTTCAGCAAAGAAATCCTTTTGTTTCGACGTAAGATTGAGAAAAAAGAATAGATTGAGAAAAGAGTTTAACAGGAAATGGGAGAGGAGCAGAAGTAATGCGATTTGTCATACAGAGAGTGACAGAAGCCAATGTATCGGTGGATCAGCAAATAGTAGGTGCTATCGGCAATGGCTTTCTGGTGTTGGTGGGCGTAAGCCAGACAGATACCAGAACAGTTGCTGACAAAATGATCAAAAAGTTGTTAGGTCTGCGGATTTTTGAGGATGAGAATGGCAAAACCAATCTGTCCCTGCAGGACGTAGACGGCAGCCTGCTTTTGGTATCACAATTTACTTTATATGCTGACTGCCGTAAAGGTAACCGTCCTTCATTTACCAATGTAGGCGCCCCTGATTTGGCTGAGGATTTGTATGAATATATTATCAACGAATGCCAAGCCCAACTGCCAAACCCGACTCAGCGAGTGCAACATGGCCGCTTCGGAGCAGATATGAAAGTTTCTTTATTAAACGATGGCCCCTTTACTATTATATTGGATTCGGAAACGCTTTCCATATAGAATCCAGGTTAATAATTTGTTTCATCTCTGCATTCATATTCCTTTTTCATTTGATATTCTATTTTAATTAGATATTGAACAACCTGTAAAATATCTTTAGGATGTTCAACTTCTATTTAAATTGTATTACAATATATAAAACCGGGATTATAAAAAAATGATGTGATAATAAATTCAATGGCCACGAGTTGGAACCCACCAACATTCGTGGCCATTAAAAACCCATATATAATGACCTGATAGAATAAAGAAGTTGAACGCAATAAAAAGTGTAACTTCCTACAACGTTCAAGTTTAACGAATAGTTGGCAAACCACAAAACACAAGTCAATAACCACCAGCCCAACTATTCGTTAAACTTGTCTTTTGCGCATAGTTATCTACATCTCCTGCCGGAGGTTTTTCAGCTTTTCCAACAATTCCAAATCATCTGCCGTGACTCGTATGTTAGTCTGAAATTCCCGGCCGTCTGTCGTAATCACTTTGCATTCCATGACAGTTCCTTCCTGGATTCCGGCTTTTGTAAATGCTTTAGCAAATTGCAGAAATTTTGGATGGTTATTCTTAAACTTATCAAAATCACTTTTTAGTGCCAATAAAGCCATTGGGTTCATATTCATTTGTAGACACCTCTTATAAACGAATCAAATAGCCATTCTATTTTGCCATGGCAGCCTTTATAGCGGTCATCAATTCTCCGTAAGTCTCATAGGCAGGAAGCTGTGGGTTGTCCGATTTAATCCTGTCGGTACTTCGAAACAGGAATCCCGCCTTGCTGGCTTTTATCATACCTAAGTCATTATAACTGTCACCGCTGGCAATCGTTTCATATCCGATAGACTGTAAAGCCTTAACTGTAGCCAGTTTTGCATCTGCAATCCGCATTTTAAAACCTGTGATCTCGCCGTCTTCCGCCACTTCCAGAGAATTGCAGAAGATAGTGGGCCATCCCAGCTTTTCCATCAACGGACTGGCAAACTGGGTAAAGGTGTCGCTGATGATGATAACCTGGGTAATAGAACGAAGCTCGTCCAGGAACTCTTTTGCCCCGGGCATGGGATCAATTCTGGCTATAGTCTCCTGGATCTCCTTCAAACCCAAGTGGTGTTCCTTTAATATTCCAAGCCGCCAATTCATCAGCTTTTCATAGTCGGGTTCATCGCGGGTTGTTCTCTTCAGTTCGGGAATGCCGCTTGCCTCGGCAAACGCAATCCAGATCTCCGGTACCAGCACTCCTTCTAAATCCAAACAGGTAATATACATATATTTTTCCTCCATAAAACAAATTCATCAATATCACTCATTATACAACAATTAAGAGGGATTCACAATACCTGAGATTTATTTATGTAGTGCAATGTATCCATCAGACTTTCAAACCTCTCAAAGTGTTTTTGCTGAATCATTATTTCCAGAACCGAATCATATTCGTAGCCGGGAAGGTCAAAAGAAAAATATATTTTATATCTTTTGTTGTTCGGACGAGACCTGAATTCCGTTATTGAAGAAATGTTTTGAATATGCCATATTACAGATTTATCCGCCAGCTTCATCAAATGGGCTCCGGGTTCTTCCGAGAGTAGAAGAGGCTCTTCCATCTGACCGTAAAGATAAGCTCGCAGATCCCTGTCTTCTTTGTGCAAAGATACCAAGTATATTTCTCCTCTGTCAAAATAGAAAATTAAGTTTGCAATGGTGATTCTTTTTTGCATCAAAAAGTGGACCCCAATCGCCAGGAATGCCATCAAAATGCCCGCTGCTACACATAACCCATTTCCTCTGATTAAGAGAATTGTCAGAAGCAGAATAACTCCTGCGACAACAGCGCAAAAGATTACCTTGTCATGTCTCTTTGGAACGGAAATCCAGATTTGTGCCATTTGTGCTTTTTCCCCATTTACATACTCTTTTTCCATCTCATGTCCTCTTTTCACATAAATAATATTTGTACTCTGATATTGCTATTTATTCCTCCTATCCTATAATACACAAAAAAACGGAGGAATGCAACCCGTAAAGACTACATTCCTCCGTAATATTGGCTATACTTTTTTATTTCTCGAAATATGTGAAAAATACATCTCCCTCGGAGTTGTCAGAGAAAAACTCCAGGTAGGAAACAGAAAATTCCTTAGCCTCGGCAGGTACTTCATAAATGATATGGTAGGTGCAGCTGTCTCCCTTAGCAAGGCCGTACTCGGAAGGCATTATAGTGCTGGAACTATCCATCTCAATGCCAAAGCCATAATCCTCCTCGCCATTGCCCAAATCATGCCACTGGATCTGGAAATCGCTGTTATACATGGGCAACTCTTCACCGAACGTATTCTTGATGGTGATGACCACATCTAAAAGCTGCATGCCGGCGGCAGGAGTATATCCCTCATACTCGGAAGGATAAGCCACGGAATCAACGCTGTACTCAAAGAATGCGGTTCGGAAAGTCGTACCAATCTCGCCATCTGCCTGGCCGTCCTTCGCCGTCACAACGCTGTTCACCGGGCTTTTGCCACATGCCGAAAGCATCATGCATGCCATCATCATCACTGCGATACAAGCTACCAATTTCTTACTGAATTTCATAATTCTCCTCTCCTCTTTCATAGGCTTTTTATTGTCTGATCTCTGTTAATCAGCGATCAAATGAAATTATAGTACTATTTTTCGTATTTGTCTATACCTTTCACGCATGAATTTTGGCAATTTAAAAAATTAAGAATTGTCAGTTTTCTTTTCCGATATTTTTGGAATTTGCTAAAGCATTTACATTTCCGCCCCCTGACCTTTCATTGCCAGTGTCACCCGGCGGGCAAAACGTTTTCCGTATACCCCCGAGAAAATAGCGTGATATTCATGAAAACCCACCCGGCACTGAAACGTCATTATCTCCATCTCCACGCCAAACAGTCCCACATGATAGTCCATGCTGTCCATGCCGCAGGATTGATAGAAAAGTCTGCGGCGCAGACGCTGCTGATGGTTTTCACTGGGGACATCCGGTGTTTCTATTTCCAACAGCAATCTTTTGCCTTGATACCGCTCCTGCAGAAGCCGGAGCGCCTGTGCGCCGCAGCCCTGCCCTCGCAAATCCTCCGCAATGGCAAAATAATCCAGCAGCAAAAGATCCTGCCAGGCGATGGTGATGGCCAGCCCCACCAACCGTTCCTCCCGGTTTATCAGTCCCAGGATCTCGGTAATACCCTCCCGACGCTTTTTTTGAATCAGCCAGAAGGGCTTCTTCTCACTGGCCGGAAAAGCGGACTGATATAGTTTTTTCAGTTCTTTCATC
>Ga0224740_10267_pt1 | contig 14528 bp, 14 predicted proteins | sample LIM_E_Water_Bulk_FD_161634 | JGI IMG/M metagenome (GOLD analysis project Ga0224740, IMG submission 161634) | Enriched cells from gastrointestinal tract of the lab mouse from Pacific Northwest National Laboratory (PNNL), Richland, Washington... | ecosystem: Host-associated > Mammals > Digestive...
TAAATGTAAGTTTTTCTACAGTCAATAGATGGGAAAATGGACATAGAATTCCTGCAAAATTGACAATAAGATGTATTATAGATTTTTGCAGAAATAATTCAGTAGATAAGGATGTGATATCTGCATTAGAAAAACTATAGAAGTGCAAAAAATCATTTGATGTGTTTATTAGCAAATGATTCAGCTTGGAGGATAATGATGTATATTAAAAATATTCATATAGAGAATTTTCGTAATTTCCATTGTATAGATATCCCGTTAAAAAAGCTTACAATTGTTATTGGTGAAAATGATGCAGGGAAAACAAACTTCTTGGATGCGGTACGATTAGTATTAAATAATAATGGTTTTATGTATTCTTCTCGTTCCTTATCCATTACAGATATAAATAAAGATTCTGCTGACGTATTTCTAAATTATTTGAAAGATAACACAGATGAAATAACTAAAAATCTGAATGATAATGAATTTATGAAAGCAGTATATGAAAAAATTCCTATAGTAAAAGTACGAATTAGCTTCGCAGATGCAAAGACTGAATATCAAAAACAACTATTGAAAGACTGGATTAATTTGACAGACGAAGAAGAAATATGTTTTGAAGTGGAGTATTCTTTTGCTCCGACAAAATTGAGGGAATTTATAGAGGAGTGCCTTTTTCTTCAAGACAAGGTTGAAAACTTTATGATTCCGGTCGAAAAGTATGAGTACAGAATCTATTCTGTGAATAATTACAAGGGGATAAACAAAGATAAATTAAAGAATTTCAACATAAGTGTTATAAATGCAGAAAGAGATACATTTTCGGAAAGCGATAAGCAAAATTCATATAAAATAGTAAGTTCGTTGATAGAGAGGAGCATTACGAAAGAGGATAGGGCACAGATTGAGGATTCCTACAATAAATTTTTTGAGGAAATTCAAGATATAAAGTCTTTCAAAAAAATATTTGAAAAAATGCAGGAGAATGAAAAGTTTGAAAACTTAAAAGATTTCATTGACGAGATGAAATTAATACCTAATTTCCCTAATTTGAAAAATATATTTACCAATATAAATATTGGATATGGAGAAGAATTTCTTTACCAAAAGGGATTAGGGACAAGGAATTTTATGTATTTGGTTCTGTTATTTAGTTATTTCCAAAATAATGATAAGATTTTCAATTTACTATGTATTGAGGAACCCGAAGCGCATCTGTGTTTTCTTTCAAATATTTTTGAAATACGTCAGCAGAATCTTTATTTATGTCTGTAATGGATAAGGAACGAGAAAAATACATAAAGCCATTATTATTTAATACTAATCGTATCGCATCCAAGAAATTTGATTTTCCTGCATCATTTTCACCAATAATAATTGTAAGCTTTTTTAAGGGGATATCTATACAATGAAAATTACGAAAATTCTCTATATGAATATTTTTAATATACATCATTATCCTCCTAGCTGAATCGTTTGCAAATAAACACATCAAATAATTTTTTGCAATTCTATAGTTTTTCTAATGCAGATATCACATCTTTATCTACTGAATTATTTCTGCAAAAATCTATAATACATCTTATTGTTAATTTTGCAGGAACTCTATGTCCATTTTCCCATCTATTGACCGTAGAAAAACTTACATTTAACTCATGAGCCAGCTCCTCCTGCGTAATTTTCAATTCTTTCCTGATATGTTTAATTATTTCACTAAAATGCATATGTTCATTCCTCCATATTAAAATATAGCATTTGCTATAGCATTTTTCAATATTTTATGTTTTGTGATTACTTTTTTTCGTTATAATATTCTTAAATCTAATATTTGAAAAAAGTCTTTCAATACATTGATTTCCATCCCGAATATATTAAACATCTAGAGAACAGTTTCTATATCAATAGCACATTTACTAATAATAGAGAAATTCGCCATTAAACAGCAATTTGCATACTAAACTTACAAACAAGCTTTTCATTGAAAATCATCGTTCCCTACCTCTTCGCTTTTTCTGAATATTATCCTTCACCCCAAAATGCTTTTTCCGATACTCATATTCTTTCAAGAACTCATTATAAACTGTCATCTTATATTTCATGCTTTTCATTTTACCTTCATCATATCCCATTCGTTTTTGATACTCTTTTAGTTCTGCCATTTGATCAGCTGTCGGCGGAGGAAGCAGCTTTACACGCTCTTCTAATAAAAGCTTTGAATAATCTACTTTTTCCTCTCTGGCTACCTCTGATTTTTTCTCTGAAACAAATTGATTTTTCCCCTGCCATTGTTCATTGAACTCTTGAAAAACACTACCGTAAAAGATGTCTTCATCATTTTCAGTCACATCATTATCTGCCTGAAAATAGTCAAAGGCTTCGTAAAATGAATTCCCGCCTTTTTTTGCCTCCTCTCGCCATTCCCCATAATCATCAAGGTGCTGCTTTGCCTCTTCAATATCCCACATAATTCGCCTATACTCCATCTGTTTCTGCTCTTTCTCCTGCATATACTGTCTGATTCCTGCCACTGTAAAACGGCTTCCAAGTTTGCTTCCCCTGACCGCCTGCGCTTTTCCGGTTTTACCCGCATGGTACGGAAGCGCATAACTAATGGTATTCCCTTTTAATCGTATATCCATGAGATATATTTTCTTTAACATCTCCACCACATCCTCAAGAGTTCTTGTTTCAGTGCTGTTCATTGCCAGTCTTACATAAGTCTTAATCTCTTCCTTAAAAGACAGCTTATCATGCTTCTGCATCTGACATTCCGCAAAACTTTTCCGTTCCTCATTATAGAATGTATCCCTGACCGAATGTGTCAGCCCCCGCTCCATGCACTGTTCCCCGAAAAACTGTGACATCTCCTTCAATTCCGGCATTCCCCTGCGGAAAGATTTACCAATCTTTACATTACAGTTGCTCACAATAAAATGAACATGGATATGCTCCGTGTCCGTATGCACCGCCCACATTGCTTCATATCTCTTGCTCCAAAAGAATTTATGAGCAAATTCCCTTGCTATCTTATCTGCTTCCTCATAGGTCAGCTTATCGTTATCATCCGGATGAAAAGAAATCGACATCTTATGCGCCAGAATATCTTTCTGCTTGTAACGAGAATATTTTTTATCGTGCATTTTTCGTGGCATAGCCCTTTCATGCCATGTTATCAGCAGACTGTTAGCAAAATTATCCCTGTTACATCCAAGCGCTCCGTACAGATCCGCTCTTGTCTTTTGAATTCCTTCTTTTATCTGTTCTTTTTTCGTTCCAAGAATATAATCTGCCGCACTTTTTAACTGTGCGACAGATTTGCAGTAACTGTAATTCACATTGACATTTCCATAAACCTCTGCCATAGACCATATCCTTCCTCTCATTTCTTTATTCCTGATCAGGCTATTTTCTCCCATATGCGAAGCAGGCTGTTTTCAATTTGTTTATATCTGTATTCCGTATATTCAAGCGGCTGCTTCATATCCATGCCGCCATAGGTATTAAGTATCTTTGCTATCTGGTTGATATTGACTCCCTGTTTTTTGAGTTCCGCCGAAAGCTCTGACAATAAATTACGCACATCCTTCAGCGTAACGCCATCTGCCTGTTTTCCTTCACTTACCCTAAAATCAATGTTCCATTCATGTTATATTCTCTTATATTCGCCATAATTTTTCCCTCTCTTTTCGTTTTGATTTAGTGATAGCAGTAGACAACATCTTGAAGAACCACTTCCTCTGCCATTGCCTTAGCCTGTTCCCGAAGCTGCCACATTTCCATTGTAGAATCCGGATTCTCCGGCTTATGCTTCTGTAAATACTGTTGCATAATCCTTTCCAGCAATTCATTTGCTTCTTCATTGATTTCTGCCGCTTTTTGTCTCAACTGCCCTAAATGAACCAAATGATAATACCTTTCCGGCTGGTTTTCTTTCAGATACTTTTTCCATAAATCTCCGTATTTTCCTGAAAAGGTATTCTGCATTGCTTCTGTTTCTTCTTCGCCAATACGGATATTGGGATATAAGATACCGTCTTTTTCTGTGTAAGTGCCACCCATTTGTTCAAATATTGATAATTCTTCTTTCTGCCTACCCATAACTTTATCCTCCAATCATCTGTTTCTATCGTGATTTTTCCGCTCTTTTAGCTGAACGGTTATGAATACCTGTTTGTTTTTCATGCCAATCCCTGACCAATTTTTCTATCAGTTCCACTTTCTGCTTTGGTGTGAAATCTGCGGGAAAATACTGCGATAACGAATCTGCCCTAATCTTAATCTGTTCTCTCTGATTTGCTTTTTCCTCTCCCAAAATATCATACATTTTATCCATATCAATCCCCTCTGACTGACTCAGGCGTTTCATCCGGTTTGCCTGTGAAAGAGACGGTGTACACTGCTCCAAATCCATTACCGCATGAAGCTCATACTGTTCCTCTTCTTTCAAATAAGAAAGTTCCACTGCTATGGTAAACGCTATTTTCCCTTCATCCACCATATCAAGAATCTTGGGAATAAGATTTGTCAGACGGATATACCTTGCAATCTGGTTCCGGCTCTCCCCAACCTGTTTTGCTAAAAGTTCATCAGAACGGAGTATTGACTTTCCGTTTTCCCCCATATCCTTTGACAGCTTCGTCCCAACTTGGGACAAAGGTTCAGTAATTTTCTTTCCCTGTTGCTTCATGGCTTCCAGCTTCATTTTATAGGCATAAGCTTTCTCGCTAGGCTTGATATGCTCCCACTGTAAATTACTATCCACCATCGCTATCGTCGCTTCTGAATCATCCATCTGCACAATCATCACGGGAACCGTGTCTATGCCTGCCCATTCGCTGGCTGCTTTTCTTCTGTGCCCTGCGATAATTTCATACCCTGATCCAGTTGGATTTGTTCTTACAATCAAGGGAACAAGCACTCCCTTATCCTCAATACTCTTTGATAATTCAAAAAGCTGCATGTCATGCTCTACCTTGAACGGATGCCCCTGAAAATCATGCAGTTCGCTGATCTTTACATTTTCCGTCTGTACATTGTGGTCGAAAATCCCACATATACTCTTGCCTGTCTGCTCCATCTGTTTGTCCTCCTACTTTTTAATTTGATTATCAAGGTGTCTGATGAATGCTGGCAGTTATAATCGAGTAGGGAAGATTTATCTTCCCTACTCGCGCGCCGGGCGTCCGTCAGCTTGCTGACATTTTCATTTGGACGCCCGTGTGCATCAAAAAGACCGCCTGCTCCATACCACAAAAATATAGAAAACAAGCGGTCTAAATGCGAACCAAACATTCGCATGACTTACCTATTATTCAGTTGTTGATAAGATTTTTCTGTAATGATTGAGTTTGTGAACGATACATTTTTGTGTCCACTCATACGAGTTCCATAACTACGGACACTTTAATCTCGTGAGAAATCTCTTTTTTCAGGATAGTCTTATGACTATCCTCTCGATATTTAGGTGTTCGGTTAAACTTAAAAATCCTCGCAAAGTGCGTAAATTCAAGGATTTCTACGAATCCTTCCTTTGTAGACAACATGCGACTTCCACATGCCCAACCCAAGGAAACATATCCACGCCCACTGCGCCCTCCGCTTGATATCCTTTCTTTTGGAACCAACCTAAATCTCGTGCCAATGTTTCAGGGTTGCAGGAAATATAAATTACCCGCTTTGGTGACACTGCCGCCACAGCATGCACAAACGCCTTTGTGCTTCCGCCTCTTGGCGGGTCGAGTACGACCACATCTGCCCTCTGCCCTTTTTGCGACATATATGTCATATATTCTGTAGCATCTGCTGCTACAAAGTGGATATTTTTCATATTATTACGCCGTGCATTTTCTTTTGCGTCTTTTACTGCCTGCTTATTCAGCTCTATGCCAAGCACATTTCCTGCCTTCTGTGCCATTACCATGCCGATTGTGCCAATCCCACAGTAGGCATCTATTACTGTTTCTGTGCCGGTAAGCGCTGCCATTTGGACAGCCTTTTTATATAAAGTCTGCGCCTGTGCGGCATTTACTTGATAAAAAGAGCTGGGCGAAATCCGGAAACGCAGTCCACACAGCACGTCCTCAATATATCCCGCACCATACAAAGTCTGGTTTCGTTCCCCCAGCACAAACGTTGTCTGCTGATCGTTAATATTCCATACAATGGTGGTAATTTCCGGATGCAGCCTGCGCAGTTCTGTAACAAAATGATTTTTATGCGGAAATTCTGCACAGCCTGTAACAAGAACTACCATAATTTGTTTGGTTGACATTCCCTTGCGCACCAAAATATGACGCATTACGCCGCGTCCAGATTCTTCATTATAAACCCATATTTTAAATGAACGAATAAGAGCCGTCACCGTCTGTATAATCGCTGAAGCCTGCGCATCCTCAATGATGCAGTCCTGAATCGGAACAAGTGTATGTGTCCCCTCCTCATAAGTACCTGTGACAACCTCTTCCTTGACTCTGCCAAAAACCGCGTGCACTTTATTCCGATAGTGATAGGGATAATACATTCCCACCATATCCTGCACCTTGCAAAACGGTTTTAGATTCTGCGAAAGCCACTTTTTCTTTGCCGCAAGCTGCTCCTCATAATTCCCCTGCCCAAATTGACAAGCACCACATCGCTGTGCATATGGGCATTTCTCTTGTTCCATTTTCCACTCCCCCTCAATATTTTATGTATTTTATCGAAAAATCTGTAATAGTTTATGTAGGTCTGCGTATTTACTGCACTGACCGTAATAAAATGTAGTGGTTGGAGGTATCCAGCCCATCGCGAAGCGATTTCCAATGATTGGATACGTAACAGTTCAATGGGTTATCTAAACTGTTACAAAAATCTCATCAATATATGCTAAATACTGCTCCATAACACTTGTATTCGAAAGTTCCTTTAACATATTTGCGGACTCTCGAAAATACCATTCCTGCTTCAGCTTGTCCTTCTGATTAAATTTATCCCAGCACACTTCCTGGCGAAGCCTGCGCTCACGAACCAAAGATTCCGCATTTGCAGTTTTATCTGCCAATGTAATTACTTTCACTTCACGTGGCATATCCCGCAGGCGCAGCAAGGATTCCTGCTTGCGGATTTCCCATGTATCCGCCGCTGGTCTGTCATGACGTTTATTCTCCGTTTCTGCTTCTACCAAAAAAGCAACCCGCTCCCCGAAGCCCTGCCGGATCTCGTCAATCGTTACCGGCGTATCCTCCACTGTATCATGCAGAATCGCCGCTGTCAATACCTCTCTATCTTCTGTCAACTCCATTGCATAATTCATCGTTGTAATAATGTGCGTAAAATATGGAACATTCGTTCCCTTTCGAACTTGTCCTCTATGTGCCGCCGCTGCAAAAGCATATGCTTTATATAACTGTTGATCCAATCCCTCTACTCGTGGAAAAAGGAGCGGCTCTCCTTCCTCCTCCTTATATCGGCAAATAAATTCGCCGCCGCCGCATTTCACAAAGCATGGGCAGCCGCGTCCGCAGACATACTGGCCTTTCTTATAATTGAGTTCCCCTGATACCGCCCTACAGTAAAAACTGCCTTCGTTGTCCGCTGTTACAATATGCGTCATATAGCTACCTCCGAATATTAATCCTTCTTGGTAAACTCAATAATCCAGCCTTTTGTTTCACTGCCGTCGTGATACTTATAATTTCCATACTCCATGCGACAAGTAAACGATACCCCTTGTTCTGCCTTAATCTCACCGACAATTTTTTCCATATGCTTTTTCATTTTTGTTTCGTCGCTGCCAATCGACGCGCTTTTGTAAATGGTTCCAAAAGTTTTGATATCGTAGCGAATCGCGCGGTTCATCGCCAATTTTAAGTCTTTTTCACTGCGAAATGGCCCTGCCAGCGAGTCGCTTAAATATTCGTTGCGATAATTAATAAGATACATCTGCATGGTCATTGCCGCTACTTTTGCATCTGTTTTGGATAAACTATCATATGTTGTTTTTAGTGTATGCCCTGTTGACTGCAAAATACAGTCATCCATTATCGCATATCCCATTAAATAGGAATCCATATATTTCAGATAAGTATTTGCGTCCATATCTTCTACGTCGTCCACATCGAAATCACTTAACTCCTGATTTTTGTAGAAAGAAAACGTTCCCTGTGTCAGCTTTTGGATATTTGTCCCATTGAGCGCCGCGCCTGCTGCTGCAATCTCACGCTGCTCCAGCCCATTTCCCGGCACATAATAAGTTCCCTCTAACGATATCCGAAACCAGCCATTTGAAGTAATCCCTGTCACATTTACTGGCAAATCCTTTGCAATTGTTGTCACCAACTTAGAATTGATATCAGGACTTTCATAAACCTTTGTATTATCATTGCTATAAAGCACTGCATTTTTATCCGTCACTGTAAAATTCGCCGCGTAAACCATTTCCATACTACCAAAACCATCTGATAAGTTTCCGCCTGCAAATGCTGCTGCCGATACGGTCATTACCGCCGCCGCAAGTGCCGCCGCTGTTGTCTTGAATCCTTTTCGTACCATAATTCCTCCGTTCCTGCCGCGTCTATCCCCATATCTATAATTCATAGAAAAGCGAATAAACGCAGCGTGCCCAATCCTAAACCGTAAACTCCTTTATTCTTTATCCTAAACGCAAATTTTATTTGCGTTTACCTGCGCCGACCGCATGCCGCAAAGCAGCTAAACTCCTTTTGCGGTCGTGTGCAGCAATTATAGCAAATGACAAACACTTTTGTCGTTTACTATATTCTTTTATCGCCAGATTCCTACACGGTTTTCCGGCGCCACATACATTCCATCTGTTTCCTGAATATCATATATTTCATAAAATGCATCGCAGGAACTTAACACTGCATTCACGCGGATTTTATTTGGCGAATGAGTATCCGTATTCAATAAATACATCATAAAGCTCTCGGTATCCTTACACGCCCAGTTGTACGCCATTTGTCCGAACGCGTCGTCTAGCGCTTTCCTGTCGTCTTTTATAATAGAGGAAATACACGTAATTGCGCCCAAATCTGCAATATTTTCCATAAGTGTTAATTCTCCGTTTACCTTTGAACCCATAATTTCATACTGATTATAATAATTTACAATGGACTTAGAAAGTTCCTGATACTTCTGCATTTCTTCGTCTGTCCACCACACGTTATAATTGCCGTATTCATCATAGAGCGCACCACTTGAGTCAAAAGCATGGCTGACTTCATGTGCAATTACATAGCCGATTCCGCCTAAATTCGCGCCGTCACTGTTGTTTCTATCATAAAAGGGGGCTTGCAGAATCGCCGCCGGGAAAATAATTTCATTATTTAAAGGATCATACATTGCATTGATTGTTTGCGGCGTGACATCCCACTCGCTTCTGTCAACAGGTTTGCCAAGCTGGCTTAAACTATCTTCAATTGCGACATTCATACTCACCAGTACATTGGATAACAGGCTGCCGCCCTCAGAAATCGGTGTTACCTGCATCATATCCTTTGCCTTGGGCCACTGGTCAGGATAGCCAATTTTAACTTGCATCGTTTCAAGCTTACGGATCGCTTTCTGCTTCGTCGCCTCACTCATCCAATCCTGCCGTTGAATAATCACTTCATATTCCTTTAAAATCTGCGCAATCATCTGCTCGACATCCTCTTTATCCGCCTGCGAGAAATGTTCTTCCACATAGATGGTTCCAAAGTCCCACGGAAGCAAATCCTGCGTTAAATTCATCCATATTTTCTCATTGCCCCAGCTTTCAGTAATACCATACAGCGCATTCTGCATATCGTCATGCAGCTTTACATACGTTTCATTACCATATTCTGCGACGTCATTGAGCATAACAAATGTAGAGTAGTCCTTTAACGCCTGCAAATTCTCCTCTACCAGCAAGGAATTGATTTTTTTTGCCTGCTCCACATCCATTACAATATATTTATCCTGCCCGTCAACCCGCAGCGTTTTCAACATTTTACTGACATCTACATTGCTGTATAACTGCTGTAATTCGTTAACTGTAAAAACATTGTAGGTAAGCGATGGATCGTATAATTGTTCTTTGGTCAAGGTCGAACCGCAGATATCGCGCAACAGCCGTTCAATAGAATCTGTCGCGTTTTCTGCCTCACTCTCATTCATACCAAACTCCCCAAGCATATTGTCAATGTAATCCAAATACATAGAAACATACTCCTGCGTATTCTCGCCCTCAATATACTCCTTTCCAATCAATGTATCGGCATACATCATATAAACTGCATACTGGTTGGAATCTGCTTTATCCTGCATAATCGTATAACCGCCAACAATACTGCTGAACCCGAACTCACCACTTAATTTTGCCAGTGCATCTACATATTCTGGAATGCTTTGCGCATTGCGGATACTATCCATATGCGGCTTTAAAGGTCCCAGCCCTGTTTCATTGCGATTTTGCACATTGGATACGCACTCATATAAATCCTTAATTTTCTGTTCGCTTGTGCCCTTCTCGTAAGTATTGGTGTCAGCCGCCAATTCCTTAATAATTTCCTCCATTTCGCTGCTTACCATTGCATTCAGTTCCCCAAACCAATCCCAATGCGCATCCGTTGCCGCAAGCTGAATTTTATCCAATAACCTTTTATTGACAAATTCGTAGTAATCATCCTGATAACGAAGTTCCTGTGCATCTGTGTTCTGCCCATTTGCACTAGAAACAACTGATTCCTGATTATCTTTTTGGGTATTGGATGTTGTTTCCTCGTTATTCGTCTGGCTCTGCTGTCTGCCAGGCTGCCTTCCTGCATCGCCGCAGCCTGCCAATTGAATTACAAGCTGCATAGCAATCAACAAAGCCAATAGTTTCTTTTTCATAAATCAATTCCCTTTCTTTTATCATTATTTCCTATTTATGTTCATAAACCGCTAACTAGTGCATGAATCACTAAATAATATATTATACTAAAAATAGCTAAAGTACAATAAGACAATAAAAAGTTAATGATTAAACATAACTGTTTTCTCCTGCCAATGTCTAACGCACCACAAAGTTCATTTGCAAATCTGAAAAAATCCCTTTTAAAAACCGAAAAATTTCCGAAAAGGTCTTTCCTTTTGCCTGAAAATATATATAATAGTAAATGTATTTTGTTGCTCCTGCAAATAATGCACTATCGTATCAAAATACTAAAATAAAAATGTGTATAAGCAAAGGAGTTTTAAGTATATTATGAATGTTCTATTTTGGACTGTGCTTCTATTACTGATTATTGGCAGCATATCTGCGTTGTATCTGCTCTCTATTATGCCGCGGCTGCGCGGACGTCCTGACTATAAACCATTTTATGGACATATGTATGCTCACAGAGGGCTTCACAATATGAACCCAACACTTCACCGTCTAAAAAATTTAGGACAAAATTTAGGACAAAATATTAATATTCCACATAATCCAGAGGGAGATTTCCCAGAAAATTCCTTTGCTGCAATAAAACGAGCAGCAGATTTAGGATACGGCATAGAATTTGACGTGCATTTAACAAAAGATGACATTCCTGTCGTTTTTCATGATGACACACTTCATCGTATCTGTGGCGTTAAAGGGAATCTTCGCGACTATACTTTTGCAGAATTGCAGCAATTCCGCCTGCTTGGCACCAACGAAAAAATTCCTGCTTTTACTGATATCTTAAAAATGGTAGACGGACGTGTCCCACTGATTATTGAATATAAGGTAGAAAAAAATGCCAATAAACTTTGCAGCATCTGCGACGGAATTTTGCAGCAGTATAAAGGTTCCTACTGTATAGAATCCTTTCATCCGCTCGCTGTACGCTGGTACCGCAAGCACCGCCCTGAAATTGTGCGCGGGCAGCTATCCGAAGATTTTACACGCCAGCATTTTAATATTCCTTGTTTTCTGCTGTCGCACTTAATAGGGAACTGCTATGCCGCACCAGATTTCGTAGCGTACAACTGCAAACATAGAACAGAACTATCCAGAAATATCTGCCGCAAACTCTACAAAAGTTTAAGTGTTGCATGGACTGTACGCTCCCAAGAGGAATTGGAAAAAATTTCACAAAGTTTTGATTTATTTATTTTTGAAGACTTTATCCCAATGCAGCGCTCCTCTTAAACCAATTTTCGTGCTGCAAAACAGTTGGTTACGTAGGCAGTTTCTTCTATATTAATGTGTATTTTTGTTTCAAGACTGTAAATTATTACCAATATGCATTTTAAGTGTGCATTTTAAACTTGAAAACGTGCATTTTGTTTTATTTTTCAAATTATACTATAACTTTTTAATAAAATAAATACGAAATTTTTTATAATTTTTACCAATATCTTATTGGGAGTCTTTATGTTATAATGACCTTGTTATATCGGATTATGGAATTTAACGGTATGCATTTTGACTTCCCGGTATTGACAACAGCTTCTCAGACAGCAGATTTGGCTTCTTAAGTTTGACAGCAGTTATAACAACAGAATTTAGCTTCAGGATTGACATTTTAGTATGGACATCAGTTTTACAGCAGGTTATTGGGACAGTTTTATCAGCAGTTTTCACAACATTGGATTATGCACCGGAATACCATAAGTATAACATAGGCTTCTGCATTTATGCAGAAGCCTTTTTTACATAAGTTTTACTTATCTTATACTGCTTAGGAATTCTCAAAAAATAACTTTTAATTCCACTTGTCTTTTTCTCCGAGAGCACCACTCAAAAATCAATTACATAGCCCGCTATGCGCCTGATTTTTGAGTGGCACTCTCGAAGAAAAATCCTACGCGTTATCTAAAAGTTATTTATTAACAGTTCCTAACTACATAACGCCAGCCATATCCGTTTAACCAGTGCGGTATGGTAAATTCTGTGATTATATAGTATAAATATTATCTTTACCAATTTTAGAAAATTTTATTAGTTTTTCTAAATTCTCAAAAAAATCTTTATTTTTACTTGAAATTATCAATAAAATTCGTTATTATTAAGATAACTACTAAGTTTTCACGTTCCCCGCGTGACATTTTTGGAATGGATTCTGAATGTAATAGTAGTAATTCCCCCAAGTGGGTGAGTGACAGGAGGTCCCACCGATGAAGAATAAAGCAAAGGAAATTCGATTTGATGAATTAAAAAATCATTTTGACGCAATTTCACAAGAAGTGAACCAAAACGGCGAAACCGTTACATTGACATTAGGCAGCCGTAAGGTTTTTATTGTGTCCGAGGAACAGTACGATAGTATTTCTCGTTTTGTTATTCCAGCACATTCTCACAGAAATTTAACATCATTATAGGCTTAACAAAGCAGGATGAAGGGTAGACAGATGCATGAAGAAACTGTAAAACAGGTTCGTTATTATTTTATCTCAATAAACGAATCTGTTTTTCGTCTGTCCTGTTTTGCAGCAATATTATCGAAATTATCCAGGAGGCGGCAGGTATGATAACTTTAACAATGAGATCAAAAGGCGCAGTTGACCGCAATACCCTATTGTCAATAAATAAACTCACAACAAAGGGCATACGCAATATCGCTACATCAACAACATCGCCCGCTCCAAACCGAAGCAGTTCGGTACCTACGCCAAGCAGACCTGCTCCGATCTCTCCAAACAGAACTGCTCCGGCAGCGTCTGTTCTGCCCAGAAGTTCAATCACACCACCAACACCAAAACCGATTCCGCCACTTTTTCATACGGTACAAAAAGGCCAGAAAGCACCGCTGTCTTTAGACGATGCCTGCAATGCAGTTAAAGCTTGTTTTGGCTGGAATACCACCAATGCGCAGTGTGATGTTGATGTTTCCGCATTTTTGCTCGGTGCTGATGGAAAAATATTAGGCGATGATTGGTTTGTATTTTATGGGCAGTCGCAAAGTCCAGACAATAGCACGCTTTTCCAAAGTACAGTTTCTTCGGATCGCGAGGCAGTCTGCATTGATTTTCAAAAATTAAATCCACGTGTACAAAAAATCGTGTTTGTACTAACCATCAATGAAGCATTTGAAAAACGCCTTCATTTCGGAATGTTAAAAGATGCTTATATCCGTATTTTAACACCCGATGGCAGGAAGGAATTGGTTAGCTATCAAATGACAGAGTATTATAGTAACGTAATTTCTATGATGATCGGCGAACTTTATCAATATAACGGTGCCTGGAAATTTAATGCCGTCGGAAACGGCGTTGCCAAAGATTTAGCAGGATTATGTGCACTGTATGGCGTACAGGTGTGCGATTAATTAGTGTCTGCAAAAGCAGGCGGACGGGAGCAAAAAATGTTAACATTTGAAACCATTAATGAATTAACCTTAAAGGTAACTTGCAGCGGAAATGATGTACTGTATACAAAGGCAGGCTCTTTTATTGCTGGAGAAAGCATGGGCGGCAAAAACTACAGCTTTGAAAAACTACTGCTTGGGCCGCAGAATAATTTTGCACAGGCAGCACTGGGTTCCTTGCTGCGCCGCGTTACAGGTGAAAATCTACCACTGATGAAAGTAACATTTAACGGCAATTCTGTTACTTATTATGCCAACAACAGCCAGCAT
>Ga0224740_10268_pt1 | contig 14524 bp, 7 predicted proteins | sample LIM_E_Water_Bulk_FD_161634 | JGI IMG/M metagenome (GOLD analysis project Ga0224740, IMG submission 161634) | Enriched cells from gastrointestinal tract of the lab mouse from Pacific Northwest National Laboratory (PNNL), Richland, Washington... | ecosystem: Host-associated > Mammals > Digestive...
CTCCGTTCCGTTTTGAAATGTGCCCTCTATCACTTGTGAATCGATCAACATTTGCAGTTTATCCAAAATATGCTCCTGCACTTCCTCACGCAGAACACCATATGCATAACAGCTGTGTTCCTTAATTTTGTCCCGCAGCAGCTTACCATTTTTTAAAAAACCAGCCACATATGCCTTTATCGGATTACTGTCCTCTCTGCGAATATAGGGTGCGCCTTTTATTACAATGGTATCCGGCGTCATTAATTTCTTGAGTTCCGACCAATATTCCGGCACTCTGCCCTCTTTTACCCCCGATACTTTAGCAAAAAGCACCGGAAGCGTTACAATGGAATCCGTAACATTAAAGTTTGGACGGAAGCGCATTTCTTGTTCCCAAAGCAATGCAATTTCTTCATAAATGCATTGCAGCGTGACCGAAACTGCTTTCTGATACTGGCGGTTGCGATACATTCCGGAGTCCTGATACATCATCGTATCTAAGTCCCGCTCGGCATGATATGCGGCTGTTGCCATATGCATCCCGTTGCTGTCGCGCGGAAATTTCTCCACGGTCAAGGAATCTTCATAGTGGATTTCATACAGATTGGATGCTGACAGACAGCACTGGCTGTTTTGGTTGGGCACCAGCACCACCACATCCACCGGCAGCAGACTAAGCAACTGCAAAAACAATGCCTCATTATCATTGCGGCAGCCGCCAAGATAAATAAAACACGCCGTATTGGGCAGCCTTAGATTTTTAAATAATTTGTCTGCATAACGCCTTAACCAGCAAATCATATAGACCGCCTTATTGACAAGCCGGTTTAACGACTCGCCAGATGATTTTGCTTCCGCAAGCATGGTATCCATAAACGCTTTTTTCATAAGCTTCTGCAATTCATTGTCTGCGGCATATATTATATTCGCTGATATATCTGCTGCCATCTGACTGGCATTTTCATAATTTTTGCGCCGTACTGCGGCAATCTCCTCATTAGCTGGCGGTGGCAGCATTTGCTCAGCAATCACGAGATTTCGTTTTGCCTGAACAAACTCTCTGTAAAATTGATACAGGTCGTTTAGATAGGTCAGCTTATCCTCCACACCCCAAATCCGCAGAAAACCATTATAGAAAAAACGGCTGTCGCTTCCTCGTTCTGCGGCAGGTTTCACAATATCCAGAAGTCCGCTCCCCTCCATCCATGCATTGGTGCAGTTCATCCATTTCGGCGGCGTTCCATACAAACGTTCTATATTGCTGCGTTCCTCCAATTCCTTACGCAGCATTTTCATACTAAAACCTTCCGGAAATGCGCCAAGCCCCACCTGATCAAAGCGGTCAGAATATGCCATTCCTCTATCCACTGCAGCATAGGCATTATCGCCTTGATACTGCAGCAATACAACATCACAGCCCGATTTCGACAGCATCGTAATTAGTTTTAATTCATATGTGCTTACAGTACCCTCATACAAAATTTTGGGAATTGTATTCTCCCCAAGCAGATTGACAACACGCTCAAATTTATAGTACAGCCAACACATAAATTTAATATACGCATTGCGCAGCATATTGTCATTTTTTCCCTCTGTACGCATCTGCATTAAAGTATCATACAGTGCCGCAGTTAAATTTTTACGCTGGTAATCATTCATTCTCGGCAGCCATTTTTTCAGGCTTTTCTCCAAAAATGCCATGTCCAGCCGAAACTCTGTCCCCATTATCTCCCCGTAATACGAAAGCTGTTTTCCGTCCGGATTCGGGATTCTGCCCTCAATCACAACACCTGTCCGTCTTGCTTCCTCATAATACTTTATCAAAAAATCTTTCACACTATCATTGTAGCCATTGATTCGATACAGATATACGCCTTTTTCCCTGCGATCTTTATATTTTATAAAATAATCATTTAAACTGCTTAACGTCCTGCGTTCAAACATTTTTCCCGATTCACCTCAAGTATCTGCCTATTGAAAATTTGCCCATTGATAATTAACTTATTAAAAATTACCTATTAATAATTTACCTATTGAAAACCTCTTACAAATCCATGAATAAATTCATAGCCAACAGCAAGGTTAATATTCTGTCCCTCATCAAATCCCAGTGTAACAATGCCGACCACCTCGCCCTGCATATTTAACACTGCGCCGCCGGAACTGCCATCCGAAATTGGTGCGGTAAACTGTATCATATCCACATTGTCTATTTTACGAAACCCCGATATTATGCCATCTGACACCGTATTAAAAAACCCCAGGGGGCTGCCAATTGCCACCACCTTCTGCCCTCTTACAAGCGGCTTGCGCCCCTGATAAATGGGAAGCGGCTGAAGCTGTCTGTCAATACGGATAACTGCCAAATCCAAAACGGAATTATATTTAATTAATTCCTCTGTTTTATAAGCCGTATTATCATCCTCGATCCGCACAGAATAGTATGACCCACAAGTAACATGATTGTTTGTTAAAATATATCCATCCCGCCCCACCATAATACCAGAACCGCTGCCAACAATCTTTCCCGATTTATCATGAATTGCAATCATTACAATCGAGGAAGCCCGCAGCGCCAAATCCTCAAAGGCAAGTTCTGCTGAAGAAGCTGCTGGCTGTATAGAACTTCTGTTTCCTTGTGCGGATGTAGCAGATGGACGATTCCATATAGAAGAATCCCTCCTTTGGTCGCTAGAGTTTGTTCCATCTGAAGGCTGCATGGCTGTCCAACCGGAGTCTGGCTGTAGTGCCATACTTTGTTTCTGTTGTGCAGCGTGCGCATCATGCCCTTGGTGACGCGGTATTTTGATTACGATTTTACGGGGTTCTTGGTTATTATGCTGACGATTTTCACAATTTTGCTGTTGGTTGCTGTTTCTAACTGCATTTACATTATAGTTTCGAGAATTACTACCTAAAGCATTGCTGAAATTTTTATTCTCACATTCATTTTCACTGCCATTACTTATCACATTACTATACTGGTTTCTATTATACTTTGGCAGTTCAATTTCTCGGAAAGCACCAATAACAATCTCCTGTATTATCCCCAGCTTCTTTGCTTTCTCATCAATATCCGACTTATTCTGCAATAGCAGCACATCTATCCCCAAAAGAACCAGCAAATAACAAAAATAATACTCCTGCTCTTTTGTTACATTATGAATTACGCATTTTCTTACCAAATCTGTCTTGGGATTTTTTATAAAATCATATCCCATATTATCCAACCAAAACAGCAGCTTTACCACGAAATTTTTCTCCATAGACGCACTTGCATTCGGATGATATGTATGATACGACTCCAAAACTTTACAAACCGCTGTGCCTATGATAGCCTCCAAACCATCACTGCTTTTTAAATGATTCGTAAAAAGCACCGTCTTCCCGTTTTGTATCCAATTGTCATAGTATTGAGAATAAACCTGAATATCCTGTGCTTCCGTCAACTGCGGAAACCCCAAAAAACGATAATAGACCGCCTGACCCTGCGCCGCTTTCTGCATAAGCGACTTATCCAATTCTGCAATATCCTCCCGATACGTACCGTTTACGCCCAGCACACTTAGGAAAAAAACCTCTTTGCAGTTCTGGTCTGCCTTGCCCACGATATTGGCAAAGGCATTGATAGAGTTCAGGCTTATGGAGTTGATTCTTTTTTCAATATAATGGTATCCCATATTCCAATTCCTTACCTGCAAAATAAGAAACCTCTTTGCAGTTCTGTTTCCAATTTTAATTCGAAAATAATCAATTTGCAATTATCATATCACATAAGCACAAAATATGCTAGACAAATTATTCAAAGATACTTCAATTAAAGAAAATTTTAAGATTTTATGCACGAATATCTTGTGCAATTTTGACAAAATATGTCCATTTGTCGGCACAATTATCCAATGGAAACAGGAAAAATCAATTCTGTAGAATTACTGCTATACTGCCCTGCTATTTTTCATTCGCTATTATATTGTCTAAATAATCCCAATGGCTTTCCCCAGTAAGCTGGATATTATAATATCCCAACTCTTCACTTTCTACGTATTCCCATTCCTGTGCTTCTCCTAAGCGGAACGTGCTATAATGAAGATTGATACAATTCCACTCCGCATTCATTTTTGCCATATTAATATTGAGTTCGTCATTTTCGCGCAGAATATATTGAACCGATTCATATTGTTCCAAGTCTAAAAATTGGGGAATCGGTGCGATTGCCTCCACTTCCTCCTTTGTCAATTCCCGCGCAGATAGTTCTCTCCATTGCTCATGATTAAATTCAAAAGGATACGGCTTCCATGTGTGCCCTGTAAATAATACCTTTCCCGCACCCAATTCCCAACCAAGTTCAAGTGTACTGTCATAAGTATCCTCCGTTATCATTATCTGCCCCTCACTATCAATACGCATAGAAGCCGGCAAATAAGAAAGGTCAACAGGCTGATCATCCTTTACTGTCATTACATCCGTAATCCACGGCATACCAATATCATGACTTAAAAATAAATAGATTTTCTCATCCTGCTTAATATACTGCTGCTGTGCTTTATAGACACCTCCTAATCCACTTAATCGTTTTACAGTATAATTGCTATCCACAAAATAAAGTTCACCCATTATCATATCCAAAGAAGGAGCTCCATAAGGGTCTGACCATTTCCCTACAATTACAAAGGCTTCTTCTGCTCCATCCCCGTCATAATCTGCTTGATATGTGTGCGTAATATCCTCAGAACTGCCATAATTGCCCGCAGCTTTTGCTGCTTGTGCAAACGGATTATCCGCCCATGATGGTCCAACATAACCATACTGTTTTCCGTCTGCATTGGGTGCTATATCATGGCTTGATAAAAATTCCACATACAGTCTGTCAAGATTGTGGTCGATATATAAATAATAATCTGGCATCTTTGATGCTTCCTTATAAATATAGTAATAATCCAAACTTCCATGTGTAATATACCCATTTTCATAGGCAATACGTCCTTGCAAATCATAATATCCCTGCACTGCCGAATTGCAAGTATCGTATACACCGTAGTTGCGGACATAACTGCGCTGTTTCAACGACTGGTCTTCACGATAAATCCAGTCAATTTTTACAATATCCGATATGCTTCCCTCCTTATCAAGATAGCTTATCCGCCCCTGTGCCAAGTAATGCTGCGGCTTTCCATATAAAGTATATTGTCGTTTCTCCTGATACTGTTCTATCTCTGTATCTTGAGCAGAATCATATCCGCAAGGATCAGAAAACGCATAAGGGTCTGCTGACGCACGCGCTTGTAATTCACTAAGGAAACTGCTCTCTATCCGCATTTTATCCGTTCCCTGAAAAAGAAATCCTTCCGGCGCTATCTTCTCCTGCTGTCCGTTTATTTTATTTGGATAATAGCGAATGCCGCCGCCCATACCATTATATTCATTATAGTAAAGTACCAATTGCAGCGCACCGCTCTCCTCATCAAAATACTGATAAAATGGTTTGTTCTTGGAGAAGCCAAAATCCTCCAAAAAGACTTCCGCACTCTGATACCCCAGAAGCTGTGTATCGCCGCGGTTATCCGAAACAATAAAATCTGCCGTTTCCAAACTAATATTATTCTGTGGAGGCAGCAGTTTTTTTACATGATTAACAACCGATTGACTCACAGACTGCTGCATTGTCTGTATGGTTTCTTCTGTCTGCAAAACAGATCCATATATCAGCGAGTTTGTGCTAAACTCCTTCTTATAACTTGTCTGTAATAAAAAAATAAAACATACTGCAATAACAACGAAAACCAAAATGAATTTTGTCCATGTTTGTCTGCCACCGTCTTTTCCCTTTGATTTTATATTTCTCGTGCTGTCTGCCTGTCTTTCATATCTCATTTCTAATACGAATCCTTTTCTATTATATCAACTAAAATGCCCCAGTGTCCTTGTCTGTTTTATACCATAAACCGCTTCGCCACCAATACGATACACCATTTCATAATCTTCTCCATGCACTGCAAACCCTGTAATTTCAAAGTCGTCCAATCCTGTCAAAGCAATTACATGAATAATATTTTCTCCTTGAACTGTATCAACCCACATCATAATTGGTCTGCCTTCTGTGGAATATATAACCTCACTGATATTGTCATTGACTGCCTCATTATCTACCTGAAACATAAGCGTTTCTACGGTTGCTATATTACTTGGAAGCCAAATATATTTCGTATATTCTTCTGCTGTACCATCATTATTTAAGTCACAACGATATACTTTATCTATATTGTTGTTTCCTTCCTTTATAATCAATTGTTCACCGCTTCCGTCAATTATCTTATATTCGTCAATTGCTTTCTTATATGTATGGCTGTTCTGCAGAATCCATTCCGCATGAGCTTGATATGGATTCTTCTTACATTCTATCAATTTTATATTGTAATCGAAAGGAATCTTAATCAAGTCTGCGGATTCTGTAAGTCTTCCCTCCTCAAAATACGAAATATTTACACCATTCCATATTTTCTTATCGTAATCATAAAGCTTACGATATAAATAGTTTTTACCACCATAAGAAAGAACTGCAAAGTCCTCTTGTACTGCATCAAATCCATCTGTTTGCTGATAAGTGCCGTCCCGATTTCCTTTATAAAAATTATAGTAGGTAAAGCCGCCTGTTCCGCCTCCATATTCCTCTGAAATAATATCTAAAATCCCGTCGTTATCCAAATCTGCCATTACCATTTCAAAGCTGCCTCCGTATTTTTCCACAAATGCAATCTCACACCGCATACTAATATTTTCCGCCGCAATCGCCAAACCTTCTTCCCGTGTTAATCGTTTTCCTTTTATCCTTTCTTTCGACATTTCAAGTTCTTCCATTCCCAATATTTCATCAGCAATATTGTCTAAAAATGCCTGCGGAATATATCCCAGTTCCTTGTCTACTTTATGTAAAATACCATAAGTTCTCTCCGATGCCATTCCCTGATAGAATTGTTTATACAGTGTTTGTATCTCACTGTTTCCTTGCTCCCATTGTTCCAGCAAGAAAGAAGCATCAAACAAACAATCATTTCCTTCATATGCATAAATTCTTACGGTATTATCCCGTATCTGGGCAACACATTTGCGCTGAATCACAGGAACATGGTTATCCCATTTCCATAATACTTCTATCCAATCTTGATAATCAGTGTCATCATCTGCGGCACCTTTTCGTTCTATTTTATCAAAACTCCATATGGTTTTTGAGTCAGGAAAATATTGCATATAATACCTTGGAAAATCCTCGGGCAGCTCTGCGCATTCATATATTTTATCCAGCGGATTCCAGAAACAGTAGGAGTTTCCCACCACAACATCAGGATATTTATCAAAATTGCAATCTTGAATGATGGCTTGTTGGTATTCATTGATATCTGATAATAAAGTTTGATAAGGTCTTTCAAAATATCCATCTTGATACAAATACAATTTACCCTTATCTTTTACAAGCAAATAAGAATTCTCTTGCTCCACCTTTTGGCAATTATCATTTATAGTATCATAATCAAAACATTTTTCCCATCCGCCAATTATATCATTATCCTCTAAACATTTTACTGCATCATTTTTTAATAAAATGCCAAAATTATCGTAACTTTCTGCATACGTTTCTTGAATCAAATATACCTCGTTATTGCATACAATAACATATCCTCTTTGCGTTTCATCAAAAAATGTAAAGCCAAAACGGCAGGCATCCTCCAATAATACATATCGTTTCAGTGTCAGTGCAGTATCCGGCAAAATATCCAACAAAGCGCTTGCCACCGCCCACTGACTGCCCTGCATATATCCGTTTGGATAATCAGCTTGATAATGTGCAATCCTTATTCTTGGAGGAAATGGTGCGTTGTGAAAAGCACTGTTCTCTTTATTTTCGTCATTCTTCGTATTTATAAAATCAACAACATTGTAAATACCTTCTGACTTACTCTGTTCAATGGTTACACCGTCCGGCAGCTCCACCAAAAGTGTTCCATAAGTAAATTTATTTCCATTAAGCTGCGGCGTTGTTGAAATTTGCGTCAGATGAACTACGTTTTTCTGCATAGGACGCATTTCGTTTATAACGGGAAGCATATACACTGTTAGTCCTTGTGTTATTTTGTAATGAGTGGAGGTTATTTGCTTTGCTGAAATTTGATTGGATGAATTGCTAGATTTTACATTTTGATATACCAAATTACTGATATATAAAAATGCAAATAGGGTAATTACAATTATCGTTGTAGTTCCTACTTTCTTATGATATTTCATGTTTTTCACCATTCCTTTCCGAAGGCACAAACAAATTATGAAAGTTTTGTCAAATTCTTTCACTCTTGATTCTCTTTATTTCACATATAAATCATTGTCATTATACTTGTACCTCGCTGCACAAATAACAGCAAGTATAGCACCTTATATTTGTGTCAAATAGCCTTTGTCTTTTCTCTTATATTTATTGTTATTTTGCACATTTTTCCTCTCCGTCATCGTCCTGTATAATCTCTGCACCACATAGGTCTAGTGCCAAAGCGTCCTTGTCCTTCGGCTGTTGCTGTATTGTAATATTTTGCGGGACTTGAATCATAAGATTTCCATATTGAAGCTGTGATTCTTGTATGTTTAATTTCGTATTCACCATTATAATATGAAGCGGTGATGTTTTGATATTTTTTTCTTTTTCACTAAATAGTATTACATTTTTGCTAAGTGCAGGCTTGTATAAATAGCGTTTCCCACAAACAAATCCCAAAGCTGATAATATAATAAATATTAAAATTATAAGTAGTAATTTATATTTTTGTTTCATTGTAATTGTCCTTTTTGTTGTTTTCTTTTTTGTTACGATTCCTTATTGTTTTCATTTTTGCTTTTTTCCCAACTTTGTTGTTTTTTGTATTAAATACCTTTTTTGTTACTTCTCTTATTTATTGTTAAAACATCTAATCAAACATAAGAAAATAAGGCATTTTATTTATTTATTGTTGTTCCTTTGTTTCACAATTTTTTATAAAACCACCTTCTTAATAGTTCCTTAATACCTTTTATATATTTTTGCAAATGAACATAAACATAGTTCTATTCTATAAAACTAATGCATCAAAGTTGCATCATTTTTGTATCAAAATTGCATCATTTTATAATTAATAAATTTTCTTGTAACAGAGCTGCGAGAAATTAGACCCATGACAGATTAAAGAAAGATATTAAAAACTCTGTATGCGCTAAACATAAAAAAACGCCTGCAAAACCATAATCAATTTCGCATAACGCCGTTTATATTTGCTTTTATATTTTATCAAAATACTTTTATTCTGTACCATCAATCAAATAAAATATTACATTTCCCTCTTGACTCTCACGTTACGTTATAGTATATACTGCAAATTAAGAAAGGAGGAGCACCAATCATGCGAACCGTTCATGAAGTCAGTGCGCTAACGGGTGTCAGCATACGGACGCTGCACCATTATGATGCAATTGATTTACTAAAGCCAAGCAAAGTAACGGACGCCGGATACCGCTTATATAACGAAGCTGCATTAAGCCGTTTGCAAATTATTCTTATGTTTCGAGAATTGCAATTTCCGCTAAAGGAAATCAAAGCCATTCTTGACAGTCCAGAATTTGATATTAACGAAGCGCTTTCACAGCAGATTACGTTATTAAAGCTGCAGCAAAAACACATTGAAGGGCTGATTTCACTCGCCCGCAGTATTCAGCAGAAAGGAGTAAACGAAATGGGGTTTCATGCTTTTGAGAAAACAGAATTAGAACAATTTGCCGAGGAGATAAAAAAGCGCTGGGGAACAACGCAAGCATATCAAGAATACGAACAAAAAAACGCCGGCAAAACAGACAGTGAGCAAACTGCTGCCGCAGAACAAATTATGCAGATTTTTACAGAGTTTGGCACAATGCGCAGCCTTCCGCCTTCAGATTCTGTAGTACAGGAAAAAGTTGCCGCGCTGCAATCTTTTATTACAGAAAACTACTACCACTGCACCAATGATATACTAAACGGATTAGCGCAGATGTATACAGAAGATAAACGGTTTAAGGACAATATCGACAACGCCGGAGGTGACGGAACAGCCGCCTTTGTTCAGCAAGCGATTCAAATTTATTGTGGCGCATAAGTAAACACTTTTAGCAAACTTTTAAAAAAGTATTCCTGTTGATGAACAAGAAATTTGATAGTAACAGTTCAGGTAGGTCTGCGCATTTACTGCGCTGACCGTAATAAAATGTAGTGGTTGAAGGTATCCAGCCCATCGCGAAGCGATTTCCAATGGCTGGATACATAACAGTTCAATGGGTTATCTGAACTGTTACACTTGATGCACAGAGCGTAGCATTACTTTTACCAAACCCTTGAACAAAGTATTCACGACAGCGTATCCGAACAGGATAGAGGGTGTCGTGTTACATCTAATCGGCGTAAATGCCGCTTTTGTATAAGATATATTAACGATGCCTTCACATCACTTCCTGCGTCTTGCGTTGATATATACTAAGTGTTGAAAAGATTGGCGCTCAGTATAACACTAAGCTCACAGCCACACAAAGAAAATTTACCGCTTTACGGCGTACGGCTGGCGCAATTGGGGCTGTCGCATTAAGGAAAACATATACAAGATAGTTTAACACCGTACGCCGGTTTACACTATATCTTGTATAATCAAAGCTTATGCGACAGCCCCAGTATAATAGAAATCATTTCGTATACTAGAATTAAGAAAACGTTATTACTTTTTTTCTGGAAATGATTAATCGACTTGCCTCAAATCTTTTTGCGACAGCCCCATAGTAGATTGGCGCGATCTAACCTTTATATGAATCTATCTATTGATTCATTACTGATAAACTATCTGATAATACCGCCGTGATGTCAGTTTAAATACTGTAAAATACAGAATAAAAAATACAACAACTGTCCCTGCAAGACACCATATAAACAGAACTGTATTTTTAATATTAAACAAAAGCAGCATTAGTTTCAGCATAGGAAATGCAGCTACGAGATGCATTACTGCTACCGTAATCGGCAGGAAAAAAATAGTGCGTACTTGCGATCGAATCGCCGCTTTCACTTCACTGCTGCTCATACCAACCTTTGTCATAATTGCAAAACGTTCGCGGTCTTCATAGCCTTCTGAAATCTGCTTATAATAGATAATCAATACGGTTATCATTAAAAACATCGTCCCCAGAAACAGCCCAAGGAACAAAAATCCGCCGTTTAATTCCAAATACATTTCTCTCTGATCCGCAGTACATATCAACATTCTGGCATCATATCCGCCTTGTTCTCCACAGTCATCCATCTGTGTTTTTAACGCTTCTGCGCATTGTTTTTTCTCCTCTTTTGTCCCATCAATATTCGCTGTAATTTCGTATGTTATATCATATTTACCGCCTGCGGATTGGTCGATCTGTTTTACGGCTTCCATATCCGCAACAACAAAATCAATCATATCCTCTACCATTTGAGAATATTGTTCATCATTATCCAGCTTACCCTTAACAAGTTCTGTAATATCCTGCACCTGCCAACTCTGCCCGAACAGTTGCACAGAAGTGCCCTCTATCCGCTGGCTGGAATTAATAAATGCCATACCATCAGCATCTTCTGGCAGGCTGCATCCCAAATACTTTTCATAATCCTCTTTTGAGAAAACACGAATCATTCCCATATCTGTGTTAGAATATCCTGCGTCCCGCTGAAATATGTCTATTGTATTGCCCTCACTGTGGATAATATATGGAATATAGCTATATTCTGACATATCTGTCATTTTTCTTCCCTGTGCCGTCACTATCTGCTGCATTTGTTCCTGCAAATAATTACGCTGCTCCTGCGTTGGATACTCTTTATAATAGAAAGATAAATTCAGCTCTTTACTTTTTGCAAGCGCATCTTCCAGCCCTGCATACATACACACAGTTGTGGAAATAATTACCATAACCATAGTTGATAAAATACAAATATTTGCCAGCCCGACGGCGTTTTGTTTCATACGATAAAGCATCCCTGACACGGTTATAAAATGTTTCGTCTTATAATAATACTGCTTATTTTTGCGCAGAAGTTTTAAAAATGCAATGCTCCCCGCCATAAAAAGCCCATATGTTCCAGCAATTACCAAAATTACAGCAATAAAAAACATATTAATTGCTTCAATCAATCCGCTGACATTAGCTGCGAAATAATATCCCACGAGAATACATCCAATACCAGTTACCGCAAACAGCCATTTTGCCTTTGGTTCGCGCTCCCCCACATTTCTGCTGTGCAAAAGTGCAATAGGGTTGGCTAGTTTTACTTGCATAAAATTATACAGCAGCAAAATAAGATACATTATTCCAAACAATTCTGCGGTCTGTAAACACCCCCACCATGATATATAAAATGGTATACTTTCTGACAGTCCTGTCAGTTGGTACAAAAACATGGTCAACAATTTGCTGACAACAATGCCGACCGCCAATCCGCCGATAACAGACACTGCATATAAAATCAGCGCCTCCCAAAGCAGCACCCATATAATATGTTTCTTTTCCATCCCAAGAATATGAAACATTCCCAGTTCCTTGCGCCGTCTTTTCATTATAAAGCTATTTGTATAAAAAAGAAAAATGCAAACACAGATGCCTACAATCACAAGCCCCATTGTCAGCACAATGCTTAGCGTTTCTGACCCACGAATATTCGATACACCCTCATTCCCCTGTATTGCCCGCATAGCATAAAACAACATAGAAGATAAAATTCCCACTAAAATATATGGCAGATAAAACTGCTGGTTACTTCTTAAATTTGTCACAGCAAGCCTTCGGTATAAATGTTTCATAAATTTCATTCCTTTCCTGTACTCACGAACTATTAGATTTTTCTTTCTAAAATATCATAAAACTTTTGAATTCTATGTCAAATTCCTACCAATTCCCATCTTTTAAAGTCAATGTATCTGATATTTTTGTGTAAAACTGCTCATTTGTCATATCACCGCGATAAAGCTGATGAAACACTTCTCCATCTTTTATAAACAATACTCTTCCTGCATGGCTCGCGGCTTTTGTGCTGTGTGTCACCATTAATATTGTCTGCCCGTCACTGTTAATATCCCGAAATACGCGTAAAAGCCCTGCTGTTGCTTTCGAATCCAGTGCCCCCGTCGGCTCATCAGCTAAAATAAGCTGCGGATTTGTAATAATTGCGCGCGCAACTGCCGTGCGCTGTTTCTGCCCGCCTGATACTTCATACGGATACTTCGATAAAAGTTCCGTAATGCCTAAACGTTCCGCAATCGGTGCAATTCTCTGCTCCATTTCAGATACAGCTTTTCCTTGCAAGACCAGCGGCAATAAAATATTATCTTTTATGGAAAAGTTGTCCAACAAGTTAAAATCCTGAAATACAAATCCCAAATTATCGCGGCGAAATGCTGATAATTCTTTATCCTTAATTTCCACAATGCTTCTGCCGCCCAGAAGTACCTCGCCGCCTGTCGGCTTATCCAATGCTGCCAGAATGTTGAGCAGCGTCGTTTTACCAGAACCAGATTCCCCCATAATTGCCACATATTCACCATTTTCCACAGTGAAGTTCATATTAGCAAGCGCCTGCACCTTTGTGCCACCGAAACGCGTTGTATAAATTTTCTTTAAATTTTTTACCTCTAAAATTATCATATCTTTATCATTCCCTTTACATATTTTTTTGTAAACTTATTATAACAAAGAAAGGAAATGCAAGCCATTGATTTAGCTTACATTTCCTTGTTATTTCTTACGTTTTTGTAAGATTCGGATATGATTTCATCTTAATTTTCAAAGGTTTATCAGTTCCTATCAGCACGCTTGAAATACTCAAACACATGATAAAATATCTCTGCAATTACATCTAGCTACATTCTATTATCACAGGGGGAATTTTATGAAATTTCTAGTGAATCGTAAAATCATGCATACTTACAATCTTGCACTGGATGCATGGAACAAAGTACAGAAAATGGCTTGAAGATGGTCGGCTGCCTACATACAACTGCATAAATAGAACTTAATCCCATTAAAGGGCTGTCAGAAAATAATGTATTTTCTACAAGTATCAGATATCATATGGTTGATTCGATATCACAATGATAGATTGAAGATAAATCATATTTCCTAACAGCCCATTTTTTAATTTTTAAAATTACAATGGTTCAAATTGATAGCAGAAGCTTAGGAACTGTCAATAAATAACTTATTTATTAAATACACCCTTTAAAGCATCCGCAACTTTAGATACACCATCTAACGTTAGTTTTGCCTTTACACCATCAATGATTTTCATAACCATATCATCTGGTAAATCCACACCAAATAACTTCTCAATTACCTGAACAGGTTCTTTCTCAAACTGTTCTTTAATATGAGGATTCTTAGTTACTTCCTCTACCACCTTATTAATCTGCTCTTTGATATCCATTGCTTTACCTCCATTTTTACAAAAGCCAATTTTAAACATTTGTTTATCGCTGTCTAATTTACT
>Ga0224740_10270_pt1 | contig 14467 bp, 11 predicted proteins | sample LIM_E_Water_Bulk_FD_161634 | JGI IMG/M metagenome (GOLD analysis project Ga0224740, IMG submission 161634) | Enriched cells from gastrointestinal tract of the lab mouse from Pacific Northwest National Laboratory (PNNL), Richland, Washington... | ecosystem: Host-associated > Mammals > Digestive...
TCAGGGAAATCAATAACGGGATTTATCGGGATTTGCCGGTGATTGCCCTGACCGCAAATACCATCAGCGGAGCCAGGGAAATGTTCCGCCACGAAGGCTTTACGGAATTTATTCCCAAGCCCATTGAACGTGCCGTTCTTGAGCGGGTGCTTCGCCGGGTGCTTCCCAAACACTGTATCCGGTACGGCACGACGCCCAACGACTCGGAGCCTTCTTCCGAAGAAACCGTTACGGCAAATGAAACTGTTGTGACCAGTGAAGCTGTTATGGCGTCGGAAGCCGCGGCAGATGAAACCGCCACGGCAGGCGAAACCGCTGCAGAGGATGAAGCCGCTATGATACAGGAGCCCGCTGCGTCCTCTCCCTTTGACCCTCTTACCCGGGTTGGCATAAACATACAGCTCGGACTGGAATACTGCGTCGGGGAGGCAGATTTTTATACGGAAATGCTGCAGCTGTTCTGCTCCCAGGGTCCTGAAAAAAGAGACGAAATCGCTTCCCTGTATGAAGCCGCCAACTGGAAAGACTATGCCATTAAGGTTCACGCCCTGAAAAGCACTTCCCTCACCATCGGCGCAGAAGCGCTTTCGGAACAGGCAAAACAGCTGGAGCTGGCCGGAAAAGCAGAGGATGTTGAATATATCCGCCAGAATCATGCAGCACTGCTTAGCAAGTACGATGAAGTCTGCCAGAGTATTGCCGCGTTATAATAAAAACAGGAGGAAAACCGGGTGTTAAAAAAATGGATTGAACTCATTTTAGACCACAAAATCAGCCTGAAGGAACGTATGTTCCGCATCGTTACAGGCGTCTGCATGATTGCGCTGGCAATCATACTTCCCATGGGAAGAAGTCTTATCAATGTGCTGATACTGGCGGCAAGCCTTTTCTCTATAGCCGTCATTGTTAAAAAAAGTATACAGCACGATTGCATCGATGCGGGAGCTACCGCTATCTCTGTGCTGCTCCTTTTGCTTTTCCCGATAAGTTTTTTTACGGCGGGCGGCTTTTACAGCGGAATGCCCGAATGGTTCGTACTGGTTTTCATTTACATCAGCATCACTTTGCAGGGGCGGCGGAAATCTGTATTTTTTCTGCTTTGCACAGCGGAAACCCTGCTCTGCTACTTCATTGCCTACCAGTTTCCGGATTATATTGCCCGGAATACCCAGAGTCATTCCTTTTTCGATTCCGCTGCCTCCGTTATTCTTGTGGGGCTGCTTACCAGTATACTGCTTTTATTCCTGACAAGGATATATGAGGAGGAAAACGAGCTCGCCAAACAGCAGAAAAAAGAAATCGAGGAATTAAATAAAGCTGAAAATAATTTCTTCTCCAGTATGAGCCACGAAATCCGAACTCCCATCAACACCATTATCGGATTAAACGAAATTATTTTACGCGGAGATATTCCGGACGATGTCGCCGAGAACGCAAGGAATATCCAGGGCGCCAGCAAAATGCTTCTTACCCTCATCAACGATATTCTTGATTTATCCAAAATCAAATCCGGGAAAATGGAGATTGTAAACGTCTCTTACGAGACAGGGGCTCTTTTTTCGGAAATTGTCAATATGATATGGATTAAAGCCAGGGAAAAGGGTCTGGAATTTCGGCTGCATGTGGATTCCTCAATTCCAAGCATGCTCTGCGGCGACGAGGTGCGCATCAAGCAGATTCTGATTAACCTGCTCAATAACGCCGTGAAATACACAAGCAAAGGCTCCATCACCCTTTCCGTGCGGTGCGAGCGTCTGGGCTTAAACAGGGTCCGCGTCTGGTACTCCATAGAGGATACCGGACTGGGTGTAAAAAAAGAAAATATCCCCTACATTTTTAATGCTTTTAAAAGAGTGGACGAAGAAAAAAACCGTCATATCGAAGGCACCGGACTGGGGCTCAGCATCGTTCAGCAGCTGGTGGAACTGATGGGCGGCGAAATCAGCGTCAACAGCGTCTATACCAAAGGGTCAACCTTCCTGGTTATGCTGGAACAGGATATTGTGGACGGCAAAGAGCTTGGAACCTTTACGCTGGAATCCCGCATGCGGACCCACGAAGGGGAACATTACCAGCAGAGCTTTGAGGCGCCCGAAGCGCGCATCCTCGTGGTGGACGATAATGAAATGAATCTGATTGTGGTGCGCAAGCTGCTTTCTGAAACAAAAGTCCAGATAGATACGGCGCTAAACGGCGCCGAGTGTCTGAAACTGACGCAGAAGCTCCACTATGATGCTATTTTAATGGACCACCTGATGCCGGAAATGGACGGAATAGAGTGCCTTCACGCGTTGCGCTCACAGCCCGGAGGACTTTGTCAGGATGTGCCCGTAATTGCCCTGACCGCCAACGCCGGCAGCAACAACCAGCTCCTTTACCGGAAAGAGGGCTTCAGCGGCTATCTTGCAAAGCCGGTCAGCGGCGCCCTGCTTGAAGCGGCGGTCCTTAGTATTCTGCCGCAGGAGCTGGTAAAACTGAACATGGAGGCCAAACCCTCAGAGCTGGATAAAGATATCCTGATTTTTGAGCAGACCCAGAGAATTTCCCTTATGATTACAACGGACAGCGTATGCGACCTTCCGGATTCCCTGATAAACGAGTTTGGTATATCCGTCTGTCCTTACTATGTCTGTACCGAACAGGGACGTTTCCTGGATGAACTGGAACTGAAGGCGGACGAACTGCTGTTCCATATAGCCAGCGGCAACACCGGATTTTCCCAACCCCCCGAGGTGGAGGATTACGAGAAATTTTTTGCCGAGAAGCTTACCGAAGCCCAGAACATCATACACATCACAATGGCAAGACATGCCAGCCAGGGATATTACAATGCCCTTGAGGCGGCAAAATCCTTTGAAAACGTTACGGTTCTGGATTCCGGCCACCTTTCAAGCAGCATGGGTCTGTCGGTTCTGTATGCCGCTTCCATGGCTGAAAGGCATATTGCAAAAGCGGAAATTATAAAAACCGTGAAAAAGCTCCGGCACTATATTTCCTCGGCTTTCGTCATCGACAGCACCCATATGATGTGCCAGGCCGGAAGAATATCCAAAAAAGTACAGATTCTCTGCGACGCCCTTTTGCTTCACCCGGTTATTATGCTCCGTAACAGCAAAATGGTTGTGGGCGGCCTGGAAATGGGAGATTTTACGCACATTGCGAAACACTATATCCGAAGAATACTTGCGAATCCGAGAAATATCGACCGCCGTATTCTCTTTATCACCTATTCCGGTATGGATTCGGAAAAGCTCCAGTACATTCAGGCACTGGTACGGCAATACTGTCCTTTTGAGAGGGTTTACCTGCAGAAAGCCTCCTCCTCCATTGCCAGCAACTGCGGTCCGGGTTCCTTCGGCCTGCTGTTTATAAAGAAAAACGATATTGACATTTCCTTTTCGGAATTTTCCAGACCGGGCGACGAAGACTAATACACAGACAGGCGGCTGACCATCAGTGGGTCAGCCGCCCGTTTTTTTCTGTTTTTATTTTTCTGTATTTAAATATTCCATTATCCCCATATAAATGTTCCACGCCATTTTTTCCTGATAGCTGTCAGAGGAGAGTTTTTCGGCTTCCTCCCTGTTTGATAAAAATCCGCACTCGGATTCGGTTCCTTACAGGCAGACTTACAAATCCGTATCTCTTTTATACTGTTACAGAAGCATTCTGCCTCCTGTAGGTATCATTGTCTTTCTGGTTTAACTCGTTTTCTACCTGCGCCAGCTTTTTCTCCAGTTCCCGGATTTTCTTTTCATCTCCGGAAGCTGACTGTATCTGCTGTTCCAGCTTCCGTTTCTTTTCTTTCAGCTTTTTTATTTCCCTGTCAACTTTATCCGTATTTGCGACACTTTTCTCCGCCGGCTTCCCCTTGCTGTCCCCGCTTACCTTCGGCACTTTTCCATCTTCGCCTTCCCCGGAACGGTCATCCTTTCCATTTGCATGGTCAGCTTTAGGGTCATCAAAAAGGATTTTCCGGTTGCCGTTCCCGTCCTGGCCTACCCGGTACAGTCCCGTAGGCTTTTTCCCCGCTCTTTCGCTGCTGATGTATTCATCCTGCGGTTCGGAGAGCTTGCCAGGTTTCTTTTCCTCTGCAGCCTTCTCTGCTTCTTTTGCTTTTTCCGCCCTTCGGACGTCCTGTTTTTCCTTCACCCTTTCTGCATAGTCGGTTCTGGAATGGTCATAATTTCCATTCACCTGCATTGCCATAAGTATATTTCTCCTTCCATTTAATATTGTCAGGCAGCCGCCCTTACAGACAGCTTCCTTTTTCTTTTTTCGGCTGTAGAAAGTAACGTGTTAATCCATTTGCTGTGGGATGCCTTCCGGATGCTGTGAAATGATCAGCAGCACATGGAGGACAAATACTTTTCCCCGTGTCTCTATACTCATGGCGCCGCCATATTTTTCAGCCACCGCATTTACGTTCAACAGGCCTGTTCCTTTTTTGAACACGCCTTTCCCCTGGAAGCTGTTCTCGATTTCCATCATAAGGAAATCTCCCTGGATACGCCCGGACACCCGGATATATTTTTCTGTACCGACATCCAGACTTTTTACTGCATGGATCGCGTTATCCAGTGCATTTGACAGGACAATGCAGATATCAATGTCCTTAATGCTGCAGGGGTATGGCAGAAGGAGGGAACATCCCACATCTATTCCCATGCTTTTTGCAATCCCCAGTTTGTTTCCTACCAGAATATCCACTACCGGATTGTTGGTGCTGCAGGGGAATGACATTTTTTCCGCCATATCATCCATATCCTCCATATAGGTTACGGCTTCCTCCAGCTTCTCACTCTGCAGGAGCTTTTTTACCACTGCAATGTGGTTCCTGATATCATGGCGGAAGGATTTTGTCCTGTCATAACGAGCCTTCGCTTCCTCCACATACTGGTTCAGGAAATGTTCCTGCTGCTCCAGCAGTGAAATTTCGGTGCTGAGGCGGAAATTCTGCTGCAGTTTCTTATAGGAAAACAGAATACAGAACAGGCTGGCAAGTCCTAAAAAATTCATGGCAAGCAGCTGCCAGTGGTTAAGCAGATACTCAAAAGGTCCGTCTTCCGCCAGGATTTTAACCTGGTATTCAAATTCTACCATATTGATGTACTCGCTCGTAATGAATATCATCAAAATCGGGATAAAAACCAAAAACATTTGCTGCATTTCCACTGTAGTATAGTCGGAAAAATAACGGTACACCATATAATAACAAAAGCCGGTCAGAGCAAGTGACACCGCCTCACTGGCCAGCATGAACGCGATACTGGCCGTATCATGGAAAACAACAGGCAAAAACGGGCATAAAAGGCTGATCAGGGATTTCACAATTCCATAACACAGCAGCATGATCTCAGTCGTCAGAGCCGTATACAGAAGGGAAGACTTAAAATCCGCATGACAGACAAACATCCCGCATACCGTAAGCAGAAAGACAAGCGCCACAAAACCGATAATCGTACCAACCGAAAGAAAGCCAGCCGCAATCACTGCACATACTGCAAACAGGAAATAAAAAGGAGGCCATATTTTCTTTTTCAGTATCTTTGTCAGAAAATAAAACTGAAAGGACATCTCAATCATGCCCATAATGTATATATTGAAAAAATCTAAATACTCAGCCATGTTACCAGCCACCACAAGTAAATACTCTTACATATTTTTCATATACTGCAGAACAATACCGTCCATGTCCTTCAACCGGATATCCGGAAACAGGATATCAAGCTGCCTATTGTAGCTTAACAGCTCTTCGCCACCTCCTCGCCATTATATCATCATCAGCAAAAGATAAATACTTTATTCCTGTGTCAAAAAAGTTATTCAGCTGTAATCACTACAATCTTAACAGCTTCATCTGGGTGCTCTTCATCAAAATCAATCAGTCCCCGGTAACTGATTTCTACTTTATCGCCCACGGCAATCAAGGGGTCTCCTTCCGCTTCCTGAGCACTCTCCGTGGAAAATCCTTCCAGTATCCGGGCATTCTCCGTGGAAAAATAATAAAGCATGTCATCATCCGGATTTTTGATTGTGATTGTGTTACCTTCATACTTTTCAACAATTCCGGCAATGGGATCGCAATCTGTGTTTTCTTCGTCTTCCGGAGAAGCTTTACCATCCTCTTCTGTAATCTCCGACTTTGGCGGTTCCACATCATTCGTTTCTGTTGCTGTCGTTTTCGTATCTGCAGTTTCTTCCTTATCCGTTTCCTGCCGGGAATCATTCTCTGCGGATACGGCATCCCCTTCTGATTCTGATGAGCAGGCGGTCATCCCCATTGCCAAAGCAATCATAAAAATCAGTATAAATTTCTTTTTCATAATTTTCCTCCCATATTCTAAAAGAACCGTATTTCTGTGGCATGAAATTCATCATTTACAAAACTACCTTTCATTTCAACCGACATATGTTCCTTTAAGTCCTGAAATCCAGCCTCTTCGTACTCCTGGTTTTCTCCATCTCCACCAATGTTTCTTATATAAAAACTGGTATCCTCTTCAAAAATCACATGAATCAACCGGGAATCAGGGATATCGGCATTAGAGCTTGGAGAACTGTATGACAGGGAACCGTCTTCAAGAATTTTTACTCCCTTTTCCACAATGAAAAATGAATCCTCTTCCATCTTCCAAACTTTTCCAAGGAAATCCGCATCAACGGCGGCGGCAATATCCGGTTCTAAAACCTGCCATTTTCCCGATGTATTTTCCTGTGACTCCGCTGTTCCTTTGTCATTATCTTTTGATGACGTGTCAGTTTCTTCTTCCGGCAATATTTCACCTGACCGGGCTTCTTCTGTTTTAACAGCAGATTCTGTAGCGGAGCCGCAGCCTACGGCCATTGTATTCAATATACAGACAGTGCCGAACAATATCATTAGTTTTTTTAGTTTCATAAGTACCTCCTGTTTATCATCATAGAAATTACAGCCATTATAATCCGCCTGAATCATTCAGGCAACCTGTTTTGTTGTGAAATGCTATCTGGATGCAGCGAATGTCTGTGAACTGTTTCCATTGGCTGAGCCAAACCTCATTTTTAATGCACATTTATTTTCTCTGTCCGCTTTCCCCCCGTTCTCTTTCAGAATCCCCATATGGCACAGTACCTGGATACAGTCCACATACCCCTGGATGTATATGGGTTCCGGCGGGAGGTATGTGCATTTTGGGAATAGGACAACTATTAACAAGCATAGATTATATTGAATATACAGATGGAGGAAATATGGATAAGCAGCAAACGCATCTTTTATGCCAGACAGATATTCAGGCAGTTGACATCCAGAATCTGGTTGACATCAATGATGTCAAAATAGACACCACTATGAAAAAGGCTGACCGAATACAAAATTTTATCAGAGACATAAAAAATCCTTATTGTTTCCGCTGTAAAAATACTGTTGTTAAAGTTTCTTTTTGCAGCGAAGGCGGTTCCTTTCAGGATCTGCTTCAGGATTATTTTAGTTCTCTGCCTCCCGGCAAATAATCTGAAATATTTGTTTTTGGAAAGGATGAATGATCATGAATGTAAATGACGAACGAAAAGAATGGATGGCGGCAGATTACACCCGCCTTTCAAAGGAGGATGGCGATAAAGAAGAAAGCGACAGCATCAATAACCAGAAGGCTCTGATTCACCACTATGCCGAATGCCACCCTGAACTGTGTCTGGTGAGACACTATTCCGATGACGGGTATACCGGGGTGAATTTCAACCGGCCTGGTTTTCAGGAAATGCTTGAAGGAATCAAAAACAGAGAAATCAACTGTATTATTGTTAAAGACCTGTCACGGTTTGGGCGCAATTACATAGAAGTCGGGCGTTATATAGAACGGGTTTTTCCAGCCCTTGACATCCGGTTCATTGCCATCAATGATAATTATGACAGCATTTACAATAACTCATCTTCCGACCAGCTCCTTCTGCCGTTTAAGAATTTGATCAATGACGCCTATAGCCGGGATATATCCATAAAAGTACGTTCCAATTTGGATGTGAAGCGCAGGCAGGGTGATTTTGTAAGCCCTGCTGTTCCCTATGGGTACAAGCGTTCAGAAACGGACAAAACCAGGCTTGCCATAGATGAGCCCGCTGCAAATATTGTAAGGCTCATTTTTGCCAAAAAAATTGAAGGACAGGGCAACCGGCAAATTGCTGCTTTATTAAACCATATGAAGGTGCCTACACCCATCAGATATAAGCAGGAAAGCGGAAGCCGTGCGAAAACTGCTTTTCAGGTATACAGCACGCCAAAGTGGTATGGCACTACAGTGAGACGTATTCTTGAAAATGAAATTTATACTGGCACACTGCTCCAGGGAAAGACATATCGGCCCAATTATAAAATCCGGAAGCCTGTTGCCAGGCCGCAGAAAGACTGGTTCCGCAAGGAAGATGCCCACGAAGCAGTTATCAGCCGAAAAGATTTTGAGCTGGTCCGGAGCATAATGGATACGGATACACACCAGTCGGCCGGACAGGAAACCGTCTATCCCTTCTCAGGCATTGTATACTGCGGCAACTGTAATCAAAGCTGTAACCGAAAGCAGACGGTAAAGAAAAACAAAAGTTATTTCTATTATGGCTGTTATCTTTCCAACCACACCACCTGCTGCAGGGGATTCTGCATCAACGAGTCTTATCTGGAGCAGACTGTGTTAAACACATTACGTCAATACATAGATGACCTGACTGATATGGAGCAAATGCTTTCCCATCTGGAAAGCATGCCCGGACAGCATGCCAAAGTAAAGACGTTGACGCAGGAACTCGAACATGCGGAAAATGCTATGCAGAAATATCGGCAGCTCCTTGCAGACCTTTATGAAGACTACCATGGAGGCCTGCTAAACAAAGAGGAATATTTGGAATTAAAGGAATCCTGCCAGGAGCAGTTGGATGAACTGGCTGAAGCATTGAATAACATGACTGAACAGCAGAACAGGCTGACCGCCGCATTTATGGCAGACACGTCCCTTATAGATAAGTTCCGCAAATATTTGGAATCCCCTGTTCTCAACCGTAAAATGCTGGTATCTATGGTAAAAAAAATATATATCTACCCCAAAAACCGGATACACATTGTTTTCCGTTTTCCAGATGAGTTTGAAAGGCTGCTGCCTTTCCTGCCAGACGCTGTTTCTGATAAACTCATTACGAGGGAGGTATAGACTGATGCCGCATAAAAGAAAAGGCAGGATTACGGACACAGCTGCCATGGATTCCAGCGTCGTTTCTTTCGTCCCGGATGGTACGTCAGGGCTGATGCCTACAGGTTTATATCTGCGCATATCCGGCGAGGAATCTGCAAAGGGCGAAAAACTGAATAATCAGAGAGATTTGCTGCTAGACTACGCCAGAAAACAAAACGACTTAAAAATTGTAGACATTTACTCTGACAACGGGGAAACCGGGACAAACTTTGACAGGCCGGAATGGAACCGTCTGATGGAAGATGTCAGAAGGGAACGGATTACCTGTATTGTGGTAAAAGATTTGTCACGATTTGGGAGGAACTATATTGAAACCGGGAATTATCTTGAGACGATATTCCCGGTCCTAAATGTACGCTTCATAGCCGTCAATGACAACTATGATTCAAAAAAGCTGGAGAGCAGCGCTCTGCAGCCGTTGGACACCATGATAAAAGGCATTGTGAATGAAGCCTATGCAAAGGACATTTCCCGCAAAATATTTACGGCAAAGGAACTCCAGCGAAAAAACGGATTATATTATGGGAATGTACCGCCCTATGGCTACTGCAAAGATCCCGCAGACCCGCACCATTTAATCATCAACCCGGAAACTGCGCCTGTTGTGCGGCAGATTTTTCAGTGGAAGCTCGACGGCATGGGTAATTCCCATATTGCCCGTCTCTTAAATGAGAGCAATACTCCGGCGCCGATGCGTTATCAGTTTCTGATGGGAGCGGTAAAGGCTCCGCGCTATGAAAACAGCATTTGGCAGGGCATTACCGTCAAAGTCATCTTAAGCAACCGCACTTATACCGGGGATCTGGCAATGGGCAAAAAGCGGAAAAACCTCTCCAGGAACCTGACCAAAGTCAGAAATATCCCCTGCGAAGACTGGACAATTACAGAAAATACCCATGAGGCCATCATAAGCCGTGAAACCTTCTTTGAGGTCCGGCATATCTGTACACGGGAGCTGGAGAAAAACAGGTCAGATTCCGGGAAAGCGGGGCGCTGCCATGAGAAATCATCATTCTGCTGAAAATCTTACAGGAGAAAATATCCTTGCCTGCTATCTAAGGGTATCCAATGAAGATTTTGACCTGGAGCAGAATATCCTGAAGGACGAAAGCACCAGCATCAGCGCACAGCGCCGGCTGATATACAGCCATATTGAATCAAACCCCGAGCTGAGACAAATGCACATAAGGGAGTTCCTGGATGACGGTTATTCCGGTACAAATTTTGAACGACCTGCAATTCAGGAAATTTTTCAGTTGGTCTCCGAGGGTAAGATAGGTTCTATTATCGTAAAAGACATGTCACGATTCGGACGGAATTATATCGAAACCGGCTATTATATAGAACAGATTTTCCCTTTAATGGGAATACGGTTCATAGCCATCAATGATTCCTTTGACAGCATCGAATATTCCGGGAATACTCCTGGACTTGAAATGGCATTCAAAAATGTGATTTATGATTATTACAGCAGGGACTTATCCGCCAAGGTAAAGAGCATCAGGAGGGTACAGCAGCAACGCGGTGACTTTGTAGCAGCCAGACCTCCATATGGATACATTATTCCTCCTTCTGACCGACACAGGCTGGAGGTTGATCCTGAATCCGCAGAAGTTGTAAAGACTATCTTCCGTCTGACGCTTTCCGGATGGAAACCCGTTCAGATTGCACAGCGGTTAAATGAACTGCTCATTCCCACTCCTGCACAAAGATTGCACAAATTTTATGGCTTTCAATGCGGCGGCTTCACAGAGGAGCAACTGATGTCCCAGTTTTGGAAACCTGCACAGATTACAAAAATTCTACAGGACGAAACAATGACCGGGGCGACTGTCAACAACCGTGTACAGGTAAAAGGTACAGGCAGCAGAAAATTCAAGCGGCAGAAAGCGGAAGATTATGTGGTTGTCAGGAATACCCATGAGGCCATTATTGACCGGAACACATTCCTCCAGGCAGCTGCCATTATCCGTAATCGCAGGACTGTCCATACTGACAACCGACAAAAGAACGAAAACCTGTTTTACCAGAAGATTTTCTGCGGCCATTGTGGATGCAGGCTAAAACATGAAGTCCGAAAACGCAATTCTCAAATCCATGCAGTGTACTATTGCCCCCATGCAAGACCGTCTGGCGGCGGAACGTGCAGCTTACATTCCGTGAAAGACGAATTTCTAAAGGAACAGGTACTGCGCCCCCTACAGGTTCAGGTTCAGCTGATTTGGGACAAACAGATGTCGTTGCCAGAATCAGACAGGGAACGGCTCCAAGGCAGACTGCGGGCAATTTCACGGCTATTGGAACAGAATAAAGGTAAAGTTCCCCGCCTCTATGAAGAATACAGAGCCGGGAACATAAGCAAGGAACAATTTGTCAGGCAAAAAAATGCCATATCATCTGCCAACGAAGAGCTTGACTCGGAAAGGAGTGAAACAGAAGAAAAGTTATACGCTATAGAATCCGCAGTTTTGTCTGCAAAACAGAAAAGAAATGAGTCAGAGCCGCTTCTGGAGATAACCAGACTGGAAACTCTGACTCAGAACGCCGTTAATCTATTTGTAAACAAAGTCGTTGTAAATTCTTCGGATTCTATTGAAATCACCTGGAAATCAAAGGATTTATTTGTATACAAAAGATTGTAATTATAAACCGTTTTGTCTGTCTGAAACACAATACTCCACAATCACAATCGGTTTGGAAGTCTTTTTCAGCAGGAAATAGCTGTCGTTTCCCTTTGCCTCCCTGTGGTTTTCGGAATCAAGGCTCTTTAGCTGCTCCTGAATAATGTCTGCAAGCCGTTTGCTGTTCTGGCTGGTGGCATAATAAAACACCTGAGCTCCTTTCACATATTCCTCATGGTAGCTGTTCTGGTGGATACTGACCACCAGCTCCGGGTCCGCCTCCTCAATAATTTCCAGCCTTTTCTTCATATCCTGTACCTTTTTATTGGAAGCATTTTCATCGTACAGGCCGTCGTCCCCTTCCCGGGTCATCACCACATTTATTCCCTCCGACTGCAGAAACTGCTTTAAAATCTTTGCAACTTTTAAATTGATGTCCTTCTCCAACTGGTCGTTGACTCCCACCTTTCCGGGGTCGGAGCCGCCATGCCCCGCGTCTATCACCACGCAAATATCCTTTTTGCTTTCCACCTGCCGGGAATTAACGTAGGCCGCCCCCTCTCTCGCCACCACAAACATGGAAAACAGCAGTATCCCCGCCATTACCAGCTTTAAAACCCTGTTCTGATTGTCCGTCACGCCACGCCTCATTCAATTATACTTTATTCCATATGTATGAAAAACAGGCCGGAGGTATACCCCCGGCCCGTTGATTCGCATATTTCATTTAACCTGTAATCTTTAAGGAACGAACCGCAGCCGTCAATGTAACGACTTTCATTGCGCCGCCAGAAATTCCAGCGCCTGCTTCTGCAGTTCATCAAAAACTTTCTGTGCTCCTGCCGCTTCCATCTTTTCCCGAAGCTTTGCAATGTCCGCCTCCGGGTCATCCGTAAAGCCAAGTCCCAGAAGCTTGTAATCCGTGTCGAAAATTTCACCCATAGCGGCTATCTCGTTCTTTACGGATTCATCGTTAAATACAAATGTCTGGTAACGCTCGCTTCTGGCGGTTTCCTGCCAGCTCTTATTTAATTCCTGCAGATTCGGGATTCCGCCTTCAATCACACGCCAGTTGGCATCGTTTCTTACGCCCCAGTTGCAGTTGCCGTCATAGGCATAATTTGCGCTGTCGGGAAGGGATACCAATGCCTGGTCTCCTGACGCTTCCCAGTGTTTTCCTTCGATTCCATAGCAGAACAGGCTGTTTACTTCTTTATCATTGCGCAGATAGTCAAGCGCCATTAAAGCCCGCTCCGGATTTTTGGACTTTGAAAAGATACTCATACCGTTTGCAAGATAAGAATTGAGTACCGGAGGTACGCCGTCCTGTGCGTCAAATACGCGTACGTCCCATTCGGGATGCTCTGCCGTAACAGACGCGTAAACGCTCTTTGCCGTATTGCCGTTCATCATTGCCAGAGCGGACCGCCCCGCCTGGAAGCTTTCCGTGTTATTCTGTGTGTTGACAACCGCATTCTTGCTCCAGAATCCGCGGTCTTTCCAGTCCTTCAAACGTGCGATTGTATCCTGGAACGTCTTCTGGTCATAATTACCCACAACCGCAGCGCCGTCGTCAACCTCGCTTACGCTTGCCATTACCTGCCAGGGTCCGATACTGATTACCTTCTCCTCGCTCTCCCAGTTCGCCTTCTTCCACATACGGTCGAAAAGGAAAAGCTTGTCGTAATCGGAACCTACATCAATAGGAATCAGCGAAGGCTCGTTAGCCACAATGGCGTCCATATAAGCTTCCGCTTCGTCCAGTGACGCAACGGAAGTAATGCCGTACTTATCCATCAGGTCGCCTCTTACCATGTAAACATAAGCTGTAATTTCCTTATAATTCATAGGAAGCATGTAAACCTTATCATCCACCTTTGCCTGCTCCCATGCTTCGGGATACATTGTTTCCGCACTCATCGGCGCGTAGGTCTCCAGCGCTTCCCGCGTAATCTCATAAAATCCCTGTTTGGTGGCCTGTGCGTTATAGAAGCACCAGTCAGCCGTGTAAATGATGTCCCAATCCTCGCCTGAAGCAAAAATCAGAGGATATTTCTGCTCGTATTCGCCCCAGCTCATAAACTTCACGTCGATTGTCGCATTGATTTCCGCTTTTAAACGTTCGTTAATCTTTGCAAATACCTCGTCGTTGTCCGCGGGACGGTCGCCGATTAAATACATAACCAGCGTAACCTCCTCGGAAATATCGGGTCCTGCTTCCTCTGCGCCGGATGCCTCTTCCGTTTCGGCCTGGGCGTCCGCCGTCTCTTCTCCATCAGACTGGCTTTCCGTCTGCGTATCTGCAGGCGCGCCCGTATCCTTTTCCTTGCCGGAATCACCGGAACCGCAGGCGCCAAGTACAGTCGTCAGCATGACCAGCGCCAGCAATAATGACAAAACCTTTCCTTTTTTCTTAAACATAACTTTTTCCTCCTTTATATTTTTAAAAGTTTCAATGTTTTCGTATTCTTTCGCGGCCTATCCTTTTACCGCGCCGATAGTAACCCCCTTTACAAAATATTTCTGTAAAAACGGATAGAGCAGTACGATAGGGCCGGTTGCCACCACCGTCATGGCCAGTTTCATAGGCTCGCTGGGCACGTCGGAGGCCGGAATCCCGCTGCG
>Ga0224740_10271_pt1 | contig 14464 bp, 11 predicted proteins | sample LIM_E_Water_Bulk_FD_161634 | JGI IMG/M metagenome (GOLD analysis project Ga0224740, IMG submission 161634) | Enriched cells from gastrointestinal tract of the lab mouse from Pacific Northwest National Laboratory (PNNL), Richland, Washington... | ecosystem: Host-associated > Mammals > Digestive...
GGCTCACAGAAATATTCTACGGCATGGACAGGTGATAACCAGAGTCTTTGGGCACATTTACAGATGTCCATTCCACAGCTTTTAAATCTGGGGATGTCGGGAATGCCGATGGTGGGGACAGATATCGGTGGTTTTGGTTCCAATGCTACGCCAGAGCTGTTGAGCCGTTGGATAGAGGCATCGTGCTTTGCACCGCTTTTTAGAAACCATACGGCAAAATATACGAAAAGGCAGGAACCATGGCAGTTTGGTGAGGAGGTAACTGCAATTAACCGTAAATATATTGAACTTCATTATAAGTTTTTGCCGTATTTATATGATTTATGTTATGAGCAGACAAAGACAGGGCTGCCGATTTTGCGCCCTCTGGTTATGTATGATCAGCATGACAGGGAGACATGGGAATGTAATGATGAGTATATGGTTGGTTCTAAAATCCTCGTTGCGCCAGTTGTGCAGCAAGGGGCAACAGCAAGAATGGTATACCTTCCAAAAGGGGTCTGGATTGACTATTGGACTGGCGAGAGGATTACAGGGAAGCGCTATATTGTAAAGGAGGCTGCGCTGGATGTCTGTCCGGTTTATATTAAGGCAGGCAGTATCTTGCCGACTTACAGAAAAATGCAGTCCATTGAGCCAGATCAGATAGATACTTTGGTTTTAGAATATTATCCTGAGAAAAAGGCAGGGCGGACAGGTTTTGTTTCCCGATGGGAGGGAAGCAGCAGGTACGAGCATTATCAAGATAATGGCGTAGATTTTGCCTATGAGGATGGCGAATATAATCTATATGCTTTTACCTTTCATGCAATGCGGAAAAACGGCCTGCAGGTGGAAATGCTTCATGAGGGGTATGGTAACAAGTATAAAACAATTAAGGCTGTGGTGCGTTAGGGTTGGCTGAAGCACAATGAGTTAGATTTTTTCAATCTGACTATGAATAGCAATTCTGAATAGAAACCTATGTATAAAATATTTTAGAAAAAAGTAAAAAACAGCTTGTAAAGATACCTATACCCGTTGTAAAATATAGGCAGTTATGAAGAAAAAAGGAAAGAGAAGGAGGAGAGAAATGTTATTAGCAAAGGACTACAAGTTTTGGTTTTGTACTGGTTCCCAGGACTTATACGGTGATGAGTGCCTGGCGCATGTAGCAGAGCACTCCCGCATTATTGTGGATGCCTTGAACAAGTCCGGGGTGCTGCCATATGAGGTGGTCTGGAAACCGACACTGATTACAAACGAATTAATCCGCAAAACCTTTAATGAGGCGAATGCAGATGATAACTGTGCAGGGGTTATTACATGGATGCACACGTTTTCACCGGCCAAGTCCTGGATTCTAGGGCTGCAGGAGTACCGCAAACCGCTGATGCATCTGCATACACAGTTTAATGAAGAGATTCCTTATGACAGCATTGATATGGATTTTATGAATGAAAATCAGGCTGCGCATGGTGATCGGGAATATGGCCATATTGTCAGCCGTATGCGGATTGAGCGTAAAGTGGTAGTTGGGCACTGGACGGATTCTGTGGTGCAGGGTAAGATTGCGTCATGGATGCGCACGGCTGTTGGTATTATGGAGAGCAGCCATATCCGTGTGATGCGTGTAGCGGATAATATGCGCAATGTAGCAGTTACAGAAGGAGATAAGGTTGAGGCTCAGATTAAGTTTGGCTGGGAGATAGACGCTTATCCGGTAAATGAGATTGTAGAGAGTGTTGCTGCGGTTTCTGTCTCTGATACAAATGCCCTGGTGGATGAATATTATGACAAATACGATATTTTATTAGAAGGAAGGGATGCAGACGAGTTTAAGAAGCATGTGGCAGTACAGGCGCAGATTGAACTTGGTTTTGAGCGGTTCCTTGAGGAGAAGAATTATCAGGCTATTGTTACCCACTTTGGCGATCTTGGGGCGTTACAGCAGCTTCCGGGGCTGGCAATTCAGCGATTGATGGAAAAGGGTTATGGATTTGGTGCGGAAGGTGACTGGAAGGTTGCCGCAATGGTCCGTCTGATGAAGGTTATGACGGCGGGGATGAAGGATGCCAAGGGAACCTCTATGCTGGAGGATTATACGTATAATCTTGTCAAAGGAAAGGAAGGCATTTTGCAGGCTCATATGTTGGAGATATGTCCTTCGATTGCAGAGGGGCCAATTAGTATTAAGTGCCAGCCTCTTTCTATGGGCGACAGGGAAGACCCGGCAAGGCTTGTATTTACATCAAAAGAAGGACACGGTGTTGCAACTTCGCTGATTGACCTAGGAAACCGTTTCCGTTTGATTATTAATGATGTCAATTGCAAGAAGAATGAAAAGCCTATGCCAAAACTTCCGACAGCGACAGCATTCTGGACTCCAGAGCCAGATATGTATACTGGGGCAGAGGCATGGATCTTAGCAGGCGGGGCACACCATACTGCATTCTCTTATGACTTGACAGCAGAACAGATGGGTGACTGGGCAGCAGCGATGGGTATTGAAGCAGTTTATATTGATAAGGACACAAAGATTCGTGACTTAAAGCGCGACTTGATGTTAGGTGAAGTATTTTACCGTTAAAATGACGCCTATGCTTTTTGGTGATAAAATGTAAGGGTAATTGTTTTATTTAATGTATGTTTAGCGGATTTGTGTTTTCGTGCTGTCTGGCACAAATTCGCTTATGCGAAAGACAGTGCAGAAATGAGGTAAATAATGGATATTAAAGAGTGTATTGAAAGTGGAAAGACTGCATTAGGAATCGAGTTTGGATCTACCCGTATCAAAGCGGTTTTAATTGGAGAGGACAGTGCTCCGATTGCTTCCGGCGGATACAGATGGGAGAACCAGTTTGTGGATGGCATCTGGACATACAGCCTGGATGAAATCTGGAAGGGACTTCAGTCAAGTTATGCTGAGATGGCAGCTGAAGTGAAAAAGGAGTATGGCGTAACGATTACAAAGATTGGCTCTATCGGATTTAGCGCAATGATGCATGGATATATGGCATTTGACAAGGAAGATAATCTTCTGGTGCCATTCCGTACATGGCGCAATACGATTACAGAGGAGGCAGCAAAGAAGCTGACAGAGGAATTCCAGTATAATATTCCACAGCGTTGGAGCATAGCACATCTGTACCAGGCAATTTTAAACAAAGAGGAGCATGTAAAGGATATCTCTTACCTGACAACACTTGCTGGGTTTATACACTGGCAGTTGACGGGTGAAAAGGTTCTGGGCGTTGGCGATGCATCTGGCATGTTCCCAATTGATAATAATACAAAGCAGTATGATGCTGCGATGGTAAAGAAATTTGATGACTTGACTGCATCCTGCGGATTTGGCTGGAAACTGGAGGACATTCTTCCTAAAGTATTAGTTGCAGGTGAGAATGCAGGGACATTGACAGCAGAGGGTGCAAAGCTTCTGGATACAAGTGGAAATCTGGAGTCTGGTATTTTAGTGTGTCCTCCAGAAGGAGATGCAGGTACCGGAATGACAGCTACAAACAGTGTCGCTAAGAGGACCGGAAATGTCTCAGCAGGAACTTCTGTATTTGCTATGATCGTGTTGGACAAGGAGCTTGAAAGCGTTCATGAGGAAATTGACCTTGTTACAACACCAACAGGTGAATTGGTTGCTATGGTACACTGCAATAACTGTACATCAGATATCAATGCATGGGCTGAGGTATTTGACCAATTTGCAAAGAGTGTCAATATTGAACTAGACCGGGATGTATTATTTGATACATTGTTTGAAAAAGCGCTGGACGGAGACCCGGACTGCGGCGGGCTGATGGGATATAATTATTTCTCTGGCGAGCCTGTAACTGGTTTTGATGCAGGGCGTCCAATGATGATTCGCACACCAAATGCTAAATTTACATTTGCTAACTTTATGAGGATGCAGCTTTACACAGCAGTAGGCGCGCTGAAATATGGTCTTGATATCCTGTTCCAGAAAGAGAATGTTAAGGTAGACAAGATGTTTGGGCATGGCGGCTTCTTTAAGACAAAGGATGTAGGACAGAGGGTAATGTCAGCAGCAATGAACGCACCTGTTACCGTAATGAAGACAGCTGGTGAAGGCGGTGCATGGGGAATTGCTGTATTGGCAATGTTTGCGAAGGCAAAAGAAGATGGAGAGACTCTTGACGATTACTTAAATAACAAGATTTTTGCAGGCGAGGAGGGGATTACAGTTGCCCCAGCACAGGCAGATGTGGACGGATTTACCAAGTTCATGGAGAGCTATGTTAAGGCACTTCCTGCTGAGCGCGCTGCAGTTGAGAACTTTTAGTGAGCGTAAATCGCAGCAACTTTTGATAGGCTAGAAAATGGAGGGAAAGAAAGAGATATGTTAGAAAAATTAAAAGAAGAAGTGTATAAGGCGAATATGGAACTTCCAAAGCGTGGGCTGATTACTTATACATGGGGAAATGTCAGCGGTATTGACAGAGAGAGCGGTTATTTTGTCATTAAGCCAAGTGGTGTAGATTATGACGAATTAACACCAGATGATATGGTAGTAATGGATATGGAAGGCAACAAGGTGGAAGGGCGCTATAAACCGTCTTCTGACACGGCTACCCATCTTGAATTATATAAGAAGTACCCAGAGATGGGCGGTGTTGTACATACACATTCGCCAGAGGCGACTTCATGGGCGCAGGCTGGAAGGAGTATCCCTCTCTATGGAACAACTCATGCAGATTATTTCTTTGGTGAGATTCCTTGTGCGAGAAGTTTGACACCAGAGGAGATTGATGAGGCATATGAGAAGAACACAGGACTGGTGATTATTGAGACATTTGAGACAAAGGGACTGAACCCAATGTATACACCAGGAGTGCTCTACACAAACCACGGCCCATTTACTTGGGGAAAAGATGCAGCTGAGGCAGTACACAATGCGGTTGTATTGGAGGAAGTTGCAAAGATGGCATTCCGCACAGAGCTGATTAACCCGAAAGTAGGTCCGGCACCAGACTGCATTAGGGATAAGCATTTCTTTAGGAAACATGGCGAGAATGCATACTATGGACAGTAAATAAATTAATTTAGTTGCTTTTGCTGCCAACATTGATGGCGGCATGTGGAAAGGAGGCCGTTTTAATCAGTTTTGATTATGGCCGGTCTCCTAAATAAATGGATAAAAAGAAAGGGAAGACGACGCTATGGCTACAGAACTTAAATTTAACGAACCTTGGATTTTACAGCGCGCAGACCCATATGTTTATTTACATGACGGATGGTACTATTTTACAGCATCCGTTCCTGCATATGATAAGATTATACTGCGCAGGTCAAAGGATATCGCCGGCCTGCATGATGCCGAGGAAGTGGAGATTTGGAAAAAGCATGAGAGCGGCCCTATGAGTGAGCACATTTGGGCCCCTGAGATTCACTATGTTATGGGTAAATGGTATATTTACTTTGCAGGCGGTGAGAAGGAAGATATCTGGAATATCCGTCCATATGTCCTGGAGTGCCAGGGAGAAGACCCGATGACAGACCAATGGATAGAAAAGGGGAAAATGCAGAGGGCGGATGAGGATGAATTTTCGTTTGAGGCATTTTCTCTCGATGCTACAGTATTTGAGGATTGTGGGAAGTATTATTATGTCTGGGCTGAAAAAGTTGGTGTGGGCAAGCAGGTTTCCAATCTATATATTGGCGAGCTTGAAACTCCGTATAAGCTAAAGACTGTCCAGGTATTGCTTACTACACCGGATTATGACTGGGAGCGCGTTGGTTTCTGGGTAAATGAGGGACCAGGTGTGATTAAAAATGGAAATAAGCTGTTCCTGACATATTCTGCAAGTGAGACTGGTGCCGCATACTGTGTCGGTATGCTTACTGCAGAGAGTGGGAGTGATCTGCTGGATCCTCTTTCTTGGAAAAAGGAGCGTTATCCAGTTTTAAAGACATGTGAGGAAAAGGGAATTTATGGACCAGGACATAATTCCTTTACAAAAGACGAGAATGGCAATGATATTATGGTATACCATGCCAGAACAGAATCTAAAATAGAAGGGGATCCATTGTATAACCCGAATCGCCATGCATGTCTGATGCAGGTGAAGTGGGATAGCGAGGGAAGACCGGTATTTTCTTATGATTAATGACATATATAAGACGCAATATCCAGATGAGCCGCCTACGGAGCCTCCAAAGTCAATTTTGGAAAGTAAACCAAAACCAAAGCGGGAAGACCCCGCTTTGGGGCTTTGGCTGACTCATGATCCGGCAATCTATCAGGATGACGCGTCAGGTTATTATTACATTTATTGTACAGGGGCAATCTGCCAGCGTTCGAAAGATCTAATTCACTGGGAGATGGTGGGCAAAGTGGTTGGAGACCCGCCTGCGGAAGCCTCTGCATGGACTGGGAGTAAAGATGTCTGGGCTCCAGACATTGTTAAAGTAGGGGATGAATACAGACTTTATTGTTCTAATTCTACTTTTGGCGTACAACAGTCTTGCATTTTTTTGGCAGTTGCAGATAATCCAGAGGGGCCGTTTCAGCCAAGAGGCTGTGTGCTAAAGACAAGTGATGAACTGTCTGTCAATGCAATAGATGCAAATATTATTACGGATGCAAAATCTGGCGAAATGTACATGGTATATGGTTCCTTTTGGGGAGGCTGCCATATTCTTTTGCTGGACAAAGAGACTGGGCTTGCAGCCGAGGATGGCATTGGCACGCAGATTGCGTGCAGGCCAAAATGGTTGAGCACTGCGGTAGAAGGCCCATATATGGTCTATAACCAGGAGACAGACTATTATTATCTTTTTGTTTCCTATGGTTCGCTAAAGACGGACTATCAAGTTCGGGTCGGCAGAAGCAGGCAGATTAAAGGCCCATTCCTTGATTATCATGGACGGGAGCTTACGGACCTTACAGATGCGGATAACAGCATTGGTATGCTGCTGTTTGGCGGCTATCACTGGAATGATGGCACAGAGTATATGGCACCGGGGCATAATTCTGTTTTGCATGATCAGGACGGGAGTTGGTATCTGGTGTGCCATATCCGGGAGAAAAATTTTAGGAACAAGCCGGAGCCGTCAACAATGCAGGTGCGGAGAATTTACTGGTCAGAGGATGGATGGCCAATGCTTAGCCCGGAACCATATAGTGGCGAGATAAGGCAGGATATTCCAGCGGAAAGCTTGAATGGTTTGTATGAGCGAATTAATATGGTTTCTTCGCTTCCGCAGGGAATTCAGACTGCAGTTCCTATGAAGCTAGGTGCAAAAGGATACTATGAGTGCTGTTCGATTCAGGGAACATGGTCATATGATGGCAGGGCACTTAGTATTGCTTATGGTCCGCATCAGGAAAAAGCATATGTCACCGCTGTCTGGGATCATGAGAAGAACCAGCCAACCATTGCGCTGACCGGAATTTCCGGGGACGGGGTGCAGTTTTGGGCAAAACGGGCTGGAGATTTGAAAAAGTCATATTAGTATTTTAAAATAACAATTCGTGCACGAATGAATCGTTCGTGCACTTTTTCGACTTATTAAGAAACTTTGCCACAGTGTGTCGGTTGTCAGCGCACTACAGCGCAGGCGGTGCGCTTTTTAACATATGCAGGAGGACATGTCTATGCTTCACATTACATCTTTGGATGAAGGCTTGGAGGTATTCAAGGCTCTTGGCTCCGATGTCCGCATTGAAATTGTAAAACTTTTACTAAAGAATAAAGAAATGAGCATGAATGAACTTGCTTCAGAGCTTTCGATTACAAATGGAGCACTTACAAATCATATAAAGAAATTGGAAAATTGTAAAATTGTTGCGATATCCAGCGAATCATCAGGGCATGGCAATCAAAAAATGTGTTCTCTGCATCTTAATAAAATTATTATTGATTTAGATATGCCGGAGGAGTCTCAAAATGTGTATTCTACAGATATCAAGATTGGGCATTTTTCGAACTATAAAATATATCCGACATGTGGCCTTGCAAGTGAATCTGCTTTAATCGGTGAAGTAGATGATACAAGATATTTTTCACATGCAGACCGATACAATGCAGACATCCTCTGGTTTACAAAGGGGTACATAGAGTATGAAATCCCCAATTTTATTCCTTATGCCCAAAAGATTACCCAAATTATGTTATCTGCAGAATTGAGTTCCGAGGCGCCTGGTATCAGTGAGGCGTGGCCTTCGGATATCAGCTTTTATTTGAATGATATATGCATTGGTTCCTGGACTTCTCCAGGGGATTTTGGCGATATCAGGGGGATTTTTACTCCTGACTGGTGGCCGCCGAACTGGAATCAGTATGGACTGTTAAAACTGCTGGTGATTAACAAAAAAGGAACGTTTATTGATGGCTTGCAAATTTCAGATATCACAATTAATGATTTTGAACTTGATTTTAAGAGTAAGATGAAGTTTAAGATGGCCGTTAATGATGATGCCAGTCATATTGGAGGGCTGACATTATTTGGGAAATCTTTTGGCAATTACAGTCAGGATATTAAAGTCAATATCAGTTATGCACCGATTAGGCAGGATGAGGTGCCAGAGAAGGAGTAAAGAATTGTAATGGGGAGAGGAAAAATAGAATGGTCAGCGATAAAATAGTTATTAAAAACGCAAGGATACATAATTTAATAAATGTAAATGTAGCTATCCCAAAGGGGAAACTTACAGTGATAACTGGTGTGTCAGGCAGCGGATTATCCGTCAGTCAAATCCCAGAAGCACGGTGGGAACACGCACAAAATTAAGTGCGGTTCTTGCGGTGCTATTTGCTAATTATGGGGACTGGGATTCGAAATATGATGACGGGCTGCTATATTTACTGAAAGAAATTTTTGCTACAGCATAGTAATCGTCAACAAATGGGCAATAGCATTTTGGATAGGGCATCAGCATAGGCGGTGCCCTTTTCTGCTGGAGTGTGTATAAATTTATGGAAATCGAAAAATATTATGAATGTAATTACTGCATAGATATGTTATAATACTCGGAGTAGTATTATTAAGAAAGGATTGGATGGAAACATCCGTAGGGAAAGATGAAAAAAGAGAAAAACAGAAATTCATTTTCAGGCTCAATTGGATTTGTGCTTGCGGCTGCAGGAAGTGCGGTAGGTCTTGGGAATATCTGGAGGTTCCCATATTTGGCGGCAAAGGATGGCGGAGGGCTTTTTCTGGTGCTGTATCTGATTTTGGCGGTTACGTTTGGTTTTACTTTGCTGACAACTGAAATTGCGATTGGTAGAAAAACAAAACAAAGCCCATTGACAGCGTATGGAAAGCTGAATGGCAAATGGAAATTTCTGGGTGGAATCGCTTGTCTGGTTCCGGTAATTATTCTTCCATATTACTGTGTGATTGGGGGATGGGTAGTAAAGTATTTTACTACATACTTAACTGGTGATGGAAGCAGCGCATCAGTAGATGGATATTTTACAAATTACATTACAGAGGAAAAACAGCCGATTATCCAGATGGTTGTTTTCTTGTTAATTGTATCATTTATTATTTTCCGAGGGGTAAATAAAGGGATAGAATCGTTCTCAAAGATTCTTATGCCTGCACTTTTATTGCTTGTAGTTGGTATTTCAGTTTTTGCGCTGACCATCCATCATACAGACAGTTCAGGGGTATCAAGGACAGGTTTGGAGGGATTTTTAATCTATATTATTCCAGATTTGGAAGGTTTGACGGTGAAGGGGTTTTTTACCGTACTCCTAGATGCCATGGGGCAGTTGTTTTTTAGCCTTAGTGTAGCTATGGGTATTATGATTGCATATGGCTCTTATGTCAGGGATGATGCGAACCTAGTGAAATCCATAAACCAGATTGAGATTTTTGATACATTGGTAGCGTTCTTGGCAGGTGTTATGATTATCCCTGCAGTTTACACTTTTATGGGGAGAGAGGGAATGGCAGCATCTGGGCCAAGCCTGATGTTTGTGTCGCTGCCAAAGGTTTTTGCTTCTATGGGCAAAATAGGTGGTGTTGTAGGCTGTCTCTTCTTTGTTATGGTTTTATTTGCGGCTCTGACCAGTGCTGTCTCAGTAATGGAAGCAGTTGTGTCAAGTTTTATGGATCAATTTCATATGTCCAGGGCAAAGGCTACAGTTATTGAAACCATCATTGCTTTGGCAGGTGGTGTAGTAGTTTGTCTTGGATATAATAAATGGTTCTTTGATATTGTCTTGCCAAACGGAGCGCATGCGCAGATACTTGATATTATGGATTATATTAGTAATAACTGTTTGATGCCGTTAGTCGCGATTGGAACTTGCATTTTGATTGGCTGGATCGCTAAGCCGTCAGTAATTATTGGCGAGGTGGAAAAGACAGGGAGTAAATTTGGCAGAAAAGGACTTTATATTGTAATGGTCAAGTTTGTAGTACCGGTTTTACTTGTTATTCTGTTGCTCAAATCACTTGGTGTTTTGACTATTATCTAAATTTTCAATCAATAGGAGGGAAAGCTTATGAATGTAACACAGATGCTGGAAGGAAAAACAGCAATCGTAACAGGAGGCACGCGGGGTATTGGCTTTGCAGTTGTCCAGAGATTTTTGGAGGCAGGCGCGAAGGTTGCGTTGTTTGGCTCTAGGCAGGAAACGGTCGATAAGGCGCTGGAAAAGATTAAATCAGAGAATCCAGATGCAAATGTAATGGGGTTGTGTCCGCCTTTAGGCGAATATGTGGAGGTTGAGAAGGCAATACAGTCTGTGAAAGAGGCGTTTGGCAGAGTAGATATCCTTGTGAACAATGCTGGAATTTCAGCAAGGGAGTCCCTATATGAGTATAAGCCGGAAGATTTTGATAATATTATGACACTAAATGTCAATGCAGTTTTTAACTGTGCGAAAGCGGCAGCGCCTATTATGAAGGAGCAGGGCGGTGGTTCGGTGATTAATATGAGTTCTATGGTCAGTATTTATGGCCAGCCTGCAGGATGTGGCTATCCGGCTTCAAAGTTTGCTGTGAATGGTCTGACAAAATCTCTCGCAAGAGAACTTGGCAAGGACCAGATTCGGGTCAATGCGGTTGCGCCGGGTGTAACAAGAACTGATATGGTAGCTGCGCTTCCAGATGAGATGGTACAGAGAATTTCTTCTACGATTCCTCTTGGCAGGGTAGGAGAGCCGGAAGAGGTTGCAAATGCGGTATTATTCTTGGCAAGTGACCTTGCAAGCTATATTACTGGAGAGATTTTGTCTGTTGACGGGGCAACGCAGGTATAGCTTGTTGCTTTGCCAGTGTATGTTGGGAAAATCAGATTACCACATAATAACAAGCAGCAGAATGAATAGAGCAGAAGGAGATATAAAGAGTGGGCAGTTTGGAAGGAAAGGCAATACTGAAGAATAAGATTTATCTATATTTGACAGAGTTTTTTGCGGGGATGGCTGTGATGGCGGTAGAGCTTGGTGCAAGCCGCCTTCTTGCCCCATATTTTAGTTCCTCTCAAATCGTGTGGACAATTATCATAGGGACAATTATGATTGCTATGGCGCTTGGAAATATGTGGGGCGGCAGGATGGCGGACAGGGACCCCAACCCAGATAGGCTATATCTGCGGCTTTTGGTTGCAGCAAATTGGATTGCAGCGATTCCGGTTGTAGGAAAATATATTGTAATTGGAATTTCAGGGCTTCTGGTAATGACGGTGAGCCAGAATTTTTTGGTGATTGCTGCATTTTTATCTTGTATGCTCATTTTTGTATTTCCATTGTTTTTGCTGGGAACGGTTACCCCGTCCCTTGTCAAATATACTGTAGGGAGCCTGGATAACAGTGGTAAGATTGTTGGTACGTTGGGGGCGTGTAACACAATAGGCAGCATTTTAGGGACTTTTTTGCCAACATTTGTTACGATTCCGGCGGTAGGGACTTCTATCACATTTTTGCTATTTTCCGGTGTTCTTCTGGTAATTGCACTTTTTTATTTTTTTTCGTCTGGTGGCAGGATAAAAAGCTGCATTGTAGCTATTTTTCTTTTCCTTGTCTGTAGCATTTTAGGGAATTCGGGAAGCTTTGCTTTTTGGGAAAAGAATTTAGTATATGAAGGGGAATCAATTTATAATTATCTGCAGGTCAAGGAAGACGAGGAGAGTGTAGTTCTTTCTACTAATGTATTGTTTGGCGTGCAATCTATTTATATGAAAAATGAATCCCTAACCGGGATGTATTATGATTATGCTCTGGCAGCCCCAGTGTTTGCTAATGCCGCTTCAAAGAAGAGCATAGATATTTTGGTGCTTGGTATGGGGAGCGGCACTTATGCGGGGCAGTGCAAAAAGTATTTTCCCAAAGCAGTGGTGGAGGGGGTCGAGATAGACCAGAAAATCACGGATTTGGCAAGAGAACATTTTGAGCTGCCAAGTGATGTAAAAGTAACGACGTATGATGGCAGGGCATATTTAAAAGGGATTTCAAAAAAATACGACGTGATTATGGTAGACGCATACCAGGATATTACAATCCCATTTCAAATGTCTTCGGCAGAATTTTTCCGTGAGGTGCGAAGCCATCTGACAGAAGATGGTGTGATGGTTGTCAATATGAATATGAAGTCGCAGGAGAAGGGCAATATTAATGAATATCTGTCAGATACAATTGCCAGTATTTTTCCATGTGTCTATACAGTTGATGTGGAATGGGGGACAAACCGTGAGTTGTTTGCATTTTCAGATCAAAAGGCGCTTGGCAATTTTAGGGATATTGCAGATTTGGATGATACCCTGCAAAAGCATCTTCTTATGGTGCAGGAAGGGTTAAAGGAATACAAGGGAGGCAACTTGATCCTGACAGACGATAGAGCGCCAGTAGAGCTGCTCGGGATGCGTGTGATTGATGGGCTGATTCAGGAAGAATTGGGGTATTATAAAAAGATTTTTAGAGAAAAGGGAATTGAGGGAATCTTAGAAGAAGGATTATAAAGGATAAACAGGAAAGGCGGTTTTGGCATGGAGAAGTATATTTATGGAATTGATATTGGCGGAACAACTGTAAAGATGGGGCTTTTTGACGGAGAAGGAACCATGCTTGACAAGTGGGAAATTGAGACGAGGAAAGAAGATTCCGGTTCAAAGGTTTTGCCAGATATTGTCGCATCCATTCAGGAAAAGAATCAAGAGAGAGGAATTTCCAAAGAAGACATTCTGGGGATTGGAATGGGCGTTCCGGGGCCGATTACAGCGGATGGGCGTGTATTAAAGTGTGTGAACCTGGGTTGGGGAGTATTTTCGGTTGCCGATAAGGTAAGGGAGCTTACCGGTGTAGAGAAAGTGAGAGTCGGCAATGATGCAAATGTAGCTGCCCTTGGAGAGCAATGGCGCGGCGGCGGGCGCGGTTTTGATAATATCGTAATGGTCACACTTGGAACTGGTGTTGGCGGCGGCGTAATCTTGGATGGAAAGATTTTGACAGGAAGCAATGGCGCAGCTGGTGAAATTGGGCATATGACAATGAATACAAGCGGGGAGCGCCCTTGTACCTGCGGGAAATCTGGATGCCTGGAGCAGTATTCTTCTGCAACTGCAATTATGCGGCGGGCGAAGGAACTGGTGGAAGGGACAGACAGGCCATCTATGCTGCGTGAACATACTAAGATAACGGGAAAGGAAATTTTTGATGCATATAAGGCAGGCGACGAGATGGCAAAAGAAATTGTGGACGAATTTGCCGCCTACCTGGGCATCGGGCTTTCTTATGTTTCCAATGTAGTTGACCCGGATGCATTTGTTATTGGCGGCGGCGTGTCGAAAAACGGGCAGGCTGTTATTGATGTAATCAGGGAGCAGTATGAAAAAAATGCCATGCCTCCTCATAAGGGTAAGGAGTTCCGTTTGGCCGAGCTTGGAAATGATGCCGGGATGTATGGTACAGTGCGTATGGTATTAGAGTAAGATGGTATGACAGATTAGGCGTTTTTGGTAACTACGCCGCAGGCGATTTTTGTACCGGAATCCCCTGACGGTTGGGTAGTAAAGTCATCACGGTTGCTGTGGAGTATGACAGAACGGCCGAGGATTTTAGGAATGGAAAGAAAACTGTCATAAAATGCTCCATATGCGTAGCCGTTGCTATTAAGAATGGATGGGAAATCGCCAATATGGTATGGATGCACGGCATCTGTGGGATTATAGTGCATTCCAGTATCTGCAAAGTCATCTGAGCAATCTCCATTTTCATGCAGGTGCATGCCAAGAAAACGTGGTGAATGGGAAGGAGAGTTTGGCAGATTGGTGAATTCTACTTCGACCAGAAGCCCAATCCCCCACTGTGTCTGATAAAAATTTGCGATGCCCATAATATTGGGAAATAAGCTGCCGCCTTTCATGACTGCGTATGCGTCTGGGGCGGCAGTTAGTTTTGAAAGGGAAAAAACAGTTGTATTCTGCATTGTATAGCCTCCGTTTCTGCAATGAAATAGTGGAATTAAATGATATAAATACATTTTATGCATAGGCTGGCAA
>Ga0224740_10273_pt1 | contig 14455 bp, 14 predicted proteins | sample LIM_E_Water_Bulk_FD_161634 | JGI IMG/M metagenome (GOLD analysis project Ga0224740, IMG submission 161634) | Enriched cells from gastrointestinal tract of the lab mouse from Pacific Northwest National Laboratory (PNNL), Richland, Washington... | ecosystem: Host-associated > Mammals > Digestive...
CAGCATACCATTTTTTTTGCCCTCCAAAAAGTCAAAATAATCACATTCAATCTTATGAGTATCCACTGACAAGCTGTTCCATTGCCGCACAATGATGTCTTCCACACCAAATTTCCGCAATCCCTCCATCAACTGGCTAATAATGGTTTGAACTTGGTTCTTTACAGAACGGTTATACTCCTTATCTTCAAATAAAATCGCGGCAATCTCCGCATTGGTAACACCGCCGCCTCTCCGGTCAATCAGGAAGGCAAATAACTCCTTGGACTTGCTTCTAGAAAACTGAACTGGCTCCCTGTCTATATAAACCTGAAAATTCCCAAATGTCTGTACCCTAACCCTATGTTCAGCTTTCGGCTCCGTTATAGTTTCTTCTATAATATCAATCTGGCACACCCTCATTGCCTCCAGAGCATTGCGGTGCGACTCCACAGTAACCCCGGCGCAGCAGGAACTATCAACCTGGATTACCTTTTCCGGGAAATGTGCTTTTAACAATAAAACATTTGAAATAACACAGATATCTGTGCAAAGCCCAATCACTTCGATAGTGTCTGCCTCTTTTACGTACTCCGGCAATTCGACCGAGCCAAAAGTTGGCTTATCTATAATATTTTCTGCATATGGAACCAGCTCTGGAATCAAGTTCCATCCCTCCGTCCCGCGAATACAGTGCTTGACTGGAAGCTTCCTGCCTTCCTGTGTCTCCAGATAATTTTCCTCATGTGTGTCTCTTGTAAAGATAATTTCCGTCCCCTGCTGTAGTTCCCTCTCTATTTTGTCACATACATTTGGTACAATTTGTACAGCCTCTTTCGTCCCCAGCGAGCCAGTCACAAAATCTACCTGCATATCAATAACCAACAAAATCTTTCGCATTTTTACCTCTTTTCTGAAAGTGAACATACCTCACCCAGTTTACATTTTTTTCTAAAAGTATTATATAGCTTGAATATAGCAAAATTATGTCAGATTCGTCCTGCTTTTTTCCTTCCATCTCTTCACTTTTCTAATGTACTTGCCGATATATACATCAGATTATAACATAACAAAGATAATTTTGGTTTATAATTTTATCAGAAAGAGGAGGAATTTATATGTCATCTATTACCAATACCACTATCAGCAGTTATGATTATCTGCTTCGTCAGTGCTATTCCTCTAACCGTAATGCCCGTAAAGCTTTTGGACGCGCCTCTATGAGCGCCAACGATTTAGCAAAGGTTGATTCCGACGCATTAAGAAAGGCATCCCGGAATCTTAAAGATATGGAATATAGTTCTGACAACGGTGTCAACATTTATAATAACATAAAAGCATTTGTGGAGTCATATAACAATCTCTGCGACAGTTCATCCAAAATAGCCGATTCTCCAGAATTGGGCCGGATGGAGAAAAAGCTTTCAAAATTTATCAAAAATAACAAAGACGATTTAGAAAAACTCGGTGTGAAAGTTAGTTCTTCTGGAAAACTCTCTGTAGATAAAGAAACGCTCCTCACAACGAGTGCTTCCAAAGTGGAACGATTCTTTTCAGACGACAATGAGTTTAGCGGCACGATTACCCAATTTGCAACAAAAATGAACCGCATTGCGAAAAATCTGTCCCGCACTGGCAACTCCCAGATGAAGAAGAATACAAATACAATTGTTGGTGCACCAACAACGCCGCCAGTTACTACCTCAAATGCCCCTGCAACTTCTATTGATTTTAGGGCATAAGCTTTTATTCCAAAATCTATCAGTATGTACATATATTCTAATAGGTTTTGGTTTGATATAATGCATTATTTTCCGAATTTTAAGGCTTATTTTTAAATTTAATTCGGAAACCTCATTCCCCTTATAATAGGGCACACAGAAAAATGCTGTGTGCCCCTTTTTTTACTTTATAAGATTAGTATATCCCAACGCTACCCATACAGCTACTAACAAAAAATGCCTGCCTAACGCCACTTCCCCGCGATAGACAGGCACTTTTCTTCTTTATTTAGAAAAAGTATAATATCTATTTTAGATAAATCTAGCTGTATTCAACTTTACGCCCGGTCCCATGGTACTAGAAATTGATACGCTTCTGTAATACTGACCCTTTGCCGCTGAAGGCTTAGCCTTTGTAATCGCTGACATCAGTGCATCAATATTCTCAGCAAGCTGCTGCTCAGTAAAGGAAAGTTTTCCTACTGGAACATGTACAATATTCGCCTTGTCAAGCCTGTACTCAATCTTACCAGCCTTTATATCATTAACAGCTTTTGTTACATCCATTGTAACTGTTCCTGCTTTTGGGTTTGGCATTAATCCTTTTGGTCCAAGGACACGTCCAAGACGGCCAACAACGCCCATCATATCTGGTGTAGCAACAACTACATCAAAATCCAGCCATCCGTCATTCTGAATCTTAGGAATCAATTCCTCACCGCCTGCATGGTCTGCCCCTGCAGCTAATGCTTCATCAATCTTATCGCCTTTTGCAAATACAAGAACGCGGACTTTCTTACCAGTTCCGTTCGGCAGCACTACTGCACCACGAATCTGCTGGTCAGCATGACGTCCGTCAACACCAAGCCTGATATGTGCTTCTACTGTCTCATCGAATTTTGCTGTTGCTGCCTTTTTGACAAGGGCAATTGCATCTTCAACTTCGTACTGTACTGTTCTGTCAATTAACTTTGCAGCCTCTTTATACTTCTTTCCTCTTTTCATAATGATAACCTCCTGGTGGTAGTAACGGCGGGTACTAAGACACTCTGCGTGTCGCCTCCCACATCGTCCAATAAAGCAACAAATCTTTTTTATGCGTTAATAAATATTAGTCCTCTACAGTAACACCCATACTGCGTGCTGTACCTTCAATCATACTCATTGCAGCTTCTAAAGTAGCAGCATTCAGATCAGGCATCTTTGTCTCTGCGATCTCCTGAATCTGAGCCTTTGTAATTTTAGCAACCTTTGTCTTGTTTGGAACGCCAGAACCAGACTGAATCTTGCATGCTTTCTTAATCAAAACTGCTGCTGGAGGAGTCTTTGTAATAAAACTAAAACTCTTATCCTGATATACTGTAATCACAACAGGTATAATCATACCTTCCTGTCCTGCAGTCTTAGCATTAAACTCCTTTGTAAACTGTACAATATTTACTCCGTGCTGACCAAGGGCAGGTCCAACAGGTGGTGCTGGAGTTGCCTTTGCAGCAGGAATCTGTAATTTTATATATCCTTCGACTTTCTTAGCCATTTTTATTTACCTCCTGTAAATTTGCAATCTATGATTGCGGAATACTATTGTACCACATCGGCTATCTGCCAGTGATACAAACCAATTATATTAGAACGACTTTCTTAGACTGCCTCAACATCATTGAAACTAATCTCAACCGGAGTTTCACGGCCAAACATATCAATATTGATTGTAACCGTTCTATTCTGGTGGTCAATCTGGCGAACTATGCCAGTTGTATCCTCCCAGACACCGGATTTAACCACAACAGAGTCGCCAATATTAAATGGAACATTTGGTGCATCCACCTTCAGGCCCATGCTTGCCATCTCCTCATCCGTAAGGGGAACCGGTTTTGATCCAGGCCCTACGAATCCCGTAACACCTCTGGTATTACGGACGACATACCATGTATCGTCATTCATAATCATGTTGATCAGAACGTAGGCAGGGAACATTTTTTTCTGTACTGTTTTCTTACCCTCATTCTTTTCCTCAGTCACATTCAACATAGGGACGGACACCTCAAAAATCTGATCCTGAAGATTTCGGTTTTCGATTGTCTTCTCGATATCCATCTTGACCTTATTCTCATACCCTGAATAAGTATGAGCAACATACCAGTGTGCTTCTGCATCTGCCATAAGTCTATCACCCTTATCCCATCTGAATAATCTTATCAATGCCGAACTTAATGACAAAATCAAGCAGGGCAATGACTGCGCCTAATATTACCGTTACAACAACAACTGCTGTAGTCTCCTTGATGACGGTATCCTTGTCCGGCCAGATGATACGCTTAAACTCCGCCTTAAAAGATTTAAAGAAACCGCCTTTCTTCTTTGCAGTTTTTTCTGCTTTCTGTGGTTCGTTCTGTTTTTCTACTTCGTTTTTGTTTTCAGAATCTCCCATAATTCACATTCCTTTCATTTTACAATGAGACTATTTTGTCTCCTTGTGTAATGTGTGTCTTCTACAGAATCTGCAATATTTTTTTGTTTCCATTCGATCTGGATGGTTTCTCTTTTCCTTTGTCGTATCATAATTGCGCTGTTTGCACTCTGTACAAGCTAAAGTAATTTTTACTCTCACGGCTTTGTTCCCTCCTTTTCATATTCTGCTCTCACAGTAACCAGCCAACAGCCCCGTAATAAGCGAATGGGCACCAAGACTGTCTTTGCAGTGAACAACTGCTTTTCGTACTAAAAAAATTTAGGCATAAAAAAAAGACTGTTACATCGCCCATCTACTATACCATGTCCCATACTCTTCGTCAAGATAAATTTAGATTCCATCTGGAAATTACGGTTTATGGTGTTATTATTCTTGGCCATAACATCATGCGTAAAACCAGCAGCTTTTATTTTACTTATGCTCTCATAAAAATACCAGACAGTTGTACTTGCTTTTGACAAACATCAGGGGTTTTATGGTACACTAAGATGGTGCACATTTAAAATACTAAAAAACATAAACTCTTTATAGAAAGGATTTTTCCCATGAAACGCAATGATATTCTTTTAATTGTCGGAATTGTGCTGGCTGCCCTGCTTGCGGCAGGCATCTACTGGTTATTTATTTATAAAGAAGGAACAACGGTCCAAGTATCAATTAACGGGAAGGTTACAGCATCTTTTCCTCTTGATACTGACACAACTTATACAATTAAAACTGCTGACGGCGGAATCAATGTTTTGGAAATCAAAAATGGCGCCGCGAGGATTGCAGAAGCAAATTGCCCTGACGAGCTGTGTGTCCATCAGAAAAAAATTTCCCATCAGGGCGAAAACTTAATCTGCCTGCCTCATAAAGTTATGGTTGACATTACAAACAGCGAGAAAAAGGCTACCCTCGACGGGGTAGCCTGGTAATTAACAATATGAGTTAAAAAGAAGCCCGGAATACAGTGATGTTATATAAGAATACCCTCTAGGAGGTTTTTTGAAATTTGGATAGCTTACTACTTTCTTATCAACATACTCCATTGGGTTAATCTTTACTGCATCTGCTTTTACAAATAAACGGTTTGACATCGCTGCGTCCGGCTGGAATATCTTCTGCATATCCCCTGCCTCAATCGCCTGCGCCGCCAGAGAAACATCCAAGTCCATATACCCATCCTGGTCAAAAGAGATTCCGCAGGACTCCAATTCATTCCGAAACGGGTTCGTCAAGCTTTTCAGTTCATGCAAAAGCTTCGGGGTAGTTCCCGTTTTATTGATAAAAACAATATTATGCTCAATCATATCATTATAGCTTGTGACAAAGCCCTGAATGCTGTCAATAATGGCATCGCTGTCAGGATGGTAATCCACAAACGCTTCTTTATCAGATGGATGGTGCAGGGACACCTTTACGACACGCCCCAAGGTAAACTCATTATTAATTGAAGTTTTCTCAACACCGTTCAAATCAAAAATAGCATTCTTTTGCATCACAACGACTTTATTTAAGCCATAAAACCCGACGATTCCACGCCCGGCTTCATCTACTGTCCTATCCTGAAGTGAAAAACTCTGCCTGCCATCGGGCGATCCAACCATTGTCGACTCTAGACGCATGCCGACCTTGCCAGTACCCGTAGTATACGGATCTGCCTTAATACCAATCTTTGCTTTCGTAATAAAACTGGACAATCCCTGAATGACTTCTCTGTGGTTTGCATCCCTTCTAATATTGTACTGGAAATCATATCCCACATCATTCACTGTAATACGGAACTGATAGCTTCCTGCCTGAAGGCCCTTTCCGGTTTCATAATACTCTGTCCCCTGATTAATCTGTGAATTTGCCATCTGCTTTACACGTATTGTAAATGCACTTGGAATTCTGCTCTGGTCAGAACTAAGCAGCTCTGCACCAATCTGGTCTAAATCGGACGACCGCGCCTTTTTCCTGGCAAAAACGCCATTTTCCGAGTCATCCGCCAATGTCTTTAAAGCTTCATTAATCTTCATGGAGGACTCTTTTACCCCCAGAACATACTCCTGCTTTGCATTCGTAAAATTCACAAGATATACCGGAGATTTCTGTGTCTGTGTACGTATTCTTTTTACAACAGAACGCAGCTCATGCGAATCATTTACATATTTGGTTGTATACTTTGAATCAAATGTAGACAAAAGATTATTATACACACCATTTTCCATAGCAATCTCTCCTTTCCCTGGATTATGCCATTTTATAACTGAATCCGGAATCCGTTCCAAATTATGCCAGTCAACTGATCCCCGGGTGTCATACCACGCTCACACCCGGATTTGCGCACCTATAGTCAATATATATTATACTGTATTTCCAGAAAAATGTCGAGACTTCAACAAAATATTTCCATAAAAAGTTACTATTTCGGGTAATCCAAAAACGCCAGGACATCGCGCTTGCATATAAGATTCTGGTACTTCTTGGAATATTAGCTATCAAGGCTGTTCATCTCATCATGCAAAGTAAAAAGCCGGACTGCTTCAATCCGGCTTTTTACTGGTGCTCTTAACACCTTTTATTTAACACCTCATTTTGTAAAAACTATCATCTACTCCCACAGTATTACCTATAGAAACCAAACCACCCGAATCCAAATAGTTTGAATGTCAGCTCTTTGATTTCCCACCCACGGTTATAATATAACACTTTTTCTTTCCATTTTCAACCATAAATCAACAATTTTCGGCATTTTCTTTTATTTTTTTCTAGAAAGCCTTCTTTTGTCTCTTGCATGGAATCTAAATACATAGAAAAAAGGACATCCCAGATATGGATGTCCTAAAAATCTGCCCAGAAATCAATATGCAAACCATTTACATCACAATTTCAGAACTTTTCTTACTATTCTATAACTATCTTTTTCATCAAATCTTTTATCACTTCCCCAGCGATGATTAGTCCAGCCACTGAAGGAACGAACGCATTGCTTCCTGGCACCTGCCTCCGCTTCTGTTCCCCTCCAGGCTGTCCCTGCATATCCTCATCTAACAAACCATCCCGCAGCACGGGCTTCTCTCTCGAATACACCACTTTCAATTTTTGAACGCCATGTTTCTTTAACTCCCTGCGCATCACTTTTGCCAAAGGGCAAACGGATGTCTGGTAAAGATCGGCCACCTCAAATGCCGTAGGTTCAACTTTATTCCCTGCACCCATAGAACTAATAATTGGAATGCCCGCTCTCTCGGCCTGCAAAACAAGTTCTATCTTACCCGTCACGGTATCAATGGCATCCACCACATAGTCATACTCAGTAAAATCAAACTGCCCTGCTGTCTCTGGCAGATAAAAAACCGGATAACAATAGACATTTGCCTCTGGATTGATATCCAGAATACGCTCCTTTGCCACATCCACCTTATATCTTCCCAGTGTTTTATGGGTAGCAAAAATCTGGCGGTTAAGGTTGCTTAGTGCCACTTTGTCATTATCAATCAAATCTAAAGTTCCTATGCCGCTTCTGGCAAGCGCCTCTACCGTATAGCCTCCCACTCCGCCTACACCAAATACCGCTACTCTTGCTTTTTGCAGACGTTCCATATTCTCCGCCCCAAAAATCAGTTCCGTCCTTTTAAATTGTTCCTGCATCTTTTCTATTTCCGCAAAGTTCATATGCTAAAGATGAACTTTATAAATAATATCCTTTTTAATATTTGCTCTCCGATAATATATCTGTTTTTCCTGGAACATCTTGTTTTCCGCCTCACTAAGCAGCTCTTCAAGAGTTACTGGCGCATCCGACCATGCATATCCCAGAGATGCCACCGGCAGCTTCTGATCTTTTAGCTTGCCCCTAAAATCAATAATCTGATTCCTAACTGACTTCTCACTTTCATGCTCAAATAAAACAAGAAATTCATCTCCACTCATCCGGTAGCAGGAATTCTTTCCGAACTCCCCAGCAAGTAATTCCACGAAAGAACGGATAAACCTATTTCCTTCTTCAATCCCCTTTGTCCTGTTTAATTCCCGCATGCCATTTATATTTGTATACAAAATGGCCGTTGGATATCTCTCTTCACTTTCATTGTACTTCTGACACCGCTTATAAAAATATTCATGGTTCCATACACCGGTCATTGTGTCAAAGTTCGCATAATATGCGAGCCTACGGTGATGGTTTGTCTCAATAATATATTCATCATGGATATCTTTCATATAAAGCATAACAATCTGGTCTTCTTCTGTATATTCCACACTTGGAACAAATTCCATGGAAAACCAATGGAATACTTCTCCCACTTTCTGACGGTAACGCAGACGGATTGGTTCTCTGCTCTCTGAGAATATCGTTTTTAGGTCATCAATATCAGTAAACTCTAGGTACTCCTTTACATCGCCTCTGTGAATATCGCCCGACCTCGCAAGCCTACGGAGCAGCCTTGAAGCTTTCGATGAAGTTCGTCTAGTAGGGGGGGTTTCATCTGAGCCGTCCTTTGCCAGTTCCATATAGCTGTTTGTAGTAAGGTTTATTTTCAGCACTCTTTCATAGATACCAGAAATTCTCTTGACACCATCTTCCATAATATAAGCATCCTGGTCAGATTCACTCCAGCAATATACAACCCAAGGATTTTCTTCTGATACATCAACTGGCGTAATTATTTCCAATGTGACCCAGATATAATTCTCACCTGCCTTATATCTAAAATTATTTACTACCTTATCATGATGGGTAAATATCCTCTCTCTTAAAAAAGCTAAATCCATATGATAACGGCAACTTGCAATATCATCTGGATAAATCTGCTCCCTGTCGATTAGATTACGAAAATATTCATCAATTGTTTCTGCTGTCATACTTTCCTGCTCTGCCAGTGTATCTGACGCCTTTACAAAGGCATATTCACCAGTGCATAAATTGACACTCGCTACCTTTATATTTTTCCCTAAAAACATATCCAGAACAAATTCTCTATCTGTCATTTTTTTCTCCTCCAGAACAATTTTCACTGCGATGATTAACTGTAAATCCCCCCTACACGTTTTTCTATTATATGACAAATAACACAGAGATACAACAAAACAGACTTGAGATTCACAGCGATATTTTTACACTGTTCGTCGCAATTCGACACAAACCGCCGTTTAAATCATTTTTATACATTCAGACGGCGCGAATTTCCATGAATATAGCAGAAACCTATGTAGAATCCTGCCAAAATTTCAGGTTTATTTTATCAAGATTTTCCTGTAATATCCCAAGTCCTTTTCCCGAAATACATTAAAAATAATTCTCTCAAAATACTTCGCCTGTTTCTCTAAAACTTCCTCAACTGTTTTTACTGCGATCTTTGCCGCTACATCATTTGGAAAACGGAATTCACCGGTCGAAATACAGCAAAATGCCAGCGTGCGCACGTCCCGGATCATTGCGCACTCCATGACATTACGGTAACAGTCAGCAAGCTGCTGGCGTAATGCATGGTTTAGCTTATTCTTAACAATCGGCCCAACTGTATGGATCACATGCTTGGCTGGCAGATTGTAGCCTCCTGTAATCTCCGCACGTCCTGTCAGCTCTTCATAGCGGCTGCCATATCGCCTCCGTTTCGCCTTCATAATTGCGTCACACTCCATACGAAGCTCAATCCCCGCTGCAGAATGGATTGCATTGTCAATGCATTTGTGGCATGGAATAAAGCAGCCGAGCAACTGTGAATTAGCTGCATTCACAATGGCATCCGCTGCGATTCTGGTAATATCCCCCTGCCAGATGGAAAGCATCCCCGCAAACGGATGGCTGCTCCCATATTCTTCTTCAACCGTCGGAATGTCTTCCACCCTCACAATTCCTTTTTCTCTTGCCGCTTCCTTTAGGTAATCTGCCTGCACCCTCAGATAATCATTATCAATACTGCGTGGCAGGCGCACATTCATAAGCGCACGGAGTAATTTGGGACGCTCCTCCTTTTCCGCCCACAAATTCCTATACTGATAAGACTCAGCCTTTAGGCGCTCAATTAAGTAATCCATTCTTTCATCTTGATCCATGTTCACCATTTCCCATCTCCAGCACTGCAAAACAAAAAACAACACTGGAACTATACATCGAAAGATTCTATATAGATTATAATGCAAATCCGCCTGGCGGTCAATCCCGCAAAGGATATTTAATATTCACAAATATCTGCCCTTAGCATCTGGCGGCATCTTGTAAAAACTAACGGTACTATTACCATAATATTGCAAAACGCCATACCAAGCAGAGCGAATGGATGGTAATAACTAAGATATTTTCCTGATGGATAAAGCACAATATTGTTAAAAAGATACAGCCCAAGAAAAAGTATAACGCCCCCCGCCACAAGCGAAACCACATCCATACAGAGCAGTTCGCATGTAATCTTTCCGATAATCTTTCGCCTGGATATGCCAATTGCACGATAAACGGCAAACTCAAAATTCCGGCGTTGATACATTCCTACAAAGGCTGCACAGATTGTTACCGCCAATATCAGCGCCAACAACATTACAATAAATGCATAAATAGAATATAAAAAGCTAAACTGGTCATCCATCTCTTTTTCTAGGTTTTCTTCTTGATACCCTTTATACTCTTTCCTCGCATAATTTTGCAGCCCGCTCCCGCCTAATTCCTCGCTCAAAAGCAAAACGGAACAATCCTTGGAGCGTTTTTTATCTATAAAATATATGGTATACCCATTTTCTTGTGTCAGGGCATCTAATGTATACTCTCCAAATATCGTATCTGCATCACTTTTTCCTATTTTGTCACCTACCTCCATATTGTGGTTTCTTGACATTTTCCTGCTCATAATCATGCTGCCATCCTTCAAGTCCTCAAAACTGCACTCCACGCCCACATATTCACAATAAATCCGAAAATCCTCCACAGAGGCAAATGTATAGGCAAACTGCCCGATTTCAAACCCCATAATCGTTTTCCAGTTTAAAGAATTTTGCCTAGATACCGGAAGCATTTTTATTCTGCTATCACGGGCTGCTTTTTGACAGAACTTCTCAAAACCTTCCATCTCCTCTGATCCACAATGAGATACTAGTACCATTTTTTTCATATAATCAAATGGCAGTTCCCATCCATCTCGGATATTTGTAACATAGAGCCCCCCAAGATACGCTGCATAACCCAAAACCATCATAAAAATCAAAAGAATACAGCGAATTTTATTATTTCTTACAAAATAGATTGCAGAAAATGGATTCATATTTTGCACCAAGCCTCAAGCGAAAATGCTTGCATTTTCATTTGAGGCGCAAACACAAAGGGTGAAAGATGTGTGTTTGCAATTTATCCTTTCTTCTATAATTTCTTTCACCCTTTATCTCCCTCCTGCGCCAGTTTTGGCGCATATTATTTATTGTTGCAAGCATCCGACAGACATCCATCCCACATTTCAATTATTCGGTCTGCCCCTTTTAAAATGGAACGGTCATGGGTAATTACAAGCACCAGATTTTCTTTTGCATAGTCTTTTAAAATCTCCATTACAATAAATGCATTCTCATGATCCAGTGCAGCGGTGGGCTCATCCGCAAATAATACTTTTGGATTGTTAATCATCGCTCTGGCAATCGCAGTTCTCTGCCTCTGCCCTCCAGACAACTTGGAAGGACGTTTGCCAAACTCTTTCTCCCCCAACCCGAAAGAAGACAGTAATTCCTTTGCCCTGCTGCAAGACTGTGCCACACCATCCGCAGCGGCAACTATTACATTATCTACTGCTGACATATACGGCACAAGAAAATGCCTTTGAAACACAAAACCGAACTCATTCCTCCTGATGTTTTCGCGCTCACGGTCCCTCATCTCAGTCAATTCCCTGCCATTATACAAAATCTGCCCGTCTGTCGGTTTCTTCAGTGTAGAAAGACAGTACATCAGTGTAGACTTGCCTGAACCAGATGGCCCAATAATCCCTATCAACCCTTTATCTGGCAGCACCAGATCAAAACCACCCAGTGCATATATCTTTTCCGACTTTTCCATATCATAGATCATTGTAATATTCTTTATATCAAACATATACTAATCCTCCATGCCGCCTTTGGCGGCTCAAATAGTGATGAAAAATGCTGATTTTGCATTTTTCCTGTGTGAAATTTAATATATCTTAGGTAGCTTTTTTTGCTGCCTTAGATCTATTTTGACACTATTCTCCTAAAACAAATCATCATCAATCGCATCAATTGTACGGATTCTATAAAGTGCATATCTTACCGGAATCTGGAGAATTCCAAGCAACAACACATAAGTACACAAAATTTCAGCTAATGTCCCGAGCTGGAAATACCTGCAGCGTATCCCTTTTGGCTGTATCATCAAATAGTCCAGAAGGACAACAGATACCGAAATAATTACCGCGCCACATAACAGGGCTGCCACAAAAGTAAAAAGTAACTCCCTTAAGATCGAATAATAAATCGCCTTTCTGGAATAGCCTATAGAACAGTACAGACACCACTCATCATGCCGGTCACGCAAATATGTGGTATATACAATAAACAGAGAAATAGTAAGGATTAAAATAATCCCTATATATATTAAACCAGTTGAATTTCCAAGCACATCTACAATTTCATCCTTAACAAACTGTTCGCCCCATTTATAATCCAGGATTGTATCATAAACCTCCCTTACAGTAATCCCCTCCTCATGCAGCACCTTTGACATATCTTTAATACTTCCGTCAGAGAGAACGGCAAGCTGACAAGATAGGTCGTACGATTCTGACGGAATGCCGCAGCCAAAATAGCTATCGCAGTCTAGTACACCTACAATACGGAATGTCGTCCCATATCCCTCTTTGTTAAAATAGTCATTTATTATATAGTTATTATTTTTCATGGAAGCCTCATCTAATACAATTTCACCTTCCCGCTCCGGCATCCTCCCCTCTAAGAGCTCTGCATCAAAATGCTCTAATAAGGCCGGAATCTCCTCCTTTGGCACGCAGGGCATTTCAACTGTCATACTCCCCACTGTAGCACTTATCCCAACATAAAGAATCTGGGCATAATATACCTGTGATATATCCTCCCTCTTCTTCAGCTTTTCGGCAAGCTCAAGATTCTTTTGTAGATATTGTCTATTTAATTCCTCACTGTCCAAATGATCCACATCTAACCCAAATGAACTGCCTGCCAGAGAAATATACTGTATCTTTTTCGTATTTTCCATAACAATCGGTATCACTGTTTCTTCAAGTGATGACAATAAAAACTGTGTAAGGTATGTCAGCACAAAGCATAGGCAAAGGCTCACAATCAATACGGAAACACGCCGCTTATTATTTCTTATGTAATTCATGGCAGATAACGTCTGTGACATAATTTGCACCAAATCTCCTTTTCAAATGAATTAAAAACAAGTTACTTCCCTTGATGATTTCATTCTACTATAAATCTGTCAGATAACAATATAACCGCAGTCACCTTCTGACTATGCCAGCTATGACTGCGGTCATATTCTTTGCATGATAAAAACGTTTGGCAACATTTTATCAATCATGCAACTATCCATTCATTAAGGCAACCAGTTTTGCCCTGTCATGTATCCCTGTTTTTTCATAAATAGATGATATATAGTTTTTAACCGTCCCCTCAGAAATATACAATATCTCTGCCATCTGCTTGTTTGTATTCCCCTGTGCAAGCAACGTACAAATTTCTTTCTCACGCTCTGTCATCCCGTCAAACAACCTGGTCTTCCGACCTGCCCCGCCCATCAGCAAGGCAAGCCGTTCCATAACTTTACTGTCAATTACATTCCTGCCACCCATAATCTGTCCTACAGCGCCAAGAATCGCCTCCTTGCCGCTGTCCTTTAACAGATATCCATCGGCACCGCCTGCAATCGCCTGTGTAATGTATTTATCATCATAAAATGTTGTCAGCACCAATATCTTTACTTCTGGATATTCTAACTTGATCCGGCTGATTAACTCAATGCCGCCCATGCCTTTCATATTTAAATCAACCAGAGCAATATCGCACGTTTTTTCCGCGAGCACCTCCAATGCCTCCCGCCCGTCCCGCGCCTTGCCCATAATCTCCATCTGATGAAAGCTCAGTATAATTTCAAGACTCTCAAGCAACAATGGCTCATCATCCACCAGCAGTACACGCAGATTCTCCATCTTATTCCTCCTTGTATAATGGCAACAAAACCGCAAGCTTAAAACCACCCTCATTTACATATGAGACGGAGCCACCACATTTTTCTGTATATGATAACAACTTTTTAATACCAAATCCATTTTCAATCCTC
>Ga0224740_10277_pt1 | contig 14391 bp, 9 predicted proteins | sample LIM_E_Water_Bulk_FD_161634 | JGI IMG/M metagenome (GOLD analysis project Ga0224740, IMG submission 161634) | Enriched cells from gastrointestinal tract of the lab mouse from Pacific Northwest National Laboratory (PNNL), Richland, Washington... | ecosystem: Host-associated > Mammals > Digestive...
ATTACAAAATTAAACCCTTCTAAAGAAGGAACCTCGTATCTGGTAATCGTTCCCAGAACCATATCCCCAAAGTGCTCCTTTACGCGCTTTTCCGTAACCTCGCGTTTAATAATTTCATAATATTCCGGTTTTCTGGCAAAAACGCAGACATTACTGGTATCGCCTTTGTCACCGGAGCGCCCGTGCGCAATCTGATTTAAATATATCTGCATAATCCGCTCTCCTTGCTTTGCCTTTCATATCGCCTCTAAACTTCCAGTATATGGCTTGTCAGCCTGACCGCATCTCTCGGAATCAATGTTGGCCACAGCCCGATTACCTCCTGAACCTTTGCCCTGCCTCCGAAAAAGCTTGCTCCGGGAGGGCCGTTTAACTGTAGCGGTGCAATTTCCGGAACCAGCTTATAGGCTTCTTCCTTTGTCAATGTCCTGACCGCAATCCTCATGACAACCTCATTCAAATCCTTCAGTTTATCCGGGTCAGTCTCCGCAACGGCGAGATGAAGAGCGTTAACGCCAATATAATCAATCCTGACCTCTTCCGCCTTCAAGCCTTTCTTCTTCATCTTTTTCATAATGATGTCTGCGGCATACTGAGCCTTTTCATAAGCGTCCGGCCATGCAAAACTCAGCATACCCGCCACCTTATAGCCTGCATGATAACCCATGGAAACCTTTAACATTTCCGGCTTTTCTTTTCCCCTGACATTCCCTACCCGGACCCGGTTATCTCCTGCCTGCTTAAGCGTTGCCTGGCTGATATCAACGGTGACATCAGGTGTTATGTAATTGGCAGGGTCATGCACCTCGTATAAAAACTGTTCCTTACACGACTGTTCACAGATAATCCCCCCACAATCCGGTGCTTTTGTGATAACGAAATCATTCTCCGAGACCTCCGCGATAGGAAATCCCAGTTCATCCATTCGGGGAACGCTACGCCAGTCATAGTCATAATTACCTCCTGCCCCCTGACCGCCGCACTCTAACAGATGTCCCGCCATAATCCCACGAGCCAGATTATTCCAGTCATCCGCTTTCCATCCAAGCTCATGAATGCAAGGCGCTAAAAATAAGGCTGAATCCGTGGAACGTCCCGTAATAACCATATCCGCCCCCTGCTCTAAACAGGCAAGCGTAGGTTCATGTCCAAAATAAACATTGGCATTAAAAATTTTATCTCTGACTTCGTTAAAATTCCCTACATCGTCTATATTGTCGAAAGTCATGCCTTCCGCAAGAAGCCGGGGAATTTCAGAGGAAATTTCATCGCCGAGCACGTAGCCGATTTTCATTCCTTTAAGCCCCTGTCCGGCGGCCTGCTCAGCCAATGCATCCACCAATCCTTTAATATTCATCCCACCTGCATTTGTTAAAACCTTAATTCCCTTTTCATAAGCCTCTTTTCCGCATTCCTTCATCATCCCGAGAAAATCTCTTGCATATCCGGCATTTGGATTTTTTAACTTTTGTCTCGCCATGATTGACAGCGTCAGTTCCGCAAGGTAATCACATGCAAGATAATTGATATTACTATTCCTTACCATGTGAATTGCCGCATCGTTACTGTCACCCCAAAATCCCTGTCCTCCTCCTATTACAACCATTCCCTTTCCTCCGTTCTCATAGTATATCGTTATAGTAAAACGTTTTACTATAACGTTTTACTAATGATACTCCCTAAACTTATCTGTGTCAAGAGTATATTGCAATTTAATGGAAAAGTTGTTATGATTTAAAACAGGATGATTAAACAGACTTTAATTAGAGGAAAAACTATGGCGACAATTAAGACGATTGCCCGGATGGCCGGCGTATCTACCAGCACAGTCTCAATTATTTTAAATGGGAAAGCAAAAGAACGAAAAATTTCTTCCGCAACAGAAAAGGAAGTTCTTGCAATTGCCGCCTCTATCGGTTACAGGCATAATGTCGGCGCAGCCAGCCTGCGCGCTGCAGACAGTACCTTTCATTATCAGATTGTTATTTTCTGGATAGCTGATTATCGGGCGGAAATGATGACCCGTTTTTTTAAAGCTATCGAACAGGAAATTATGAGTGCCCCTGTTCCCTGTTCCGTTCTTTTAAAATCTTATGAACCAAGGAAACTTAATCTTGCTATGACAGATGAATTAATCCGTTCATGCCATGGAATTATTATCTGCAATTCCTCAGAAAAAGATTTGGAAATAATTGAGAATTCAGATTTTCTCAGACCGATTGTTCTATATAATCGTTATTCAAAAAAATATTCCGCCGTTACAATGGATGATAAGTCCATCGGCCTTATTCCCGCGCAGGCCTTTGCCTCCCATGGAAAAAGAAATCCTCTGATTATCACTTCCGAGGCTACCTTTAACGGAATGAATCTTCGTGCCAATGTTTTTTCCTATTCCTGTACGGAAAACGGCATGAATACTCCCCCTGTCTGCTGTACGCCTCCCACAGCCAAAGGCGGCTATGACGCCACCATACATGCTCTGGAAAAATACCCGACAACAGACTGTATTTTTTATTCAACCGATTCAATGATTCCCGGAGCCGTAAAGGCCTTTTTCCAAAAGTCGGTTTCCATTCCCGGACAGATAGAAATAATTGCAGTCGGAAATAATCCGTTGGACAGGTGTGAATACACAATTCCGTCTGTTTCGGTTGTTTACCTTCATATGGAAAAAATGGCGGTACAATGCTTTCAAGCATTATACCGCCTTATGACCTATGAACAACAGGAACCTGAATTTATTAATCTCCCTGTCACTTATATACCAAGAGACAGCTGTCCTGAATATTAGGGGAATTCCTTTCTCAACCCGCACGCCCCAGCGTCACTTCCACTGTCTTTGTCTGATACCCGTCGGGGCTTCCCTGCATAATCGTAAGCTCAACCGTTTCTCCTGCTGCGTAGCCGGAAATCTCCTCCTTCAGCTCCGCCATTGACTTTACCTCCCAGCCATTAATCGCTGTGATGATATCGCCCCGCACAAGTCCCGCTTTGTCCGCTGCCGAGCCCTCCACTACGTTGGAGACGAAAGCCCCAAGGGGAAGCCCGTAAAGCGATGCGGATTCCTGATTCACATCAAGACCTGTAATCCCGAGATATCCCCGCTCCGACTCTGCAACCTTGCTTCTGGTCTGCTTTTCCATCAGTTTTTGGATAATGGGTTCCGCATCGGAAATGGGAATCGCATAGCCCATGCCTTCCACGGCGGAGCCGCCAATCTTGTTGGAATTGATGCCGATAACCTCGCCTTTAATATTGATAAGCGCTCCTCCCGAATTACCGGGGTTGATTGCTGCATCGGTCTGAATGAAGGTATTAACCTCCGTATCCGTCTGCTGAGAGGACTGTGTGGAAGCAGACGTCCCTATTACCCTGTCAAGGGCGCTGACCACTCCGGTGGTAACCGACTGTCCGTAGCCTAAGGAGTTGCCGATTGCAATCACCGGCTCCCCTACCGTAAGGTCGTCGGAGCTGCCCAGCTTTGCGATTGTAATCTTGCTCATGGTATCATCGCTGATATCGGAAAGCGGTACCGCAAGCACCGCCAAATCCTTAGCCTCGTCAAACCCCTTTGTCTGTGCGCCGCACTGGGTTCCGTCTGCAAACTGCACTGTCAGCTCCTCCGCGGATTCCACCACATGATAGTTGGAGACAAGCAAAAGCTCCTCGTCATTCTTCCCTACAATGATTCCTGAACCGGAGCCTCCGGCCTCCTGGCTGAATTCCTGCCCTAAGAAACTCATTCTTTCAATATATCTGTTGTTTACGGAAACAACCGCCGGCATCACCTCTTTTACCACCTCGGTCACGTCCGTAACCGTTGCCTTTGACACCTGCCTGGAAATGAGCTCCTGTATCTCTGTTATCTGCTCATCGCTGAGATTCTCATAGGAAACGGTTCCGGCGTCGTTTGCCTGATTATCTATAATCTGTGCCCTTTCCTGATCCTCCGAATCCGTCTCGGACTGAGCGTTTTCAGAACCGATTTTGAAGAAATCCGACGCTGTGTCTATGGCCTGGAATCCAAGTCCGGCAAAAACCCCGAAAAACAATCCGCAGCAGACCGCCACCGCAATCTTTTTCCCGATTCCTCCCTTATTTCCCTTCTTTCCGCTGCCGCCAAAGCCTGCTGTCTTGCTCTCTCCTGCGCTATAATTCGTTCCGCTGAAGCTCCCGCCGCTCTCATAATGGTAGGTGGTGTTGTTTACAGGATTCTGTTCCGCGGTATGATTACTGTAGTTGTTTGGATAATTATTTTCATACATGACAATTACCTCTCTTCCTTATCCGAATTTCCAGCTCATCCTTCTGCTGTCCTCGTTCTCTTTTATGAACTTAAGTATATCCGGCAATTGTGTTCAATTTGTGACAAAAATTTGTTTTTTCTGTTTCATTTTATCCAGTATTCCCTGTTCATGGAAAGCTTTTTTACCATCCGCCCCGGAAGGCTTCGGTATCTTTTTCCCGTAAAATAGCCAAGATACTTGCACCCGCTCTGCCAGATAAGCTTAAATATCAGCCACGGCTTTCCGGCTTTCCACAAATAGCCGCAGGTTTGCTTCACCAGACGAATCCCTTCCGACTCCGCCAGAATTCCGGCAAAAACCTCCGGATGCTCCGCGTGGGACACTCCCAAATCAAAGTTTCTCTTAAATTGCTGCAGACCGCTGTAATTATGGGAATGTGCCACTTTTGCCTGCGCTGTATAGGCGATGGAATATCCCGCGTTCAAAAGCCCTCTGGCGTAAATCATATCTTCATTAAATATGGTATGACCGGGGAAGCCCCCTAATTCATCAAAAACCTCCCGCCGGTAAGCCGCGCACACATTGGAGGCAAAAAAGGCCTTAATTCCCATCTTATTAATATCCTCCAACGATTTTATGCGGGACTCCTCCGGATAGTTAAAGGAGCGGGTATAGCTTTCAATCATACCGCACCCCTCCCCCGGCGTTTGTCTTGCATAGGACATAGCTACCCTTTTATCCTCAAAAGGGGCAAGAAGCCGCTCTGTCAGTTTATCATCCTCCGGCAGCGCATCGTCCGTCATCATAATAAAGTACGGCGCATCCGAAAAGGAAACCCCGAAATTTCTGGTGCCGCCATGGTCAAATTCCCGCTTTGTCACATGCCGCACCAGAAGATTGTCATAACGCCCCCAAAACCCTTTGTCCGCAAAAGCGTCAAAGTACTGTTTTTCTGTGTTAATTAAAATAATACGGTGAACCGGACATGTCTGTGTTTTAAGCCTGTCCAGCAAATCGGTTAATTTGGAAGTCGGTTTGTACACGGGAATGATTACATCAGTTTCCGCCATGATAGTTTCTCCTGTATTTACGGAAAACTGCCGTCTGATACAATGCTTCGGTTTTCCGGGTGTCCCTGCGCCCTGCTGACCGGAAAAGAGGCTGTCAACCGACAGCCCCTCTTCATAAAGCCAGCATGGCTTTTAACATTTACTTTATTTAACGTAACCGCTGGTATCCGCCTCTACCTTATTACTATACTCAATTACCGCATCGGAAGGCGAATATTCTTCGTCCTCAAAGAGGAATTCATGGAGCCACTGTACATTGTCCGCAAGGGATACAGGTACGACGCAGCTTCCCTTGGAACCGATGGTTCCTGTGGCACGCCTGCTTTCCTCCGGGAATCCGCCCTGGGCAACCACCTCATATTTTGTAATGTCTCCCAGAATATCAAGGATATCCGCTACATCCAGAGAGGTATAAATTTCATCGTTATCAAAAATCGCATTTACCGCTGCGGTAAGGGTTGCCGGTGAAGCGCTCTTTGCCTTGTCAAAAATTGCAAGAAGAACCTCTCTCTGACGCTCCGTACGCTTGAAATCGTCGCCGCCGCCATAACGGATACGGCAGTAGGCGGTAGCCTGAAGGCCGTCAAGGAGCTGATAGCCGGTACTTTCCACTGGCGTATACTCCCGTTTCATATCGCTTGCCATGGTCTTCTGGTAGTTATTGATATGCTTTAATTCCACATCGTCAATGTCAATCATAATACCGCCAAGCGCGTCAACGGTATTGCTAAGGCCTGCAAAACCAACCGTTATGAAATCCTTGATGTTCATGTCAAGGTTCATGTTCAGCATGTTGATTGCCTGCATGGGGCCGCCCTTTGCGTAGGCGGAATTACATTTATTGTAGCTGTCGTTGCTCAGGTTCAGATAGGTGTCACGGTAAACGCTGACAAGCTTGCACTCGCCGGTATCCTGATTGATGGACGCTATCATGATGGTGTCGCTTCGCGTATTCTTGGTGAGCGCACCGGAAGTGGAGTCCACGCCGAACAACGCGACGTTCCGGTATCCCTTCATGGTGGTTTCCACCTTCTCCTCCACCTCGGGATTGATTACAAATTCCTCCTGTGGCAGATTCACCTTACCCACCTTTTCAATCTTAAAGACGCTGTAAAGCACTACTACCATAATAAGGAGAATAAAAATCTCCAGCACGAAAAGCACTATCTTTGTACGTTTCTTTTTTGCGTTATTCTTCGGCGCCGGTTTCTTCTTTGCTGTGTGCACAGGCTCCGTATGCTTTACCGGTTTCTTTGAAGCCGGCTGTTTCTGTACAGGCTTTTTCTGTACAGGTTTCTTTTGTACAGGTTTTTTATGAACTGGTTTCTTCGGTTCTGTCGCCATATCATCATTTCCCCCTTTTTACTTTATCCACAAATTACGGGCTTTATCATCTGTGATTTCTCACAAGATATTATTTTCGCACAAAATTTATGTTTAAGCAATACCCTGTCCGCTATATTAATTTATCTTTAATATTTGTAAATCCATATTTGCAATCCGCTGTTTTGCAGTAATTTGTTTAATAGGCATTTTTATTGATAAAGCCTTTAAATATTGTAAGGAACATGATTTTAAAATCCATCGACATGGTCCAGTTTTCAATATAAAAAAGGTCATACTCGATTCTTCTTCGGATGGAGGTATCGCCCCTGTAGCCGTTAATCTGCGCCCACCCCGTAAGCCCCGGCCTTACCTGGTGCTTTATCATATAACGGGGAATTTCCTCCTTGAATTTCTCGACAAACTGCGGCCGCTCCGGCCTTGGCCCTACAAGGGACATCTCCCCCATCAGAATATTAAAAAGCTGGGGAAGCTCGTCTATGCTTGTCCGGCGCAGAAACCTGCCCACTTTCGTTACCCTCGGGTCATCCCGAACCGTCCACGCCTGCTCCTCCGCGGAGGGCTTTTGCATCTCCATGGTTCTGAATTTATACATGTTAAAGGTCTTGTTATGCAGCCCTACCCTCTCCTGCTTAAAAATAACCGGCCCCTGGCTGCTACACTTCACCACAAGAGCCACAAGAAGCATGACGGGCGATAACAGAACGATTCCGAAAAGAGAACCGACAAGGTCGATTGCCCGCTTTCCCACCCAGTTTAAGGTGTTGGTGAGGGGCACATAGCGGATATTGATGACGGGAAGCCCCATCAGATCCTCAGTGTAAGGATGGCTCGGAACCAGAGAATTATAGTCAGGTATAAATTTGGTGTGGACGCCGGATTTTTCACACAAATCCACAATAGCCTCCAAATGGTCGTAATCCTTAAGCGCCAGCGTGATGGCGATTTCGTCCAGATTGTTTTCCGGCAGGATATATTTGATGTTCTCAATTCTGCCCACCACCTTCACGCCCTTATAAAGCGTGCCGCTGGGAATCCTGTCATCCAGTATCCCCCGGACCACATAACCCCACTGGGGATTTGCGTTGATTCTGGTAATATATTCCTCCGCCGCCCTGGAATAACCAATCAGCAGCATATACTTTAAATTATAGCCTTTTTTGCGGAAATAAAGCAGCAAATTCCGTATTAACGTACGGTAAATAGTGGTAAAGGTGATATTTATCACATAAAACGCGCCCATCATAAAACGGGAGAAATACTGCTGCTTGATGAAGTAAAGAAAAACAATAAAAAAGACTATCCCGACGGTATTTGCCTTGATAATACCCGCAAACTCATACTTCCGCCTGGTAGCCCTCTTGGGGGCATAAAGATTAAAAAAATAGTACAGGATAATATATTCGGGCACAACAAAATACAGGAAGCTGAAATAAGTTCCCATATCCAGCGCGCCTGCACCGGGCTCCGTATCGGCAAAGATGGTGCAGAACTTTATATACCATGCAAACATGTAGGAGAGTGCCACAATAACGGCATCCGCCAGCAAGTGCAATCGGTTGAAATACTTTTGATTGTCCTTAATCATATCCTGGCTACCTTTTGGGCTTAATGGTTAGGAATATTTTACAATATTATTACAAAAAGTACAACTTGAAAATATTTGCCCACAGCTGCCCCTGAATCCACCCGTAATTTTTCAGATAGCGGGCCTTAAATCTTACCCTGTGCCTGCGCCCTTCCTCTGTGCCGCAGAGCTTTATCCCCGCAAGGAGACCCTGCAGATAGCTTCCGCCCAGCCCTTTCAATATAAAATAAAACGTCTTTACCGCATATCCCGCCAGCAGAAAAGGCAGATTTATCAAAATCTGCACCGGGGGCATGTTCTTGTAAATCAGATAAATACTGTTTCTTGCGGACAGCCTGACCTTGAAGGCATTGTGGCGGGAGCCGCTGACCGCGCTTCCGGCATGCCGCACCTTCGCCTTCGGTACATAAATATTATGATAACCACAAATATTGGCGCGATACCCGATATCGATATCCTCAAGATAAGCAAAATGGTTTTCGTCAAAAAAGCCTACCTTTTCAAACAGCGCCCGCCTGTAAAGAGCCGCGCCCGCACAGGCGGAAAAAATGCGTCCGGGTTTATTGCAGGCGCCTGCATCTTTATCCTTCCCTCTGGCGAAGGCCCAGCCTAACGCCGTATAAAAATCCCCGGCCCCGTCAAGCAGCTCCGGCTTATGGAGGTTAATCATCTTCGCCCCGGCGGAAAAAGCAATCCCGTCCCTTTCCACAGCCTTTTCCAGCTCCTCCACCATATATCTGTCCGCTATCGTGTCATTGTTAAGCAGCAGCACGTATTCCGTTTGCGCCGCCCTGATACCCGCGTTAACCGCTTTTGAAAAACCGGTGTTTTCATTAAAGGAAATCACCTGCGCCCTCCCGTACTTTTCCCTGACAAGAGCGAGGCTTCCATCCGTGGAGCCATTGTCAACCACAATAATTTCAGGAACCGCGCTGCCCTGATAAAGGGAAGCCAGGCAGTCGTCTATATACTTTATTCCATTATAATTCGGTATCACAACTGTAGTTTTGGACATTTATTAAATCTCCATATAATTTATCTTCTACCTGTTTTCCCGCTGCGGTTCGGTACCGCCGGGACAGACCTCAAAAATCCGAGCCGTCTTCACCGGTCCAGCTTCTCCACCATAGTCGGCTCCCACACAATCCGATACCCCATCTTCCGTATCCTCCCGCAAAACCTGCGGCTCAAATCGAGAATTTCCTCCTCCGTCCAGCTTCTGTCCTTCAAAAGACATTCCCGCCAGTCGAACCGCCCCGTGCCCGGGTGTGGATGATAAGGCGCTCCCATCATCTCCTCCAGAATAAGCTCCGCTTCCCGGCAAACCTTCATGCAGCGGATATCCACCATTTCCGCCTCCTGCTGGAGCGCGGCTCTGTGCATATAACCGCTGTATTCTTTATGCAGCCCTTTATAAAGGAGCTTTCCCTCCGCTGTATAAATGCCGCCCGCTATTTTATTTTTCCTGTCAATCAGCTTTCCGCCCACCACCGCCACGTCTTCCCTGTTCGGCAGAAGGTCGGGCTGATAATCCGTCCTGTAAAAGCCCAGGTGCCGTAAGTGGGACACCGTCCCTTTCCATCCCCTCACCCGAAGGAAATCCTCCACCGCCCTTTTTCCGGCGTCGTAGGCATACTGCTTGCTGGCCGGATTTTCCGCCGTGGAATTCTCATGACACCGCCAATGGTACAGCACCCGGGGAATGTGAGCGACGGGAAGGCTGGCTTTCTTCGTCTGCTGCCTGTCTTTCCCCATCATCACATTCACAGCCCTGATGATAATATCATAGTCCTGGGCGCCGTCGCACACGCTCCGAAAGCCAAGCTCCTGCATCAGCTGACGCTTCATCACCAGAAAATGGCAGATATAATTGTTGGAAAGAAGCAAATCAAGATTAAAATCCGGTTTTCTATTTACCTCATAATAGCGTTCCTCCCGGCTGTCACATTTATCCTCGTCAGAATACAAAAGCTTAAGCGAAACGCCTTCCTTTTCATATTTTTCAATGCAGGCCGCCATCTCGTAGAGGGCGTCCCCTGTAAGCACATCGTCATGGTCCAAAAGACCGGCATAGTCCCCCGTGGCATAGGCCAGCGCCTGGCTGGTATTGGAGGAAATACCGGCGTTCTGCCCTTTTTTTCTATATTTAATCCGCCCGTCCGTATAGGTCTCTATCACTTTTTCCACCTTATCGGAGCTGCTGGCGTCCGAAATAATCAATTCAAAGTTTCCGTAGCTCTGAGCCAGTACCGAGTCAATCATGGCCCGCAGATGTTCTTCCCTCGTCTCATAAGCCGGTACAAGAATGCTGAACCTGACCTTCATATGCGCTGCTCTTTTTTCCTGCTCCTTCAGAGCTTCCGCTGTCGGCGGCACATAGGTATAGCCGTCTCCCGCCTCTGTCTCCATTCTCTCCTTCATGGCATAATAGGTGGGCCGTATTCCGTTTTTCTTTAAATATCGCAGTGTCTTTTTCAGATTACTGATTTTTACAAACTTGCTCATTTTTAAAGTCCTCTGTCATATTATGCCGGTTCCATCTCCAAACAACAGTCAGCGCTCTTCGCGTGCTGACCTTATGTTAACAAAAACCACCGCATCCGGCTGCCCTATGAGCTTCACCGGATGCGGCTGCACCTTACTATTTCATCTGCCTTATCAATTAGCTGCAGTCAGGCACTTTCTCTTTTTTATAAATAAGCCTTCAGCGCTTCTGTCAGCTTTTCCACCTTATCCTGCGCGTCGGCAAGGCTGCTTCCCTTTACGCCCATATAGAACTTGATTTTGGGCTCTGTTCCCGAAGGACGGGCGCAGCACCAGGAGTCGTTGGTGAGGTCAAAATACAGAACGTTAGATTTGGGAAGTCCTGTAGGTCTTTCCTCTCCCGTTGCCAAATCCTTTGTAACGTCTCTGTCGTAATCCCGGAATTCCTTCACGGTAAGCTCGCCAAAGTTTTTGGGCGGGTTGCTTCTGAGCTTATCCATCATCTCCGCAATCTGTTTGGAGCCGTCGATGCCCTTTAAGGTGATTGCATACTGGGTCTCCTTGTAGTATCCGTATTTTTCATACAGCTTCAGCATCTGGTCCCATACGGTGATTCCGTTTTTCTTGCACCATGCTGCCATCTCGCACAGGCACATAACAGCCACAACGGCGTCCTTGTCCCTTGCATGGGTACCCGCCAGGCATCCGTAGCTTTCTTCAAGACCGAACACGTAATTGTTGGAGCCGCTCTGCTCAAAGAGCTTAATCTGCTCGCCTATGTATTTGAATCCGGTGAGAACCTCGATAAATTTCACATTGTAATCCCTTGCGATTGCCCCCGCCATGTTCGTGGTAACAATGGTGGTAACAAGAGCGGGATTCTCCGGCATGGTGTTTGTCGCCGTCCTTTCCCTTAAAATATATTCCGCAATCAGCATGCCCGACATATTTCCCGTGAAAGGAATATACTCGCCGGTTTTGGTATCCAGCGCGTAAATGCCCAGTCTGTCCGCATCCGGGTCCGTTGCAAGGACGATATCCGCATTCTTTTCCTTTGCCAGTTCAAGAGCCAGTTTGAATGCCTTGGGGTCCTCGGGATTGGGGTAATCCAGCGTGGTGAAATCCGGGTCGGGAAGCTCCTGCTCGGGCACAACGTAAACGTTCTTAAAGCCCAGCTCGGAAAGGATTCTTCTTACCGGCACGTTGCCTGTCCCGTGGAAAGGAGAATAAACTATCTTAATGTCGTCGGCCACTTCCTTTATAATCTCAGGATGGATAATCTGCTTTTTCAGCTCCGCCATGTAAGCGTCGTCAATTTCTTTCCCAATCACCTGATACAGGCCCGCTGCGATGGCGGCGTCCTTATCCATGGTAAGCACCTGATTATAATCCGTCACTTTCTTTACTTCATCGATAATCTCTTTGTCTCTGGGAGCCGCAACCTGCGCGCCGTCCTCCCAGTAAGCCTTGTATCCGTTATATTCCGGCGGATTGTGACTTGCGGTAATCACAATTCCCGAAATGCAGTGCAGTGTGCGGAGCGCAAAGGAAAGCTCCGGCGTGGGGCGCAGAGCGTCGAACACGTACGCCTTGATGCCGTTTGCCGCAAGACATAAAGCCGCCTCGTCCGCAAATTCGGGAGACATTCTTCTGGAATCGTAAGCAATGGCAACTCCCTTTTCTTTTCCTCCCTGGCTGACAATATAATTGGCAAGCCCCTGGGTTGCTTTCCTTACGGTATAAATATTCATGCGGTTGGTGCCCGCGCCGATTACGCCGCGAAGGCCGCCCGTACCAAACTCCAGCTCCTTATAAAAACGGTCCTCGATTTCCTTCTCATTGTCTGCGATTGCGCGCAGCTCATCCTTTGTTTTCCCGTCAAAATAGGCGTCTTTCAGCCAAAAATCGTACTGCTCCCTGTAACTCATTTTTAACCCTCCTGCTCTGATTATTTCGCTGCTATACTTGTCAGCACATACTATTTTTCTATTTTACCATAATCTTACTGTATTTTCAAAGCAAAGTCGCTTCTGTCAAGAGAAAAATTCACATTGTAGTACGGGTCGCCCGCTTCCAGCGCTTCCTTCCACTTTTCCCTGAATCTTTCGGATTCCCGGTTGTACCTCAGCGCCTTTTCCCCGTTATCGTCCAGTCCTCTGGACGCCGATTCCAGATGATAGAGCTCGGCAAAAGGCGTAAACACGTTCAGATAACCCTTTTCCCGGAGCTTTAAGCAGAAATCCACATCGTTTAAGGAAACGACAAAAGTCTCGTCCAGTCCTCCCGCTTCCTCGAACAAAGCCTTCTTAACTAAAAGACAGGCGCCGGTTACCGCGGAGACATTCTGGGCATAGCAGAGCCTTCCCATATAGCCCAGGTTGTCCCTGTGCTGGCCGTAATGGCTGTGCCCCGCCGTCCTGTGGGCGCCAAGTCCCAGCACCACGCCTGCATGCTGGATGGTCTTGTCGGCATAATAGAGCTTACCGCCCACCGCCCCCACGTCCTTTCGCTGGGCGTACATCAAAAGCTCCTCCATCCAGTTCACCGTAATCACTCTGGTATCGTTATTGAGCAGCAAAAGATAATCGCCCTTTGCGCTCAAAGCGCCCAGATTGTTTATCGCCGAATAGTTAAATTCTCCCTCAAACTTCACTACCCTGACCTTTTCGCTCTCCTTCAGTTCGTCATAGTAGTCAAATGTCGCCTTCTGTGTGCTATTGTTTTCCACCACGATAATCTCAAAATTTTCATAGGTGGACTTTTCCAGAATAGAGTCAATACAGGGCTTTAAGTCCGACACATGATCCTTGTTCGCTATGATAATGGAAATCAGCGGGCTTCCGATAATCTGATACCTGATTTTAAAAATGGTCTCAAAGGCTCTGGTGGAGGTAATCTGAAAATGCTCAAATCCATGCCGCTTAAGGTGGTCGGCCACAGCCCCCTTCGCCGCCTCTATGGCGTAGGGCTTTGCCGTTATATCCGAAGCCACGCTTCCGGGATGGCTTCTCCAGTAGTAGAGAATCCTTGGAATATGAACCACCTTTTCCGCCCGGTCCGTGAGGCGGAGTATCATGTCATGATCCTGGCTGCCGTCGAACCGGGAGCGGAACAGCTCCATTCCGTCAAGCAGCCCCTTTGCAAACACGCTGAAATGGCAGATATAATTGTTGGCGCGGAGATTGTCAACGGCATAATCCGGCTTAAAATGCATGGTCAGCATTTTATTGATATCGCCGCTTTTATAGGTGGTTTCGTCACAATATATGTAATCCGCCCCCTTCTCATTGACAGCCCTCACATACTCATATAACGTACTGGGATGAAGAATGTCGTCATTGTCAAGCAAACCGATATAATCTCCGGTTGCCATTTTCAGGCAGTGATTGGTATTGCCTGAAATCCCTTCGTTCTTTTCCAGCTTCTGATACCGGATTTTTTCCGATTTCTTTTGATATTCCCTGACAATCCCCTCCACATAGCCGTGGGCATTATCCGAGCCGTCCGCCAGACACAGCTCCCAGTTTTCATAGGTCTGATTCATAACGGAATCCAGCATTTCCCGCAAAAAATCCTCCGGTGTATTGTAGAGAGGCGTCAAAATACTGAATTTTACCATGCGCGGGAATTTTTTTTCCCTCTCCTGCGCCGCCTGCTC
>Ga0224740_10282_pt1 | contig 14288 bp, 14 predicted proteins | sample LIM_E_Water_Bulk_FD_161634 | JGI IMG/M metagenome (GOLD analysis project Ga0224740, IMG submission 161634) | Enriched cells from gastrointestinal tract of the lab mouse from Pacific Northwest National Laboratory (PNNL), Richland, Washington... | ecosystem: Host-associated > Mammals > Digestive...
TACGCAGTTTTTCAATTTTTTGTTATATTAACTTAATCCTTATAGTAACTTAGCATATATTCATAAATGTTTCTGGTCTGTTTTTCGTCTCCCCATGATAAAGGCTCATCGGCATAGCATAGAGTCCAAAATGGTTCTATGTCCTGAATATTTCCGGGAAGACTTTCCCATAAGCTATACATTCGATTTGCAAAATATTCAATATCCGAGCAGTTTGCATAAATCGTCTCTAATTTGCTCATTAAAATTTTGCCAAACCGTTCAAGGTCAAGCTTTTTGTAATCAATATGTGTCCTTATATAAATAATAGCTTTTTTAATGTCTGTTTCCCATTCCAAATAAAGAAAATCATCGTTTTCGGGGTTGTTGAGAAATAATTCATCAAGCCGTTTATTGTAGTCGGTTTCTGTTGCTAATTCCTCATAAAGCAAAATAGCATAAACTAACAATTCCTCCATGATAATGCCCCCAATTCCTAATCTGTCTTATAAACAGTATTATACCATTGCACAATGTATTATGCAATTCGTAAATATCAAAAAATAATTTTGAAATAGTATTGGCAAAATACGCAATGAGTAATAGCATAAGATTAATCTGAATACGAAATACATAATTAGAGAAAATATAATGCGAAAGGAGAACTGAAATGGAAAAGACAAACTATATGATGACTGTTGATGATGTCGCTCAGGAACTGGGCGTGTCAAAGCAGAAGGGGTATCGCATTATTCGTCAGCTTAACGAAGAACTGGCAGCTGCCGGATATATGACGGTACAAGCAAAAGTACCCCGTACATACTGGAGTGAAAGATTTTACTTCGGCAAAAGAAATATCGTATAAAGAAGGGAGTGATTGAAGAATGGCAGTATCCAAAGATACGGAAAAAGGCACAGGGACTTCACAAATATGGGTGGAGGATTGGCAGGGTAAGAAAAAGCATAAAAAGAAGCGTGGGTTTGCGAGTAAAAAAGAAGCTTTGGAATGGGAGCGTAATATGCTGTTGGCGTCAAAAACAGATATGAACATGAAGCTGGCAGATTTTGTAGAGGTATATTTCAGGGATAAAGATGGTGAGTTGAAGCAGCGCACGATTCGGAATAAGCGTTACATGATCGAGCATCACATTATTCCGCTGTTGGGCAATAAGGCTATGGATAATATAACTCCGGCGGATATTATCCAGTGGCAGAACGAAATCCGCTCCAAAGGATTTAAGGAGACCTACCAGCGGATGCTTCAAAATCAGATGACGGCGTTATTTACTCATGCCACAAAGATTTACAACTTAAACGATAATCCCTGCACGAAAGTAAAGCGCATAGGCAGAGCAGATGCAGATAAAAAGCAGTTACAATTCTGGACATTAGATGAATTTAATTGTTTTATCGAGACTTTTGATTTGGGGAACAAATATCATGTTTTGTTTGATTTGCTGTTTTACAGCGGCTGCAGGATTGGCGAAGCTCTGGCGCTCACTGCATCGGACATTGACACGGTAAACAGGAGGATATCTATTACTAAGACATATTTCCGTCACAAAGGAAAAGACGAGATTACAGAACCTAAAACAAGGGAATCTGTGCGGACGGTAATCATTCCTGAGTTTTTGGCGGAAGAATTAAAAGCATATATGGCATCTATGTATAAGCTGCCCGCAGATGAAAGGATTTTTGCAGTTGTGCCGGAGGCGGTACAGCATGTGATGAAACGTCATGCAAATAAAGCGGGAGTCAAATATATCCGTGTCCACAACCTAAGACATTCAAGCTGCGCCTATCTCATACATCTTGGGGTTCAGCCTATGATTATAAAAGAACGTCTCGGACATAAAGATATTCGGATTACACTGAATACCTACGGACATTTATATCCGTCAGAGCAGGAAAAGGTAGCGGATATGCTGGACAAGATGGCAGGAATAAAAGAAAATGCCCCTGCTGGCAACAAGGGCATTTCGGAGTAAGCAAAGCAGAGCCTTACTATACTCATCTTGCAGAATTAGTATAACAAAGGCTCTCTTTGAAGTAAATGATAAATTGCGGAAAGAGGGAAAGGATGGGATATAAAAAGACATTTCGGTATTCAACGGGAAATCTCATTGTGGATGAAGTTGGTACCATGAATTTTACAGGAAATGTAATTATATGGGTTATGGTCAAAATCTAAAAGATATTTTAGACAGCAAAGGAATGACAGTAAAAGAACTGGCACTAAAGGCAAAAATTGCGCCTACAACACTTTATTCGATTATTCAGCGGGACACTGCTATCCGTTTTGACACTGCGCTTAGAATTTCTAATATATTGGATATCCCCATCAGTTCTATCTGCAAGGATAACCCTTATGACGATATCGAAACCTTACCAACACTTCCGTCTGACAATGAAAAGTGGAATATTAACAGCCATAAGAACGCCTATATATCAGATCGTACTGCCCGCATTCTGAAAAAATTTGATTACACAGAGCTGCCTATGGTAGATGAATTGATTGCGGATTTATATGTACTGGACGATATAACCAGGCGTGATCTGTTTGAATACGCAAAAATGCTAAAGAAAAATCATACTTCGGCTGAAAGAGCCGCTGACTTGAAGGATATAAAGTAGGAAAATAACACAGGAATAAAATATTGTAGCCATTTTGTAGCCACTTTAGTTTCTTAAAGTGGCTTTTCATGTAAAAAGGCTTTCGGAGAAATCCCCAAAAGCCTTGATTTTACTGAATAAATCACAATTACTCGATGATTGTAGCAACCCTGCCAGAACCAACAGTTCTACCACCCTCACGTTGCTACGGTGTGTTAGTCTATATCGCAAACCATGATAAAATGTGGATTTTTTATCTCATATTGCTTCTAAAATCGGCTGATTTTTTTGAGAATCAAAAATTTTAGAAGCATTTTAGAAGCACGAGCTTGGGTATGATGTGTAAAATTTCAATGAAATTCACTCCAATCTATATCGCCAGCCGTTGGCTGGCGAATTGCTATCAGCATCATTAACTTCAACATAACGATATGATGCATTTCTATTGATTATGTTTTACCAGTCTGCTATGTTATATTTTTCTAAAAGCTCTTTTGCTTTTACCTCACCCTCCTTGGTGATATACATGGATTTTGCTCGATGTGAGCCCTGCCTTATGTAATCTTTCTCATCAAGTTTGTTAAGCACATCAAAATTATAACCTTTCCACGCATACTTATCCTCTTTATTTGCAAATCTGTCCTGTTCCGTAAAATGTGACAGATAAATCAACATCATTGTCAGTTCTTCCATTGCTATCTTTGCATCTGTTCTATCCATGCTGTTCTCCCTCCACTTTTAATCTTTTTATTTCCTGCTATGCAATTGTCCATTCATAAGTCATAGTGTAGATTACCATTTGATTTTGCTGCCAAATAGGTCTGTTTGGACTGTTCGGACATATTTCTGCCCAAACACACGCCATACGGGGCAACGATTCCGTCATGAATAATAACATCCCTGAATGGCATCAATGTAGCTTCCACAATCTGCGGCATGGGATAATCTCCCAGTATTTCTTTCCACGAAGAGTAAATTCCTTTCACAACATATACCTCATTGTTATCAACAGAAATCAACACAGATCCTTTTCTTAAATGTCTGTCCACTATAAATTTCCCATGTATTGCTCTCTTCCAGCTACTGACAATAGCTATTTCTTCTTCATCCATCTTTTTAAAGCTTGACAGCACAAATTCATCAATTATATCTTTATCTTCCCATAATTTAGAAGATATAAACGCTACTGATTTTAGCGGCAAACCTTTAGGTGATGTCATCCCATAAAGTTCTTTTATCAGCTTATATTTTTGATTTACAAAATCCAGTAGAGCTATCCATAGATCATAAAATTGTTCCGCTTCCTCATCTGTTAAAACCATACAAATACACCTTCATCCTTTTTATATTATCTATCAGCAACATTCTATATAATATCATTTACCCCTATATGCTCAAAACTTCCGTAGACTAACACAATTTTGACCTTATCAATTGCTGATTCCGACTTGATCGTTTTAGCATAAGCTACTCATCTTGGATAATTCTTGTTTAAATCTTGGATAAACTTTGTTTAAACTACACCTTTATTACAAAATATTTAACCAACTATTCTTTGACTTATTGCAAGGAATAATACATTAACTTAGTCCAAAACAAGTCCAATTTAGTCCAAGCTCTGAAAGTAAGTCCCAAAACGATCTAATTCCATTGAAAATAAACTCAACTTCTCATTCATCAGCCAAAGTCTCATATCTCACAACCAATTGATTCTGACCATTCTATTTCTATAATAAATTGCCACCTTGAATAGTTCTTGTTTAAATCTTGGATAAACCTTGTTTAAATTACAATTTTAAAACAAGATCTCACTTTAATATCCAATTAGATTTTTGCTGGTTTTCTGAGTCAGTATCAATAATGCCTTGTTTTCTCAGCGCTGTAAGCATATTTCGGATTTTATTTTCTTTTTGGGCATCACTCAACACATTTGACAGCTTATCCCATAACAATTCCCGAATATCCTTCTTTTTGGCTTTTTTATACTGTTTCAGATATTCAACAATTAAATCCTTATAATACTTATCATCAAACCCCTTATTTTTAATATAGTTTGTACTCTCATCAATGCTCTTAGCCGCTGATGCCGATAAATATAAACTTGTTATCCTGCCTTCTACCAGTTTCAATGCCCGCAGTCTGTCTACATCCTCTTTTTCTATCGACAAGCCTTTTTGGACCCTATCAAGCAAAAACACCATCTGTAAATCTAAATCCTGATGATCATACAATATGTGCATATAATTATCATTCAAGGTTTTACCATATACCGTCACTTCAACCTGTGCCCCTGAAGATACATTGTAGTCCGGCAGTGGAAAATACTTCGCCTTTTGAATATTATATGCTCGGCGGATTCCCAGTGTTGCGGTATCAATCATATGAAATGCCATCATAGAATCTGCTAAAAGTTTATTTCTATAAAATGGCGGACTGTAACTTACTTCCAACACGTTCTCTATTTTCTGTGGAATAAAGTCCCCCGGATTCGTAAATTTAATTTTGTCCTCAAATTCATTCACATAAATCCTTCCACCTAACTGATAATTCGTATGCGCAATACAGTTGTTAAGCAACTCCCGAATTAGCCAGCTATTATATTGCTCTGTTTCCATCGGAAACAGCGTCAACTGATTAGGCATATAACGGTAAGTCAGATTTCGTACTTTCGCAAACACTTTATCCACTACATTGATAAATGGAATCTTAAAAATTGCATAATCTTTATCCATTCCATCCGCGCCATACAACCTCCACATAATGCTCGGCGCAGTCTGAAACATATAATCAAAATCCGAATTCCCCAACAGAAGCATTCCTGCTTGTGTAATTTTGCCATCTATCATAAGCTTAATCTTTGTAAGAAACTGCTCATCACTCATAGCATCCACTTCTGCCGAAATATGCTTCTGATTCATTTTTTCTTTATATTTTTCTCTTGCCAAATCTATTGCAGTCTTATCCAAGTGCTCTATTGCTGCCTTTTCTAATACCTGTTTTGACCAATCCTTCCGTTCCTGTGAACGAATCGCGTCTATCTTATACTGTTTTAATGCAACAAGACTTTCTCCTGCCCGTTCATAGTAATTCGTTTTCCAATCTGTTGGAATGCCAGTTGCCGCCGCAGGAATTTTGAACATAAGCACTCGGTATTCTTTGCCATTCACAATCGGAAATATTTCGATAATATCATAAAATGTCATTCCATTGGCGGTATCTCTGGAAATCTCATATTTGAAACGCTCAAGCAAACTTTTATCCCCCTTTTTAAATGAGGTTCCTACTACCTGTTTTGTCTTGTTCTGCTCTCCAACTCCAAAAACAAGCCAGCCATATTGCTGCTGGCGCAAGTTTGCTTCATTACTTATGGCAGAAAAATATCTTCCGATTTTATCTGTATCATAGCCGCCTTTAGCTTCTTTAAACTCAACAATTTCAAATTCCCAACGTTCCATGAGCATCTCTAAGATTTCGTAATATTCAACATCTTTTATAGACTTGCTATATTCAAAATATGGCATAACACACCACCTTAATATATTTTTATTCCTTTTCCAATTCAAACTTTACTCTTGGAATATAACCAAAGTAATGACAAATTATCACTTCTAAACTTTTAAATGAATATTCATCAAAGGAAAATCTATCATTTTCATATTGTTTCAATATAAATTGCACTTTAGTAACAAAATCTTCAAAGGTTTTCTCAACAGTAATTTCTATGCCCTCACCTGCCATATTCATTGCCAATGATTCATAAAAAAGCAGTTCCTCCCCTTTTTTTAGAAACCATACACATTTTGAAACATTTTTAAGATCAACTTTCAAAAATTCTTTTATAGACTCATATAATTCTTTATAATTTAACTGCTCTATTAATAATAGATAATATCCCCAAAAAGCAGATACTTCGTAATTTACTGTTCCCATACTTTCTTCAATTTTTACTGCTTCATCAAAACAATCTGTTTGTGCCGGAAATTTACGCTGAGAACAATAATATTCCACTAAATTATATGCTTGATTCTTCATCAGTATTTTAATCTCATCTATCCTAACATAATAATGCATGATTTTATAAATCATTATAACAATACCGATGTTTGAATCATATGGTGCATAATCGAAATAGGGATATTCATTTATCAATTCGATTATTATACTTAAATTATTCTTCGCCTTTTCAGGATTAACATCTAAAAGATAATTTCCATATGACGCAATATATCCCAATATTTCATAAAACAATATCCGATTCTCAACTACATTATAATTAGGTAAAATTACTTCCTTATCTACTATTCTCTTAATCTTAGTTACATAAATGTCATTCCATTTTTCGTAACTTTTACAGAACTTTAACAACCACTCAATAAATCTCGTTTTCTCCAAAATTTCATTTTCTACTACATATTTCCAATACTTTATAATAACATACTCGGAAACCATAATAGAAATCTTATTATTACCGTTATCATATGCATATTGACAAATCATTTGACTAGCCAAATACAATGTCGCACAAATTTTGTCAAACTTTTTCTTCTTACTATCTTCTAAATTAGCAATCAGAGAATCCACGATTTTCTCATAGTATTCTCGTTTATAATCTCCTTCGCCAATAAAATATAACGCTTTCCGCATGGCGCTATGAAGTGATACATCAAATAAATACTCATTGAAAAAATTATCTAATATTTCTTTAACAATATCATCAATTCCCATAAATTCAATTGATATTGAAATCTCATTCCATATACGATTGTTGTTTACATAATTGTTCCAATTCAATTTGATAGATTCTTCCTTTTGTCCATTTGTAGCCACTATAATTCTAATTGATTTTTCTTTTTCCTTAAAAGTTAACGAATTAATTATAACATCTTTTATTTCATCTAAACTTTGCCGAACAGCATTAATGCTACCATCCCATATTTCTCTATCTATGTTGCCTTGCTTAACTATAAGCATAAGAAGCTCATCTTCATTATGTAACTGTATATCTACTCCATATTGTCTATTGCCTGTTTTGGGCTGATTATCAGCAATGTATCCCTTTTGTACAAATATCTGACTTAATAACACATCCAATTCATCTTTTTCTTTTAGTTGGCATATATATTCTTTAACTATAAGTCTCATCGCTTCCTCTTTTCCTTAGGTACTCCCTTTTCAAATGTCTATGCATTATAGGATCATTAATAAAACTACGCGGCAATTCTATCTGCATTGTATGATGTGCATATTCACTTACTTTATAATAAAATTCTCCTTTTTTCACTATTTGTATAAATGCAAATCTTTTTCCATACTTCATTTTTCTTACTGGAAAAATACTTGCAAATATAGAATTTTTTTCTGCATTCTCAGTTATTTTGCTATTTTGTTCCAGTCTTAATTCTTGATATATTCTTTGCCTCTCAGTTGATGGCATGAAATCCTTATCTTGATACCCCAACTGAATTTTGCTTATATAAAATTTATGATGCTCAATAAACCTATCAGCCAAATCACGTTGGTACTCATTGTTACTCCCCATATAGTTCTGCACTGTTTCCATCAATATTCCCGAATAATTAACATAAATATTATCTCGGCAATAATCAAAAAAGAAATCCTTATCTTTAATATAAGCAGCTACAACAAATGTCAAATCAGCAATCCGCTTCTCATTAATTGTAAATAACAAAATTCCCTCTAATATATTTAACATTTCCTTTTTAGTCAATTTCCCTAAATTCAATAAATAAATCATATCTTCCAATTTACTTACATGATTAAATATGTCTAATGACAATGAAAACTCATTAATTTTTCCATGCAGAAATTTATTACACCAAAAAGTTATTATATTTTTTATATGTTGTTTCATTGATGAACAAGTTCGTGGTAACAACGCCAAAAACTGTTCATTAAATTTATAGGAATTGATAAAATATATTTCATACAATTTCTTGATAGCGATATCAGCATTTATCTCAAATTTGTATTCTAAATAGTAATCCAATTGCTGCATTATTTGATTATCTTTTTCAAAACTAACACTGATTATTTGGTCTATTAATTCTATATAATCTTCAGACTTTCGTATATAATATCCTATTGATTGCATCAGTTGTCGCTTTTTGCTCAAATCATCATCTTTTATGCTGCAAAGTCGTTTTTTGACAATCTCTTTATATAAATTATTATTTCCACTTATTAAGTAACGTGCATATACAGGTATTAATACCTCCCATAAAACCTTGCTTTCACAAAAAATTGTTTCTAGAACATCAAAATATTTTTCACATGACTTACAATCCAAAAAGATACTTCGATACAGGAACTCAACTCCCATTAATCTGCAATGTTCCGATTTCTCGTTCAAAAATATGTCTAACCATTTGTCTGCATTTTCACGCCTTTTTCCATATAACTCAGCAGCAATTCTTACCACCAAATACTTTAAGGATTCCGAATAATCTGATATATATTTCTCTAAAATAAGTGTTTCCTCTTCCTTATTTACAACTAAATTTGCATATCCGTTTACAAATGAATATCTATATGACTCTTCACCAATACTCTCTATCAATCCTAGTATTTTATCAATTTGCTCAACAAAACAATCTTTCTCATACTCAATACAGTCTTTGACAAATGGCAAAATCTGATTTTGTACTCCTTGTTGATATGCCTCAAGTAAAAGTTCTAATAGACTTATATCATATTCACTTTGCAATATAAATCCAATATACTCCGCTAATAAATTATGTTCTTCAATCTCAAATAAAAAGTCAATAATACTCTGAATCTCAAATGATTTTAATTCTCTCATTTTAGTACGCGTCATAACACCCCATCGAATATGACGCATTTTATCAGTTCCATCATCCAACTCATCAAATATCTGATCAGTAGACATTGACAATAATGTAGGATTTTCAGATATTAATCCATCTGCCATACTAAACATTTCTACCACTTCGTTAAGATTATAAATCATATCTATTTCCTTTGAACATTTTATTGCGCATTTACAAGCTCCACATACTTCTCATAATAAGCCATCAGCCTGTCAATAACCCTTTTCTTCTTCTCTGCCCTGTTCCCTCCACCAAAACGCGATACCGCAGGCATAATAACATCAATATCCGTTCCTGCTGTTTTCAACACACCATCCCGAAACGAATTATCTATAAATTTATGTGTTTCTTCCATCTTTAATTTTTCTTCCCCAATAATCACAACAAGGTCATTTTCTCTCTGCTCATCCACAAACTTCTTCCAATCCCCATCCACTTCAGTCTGCGCGTTGATTCTTGACAGAAAATTCCTGATCAATTCCATTTTACTACGCAAATTCATACTGGAATTAACTGCCTTTTCAATCGTTACAACAATCTCTTTATTTTGGTTGCCCTCCTGCTGATATTTCTTTACCAGCATAAGAATATAGTCAATATTAATTTCCACCTGCTTTACAAGCTCAATTTCAAACACCACATCATCATTGATATTTTCTTTCCTTTCATTTCCCTTTGATTTATATTTCTGATAAAGGTCAATATACTCACTCTGGTAGTCCTGAAAATCCCGATCAGACAGAATTTCCATTCCCTCAAAATTATCAAAGGTGGAAAGAATATTCTTCATTCTAAGAATTGCCCCATAAAGCATAATGAACTCTTTCTCCGCCTTTTCCCCTCCAAATGGTACTCCTAGCGGAAACAGAGTTTTCAGCTTGTCTATTAATTCCACATAACCGTCAAAATGCTTCCCGTTCTCATCATATCCATTATAGTAGCTTTCAAAATTTTTTAATAAAACAACACTTCCTGCCTCTTTGTCACCAAAAAGTGCAATCGCATTATTTGTTTCTTCCTCCAGATTACGGAAACATACGATATTACCAAAAGTCTTAACAGAATTAAGAATACGGTTTGTCCTAGAAAATGCCTGCAATAATCCATGATATTTCAGGTTCTTGTCCACCCACAAGGTATTCAAAGTCGTCGCGTCAAATCCGGTTAGAAACATATTGACTACAATCAATATATCAATTTCCCTGTTTTTCATTCTAAGGGAAACATCTTTATAATAATTCTGGAATTTATCGCTTGATGTATCATAATTGGTTTTGAAAATCTTGTTATAATCATCAATTGCCATTTCAAGAAAATCTCTGGAACTTTTATCAAGTCCGTCTGTATTTTCTGAATTTTCATCTTCTACAAAATCATCGTTTTCTGATTCATTTACCCCATAGCTATATATCGTTGCCACTCTCAGTTTGTGCGGTTGTCCTGCAGGTGCAGCTTGTGGCAGCTTATCCATCTGCCTCTTAAATTCTGTGTAATATGATTTTGCTGCATCTATGGAACTCACTGCGAATATGGAATTAAAGCCCTTCATGCGGACAGACTCTTTTATTTCTTCTACCCTGTCCCTATTCTTTGCCTGACTGCTTGCTACCTCCTGCACATTCATCAACTTAGAAAAATCGAAGCTTTCCCTATTTCTCTTTGTCTTTTGGTCAAAATGTTCCAAAATATATGTTACAATCTTCGCAATTCGCTTTGGCTCTAAAAGCGCCTTCTCTGTGTCAATGGCTGATACTTGCCTATCCTGTCCTTTTTCTTTATGATGCGAAGCTTCATTTTCCTTAATTGTCTTAATATAATCAATACGGAACGGCAGTACGTTTTCATCATTGATTGCATCTACAATCGTATATGTATGAAGTTTATCGCCAAATGCCTGTGGTGTCGTGCGTAAATCAGCATTCTTTCCACTTCCAGCATTATCAGCAAAGATTGGTGTTCCTGTAAAACCAAAAATATGATAGTTCTTAAAATTCTTGGTAATGGCAGTATGCATATCTCCAAACTGAGAACGATGACACTCATCAAATACCAGAACAATATGCCTGCCAAATACCTCATGTCCTTTATACCTTCTGATAAAATTATCCAACTTTTGAATTGTGGTAATGATAATTTGGGCATTATCATCCTCTAACTGTTTCTTCAAAATGGCTGTTGATGTATTACTGTTGGCAGCGCCTTTTTGAAAACGGTCATATTCTTTCATAGTCTGATAGTCAAGGTCTTTACGGTCAACAACAAAAAGCACTTTGTCAACAAAATCAATCTTGCTTGCCAACTGTGCCGTCTTAAATGATGTTAATGTTTTACCGCTTCCGGTTGTATGCCAAATATAGCCTCCTGCTTCCAGCGTTCCCAATTTCTTATAATTCGTCGCAATTTCAATACGATTCAATATTTTCTCTGTAGCAGCAATCTGATATGGACGCATAACAAGCAGTAATTCTTCCGAAGTAAATACACAATATTTTGCCAATACATTTAGAATGGTATGTTTTGACAGAAAGGTTTTTGTAAAGTCTACAAGGTCAGAAATGACTTTATTATTTGCATCCGCCCAAAAAGAAGTGAACTCAAAACTATTGCTGGTCTTTTTGCCTCTACTTGTGTTCTTTTCCTGCTCTTTAATATGGGCAGAACGAGTGGTATTGGAATAATACTTTGTATGTGTTCCATTTGAAATAACAAATATCTGCACATATTCATATAGTCCGCTTCCTGCCCAAAAGCTATCTCTCTGATAACGGTTAATCTGGTTGAATGCTTCCCGAATTGCAACACCCCTGCGCTTCAGTTCTACATGAATGAGTGGAAAACCATTTACAAGGATTGTCACATCGTACCGATTATCAAACTTTGCCTGTCTATCCGCAGGATAGACATTTCGTTCCTGTGACACTTCATATTGATTAATGACCTGCAAACGGTTGTTGTGGATATTCTTCTTGTCTAAAAGTGTGATGTTCTTCGTACTTCCATCGTCACGCTCCATATTCTTTACTGCATCTTCCTGAATAGTGCGTGTCTTTTCTACAATTCCTTCATTGGCATTGGCTATGTGTTTATGAAAAAAGCGTTCCCACTCTGTATCTGTGAAGTTATAGGAATTAAGCTGTTCTATCTTTTTACGAAGATTCGCAATCAGCTCTGCTTCTGTATGGGTTTGCAAATATTCATACCCCTGTTCTGTAAGCATATGGATAAACTCTTTTTCCAAATCTGCTTCGCTCTGATAGCTGTCAGAACGCTTGCTTTCCGGTATGTATTCAGATACTACTGTACTTTCATTCATGGAAGCAACCATGTTAAATGTACTCATTCACTCAACTCCTTGAACGTTAATAACTTGTCACGATAATATTCATATTGCTTTTGTCTTGCCTCTATTTCTGCTGGAAGTCCATTGGAAAGATCGTTACACAAGGAATCCAAACGATCTAAGACTGATACAATGCGTTCTTGTTCTTCCATGCGCGGTAACGGAACAATAATATCATTCAACTTATCTGGTGTTACCTCAATCACTTTTGTTCCATGTGCTAATTTTTTCTTTTGTTTGATAAAATCCTGAGTGTGAAAATAATATGCTAAAAATTTTGGATTTTGTTCATGATGAATAATAGCCGTATGTCCACTAACTGCAATCTCGTGTTCTCCTAACCATGCAACACATTTACACACATCAACTATATTTTCACTTGTAACTGCCATAATAATATCATTTTTCACTGCTTTTTTTGACTTCTCCGCTGCATCTTCTGATATATTCGTGATGGTCTTATCCGCATAAATACCATAGCTTGTATATATTTGCCCGTAATGAATGCATGGAAAACCATTGGCAACAAAATCTCTCTTCTGAAAATTGCCACCTCTTGTGATTGTTGCTATATCCCCAAGCCTAACATACACAGTGCCAAACACATATTGTAAAAGTTTAATTAATGTCTGTCTGTCTGTCTGTCTGTCTGTCTGTCTGTCTGTCTGTCTGTCTGTCTGTCTAAATTATATTCTTCATTACATTAATATGATTTAGTTGGTGAAATTTATGAATACTCATATTGTCTTTGCCTTGCTTCAATTTCTGCTGGTAAGCCAATATTGAGATCTGTACAAATAGCGTCAAAATTATCCAAAACATTCACTAATCTATTTTGTACTTCCAAATCAGGCAATGGTATCTCAATTTCCTCAATAGCAGGTATACTGGAATGTACCACTTTACTTTTAATTTTCCCTTTGCTCTTTTGTTGTTGTGCATTATGTGTGGAAAGCACATAAGACAAATATTTAGGATTTTGATTGTGTTTTAATACAACAATATCTCCACCTGCCAAGCACTTTTCATTACCCACATAGGTAATTGACTTTGCTATATCTTCTACACTTTCACCAGTTATTGCAAACAGTATATCTCCATATTCAAAATATTTAGGATTTGCAATATTCTCAATTATTGTATGGGATTTACATTCATCAAACCAAATATTATACGTTGTGTATATTTCTCCGTATCTAACACATGGAATCCCATCCTCTGTCACTTGCTCTCTCGTAATCCCTGATCCCCTGTAAATATCGCTTGCAAATCAGAGATTTACATACTTAATGCTAAAGGATGAATATAAAGATAGGTTTGATATTAAATTTATTTATTATTACTGCTTTAGGTTGGATGAATACTGTCTTGCATGTTTAAATCAAGGGAATTTTGCATCTGTTGATATGAAGAAGTTTGTAAAATTCAAATTTCCACTACCACCTTTAGAAGTTCAACGTGAAATTGTCCGTATTCTTGACAATTTTACAGAACTAATAGCAGAACTA
>Ga0224740_10284_pt1 | contig 14251 bp, 16 predicted proteins | sample LIM_E_Water_Bulk_FD_161634 | JGI IMG/M metagenome (GOLD analysis project Ga0224740, IMG submission 161634) | Enriched cells from gastrointestinal tract of the lab mouse from Pacific Northwest National Laboratory (PNNL), Richland, Washington... | ecosystem: Host-associated > Mammals > Digestive...
CTAAAAAACACGAAAAAACTAGTAGTTTTTTAGAGGAGGACTAACTACCATGGATCAATCAACTCACGATGTAAGGCGGGCCAACTGGCTAGGCATTATAACCGAATGTCAGCAAAGACCTTCCAGTGTTTCCGCAAAACAATGGCTTGCCGACAATGGCATCAAAGAAAAGACCTATTACTATTGGCTGCGTAAGTTCCGCAGGGAGGCCTGTGAGCAGATACAGCTTCCTGCTGTCACAACGCAGGCGGAAGTATCATTTGCCGAATTTCATGTCCCGGCACCCGTCCCGGTAAAACTTACGGCAGCCGGTCATGCGGTGGCCACTATCCATGCTGACGGGATCACTCTGGAAATAGCGGGTGATATTTCAGAGCCGCTTCTTAGGATGCTCCTGCAGGAGGTGGTACATGCTTGAGGATGTATTTGAAATCCGGCGTGTCGTACTGGCCTGCGGAACCGTAGATCTCCGAAAGGGGATCGATGGTCTTGCCATGCTCATCGGTGATAAATATAAGCAGAATCCTTTTGAGAAAGGAACTCTGTTTTTATTTTGCGGCGGCCGTTCGGACAGGATCAAAGGATTGTTGTGGATGGGTACAGGTTTTCTTCTCCTGTACAAGCGTTTCGAAGCCGGACGCCTTTCCTGGCCAAGGACCACACAGGAAGCAGCGGATCTTACGGAAGAACAATTCCATTACCTGATGATGGGGTTAAATCCACTGGAGCCAAAGATCAAAGAGGTGGCCCCCGAAAAGGTATACTGATGATTGTGCAAAATAGAGAAATTTTCATCTGTTTTCCCACGTAAAAAGCAACCCTTAACAGGAGGTATCCGGTATTGTTGTGGGAGTGCCAGAGCGCTTTCCCTGTGCCTGATAAAGAAGAGCTGAACCTTGAAAACTCCATATTTCCAAGCTCTGAAACGGACTGTTACAACACCTGATGCCATGGCAGAATGACGAATCCCGTTTTGCTCAAAAATGGCTTTTTTAGAGCATTTCTGATATATTTATATCTGGAAGTGAGGACAATCCTATGTGCCGGAAATTTACAGTAGATGAACTGAATACCATGGACCATCAGGGCAAGATTGATGTCATCTGCCAGATGCAGGACCGCCTTGACAAGCTGGAACACGATTATGAAAATCTCATGGAACAGGTCAGACTTGCCAGTCAGCAGCGTTTTGGACGTCATACCGAAAAACTTTCAGAGATCGCAGGACAGATCTCTCTCTTCAACGAAGTGGAAGCGTGCTTTGATGAACATGGTCAGGAACCGGCCATTGATGACGTGGTCGATACCGCTTTAAAACCGCCACGCAGACCAAAGAAAAAGGGACAGAAGGAAGAAGATCTCAGAGCCTTTCCGCAGGAAGAGATCCCCCATGATGTCCCGGCAGAGAAACTGGATGCCCTGTTTGGTGAAGGAAACTATAAAAGCATGCCGGATGAGATCTGCTGGCAGCTGCGTTTTGAGCCCGCCAGATGGACTGCAGAAAAGCACATCATCAAAGTCTATGTAGGAACCGATGGACTGCATCAGGATGAGTTCCTGCGCGGTGACCATCCGGATACCCTGTACCGGGGCAGCATAGCTACCCCTTCCCTGTTGGCTGGGATCATTAACTCCAAATATGTGAACAGCAGCCCGCTGGATCGTACCGCCAGAGAGTTTCAGATCAATGGATTAAATTTATCCAAACAGACCATGTCCAACTGGGTGGTCTGGTCTGCAGAAAGGTACTTCCGGCCAGTCTACGACCTGATGATAAAAAAACAACTGCAGGCGCATGTAAATCAGTGTGACGAAACTCCTTTGGAAGTGATCCATGATGACAGGCCCGCAGGGAGCAAAAGCTACATGTGGGTGCATCTCACCGGAGAACTGAGCCCGGTTCCCAGGATCGTTGTGTATGAATACCAGAAAACCAGACACAGCGACCACCCGAAGGAGTACTATAAGGATTTCCGGGGAATCCTCATGACGGATGGCCTGGAACAGTATCACAAACTTTCCAGAGAGCAGGAAGGAGTGATCAATGCAAACTGTTTTGCCCATGCCAGACGGCATTTCGCCAATGCGATCAAAGCGATGGGAAAGGGCAGCTCAGAGGCAGTCAAAGCTTCCGTGGCATACAAAGCATTGATACGGATCGGTGCTATCTACGACCTTGAGGGTGGCTTAAAGGAGCTTACTCCCGAAGAACGGTTAAAAGAGCGACAGTCTTCCATCCGGCCATTGGTGGAGGAATACTTTTCGTGGATCAAAGAAGTTTTCCGGCAGGGACTGGTCCTTCCGAAAAGTGAAACAGCTAAGGGTCTTGCGTACAGTATCAATCAGGAAGAATATCTCAAGGTATTCCTGACAGATGGCGAAGTTCCGATCGATGATTCCGCATCGGAACGGGCACTCCGAAATTTTACCATTGGCCGAAAGAATTGGATGACAATCAATACTGTCCGTGGAGCCCAGACGAGTGCAGTCATTTACAGTATTACAGAAACAGCCAGAGCAAACGGTTTAAATGTTTATTATTACATCAAGTATCTGCTGGAGCAACTGGCAACACTTGTAGATGAGCAGGGAAATATAGAACAATCAGAGCTTGAGCCACTCATGCCTTGGTCAAAGAGTTTACCAGTTGATTGTTACAGTAAGCGCCGCAACTAAACGGCGCTTAATTTTATAGGTGGGCGTCGGATTTGACCCTTACTTTGTTTCCCATTCCAAATAAAGAAAATCATCATTTTCGGGGTTGCTGAGAAATAATTCATCAAGCCGTTTATTGTACTCGTTTTCGGTCACTAATCCCTCACCAAGCAAAATTGCATAAACTAACAATTCCTCCATGATAATCCCCCCATTCTTAATCTGTTTCATGAACAGTATAAATGTAAAAAAATCTTATTTATTATAACAGTGCACAAAATATTATGCAATTTGTAAATATTAAAAGATAATTTCCTGATAATTGAAATTTTAAATTCCACCTTGAAGCAGTTAGTGGAATTTCTCTCTTCTAGAGCGGAATTTATTATTCACATATCAGAGTTATACTTCGCCTCTCCTCCTGACAGCAGTAAAAGGAAGTTCTCTATGAGCAGATACATACCAGGTAACGGGAAACACCTTACTGGTTTATTCCCTATTTGATAAATACATAGAACGAGTGGTATAATCAATTCAGAAAGTCAGGAGGACCAGTCCACAGTATCTGAGTTGTATTGAACCACGATATTAAAAAGAAAGGAAGTTATGGTGTTTTGCTTCTATAAACATCATACAAGAACAAAAATGAAGATTGTACCTACGCTAAATTTTGGAGGGAATTGCAGGGAAGCAATTCAAATGTACGAAAAGGCATTTAATGGAAACATTAGTTGTATGATTACATATGGAGAGGCGAATGACCCTGCATATATTCCGTTGCTTAAGGAAAATCAAAAAGAATATATATACCATTCGGAACTTGTATTGGATAATCAAAGAATTATTATGAGTGACCATGTGGATATTGAATTTCAAACGTGCTATTCCAATTTCCTCACTATTATGTATGATACAAAAGAAGAAGTGCAAAGAGTATATGAAATCATGAAAGAAGGAAGTAGGACAATATATCAACTGGAAGCAACGCCCTACAGTTCTTGCCGAGTTGTTTTTGTTGATCGGTTTGGAATTCGTTGGGGAATTATGACCGAGCAGACAGAGCGATGAATTTCAATGAAAATGGCCGGTGGCTCTAAAGATAAATTGTAAGTGCTAAAATCGTGGCAGAAACAGACCTAAACGAAACAGATAAGGAAATGCAGAATCTGATAGAATGGATATGCTTATCGGAGCAGATAAAGGAAAATAAATATGTCAAGACAAATACGAACTTCTGCAAAGGCAGTTATCATTCAAAATGGTAAATTGCTTGCAATAAAGCTGAATGACGGCAAAGAGGAATGGTACATTTTACCCGGCGGCGGCCAGGACGGTGAGGAAATGCTTCCCCAGACGGTTGAACGAGAAGTTAGGGAAGAAGCGGGAATAGAGATTCAATGTAAAGACTTACTTTTTGTTATCGAGGGGGTTCACGGTGAGAGTTTTCATAGAATGGATTTAGTATTTTTATGTGAATATTTAGGGCAAACCCCAGAGGCAACACTTCATACTGATACGAATCAAATTGGATTTGACTGGTTGGATTTGTCTATATTGAATAGATTACCACTGTATCCGTCAAAACTTCGCCGCCCGATCATGAATTTTTATGAGGGAAAAGAATACATGAAGTATCTTGGAAATGAAGAGATAGGCGATCCGGAATGTTTAGAATAGAGAAATTTATTAATATAATGACAAATTAATAGACACATTAAAAGATGCATTTGGTGAAGGATTGGTGTATACAGGATTGTAGGGCAGTGATTTTCGTCATGAATTAAATTTGTTTTAAATGAAGTATAGGATTTATTTTGTAAGCAAAAGGACTATAATTTATTTAAAGAGTGGAAAGTATGAAGATATCACCCAAAAGCGTATCGGATAATGGAAGGGGATTAAAATGGATATAAAAGATATGGTGGATGCAGAGTTTAGGGGAAATATCTATATCGTACAAAACGGCAAAGTTTTATATGAAAGGGAAAACGGCTTTGCAGATCTGGCAAATGAAATTTCAAACACAATAGAAACGAAATTTGCAAGCGCGTCAGCAGGCAAAGTTTTTGTTGCAGTAGGTATATTGCAGTTGATTGAACAGGGAAGAATCAAGTTTGATGATACATTGGGTATGCTGCTTGATATGCCGTTAAATGATATTGATCGGGATGTTACGGTCAAACAGCTTTTAAACCATACGTCGGGTGTTCCGGATTATTTTGATGAGAGCGTTATGGAGGAATACGAAGAATTGTGGATTGATTATCCTAATTATAAAATCAGGCATAACAGCGATTTGCTCCCGTTATTTATCCATAAACCCATGATGTATCCAAAAGGAGAAAAATTCCAGTATAATAATTCCGGGTATGTATTGCTTGCAATGATGATAGAACAGGTGACGGGCATGTATTTTGACCAATACTTAAAAGAAAATGTTTTTGATGTATGCGGTATGAAATCAACGGGTTATTATGAGCTGGACAGGCTGCCGGCAAAGTGTGCCAATAACTATATTTATTGTGAAGATACAAATGGCTATCGTACAAATATATTTTCTGTTGATGTAAAAGGTACTGGTGCAGGCGGGGCGTTTATAACGGTAAGAGATATTATCGGTTTTTGGACTAATTTGCTGGAGGGAAATCTGATCTCAAAATCGTTTGTTTCGGATATGCTTAGTAAGCAGAGCGGAGATGGGAATGACGCAGAAGAAGGGTATTATGGCTACGGCCTGTGGATTATTGACAATCCCAAGGGTAAAGATTTTGCGTATTTTCAAGGGTGTGATCCGGGAGTAAGTTTTTTATCCGAATATAATCCCAATAATGGGATGATTTCCGTATTGGTGAGTAATTATGGAGATAATGTTTGGCGGGAAATGAGAAAAATTCGAGAAGTTCTCTACTGATTATGGTGGAGTTGATTTTCTATCCATCAAACGAAATGATAAGAAAGAGTATAGAGAAAATGATGTTTTATTTCCCAATAAACGCAAAGAAATAATAATATGACAGCCGGACCGGGTAATATCACGGCAAAACAGGATCTTCCGTCAGAAAACAGGCGGGAGATTTTTGCATTAAAAAAATAAATCCACAAGTTTTTGTAACCTTTCGTCATTTCCATTTGTATTATTCGTGAAAAGCTTTTCAAAAGACAAAGGAGCATGCTTATGAAACCGGCGGTAGAGATAGTAATCGAAAAGTATCGGAGCAATCTTTATGTTCTGGCCTTCAGCATATGTAAAAATGTGCAGGATGCCGAGGACGTTATACAGGACACATTCATTCAATACTGGTCTGCAAAGAAAGACTTTGCGTCAGAGCAGCATATACGTGCATGGCTGATCCGGGTGACAATTAATAAGGCCAAAAATAAAATCAATACTTTTTTCAGACGAAATGCATTGCCATTAGAGGATTACATGCAGACGCTGGCCTTCGAATCGAAGGAATCCTCTGCGCTGTTTGAGGCGGTGATGGGTCTGCCTGAAAAATACCGGGTAGTGATGCATTTGTTTTATTACGAGGATTATTCCGTCGGTGAAATTGCGGGTATCTTGAAACTGACGCAGGGGAATGTGAAAGTCAGATTATCACGGGGAAGATCATTGCTTCGAAACATATTGAAGGAGGACTGGGAATATGACGAATAAAGAAAAATATAAAAAGGCATTTTCCGTAATCTGTCCGCCTGGCGAATTTATTTTGGAGGTAGGGAAAATGAAAAAAATAAAAAAACAGCATTTCATGAAAACAATAGCGGCCGCCGTTGTCGGCTGTGTGATCTTTATGGCGAGCGCTACATTCGCATATGCCATGGATGTAGGCGGGATTCAGCGTATTGTCCAGTTATGGATTCACGGAGATTGTACGAATGTGACGATTCAGTTTGACGGAGACGGCACTTATGCCATGGAGTATGAAGATGCTTATGGAAACATGAATTATCAGGCCGGCGGCGGTGTTGAGGTCGGGGCGGATGGAAGTACGATTCCGTTATCTGAAGAAGATTTTATGGAGTATTTGATGATGCCTGATGTGGAATATGAAGAGGATGGTTCTGTCTGGGTTTACTGGCTTGACCAGAAAGTCGATATTACGGATGAGTTTATAGACGGCGTCTGCTACGTGAAACTCATAAAGGATGAAGAGACCATGTATGTGACGGTAAAATATAAAGGCGGTTATGCGGCAGGCAGTCATAAATTTACGGATCCCGACAGTTGGATCAGCAATTGAAGGCATTATTGAGATATCATTGAAAAAGCCGTATGGAAATGGTACAATCAGAAAAATATATTGCAATTTGGAGGAAACCGCTTTGAAAAAATGGTATGATGAAGAATACGAATGGGAAATAGAAGTGATCGGATTTAATAAGGACAATGAAAAAACGGAAAGATTTTGCCGCAATGGCGAGCAAATCGGAGACAAGTATACCTGTACTTACGGCTGTCCGGTAAATATGCAGGGGCAGGGGATCTGCTCCAAAGTAATGATGATGTTATATCCCATTATGGAAGCGGTCAGAAGCGGAGGAAATTTAGAAAATATAGGCGGAGACAGTAAATACAGCAAGGTGGTTATGTGTCCGGACGGCTGTGTTCTGTTTCGGATCACGGCGAAGCCGTTAGGAAATCAGAATTTCTTTACGGGCAGATTTTTTGACTAGCTCCGGAATGATCTTCCCACGGAACTTGCATACCGCCGGCAGCAGAATGGAGCTGGTAAAAGTGCAAAGCGGGATGTTTAACAGGCGTTAGAGAAAGGTATGGTTATTTTAATGAAGAGAAAGTCCATAGGGACCAATTATTCCATGTGCGTACAGCCGACATTTATCGTAGGAACTTATAATGATGACAATACGCCTGATTTTGCACCGATCACCTGGGTCAGCGCAACCTGTGAAGGGGCAGCGTATCTGTTGGTGATCAGCATGTTCGGAATGAAAAAAACGAAGCGGAACGTCATGAGGACAAAGGCGCTTTCCGTAAATCTGGCGAGTACGGATATGCTGCATCTTGTCGACTATTTCGGGAGTCCGCATAAGGATATGAGCAGGGCCGTGTATTCTTATGAAAAAAGCGAATATGTATCTGCTCCTGTTCTGGATGCAAGCCGCTGGGTATACGAATGCGAGGTGGTTACGTCTGTAAAGACAGGCGATTCCGATACGTTTTTTTGTAAAATAAGAAATATTCAGATAGATGAGAATATAGAGATCGGAGATACGTTTTCTATCGATCTGACGAAATTTGATCCTGTCATTTATTCGGGACAGTATCATTCCATCGGAAGTCATCTTGGTAAGATTGGGGATTTTCTGGAAGGTTGTGATCTTTCTGAAAAGTGAACGGAAAAAGCAATGACAGGAGGAGGCGGGAAAATGAATATAAACGAAATGAAAGAGATAAAAGACGATGAAACGCTGGTCAATACCCTATATGACTTTTTCGATGAGAAATCCAGGTTAAATTGCAGTAAGGCCGCAAGAGTCGAGTTTACGACGACGGTCAGATACATTGAAAGGTATTTAAAAAAGGGAATGAGAATCCTGGATATCGGAGCGGGAGCCGGGGAATATAGTTTTTATTTTGCAAATAAGGGATATCAAGTGAACGCTGCAGAACTGGCAGATAAAAATGTTGTGGAATTTCGTAAGAAACTTACCGACAGTACCAATATCGATTTAAGACAGGGAAATGCCCTTGATTTATCATATTTTGCGGATGAAACGTTTGATATCGTCCTGTTACTTGGCCCGCTTTACCATTTGCATGACCGGGAAGACCGCAACATGGCGATCAGGGAAGCAAAAAGAGTATTGAAAAAAGAGGGTATCTTGTTTGCCGCGTTTATCAATAACGACATGATTCCCTATACGGAATGGGGATATGATCCGGACTATCTCATAAAGGGTGATTATGACAAAGAAACGTTTAAAGCGGACGACTTCCCGTTTGTCTTTTTTAATCTGGAGCAATGCCGCGAAATGCTCAAAGACAACGGCCTGACGATTCTGCACGAGGTCGCGTCGGATGGCATGAGCGAGTTGCTGGAAGAGCGGATCAACCGGCTGGATGATGCAGGGTATGCGCAGTATGTAAAACTGCATTTGTTCTATTGCGAGAGGCCTGAGCATCTGGGAAAGACAAATCATTTTCTTTTTGTCGTAAAAGGTTGAAAATTTTTTTATGATTTGAAATGATTATTTTCTTGACATTTTTTCAGATTGCATTATAATCTTCTGTAATAACATAGGAAAAGCGAAGACGGAAAGAGTAGTTGACCGGAAACATCCAGAGAGAAGGACATAACGCGGTGGAAGTCCTTTATGAAAGAAGATCAATGAAAACCATTCCAGAGCTGTCATGCCGAAAGTGTTAAGCGAGTAGGCGTTACCGTATGCCTGCGTTAAAGGATAGGATTTGTCAGAATCTGAAGTGAAAAGTTAAGGTGGAACCGTGCGATTACTGCACCCTTAAATATGCTGAAAATGCGTATTTACGGGTGCTTTTCTTATGTTATCGGAACAATTGACTGCAGCATGCGGGACCATCGGGAGGTTGTGCCCATGCAGGAAAGGAGACGTAAGAAATGAAAGTGATCTGTAGAAACAATGAGATGCGGGAGGGAAGTTTTGAAGAGCAGTGGGTAAAGGAGGCTTTCTGGCATACTTCCGCCCATGTGCTGGCACAGGCGGTAAAAAGATTGTACCCGGATACAAAATGTGCCATTGGCCCGGCGATTTCGCAGGGGTTTTATTATGATTTTGCCTTTTCTTTTTCCTTCGGAGACGAACATCTGCGTCTGGTGGAAGATGAGATGAGGAAAATCGTGGCGGAAGCGCTTACGGTGCGGGTATATGAGATGGAAAGGGAAGAGGCGGCCGCCTATATGCGGGAGCGGGATGAGCGGTATAAACTGGAGATGATCGAAAATCTGCCTGCCAAAGAGATGATTTCCTTTTACAGGCAGGGAGAATATGCGGAATTTTGTGCGGGTCCGCATATCTCCAATACATGCCATATCAAGGCGTTTCAGTTATTATCGATTGCAGGAGCTTACTGGCGGGGAGATGAGAAAAATGAAATGCTTACCAGGATTTATGGGATTTCTTTTCCGAAGGTTTCCGAACTGACGGCGTATCTGCAAAGAGCGGAAGAGGCCAAAAAGCGGGATCACAGGAAGCTTGGAAAAGAATTGGGGTTATTTACGATTTTTGAGCAGGGGCCGGGATTTCCGGTGTTTTTGCCAAAGGGGATGGTGTTAAAAAACCTTCTGATCGATTATTGGCGCCGGATTCATCATAGAGAAGGTTATATGGAAATTTCCACGCCTGTTATGCTTGACCGCAGTCTTTGGGAAATGTCGGGACACTGGGAGTATTACCGGGAGAGCATGTATACGCTGCAGATCGATGAGACGGATTTTGCCGTGAAACCGATGAGCTGCCCGGGCGGAGTGCTGGTGTATCAGTCCAAACCCAGATCCTATAAAGAACTGCCTATGAGACTGGGCGAGCTTGGACTTGTGCATCGCAACGAAAAGTCAGGAACGCTGCATGGTCTGATGCGCGTGCGGGCATTTACGCAGGATGACGCGCATATTTTCATGACAAAAGAGCAGGTGATCGGTGAGATTCAGAATGTGGCAAGAATCATAGATGAAGTGTATACGAAATTCGGATTTGCATATCGTGTTGAGCTTTCCACAAGACCGGAGCATAGTATCGGCAGTGACGAAGAATGGGAAATGGCAACGGATGCGCTAAAGAAAGCAATGGATGGTATCGGGGTATCTTATGTGATCAATGAAGGGGACGGCGCTTTTTACGGGCCGAAACTGGATTTTCATTTGCAGGATTCTATCGGCAGAACATGGCAGTGCGGAACGATCCAGCTGGATTTTCAATTGCCTGCACGGTTTCACATAGAGTATATCGGTTCCGATGGGCAGGCGCATTGCCCGATCATGATTCACCGTGTCGTATTCGGTTCCATTGAGCGGTTTATCGGTATTTTGATTGAGCATTATGCGGGTAAATTTCCGCTGTGGCTTGCACCGGTACAGGTAAAGATCCTGCCGATTGCGGAGCGTTTTCATGATTATGCAGAAGAAACGGCCGATCGGCTGGAAAAAGCCGGTCTGCGCTGTGAAATGGATGAGAGGACGGAAAAGATCGGTTATAAGATCCGCGAAGCGCAGCTTGATAAGGTTCCCTATATGATCATCATCGGGCAGAAGGAAGCGGAGGCAGGGGAAATATCCGTGCGAAGCCGTGATCAGGGTGATACAGGGAGCATGTCCATAGAGGAGTTTATAGAGAAGATACGGGAAGAAGACGGAATGCATTCTTGTTGATGAAACACTGGACATTCATGCCTCTGCCCGGGTGGGGTGATCGTCTGCTGATCTGCAGTCTTTGCGATACATTAACAGGCAGATTATTGTTAAAACAGTTTCGACAACAGGCTGTGCGGCGATCACACCATGGAGTTTCCAGAAGTAATTTAAAATGATCACTCCCGGAATAAACAGAACCGCATTTCGTAAAACGGTAATGATCAGCGATTTTACTGCTTTTCCCAATGCCTGAAAATAACTTGTCATCGTATTGATTACACCAAGCATAGGCGCCGACAGGCAGAGGACTTTCAGGAAATATCCCGTCTGTTCGATCAAAACGGCGTCCTGCAGGAATACAGAGGCAAGCGGTTTACCAAGAAGCATAAAGACAGCGGTAAATACCGCGCCTATGAGAATGCCGTATAAAGCCGCGTATTTCACGGTATGGGCCATTCGTTTTTTCATGTTCCCACCGTAGTAATAGCCGATCAAAGGCGCAACGCCCTGTGATAAGCCTACCGATAACAGGATCGGGATCATATCAAGTTTATATGCGATTCCGTAGGAAGCCACTGCATCAGACCCGTAAATACCGATGTAGTTATTCAGTACGATATTGGAAACGCTCATGAGCACCGTAATGAGAGCGCCCGGAATACCAATACTTATCACATTGCCGATCATGCCTGCACTTGGTGAAAATCGTTTAGGCGTCAATGGGACTAATCGATTGCCTTTATATTCTTCCCGAATCATGCAGACAATATAATAGATGGTTGCGCATACGAACCCTAAGGAGGTTGCAAGTGCGGCGCCGGCCGTTCCCCAGCCGAGGAGCGCGATGAATATATAATCAAGCGCCATATTGATCACATTTCCGAGGATCAGTCCGATCGTACTCTCCTTGATTAGTCCGACCGAGCGGAACAAATGGACAAAGCCGTTTGCCAGCATAATGAATGGCGCGCCTATAAAGATCCATTTCAGATAATCACAGGTATAAGCGATGTTATCCGCATCTGCACCGGATATTTTTGCAAACGGCCGTATCAGTACAAGTCCTGCAATAAGGGTAATAACGCCGGCAATTGCCATCGCATATACACAGAAATTCATCGTCGCGCCGGATTCCTCTTCCTTTTTTTCACCCAATAATCTTGCGATCACACTGCTGCCTCCCATGCCGAAAATACAGGCGATCGACATGATGATAAGCAATATCGGCGCACACAATGTTACCGCGGCAATTGTGGCAGGTTCTTTTGTCAAAGAAACGAAAAAAGTGTCGGCAATATTATAAATGAGCGTTGTGAGCTGTCCCAGCATAGCCGGTAATCCGACTCTTATGATTGCCTTGGAAATATTTTTTTCTTCAAAAACGGATGCCATATTTCTTCTCCCTTGCATTTTTTTTCATTATATTTTAAGATAAATACAAAAAACGAGACATTTGTCCTGTTCAAGAGGTCTTTTATGGAAAAAATATATGATAAAAGTGCAATTGCAGATTGTATTGCGAAAAGTAAATACCATGACGTACTTGATACAATGGAACTGGATTTTTATCTGATCAAATATGAAAAAGGTGAATTCGTAAGTTCACCTTTTCAGAACGAACTTCTGTTCCAGATTGTGGAACAGGGTTCTATAAACATTTATTTTATTCGTGATGATGGTACGCGTTATTCACTGTCAAACGGTACGGCGGATTATTTTCTCGGGGATATGGATATCTTTTATCCCAGGAATAACAATATTTATGCCGAAGCGGCCGAAAGTCTGACTTGTATTTCATTTTCCGTTGAAAAACACAGGGAGCAGCTGCTTTCAAATAACAGGTTTCTGGAACTGATCTGCTGCAGTCTTTCGGCCAAGATCGGAGCAATGACTACCATGGATGCCGCGCCTGCGACGCTTACGGAACGTGTTATATCCTATATGAAGTATAAATGTGATGGTGGAATCTTAAAAGGAATAGAACAGGCGTCCTTTCATCTTCATTGCAGCGCAAGGCAGCTGCAAAGAATTCTGAATCAAATTGAAAACGCCGGATTAGTCAAAAAACTGGGGAAGGGGACATACAAACTGACGGTTACGGAGTATGTATTCTGAACAAAGCAGTGAGAGCAATCAGGTGCGGCATAGATCACAAAAGATAATACGGCCTGCGCCTGAATCTCAAAGCGCAGGCGGTATCGATGTCGTAAACAGGTCGATGGCAGCGCTGTAAGCAGCGGCAGCCACAGATACGGCCATACCTTCGGGAACAGGTTTGCTCTGCGTATCCTGTGTACCGGATGTAAGAAAATGCTGCTGTTTCAGACTGCTTATATGCTGCTGTCTCGAATATTCTTCCCGTATCGCCGCTTTTTGCAGGATGTCTCTGTTTGTGGATCTTTCCACCTGTTCTTTCAGGAGCTTTTTCATACGCTTATGCCGTTTGATCCACCAGTCTTCTTCCTCATCTTCCTCTTCTCTGTCTCCTTCAAGAGATGCCTTGCTGACGCCCTGGCCGACATGTTCTTCGATGGATGCGCCGAATCGTTCGGAGATAAAGTTTCCGGCATTGTTGCCCCATGCAAAAAAAGGATTGCGAACAGAGCGGTCTTCTACGAAGTATCCGAGGATCCACGCTTCGTAGTCAGGGTCTTTGCGCATCTGTTCCCAGCCTCTGTCGGAGATGGAGATCACCGTTGTATCATTGACTCTTGTGGGATCGTAGGGAATGGTATCTAACAGTGCATAAAAGTAAGCCTGATATTCTTCCATAGTCATGTTTTGTGTAACAGAGTCCGGCAGGCCGTTTTTTTCACGTACAGATCTGCCGGCCCGTACCTGCTGGTTCACATGATGGGCATGGTCAGGGTGCTTTTGCTTGAATTTATCTACGACGCTTTCTTCGCGGGAGTTCAGGAAACTGCTGCCGGATGTTCTTTTTCCGGCGGCGGTTCCAGACAGGGGAGCGGCTGCGGTATAAGAATATGCTGCAGCTGTGGAATGCTGGATATTGGTGGTATTTGTGATGCTCATATGGGATTCTCCTTTTTCGGTTTTTGTTTATATGATTAAGACTGTCTGGTTTTTTTGTTTGTCGGCACGCTTATGATTGCCTGCTTTCTATTTGTCTCGTCATATAAATCTAAGTTTTTTAGAGGATAGTCATGAAAAAGCATGATTGTGTTATGAATTGCAGAGACGGTTGTTTTTACGCACGTCAAATGTTACAGCAGGCAATTTAAAAT
>Ga0224740_10285_pt1 | contig 14243 bp, 9 predicted proteins | sample LIM_E_Water_Bulk_FD_161634 | JGI IMG/M metagenome (GOLD analysis project Ga0224740, IMG submission 161634) | Enriched cells from gastrointestinal tract of the lab mouse from Pacific Northwest National Laboratory (PNNL), Richland, Washington... | ecosystem: Host-associated > Mammals > Digestive...
TTCGCAGAATGGTGTGGTCGAGGAGAATCCAGAAAAAACTCTTTTGCCAGAGGAAATAATGACAATGGACTGGCTGGCGGAAAATGTTATTGGCTCAATACCAAAAAAGGAAGAACTAAAAGAGCAGGCCGAGCCTGTAATTAAGGAACAGGGAGTAAAGATAAAGGAAGGGTAATCGCTTTATGAAGATACTTGCAATTGCGGATGAGGAATCAAAATATTTATGGGATTATTATGAAAAAAGCAAGCTGGAGGGAATTGATTTAATTATTTCCTGCGGCGATTTGGATCCGCGATACCTTTCTTTTCTGGTTACCCTCTCTTCGGTGCCAGTGTTGTATGTTCATGGAAACCATGATGGGAAATATGAGAATATTCCACCAGAGGGATGCACCTGCATTGATGATCAGATATATGTCCATAAAGGAATTAGGATTATGGGGTTAGGCGGTTCGATGCGTTACCGTCCGGGGCCTCATCAATATACAGAGCGGGAGATGAAAAAGCGGGTAAAAAGGATGTGGTCAAAGATATTATGGCGGCGCGGCTTTGACATTCTGGTCGCCCATGCACCTGCATTTCAGTTAAATGATGGACGAGACCTGCCTCATCAGGGATTTCAAATATTTCGAACGCTGATGGAAAAATATAAGCCCAGATTTTTTCTGCATGGACATATTCACCAGTCTTATGGAAAAGAGTATAAACGGTATGACAAGTATCAAGACACACATATTATTAATGCATATGAACGCTGTGTATTTGACTTTGAAGATGAGAATTTGAAGGAACATCTGCGATAGAGTTATCTATACAGTCATGTCAAAGCAGCAGGCAAGGATGAAATTTCTTGCCTGCTGTTCTATTTTTTGGGCTCTATTGCTTTCCATTCTATAACGTAAAAATTTATATTATAGCCGGAATTTATCAGTGGCCTCATTCAACTGGCCAACGATTTCATTGGAATCCTGCAGTGATGTATTTACGGAAGTCGATGTGCTGACGACATTTGTAATACGGTCTGCAATGTTCGCAGTTCCTGCAGCGCTTTCACTTGCAGCCTGTGAAATTCCATCAATGGAATCCGTGATATTGCTGATAGATGCCAAAAGTTCCTCTGAAATTGCGCTAAAATCTGCCACAAGCAGATCAATTTCTTTTGCATCTTCGTTATAGTCATTGGAAATGGAATCAAAGAGATGAATGCTGTCCATAACCTGTTCATCAATAAATGACAGCAACGCTTCAGAATCTCTTGCAAGAACTTTGACAGATTCACTCACCTGTTCTGTTACTTTCTTTATATTTTCTGTGCTTTCCTGTGATGCCTCTGCAAGTTTTCTGATCTCATCCGCAACAACTGCAAATCCTTTTCCGGCTTCTCCAGCCCGTGCAGCTTCTATGCTTGCATTTAGCGATAAAAGGTTTGTTTGAGTGGTGATTTCCATAATGGATTCTGCTAATGTGGAAATTTCGGAAACTACCTTTACTTTTTCAAGGGCATCATTTAGATTGTCCTTTATAGAATCTTTTTGTTTTAATAGGTTATCCTTTGTTTCAGTAGTAGAGTTTTTTGCACTGGCGGCTTTTTTGTAAATATCCTGTGCATGTTCTGCCCCCTCCTGTGCCCGTTCTGCTACATTTCTGGCGGCAGATTCAATTTCTTTTGTCATCTCATTGATATCTCCAGATGCTGCTGAGGTTTCCTCCATAGAAGCGGAGAGCTGTATGGTTGTTGTGGATACATCGTCAATTTCATTATTTAGGGTGTCCATATTAACCCGTATTCCGTTCATGCTTTCAGTAATCTTGCTGGTTTGTTTTTTTACATCGTTGACGAGAGCCCCGATGTCGGTACGCATTCGTTCGGTTATATTTAGGAGTATACCAAAATCATCCCTGCGTTTTAAGAAAGCCTCGTCCGTCTGAACAGAAAAATCGCCTTCCGCCATATTTTTCATATCAATTCCTACGGCTTTTAATGGTTTTGTTATGTTGATAATCATATATATTAGGAATAAAATAATTAAGATTGCAAAGATAATACAGATTGTAAAAAAAAGCTGTGTTTTTTGCATTGTGTACTGATCCGCTCTTTTAGTAGAAGCAGCAATTTGCTCATCAATGTGATCTACATAATTACCAGTTCCGACTACCCAGTCGAATGGTTCATAATATTGTGTGTATGCTCTTTTTGGCTTTGGTTCTGTTTCACCCTCTTTTGGATACTGATAGTCGCTGAAGTAGCTTCCTTTTTTGACTGCATTTGTAATAAAATCTTTTACCATTTCAAATCCTGTGGCATCCTTTGTCGCAAGGCGGTTTGTCCCTTCTGTGTCGCTGCCAAGCAGCACGACATTTACGCCATTTGACTGGTCAACCCAGAAGTAGCCGTCAGAGCCATACCGCAAATTTCTAATTTTATCTGCCGCAAGTTTCATTCCTTCCTCTTTTGTATAGGTACCGTCCTGAATGTCTGCATTGTAGCTATCGAGCAGTGTAATTACAAGCTCAACTTCATTTTTGATACTGTTGTCATAATCAGTCCGTATACTCTTTTCTTCGCCCTTTATCGTCTGTTTTTCAATTGCATTCATGCTGTTAATAGAAAAACAGATACTAAATACGATGAAGGCAAGTACGGAAAAGCCAATCAGTGACATTTTTGTAATGACTTTTAGATTCTTCATAAACAAATCTCCCCCTTTGTTTGTTGTACTGTGGTTACTATTCTTACTATCAGTCTGTGAGTAGTAACGTTTCATTTTTTGCTCCGTGTCACGTATAATTATTTTATCATGAAAGGGGTAGAAGCACAATGTAGTTTTTTGTGGTTGCATGCATTATATCTGGCTTTTGGCGAAGATAGTGCCACGGAGGCGCATTGCTACTTGAAAAAAGAAACAGGGTGGGGTATACTAGAGCGTGTTTGGTATTTAGTTTCAAACACGCTCTAATAAATTTAAATGTATTAGCATTTTGGCAGCGGAATGGAGGAAAATCATGAGCAAAAAACCAGTTGTTTTAATGGTACTTGATGGATATGGATTAAATGATAAGACGGAGGGGAATGCGATTGCACAGGCTCAGACTCCGGTTATGGACAAATTAATGGCAGAATGTCCGTTTCAGAAAGGAAATGCCAGCGGGCTTAGTGTAGGGCTTCCAGATGGGCAGATGGGGAATTCGGAAGTTGGCCATATGAATATAGGTGCTGGCCGCATTATTTACCAGGAGCTGACTCGTATCTCCAAGGCAATTGAAGATGGAGACTTTTTTGAAAATAAGGCACTTTTATCTGCAATAGAAAATGTAAAGAAGAATGGGTCAGACCTTCACTTATACGGGCTTTTGTCGGATGGCGGCGTTCACAGCCATAATACACATCTTTATGGATTGCTGGAGCTGGCAAAGAAAAATGGGGTAGAAAATGTATATGTCCACGCATTCTTGGATGGAAGGGATACCGCGCCAACATCGGGAAAAGGTTTTATGGAAGAGCTTCAGAAAAAGATGGACGAGATTGGCGTTGGAAAAATTGCGAGCGTTCATGGGCGCTATTATGCAATGGACCGTGATAATAACTGGGACCGCGTTGAGAAAGCTTATAATGCGCTTGTCGCAGGTGAGGGAAAAAAAGCAGATAATGCAGTACAGGCCGTGGCAGATTCTTATGCAGAGGATGTAAATGATGAATTTGTGGTGCCGACGGTTATTGAGAAAGATGGCAAGCCACTTGCGACAATCAAGGCCAATGATTCCGTAATCTTCTTTAATTTCCGTCCTGATAGGGCACGTGAGATTACACGTACATTTTGTGATGAGAGTTTTAATCAGTTTAACCGTGTCAATGGATTTATGCCTTTGGTTTATGTGTGCTTTACAGATTATGATGAGACTATTGGTAATAAGTTGGTTGCGTTCGAGAAGGAGAGCATTAGCAATACATTTGGTGAATTTTTGGCAGCAAATGGAAAGACACAGCTGCGTTTGGCTGAGACAGAGAAATATGCACATGTTACATTTTTCTTTAATGGCGGCATAGAAGAGCCAAATAAGGATGAAGACCGTTCCCTTGTTAAGTCGCCGTCTGTGGCAACTTATGACCTGCAGCCGGAAATGAGTGCTCCGGAAGTAGGCGAGAGGCTAACTGCTGCAATTACTTCTGATAAATATGATGTTATTGTAATTAATTTTGCTAACCCGGATATGGTGGGGCATACTGGCGTGATTCCTGCTGCGATTAAAGCAGTGGAGCGTGTTGACCAGTGTGTAGGCGCTGCAGTGGAAGCAGTTAAGAAAGTCGATGGTGTGCTCTTTATCTGTGCTGACCATGGAAATGCTGAGCAGATGATTGATTATGAGACAGGTGATCCATTTACAGCCCACACTACAAATCCGGTTCCATTTATCTTAGTAAATTATGATGAGGACTACACACTGCGTGAAGGTGGATGCCTGGCAGATATTGCTCCGACATTAATTGAGATTATGGGATTAGAGCAGCCAGCTGAAATGACTGGAAAGTCTCTTCTTGTGAAAAAATAAAAATATCACTTGAAAAGATGGACTGGCTGTGATATTATTAGTATAATTTTGTGTTAAGGATGTTTTTGCTTTGGAGTTAAAAAGCAATCGTTCTGTTGTTGTAGAATGGAGGAAGTTACTCATGATTCAAGTCATTCATACTATTTTGCTAATTGTGTATATTATTGTTTGTGTAGCTCTTACAATAATCGTACTTATGCAGGAAGGCAAGCAGGCAGGTCTGACGGGTGCTATTAGTGGTGCCGCTGAGACTTACTGGGGTAAGAATAAAGGACGTTCAATGGAAGGCGGATTAATCTTAGCCACCAGAATTCTTACTGTATTGTTTATCGTAATTTCACTATTGCTGAATTTAAAGATATTTGCATAAGAGAAGTAAATCGGAGGATGCTATTTTGATAGCATCCTCCTTTGCGTAGGAGTAACTTTAACAACCATTTGGATTTTCGCCAGTTAAGTGTATGAAAATAGTTTGCATATGTGGTATACTAAAGGGTGTAGAGAAAAATTTAGCAAAAACTGGAAATTGAGTTCTTTACAGTTCCGTAAATAAATTATTTAGCCCAATGAGCCTGTGTCGGCGCGCTGCCTGCTGCAGCCATTGGTTATTAGCATATTTAAACATAGAAAGCAGCGCAGAAATGAGGAGAATATGACAAGAGAAGAATTAAATGGTAAAAAAGAAATGATATTAAAATTTCTCTCATCAAAAGAATATAGACCACTTTCAATTAAAGAAATGGGGGCTGTACTGCAGGTGCCAGCAAAAGATAAAAAGGATTTTCGTCAGGTTTTAGACGAATTGATGGATGCAGGAAAAATTCACTTGGATTTAAAGGGAAAAGTGAAGCTGTTATCGGAAAATATGATGACTGGCAAATTTATGGCAACGCAGAAGGGCTTTGGTTTTGTTAGGGTAGAAGGGGAGAAAGATGATATCTTTATTCCGGCTCATTATACAAAGGGAGCCATTGATGGGGACACCGTACAGATTATGTTAGACAGCCGTTCTAGAGGAAAACGCAGAGAGGGCGAAGTTGTCAGTATATTGGAACGAGGTTCGAGTATGGTTGTGGGGACATATTCAAGCAGTAAAAGCTTTGGGTTTGTCGTTGCAGACAATCATAAGTTTACAAAAGATATTTATATTGCCAAGGCAGATACTATGGGGGCAATTACTGGGCATAAGGTTGTTGTAGAAATTACGGACTTCGGAAATGAAAACCGGAATCCAGAAGGAAGAGTGATAGAAATTCTAGGCCATATCAATGATCCAGGGGTAGATATTTTATCAGTGATCAAGGCATATGGGCTTCCTGAAGAATACCCGGATGGAGTAATGGATCAGGTTAGGGATATTGAAGAGGAAGTGGAAGAGAGCGAGAAGGCAGGCAGAGTTGACTATCGCAATCTGCAGACGGTAACGATTGATGGTGAGGATGCAAAGGATCTGGATGATGCGATTACGCTTACAAAAGAGGGGAAGATGTATCATCTTGGCGTACACATTGCTGATGTAAGCCAATATGTAACAGAGTATTCACCTCTTGATAAAGAAGCACTAAAGCGCGGCACCAGTGTTTATCTGGTAGACCGTGTTATTCCAATGATCCCGCATAAGCTTTCCAATGGAATCTGTTCCCTGAACCAGGGAGTTGACCGTTTGGCTTTGTCCTGCATGATGGATATTAATGAAAAGGGTGAGATCGTAGAGCATCGTATTGAGGAATCTGTTATCAATGTAGACCGCCGCATGTCTTACACAAGCGTCCATAAAATCATTGAGGAAGAGGACGAAGCAGAGAGGCAGGAATATAAAGCGCTGATTCCGATGTTTGAACTGATGTATGAATTGGCGGGCATTTTGAGGGAGCGCCGTTTTAAAAGAGGTTCTATTGATTTTGATTTTGCGGAGAGCAAGATTACGTTGGATCCGAAAGGAAGGCCACTGGATGTAAGGATTTATGAGAGAAATAATGCACATCGGATTATTGAGGAATTTATGTTGGCTGCCAACCAGACTGTTGCGGAGGAATATTTCTGGCAGGAGCTTCCGTTTGTATATCGGACGCATGAAGCACCAGATGCAGAAAAGATTGTAAATTTAAATGCATTTGTAAGCAATTTTGGATATACAATCCGGGTAGGGGCAGATGACGAGATACATCCCAAAGAGATACAAAAATTAATTAAGAATGTGGATGGAACGCCAGAGGAGGCTTTGATCAGCCGGCTTGCCCTCCGTTCTATGAAGCAGGCTAAATATACAGTAGGCTGTGAGGGACACTTTGGGCTGGCAATGAAATATTATTGCCATTTTACTTCACCAATACGGCGTTATCCAGATCTGCAGATTCACCGGATTATTAAAGAGAACATTCATGGAAAATTAGCAGAAAAGCGTATACAACATTACAACCAGATTCTCCCAGAGGTGACCGCAGAGGCAAGCCGACTGGAGCGGCGTGCGGATGATGCAGAGCGGGAAGTAGAGAAGATGAAAAAAGCGGAATATATGGAGCAGTTTATTGGGGAGAGCTTTGACGGTATTATATCTGGGGTAACAACATGGGGGATGTATGTTGAGCTGCCAAATACTATTGAGGGGATGGTACGTGTGGCGGATCTTCCAGGAGATTATTATTATTTTGAGGAAGAAACTTACCAGATGGTAGGGGAGAGGACACATAAGACATATAAGTTAGGAGAGTCTGTTCGTGTAACTGTCGATGCAGTAGATAAAATACTTCGTACAATTGATTTTGTAATTGCTGAGGATGTGGAGGGAGATTCAGGACAGAATAAGAAAAAGGAAGAAGTAAACAAGGAGAAAGGGGCAAAAGAGGAGATAAAACGTGTACGGGATGTGAATTTATCGGGGAATCCGGTTTCCAAACGGGGAAAGAAAAAGGCGAAATATGTGGAGAAGAAACATGTGTCGAAGAAAGGCCCAAAAATAGAGAAGAAAAAATCAATGCAGGATCGCAAGGCTAAATTAGAGCTATTAGAAAAGCGGGAAGAGATTGAGAAGGCACTGGCCAAGAAGATTGCTGCAAAAAAGAAAGCAGAGCAGGTGGCAAAAGAAGTATCAAAGCTTACCCGTGCTGCTAAGAAAGCTGCTTCAAAGCGGAAAGGACTAAAAAAGGCTCCATCAAAAGGGGCTAAGCCTATATCCAGACGGGCAGGTAAGTCTTCTGGAAAGAAGAGGTAGAAGGAGGGCGGAGATGGCAAAGGAAGCAAAAAGAATGATTGCCAACAATAAGAAAGCGTATTTTGATTATTTTATCGAAGATAAATATGAGGCTGGCATTTCACTTGCGGGGACAGAGGTTAAGTCGCTGCGCATGGGGAGGTGCAGCATAAAGGAAGCATTTATCCGAATAGAAAAGGGAGAAGTGTATGTTTACAATATGCACATTAGCCCATATGAAAAGGGAAATATTTTTAATAAAGATCCATTGCGGGTAAAGAAGCTTTTGCTGCATCGAAATGAGATTAGGAAAATGGAGGGGCAGATTGCACAGAAAGGCTATACAATTGTACCTTTAAATGTGTATTTCAAAGGAAGCCTGGTGAAAGTAGAAATTGGCCTCGCCAAAGGAAAGAAGCTGTATGATAAGAGGCAGGATATTGCAAAGAAGGATCAGAGAAGGGAAGCAGAGAAGCAGTTTAAAGTAAAAAAATCTGTATTAAGGTCTGTGAATAGTTTAACAGCCGGCCTAAGAGGTGAAGGATGGATAGAAAAAAATTGTTATTGGACAGCGGATGGAAGTTTCATCTTGGGGAACTGGAATTAGAAACGAGCAAGAACCATACAGAGATTTATGCCCTGTCCAAAGCCGGTTCCTGCCCGGGGGCACCGCAGGGGGATTATGATGCGTCAGAATGGGAAGAGGTGCAGCTTCCGCATGATTGGTCGGTCAGGCAGCCATTTTCCGATGAGAATGTGGCAGACTGGGGGTATAAACCGCGTGGAAAGGCATGGTACCGCAAAGCGTTTACATTGCCTGAAGAATATAAGGACAAAAAGCTAGTTATCTCATTTGAAGGAGTTGCGACACATTGTACTGTATATTTTAACGGTCTTGCTGTTGCAAGAAGCTTTAGCGGCTATGTGCCGTTTGATGTCGATATTACAGATATGGCCTTGTTTGGTGAGGTTCCTAATGTGTTGGCTGTATTTGTGGATGCAGATGCGTGGGAGGGATGGTGGTATGAGGGGGCAGGTATTTACCGCCATGTATGGCTGAATATATTAAATCCATTGCATCTTGATAAAGACAGTGTCATGGTCTGCCCGAAGGAATCTATTTGGTTGGATGAAAGCACAGGTGCTTTGACAGGCACTTCCAGTTACAGGCCATTGGATACTAATGTATGGAATGTAAAGGTTTCTATGGAGCTTGTTAATGAGGGGGATCAAGAGCAGCAAGTTACAGTGCAGCTTGTATTGGCGGAGCCGGGGGCTGGAAAGGCCATCCGTTACATAGAAGAAACGATTCATTGCCCAGTAGGGAAGGAAGAATTTTCGACAGAGTTTATGGTCAAAAATCCTTTGCTCTGGGATATTGATACCCCAAATGTTTATTCTGTAGAGGTAGTAGTGATGGTGGAGGGGGAAAGAATCGATTCGATTCATACTGTCTGTGGATTCCGGACAGTAGAAATGGATCTAGAACAGGGCTTTTTTCTGAACCATCGTCCTTTAAAACTATTTGGGACTTGTAATCACCAGGACTTTGGCGGCCTGGGTGTGGCGGTTCCTGATAATCTCTGGGAATACCGTATCGAGAAATTAAAAGAGATGGGAAGTAATGCCTACCGATGTGCACATGGGATGCCTGCAGATGCATTGATAGATGCATGTGATTCTATGGGAATGTTGGTTATGGATGAAAACCGTAATTTTGATTCCTCTGTGGAGGGCCTAAAACAGTTAGAAATGCTGGTAAAGCGGCATAGGAATCATCCCAGCGTTATTATGTTTTCAATCTTTAATGAAGAGCCGCTGCAAGGAACGCTGCAGGGACGGAGAATGGCGAAGCGGATGTGCCGCCTGATTCACCAACTGGCACCAAACAGCTTGACAACCGGGGCAATGCATGGGGGGATTTTAGCGGAGGATAATGCTGTATCGGAAGTTGACGTTTGTGGAATTAATTATCAGATTGACGGTTATGACAGTTTCCACAAGAAATATCCAGATATTCCGATGGTTGGGACAGAAACTACCTCAACCTTTGGAATTCGTGGGTGTTATAAAACAGACAAGGAAACACATCAGATTGCAAGTTATGATAACGACTCTAGCGATTGGGGCAATAATGTGAGGGAAACATGGAAGGCTGTTATGGAGAGGGATTTTGTTGCAGGAGCTTTCATGTGGACTGGATTTGACTATCTTGGTGAGCCAACTCCACATGTGTGGCCGACTGTTTCTTCATTTTTTGGAATGCTGGATATTTGTGGTTTTCCAAAAGATGGTTTTTATCTGGCACAGGCAATCTTTTCGGAAATTCCAGTCTGCCATGTGCTGCCACACTGGAATTTCCAAGGGCAGGAGGGAACGGTTCTTCGTGTAATGTCCCATACAAATTGTGAGGAAGCTGAGCTCTTTGTCAATGAAAGGAGTATGGGAAGAAAAAAGGTTAATCTGTATCAGCAAGTTACATGGGATGTGGCCTACGAATCTGGGAAAATAGAATTAGTTGGTTATAATAATGGCGAAGAGGCTGCGCGGGCTGTTAGAGAGACGACAGGAGTTGTTCGGGAAATACAAGTCATTCCGTGGAAAAGTGCTGTGAAGGGAAATGGGCGGGATGCGATGCCGGTTATTATCAAGGCAGTAGATGCAGAAGGCAGAGAGGTGCCAGATGCGTGCTTTATGGTGGATATTTCCATAAAGGGCGGGAGATTGCTTGGAGCCTGCAATGGAGACCCGAACTGTCATGAAGAATTTCTGTCAACGCATAGAAGTATATTTCATGGAAGATGCCTTGCTATTGTTATGCCGGACCAGAATGTTTCTATTATGGAAATATCTGCGAAGGCGGATTTTGATGTTGGGAATAAAACTGTGTTAGGCGTTTCCAGCGTTGATTCTATATGCGGCAGGGCATCAGTTGTGGTTGAGCCTGCTGCCAAGGCAGAGCCAGTTCCAAGTGTTACAGAATATTGTCTGGCTAGATGGAAGATTTCAAAAGTGTTTGAGGATAAACCAGATGCTTTGATGAAAATAGAAGATTTTGACATGAACTCCTGGCAGGATATCAGTGTTAGCAGGGAAAATGGTTCGCCGGATGTTTTTGAAGAAAAACAGGGACGGTATTTAATATATCATGTTCAGACACAAATTCCAAAGCGGATTAATGGACATTTACCAATCCTATATTTTCATGCAATCTGGGGTGAGTGCGAAATCTATGTAAATGGTGAAAAGCGCGGTGAATGTAGTTATGAGTGGCCATGTAGCTACAGCATACCATTGCAGGAGAAAGAAATCGGGATAGCGGAAATCCGTATTTTGGTCAAAAGCTTGAATATCAATGCAGGATTAGATTCTATGGTAGTCCTGCGTTGAGACATAGCGAATTTTGCCGCACTGTTTTCCATATGATTGCCATATTTATGTAATATGATGTTATTGTTCACGGTTAATGAACCAAGTCTTTTAAGTAGCGATTCATGCCGTAGGCAGAGAGAATATTGGGGAGAACGTGGATTGTAACTGATGTTAGAGTTTAAAGTAGATAGCAGCTATTGTTTGTGTGCAATCTGCTATCTATTAACTTGACTTCCAGATAGCGGCGAGAAGCGGGTTTGATTGCGGCTATGCGGAATGGAAGGGAGATTGCAGCTGAAGTAAAAGAAGTGGAGTTAGGAAAATGAGTAAAAGAAATTTTCGGATTGGAATGGTTGTTTTTACAGTGTTTTTGCTTTTTTGTGCAGGGCGTATGATGATTGCGGATGCGACAGAGGCGAAAAAGAATGCAGTAACATTGTTGCAGAATGCAGATTTAACGGAGAAACAGTTAATTGGGGCAACTGCATTAGCTGATCTGAAGAGCAATACCAGTGAGTTACAAGATGATGCGGATAATTCTGCACTGCAGGGTACAACAGAAGATGATGTGGAAGATTTAGGGCCGCAGAGTACATCGGAAGATAGTGTGGAAAGTTCAGAACCGCAGAGCACGCCAGAAGATAATGTGGAAAGTTCAGAACCACAGAGTACGCCAGGAGATGAGGTGGAAAATCCAGAGCCACAGGATACACCCCAAAGTGATGCTTCTAGCTCAGATAAGCCGAAAAGTTCTCCATCTGTTGACGATGGCGAGGCACCTGCCAAAAGCAAGTCAAAAGAGATGAGGGCTGTGTGGATTTATTTTAGTGAACTGGATAAGAAAGCGACATCATATACAAAATGGAAGAATTATATTGATAAGACATTTGATACTTGTAAAGAGAATAAGATGAATACAATTATTTTGCAAGTTCGTCCTTGTGCAGATGCAATGTATCCATCCAAGTATTATCCGTGGTCTAAGTATGCTGCAGGCAAGGCAGGAAAAAATCCAGGTTTTGATCCTCTAAAATACGCAGTGTCAGCAGCACACAAGAGAGGGCTTGAGATTCAGGCATGGGTAAATCCTTACCGCATCACGCTGCCGTCTACAAAGCTTTCTTCTCTTCCGGCAAGTTCTATCGCCAGAAAATGGGCATCTTCTAGTAAGAAATCCGAGAGAAGAAATGTGTTAAATTTAGATGGAGCCTATTATTTTAATCCAGCTTCCAGCCAGGTGCAAAAACTTGTTGCAAATGGGGTGCAGGAGATTGTGAAAAATTATGATGTGGATGGCATCCATATGGATGATTATTTTTATCCTAGCCTTGGAACAGCCAATTTGAAAAAATTTGATTATAGCGAATATAAAACTTATGTTAAAGATGCAAAAAAAGATGGCACATCGCCACAGTCTCTTGTTGGATGGCGAAGGAGCAATGTGAATAAGATGGTTAAAAAAGTTTATTCGGCTGTAAAGCAGGCGGATAAAAATTGTGTATTTGGCATTAGCCCAGCAGGAAATTTGTCAAATCTATATGCTAGTACAAAATATTACAGTGATGTAAAGGCATGGATGAAATCTACAAAATATATTGATTATATTTGTCCACAGATATATTGGTCTTTTACCCAGAAAACAGCTCCATATAAGAAAATGGTAAATGAGTGGACGGCAATTCCAAGAAGTAAGCAGGTAAAGCTTTATATTGGTTTAGCGGGCTACCGTGCAGGGATTTCTTTGAAGGAAGCAAAAGCTGTTACTGATACCGGGTGGGCGAAAAGTAACACGGTTTTGAAGCGCCAGGTACAATATGCCCGGTCTACAAAAGAGGTTAGCGGTTTGTGTATCTTCTCTTATGGGACGTTTACTAGGAAAACGGCGTCAAAAGAAGTAAAAAATTTATTAAAAGTCTTAAAATAAAGAATAGCTAGTTGTTCTTTGTGGTTCATTTCAGAAAGAACTAGAATCATTGCACTTGCACATAAGATTCTGGTTCTTTCTTTGTAATTATCTGTGTATATTAACAGTAACTAATATTTTTTGCAGTCAAAAGATTTTTAGTTTGACACTTTTCTGAGTATATGTTATATTTGTTGCAGTAAAGAATTGTTTTTTTATGTTTGACACCATACAACTTGGGGTTGTACTGGTTTCGACGGGCTCACTGAAGATGGAGAAGCTGTTCGTGGTCGGACACCACGTTAAAAGTTCGAATTAAAATTAAACGCTGAAGATAATTTAGCATTAGCTGCCTAGTTGCAGCTTGTCGGCCCTAGTGCCCCGCCATTAGGAAAACCGGCATCGACTTGCGGGAAACTCTGTTGCTTAAGCTTTGCGGCAGCAGAAAATTTATGAAGCTACTGAAGGATAAAGCCTGTCAGCAGGCGTTATCTGGAGGGAATGTCAAATTACTGACTATAACAGTAGAAGTACATTGAATCTGGGTTCGGACAGGGGTTCGATTCCCCTCAGCTCCACTAAAGGGAAATGCTTGGAAACATTATGTTTTGGGCATTTCCCTTTTTCTGTATATGCGAAAAAATGTGTTTTTGGGGTGTTTTGGGACGTTTCAGTATGAATGAATTGGGGTCAAAAGAAACCGTAGTAATTAGGGTTATCTCGAAGAATGAATTAACAGATCTGATAGATGATACGGAAGTATATCTGAAAGGAATTAAGGCAGGTTATTATTATGAGGGGATAATATGGCTGAAGTGTTATACGATAATATGTAAGTTTTATTGGATTCTGGAATTGAATTCTTATACGTGATATAATCCCATCTTTGACAGTTTGCAAAAGAAAAAATCGCTGTATCCGTTGTATTTACTGGTTTACAGCGATTTTGTTCGTTGTCACGGAGTATAGTATTTTATTACTTTCCTTTACTTTCTTTCTGAATTGTTTTCATTTTACTTTTGGTTATAAATTGATAATCAGTCCGAAAACCACAGGCATTATGAAGAGCATCTGTTATCGGTTCCCGTTTGTATGCCGGGATAAATCCCTGTTCCTGAACCTCGACAAAATTCATTGATTTCAAAGCATTTATCATTTCCTCGCAGGTATACTTTGAATTGAGTTTTTTCTCAAGAAACCGGTAAATTGTCAGTGCAAGAAAACATATCA
>Ga0224740_10287_pt1 | contig 14209 bp, 13 predicted proteins | sample LIM_E_Water_Bulk_FD_161634 | JGI IMG/M metagenome (GOLD analysis project Ga0224740, IMG submission 161634) | Enriched cells from gastrointestinal tract of the lab mouse from Pacific Northwest National Laboratory (PNNL), Richland, Washington... | ecosystem: Host-associated > Mammals > Digestive...
TCATTTCAGAGTGAGAGATACAGGAATTGGAATGACGGAGGAATTTCAGCATAAAATATTTGAGACGTTTTCCAGGGAAGAATCCAGCCTTGTTAGCAAGACGGAAGGAACCGGGCTCGGCATGGCTATTACTAAATACATTATAGATATGATGGGAGGAAACATCGAGATCGAAAGCGAACCCGGAAAGGGCAGTGAATTCCATGTGACGCTCGACTTAGAGAAGGCTACGGTACGGGAAGAGGATATGGTGCTGCCGCCATGGAGGATGCTGGTGGTAGATAATAACGAAGAGCTTTGCTTAAGCGCGGTGGACGCATTGAAGAAGATCGGTGTGGATCCGGATTGGACAACTGCCGGAAGGGAAGCGGTGGAGATGATTAAAGAACGCCATAACAAAGGGGACGACTACCATGTAGTGCTTCTTGATTGGAAGATGCCGGATATGGACGGTCTTCAGACTACCAGGGCGATTCGCAAGATCGTAGGAGACGCTGTCCCGATACTGATTATTTCGGCCTATGACTGGAGCGATATTGAAGAGGAAGCTCGGGAAGCCGGCGCGCACGGATTTATTTCCAAGCCGTTATTTAAGTCTAATTTGTATTTGGGACTGAGCCGATATGCGGGATATACGGCAGAGGAACAAGAAGAGAGGCCGGCGGATACTTGCGTCTTTACTGGTATGAGGATTCTGTTAGCAGAGGATAATGAACTGAATTGGGAAATTGCGGAGGAGATTCTTACGGAAGCGGGATTTGAAGTAGACTGGGCGGAGAACGGTGAGTTGTGCGTAGAGAAGTTTAAAAGTTCCGAACCGGGAACCTATGATGCGGTGTTGATGGATATTCGGATGCCTGTTATGATGGGATATGAAGCCGCCGAGGAGATTCGGGCTCTTGACCGGCCGGATGCGGGGCTTCCGATTTTCGCTATGACAGCGGACGCGTTTTCGGAGGATATCCAACGATCTAAAGAGTCGGGAATGAACGAGCATATATCGAAACCAATTGATATAGACAGACTTATGATGCTTTTAAAGAAATATTTGAAAGAAGCATAGCAAGGAAGCTGGAGGACATAAAATCATGAGTCAGAAAGAAAATGGGAACATAAGAAAAAAGATTTTGATTGTAGATGATTCGGAGATTAACCGTTCCCTTTTGTCCGATATGCTGTCGGACGAATATGAGATTTTAGAAGCGGAGCATGGGATGGAAGCAGCCGCCATCCTTCACGACCAGGAGCAGGAGATTGCGCTGATGCTTCTGGATATCGTAATGCCGGTGATGGACGGGTTTGAGACGCTGGCTGCGATGAATAAGAACGGCTGGATCAAGAGCATCCCGGTTATTATGATATCTGCGGAAACAGTGCCTACTTATGTGGATCGGGCGTATGACCTGGGAGTAAAGGATTATATCAGCAGGCCCTTTGACGAGAGGACGGTGCGCAGGCGCGTTGTCAATACGCTGATTCTGTTTGCAAAGCAAAAGGAATTAGAGCATATGGTGACGGAACAGATTATGGAGAAGGAGAAAGGCAATAAGCTGATGATTGAGATCCTCTCTAATATTGTCGAGTTCCGTAACGGGGAGAGCGGGCTTCATGTACTGCATATTCGGATTTTGACGGAGCTGTTTTTAAGGAGCCTTCTGGAGAAGACAGATAAGTATGACATTTCTTCGAGGGATATTCCGGTAGTATGCAACGCGTCGGCGCTTCATGATATCGGAAAGATCGTGATTCCGGAATCGATATTGAATAAACCGGGACGGTTGACGAATGAGGAGTTTGCGATTATGAAGACGCATTCGGCTGAAGGAGCCAAGATTCTGGAAGGAATTCCAATGCGGGGGGATATGCCGCTGCTTCGGATTGCATACCAGATTTGCAGATGGCATCATGAGCGGTATGACGGAAGAGGATATCCTGACGGACTGAAAGGGGACGAAATTCCGATTTTTGCCCAGGTAGTCGCTCTTGCGGATGTCTACGACGCGCTGACAAGCAAGCGGGCTTATAAGGATGCGTTCTCCCATGAAAAAGCGGTGAATATGATTCTGAACGGAGAGTGCGGAACTTTTAATCCGCTGCTTCTGGAATGCCTGAAGGATATAGAAGGAACTTTGGAACAGGAATTTAAAGAGCTGTCGGAGGGTCGTGATTCTCAGGAAGAGATTATGGATACAGTGGAGCAGATGCTGGAGGGAGGAGAGTTGAGCGTATCTGAGCATTCGCTGAGGCTCTTAGAGCATGAACGGATGAAGTATCAGTTTTTTGCAACGCTTTCCCATGAGATTCAGTTTGAATATACGAAGATGCCGGAGATGCTGACTTTGTCCGAGTGGGGGGCAAAATATCTGGATATGCCGGAGACGATCTTAATGCCTAGAGAGGCGAGATTTGGCGCCGAGGTATTTAATAAGAGTGATTTTGAGCAGCTTCTGGCAAAGTTGGAGGCAACAACCTGCGAAGAGCCTATGACGGAAGAAAATTATCTTCTCAACATCAACGGGCAGGGAAGATGGAGCAAGGTCATTGCAAGGTCTATGTGGAGCGAGGCGGAGCCGCCTGAGTATACGGGGGCGATCGGAAAGATCGTGGATATCCATGAAGATATGGAGAAGATGAACCGCTTGGAGTTAAAGGCGGCTCATGACTCCCTGACAGGACTTTTGAATCATAAGGCTGCAAAAGCGCAGATTTCTGAGATCCTGGCGGAGGATGAAGAGCAAAAATATATACTTCTCGTATTTGATTTGGATCATTTTAAGAAAGCAAACGATACATATGGCCATCTATTTGGCGACGAAGTGCTTAAATTTGTGGCGGCGACACTAAAAAACAGTACTCGGGACGGAGATATCTGCGCCCGGATGGGCGGCGATGAATTTCTGGTGTTCATGCCGTATAAGGAACAAATAGAACCCCAGGTAAGTCGTATTTTTGACCTTCTGTGCAGCGACTATAAAGAATTTAGGGTTAGTGTCAGCATAGGCGTCGCGTGCGCGCAGGATTGCGGACGGGATTATGATACGTTGTTCCACATGGCGGACGAAGCGCTGTATGAGGCAAAGCGAAGAGGACGTAATACCTATTGTTTTTATGAGGGAAGTCTGGAAGAGTGATTTTAGCATATATATTAGGAGGAAAATGAAAATGACAGTAAAAGAATGTTATGAATTGATTGGCGCGGATTATGAAGGCGTAATGGGCAGGCTTCGGACGGAAGAGAGGGTAAAGAAATTTCTTCTTAAAGTCCTGAATGATAAAAGTTACGATTTGTTGTTAGATTCTGTTGAAAGCGGAAATGTGGAAGAGGCGTTCCGGGCGGCTCATACGATGAAAGGCGTATGTCAGAATCTATCGCTTACCCCGCTCTATGAATCTGCGAACGCTTTGGCAGAGCTGCTGAGGGATCGAAAGGAGTTCGGCGAGGACTTTGCGCCTGCGCTTTTGAAGGTAAAGGAAGACTATGCGCAGATGACCGCTCATATTAAAGCGTTAGAAGGTTAATCGAAATTGTGTGAACGGGCGGGAGGCGATATGAGAACCAGGCGGGAGGCTGTTCAGTACAGTCTTGCTTTTTCGGATGTTTACGAAGATTACCCATTCCATGATTCAAACTGGACCTGTATGAGAATTCGTGCAAACAGGCGTATTTTTGCGTGGATATTTGAAAGAGAGGGACATGTATGGATTAATGTGAAATGTGATCCGGAGTGGCGTGATTTCTGGAGAGAGACGTATGAATCAGTAATTCCGGCTTATCATATGAACAAGAAATACTGGAATTCGGTGATATTAGACGGAAGCGTTCCGGAACAGGAGATTCGGCGGATGATAGCGGAGAGCTATGATTTGTGTAAGAATAAAAAATAAGAAAGAGCGTACCTTTGAGCATAGCATAAAGGGGCTGTCGGGAAAATGTAATTTGTCTGCAATATATTGTCGCATTCTCGAATTGGGGGAGACAATACATTAGACGAATGGTATCATTTCCGACAGTCCCTTTGTTTAGGATGACAATCAGGCCTATGACAGCTTTTTGCCTTCAAAAAAGCTGTCTATCTTTTTCTTGATTTCGTCATGCTTTAAGTACTTTGAGAGATATCCTTCTGGTTTGAGAGAAATAACTTTTTTCACGCTTTCCGGGTCGGTCCGGCCGGTAAGAAAGATGACCGAAAGACCGGCAAAATCTTCCTCGGAACGTATCATCTGCAGCACCTGCCTGCCGTCGCAGACCGGCATCTCATAATCTAGAAGTACCAAGTCAGGCTTATCCAGAGAAATAGACTGCAGCGCGGACATCCCGGACTTAGCCAGAGCAATTTCATAGTCGCTGCACAGCAGTTCTTTCATTCCCTGGCGGATGGTCATAGAATCATCCACAATAAGAATCTTGGGTTTCTGCGGCTCCTCCCGTTTCATAAGGTACTTTTCAATTTCATCCATAGCATTGTCTGACTCAATCGCCGTTCCGACTCCGTCGTGAAGCAGATGGGGCGCAATTGCACAGTAGGAAAAATACCCTTCTCCGGTGTCGAACAAAAGGCTTACCTGCAAGGTTTCTCGTTCAAATATATTTCGGAATTCTTCGTATGTTAGAAGATTCTCTTCCTTTAATTCTGTCAGTTCCACATCTGGCAAATGCTCCCGGATGCGCTCTACAAACTGACGCGCCGTATATCTGGTTGCATTGATCAGCATACTGTCAAGTTTATTGGTCTTTAGTCCTAAAGCTTTTCCGACGGTGTTGACCAGCAATTTTTCTTCAAAGACCAAAATAATTTCGCATTCTTTTTCATCTTCGCTGTCTTCTGTGCCTGCGCTGTAGAGAAGGCGGTAATAAACGCCCCGTCCGAATTTCTCTCCGCTGTAAGTCTCGCTTACGACATGGGACTCCAGCTTGAACATATCATACAGTAGCTGAAGAATTACCTTTTTCATGGCTTCGTGTTCTTCGTGCGGGAGAAGGTTTACCCATTTGCTGGCGCCTTCGCCAACGATTGCCCGATCCTCTGTCAGAGTGTGTCCAATCAGCCAGCCTGCGCAGACGCCCAGAAAATGATTGACGGTACCCGGAGCATAATTGGTCAGTTCCAGTTCCTTTTCCAGTGCCGGAAGAGTCTTTTGCCGGAAGCCTTCATGAAGCCGCCGGTGTGTTTCAAATCCGCTATAATTGATGGATTTCATATAATTTTCTTCTTCAGCAAAATGTTTCATTGTATGTTCTTTGAAATATTTAATTCCTTCCTGACATGCCCACTGACTTTTCTTTTCCTCTTCTCCAAATGCGAAGAGCTTGTTAATGATTTTAAAAAGTCTCTTGTGCTCCTTATCGATAACGTCTACCCCGATATTGTATTCCTCGCTCCATACCAGTTGACTATCCATAATGAAAAAATCCTCCTTTGCCGTGGCTAGGATAATCCTGCCTTACAATATATAATATACCAAACATTATGAAACTGCAACGGTATCCAAAAGATTTTTTTACAGCTTTTCCAGAGCCTCATTGGAGCCGATAAGCATCAGAATGATTCCTGCTTTCAGCGGCATATCCGGGTCAGGGGTAATTTCTACATGGGAGCCTTCCTTAATCCCGGCGACATTGACGCCGTAAGTTTTCCGAATGTCTAGTTGTTTCAGCGTCTTGCCGATCCACTGTTTCGGTACGGCAGTTTCGACAATACTGTAATCCGGTGATAACTCAATCCAATCTGCGAGATTTGCCGATAAGAGGTTTTTTGCGATTTTCCGCCCCATTTCTTCTTCCGGAAAGACGATTGCGTCTGCGCCGACTTTCCGAAGGACCTGGGCGTGCCGCGCGCTGTGGGCTTTGCACAGGATATAGGGAATGCCCATTTCTTTTGCCGCCAGTGTAGCAAGTATGCTGCTTTCCAGATTTTCCGAGGAGGCCACGACAATACCGTCGAAATTTCTAGAACCAAGAGAGTTCAAGAGTTCCGGATTGCCGATATCTGCCTGCATGGCGTAAGTAACCTTATCCGCGATGGCGTCAATCAGCTCCATGTTCTGGTCTACAGCCACAACGTCGCAGCCGAGCCGCTGCAGCGTAACCGCAACGCTGGCGCCAAAGCTTCCAAGTCCCAATACGATAAATTGCTTTTTCATTGCCTCTCTCCTTTTTAGCCAACCATAATTTGTTCTGCCGGAAGTCGGCGTATTTTATCCCGGGGATGCGTTTTGCCCGCGAAGGTCAGTACCAGGGTCAGGGGTCCCAGTCTTCCGATGTACATCATGCACATCAGGACAATCTGGCTGCCCCTGCAGAGCCGGGGAGTCAGATCTGCCGAAAGCCCTACGGTTCCGACTGCCGATGCGGCTTCATAAATGATATCAACCAGCGGTATGCTGTCCGGCTCCAGCGCAAGTATCAGAATTGTTCCGGTAATGAATGCCGAGAACGCTGCCATTACTACGCAAAAACCAGTGCGGAAATTTGCCGGAGAGATTCGTCTGCCCATGCATTCGGTATCATTGCCTCCGCGTACAAACGTGAGGCAGGATAGAAACAGCATGGCCAGGGTGGTAGTTTTTACGCCTCCGGCCGTTCCTCCGGGTGACCCGCCGATAAACATCAGAATAGAGCAGAATAATTTGGACTCCTCATGCAGCGCACTCTGGGAGACAGTATAAAATCCGGCGGTTCTTGTGGTGACCGATTGGAACAGGGACGCTAAGAGCTTCTCGCCGAAGCTCATAGTTCCAATGGTTTCCGGGTTATTGTATTCAAATAGAAAGATAAAGATGCTTCCGGCGGCAATCAGGACCAGCGTCGTAATAACAGCCAGCTTTGAATGGAGGCGAAGCCTTGTGAACCACCAGTTTTTTGGAACCTGCCGGTGGAGCAGTTTCCCGGCGTTGTCTATGACGTCAAACCATACGGTAAAGCCAATGCCGCTTAGAATGATGAGCAGCATTGTGGTGAGATTGAACATAGGGTGTAACACATAACCGGCAAGACTGCTGCCGCCAAGAATATCAATTCCTGCATTGCAGAACGCAGAAACCGAGTGAAAGACAGAAAACCAAATACCTTTCGCCAGGCCGTATTCCGGCACAAACTGAAACATATACAGCGCGGCTCCGCATCCTTCTACAGCCAGAGTCCCGATGATAACGTTTTTTACCATTCTGACAATGCCGCCGGGACGCTGGGCGCTGTAAGATTCCTGCAAAACCATCCGTTCTTTTAACGTGATCTTTTTATGGAGTAATAAGAAAAATACGGTTGTGCAGGCAATCACGCCTAAGCCTCCGATCTGAATCAGCAGAAGCAGGATGATTTTTCCAAATATGGTAAACTGAGAGGCGGGCGTGACGGTTACAAGTCCTGTCACGCATACCGAAGTGACGGAAGTAAACAGCGCGTCCAAAAAGGCGATTGGCCGCGTATTGCTGACAGGCAGATACAGCAGCGCGCTCCCAAGCAAAATGACGCCTAAAAAACCAAGCGCTGTTATCTGAAGAGTATTCCATCTAACATATTTTTCATTTCTCATAATCTGTTCTCCGTTTATTGCTGAATTCCGTCTTTTCGGTGCAGCGGCAGTCGGCTCTCACTTTTTGGCTAAATTTACCGAACGCCGGACTCCGGATATATTCACATAGTTCATCGAAGGACGGGCAATGAGTTTTGTCTTGTAAATCAGTCATAGAAAAGAAACTCCTTTGCGTAAATGATACTATTCAAAGTATATGCAAATCTTCCTTAAAAGGCAAGGATATTTTGGACGACACACTCCAATCTGTTTACAGCAGCCTTTGCAAATCCATTTAAAAAATCTTTCTTTTTTGAAGAATTATTTGCCTGCTGGATATAGGTGTGGTAGAATGATACTGTTTTAGATAAACGTGTATTGTGACGGAAGCCTTTGGCTTCGCGGAGATTATTGACTGTAAGGAGGGTATCATGGAATTTCAGAAGGTTATTGAATCAAGAAGAAGTATCAGGAAATACGATCCGAATCAGAAAGTAACAAAAACACAGATAGAAGAGATGGTGAAAGCGGCTATGCTGGCGCCGACCTGGAAGAACAGCCAGACGGCCAGATATTACTGCGTGATTTCGGATGAGATGTTTGAAAAAGTGCGTACCGAATGCCTGCCTGCGTTTAACGCGAATAATTCGGCAGGGGCAGGCGCGCTGATTGCGACGGCGTTTGTAAGGGACATTTCAGGGTACGGGGGAGGCGGGGAACCTGCCAATGAATTGGAAAATGGCTGGGGAATTTACGACCTGGGACTTGCCAATGAGAACCTGATTCTGAAAGCGGAAGAAATGGGTCTTGGAACGCTGGTGATGGGAATCCGGGACGGGGAAAAGCTTCGCCGTTTTCTTAAGATACCGGAAAATGAGACGCTAGTATCGGTTATTGCGGTAGGATACGCGGCTGCGGCTGCGAAGATGCCGGCAAGAAAGTCTCTGGAAGACATAGCTGTTTTTCTGTAAAGGAGAAGAGGGATGTTAAAGGGGAAGAAGATTGTTCTTGGAATAACAGGTGGGATCGCGGCATATAAGAGTGCGGCGCTTACAAGCCTTTTGATTAAATCGGGCGCGGATGTGCAGGTAATCATGACGGAGCATGCCAGGGAATTTATTGCGCCCTTGACCTTTGAGGCGCTGACGAACCGAAGATGCCTGACTGATACGTTTGACCGAAACCATGAGTACAGCACGGAGCATGTGGCGCTGGCAAAGGAAGCGGATGCGGTGCTGATTGCGCCGGCGACGGCTAATGTGATGGCCAAGCTTGCCCATGGAATCGCCGACGACATGCTGACAACCACCGTGCTGGCCTGCGGCTGTCCGAAGGTGATCGCGCCGGCCATGAATACCAGGATGTATGAGAACCCGGCGACCAGGGAGAATATGGATACGCTGAGAAGGCATGGAATGACGGTCGTTGAACCTGCAAGCGGGAGGCTAGCCTGCGGCGATGTGGGCGCGGGAAAGATGCCGGAGCCGGAGGAACTGCAGCAGTATGTACTGATGGCCTGTGCCTGTGAAAAGGATATGGTGGGAAAGAAAGTGCTGGTAACGGCCGGGCCGACAAGAGAACTGCTGGATCCGGTACGCTATATCACCAATCATTCCACCGGAAAGATGGGATACAGCATTGCGAAACTCTGCGCATTAAGAGGCGCGCAGGTGACTTTGGTCAGTGGGAAGACGTCTCTCATTCCGCCTATGTTTGTGGAAGTGGTTCCGGTGGTGACGGCCGAGGATATGTTCCGGGAAGTGACGGCAAGAAGCCGGGAGATGGATATTATCATCAAAGCAGCGGCAGTGGCGGATTACCGGCCGAAGAATGTCTGCGATGAGAAGATGAAAAAGTCCGACGGAGAGATGACCCTGGAACTGGAACGGACGAAGGATATCCTGGGATACTTAGGAAGCCATAAGAGGGAAGGACAGTTTCTGTGCGGATTTGCCATGGAGACACAGAATCTCTTAGAAAATGCAAAAGAAAAGCTCCTGCGGAAAAATGCGGACATGATTATTGCAAATGATTTAAGGATTCAAGGCGCCGGATTCGGGACCGATACGAATGTGGTCACGATTATAACGGAAGACAGGACGCAGGCGCTTGAGCTTATGTCAAAGGAGGCTGTTGCCGGGCAAATCCTGAATGAGATCCTGAAAAGGCAATAGATGTGAAAACGAAAAAGGGCTGCGCATAAAGCGCGGCCTTTTTGCAATCTGGAAATTGGACTTGAACACGGTTCGGGGTTACAATCTTTCGATTGTTTGTGTTCTATAAACAATATAGCATGTTTTTGGCAAATAAGATATAGCTTTTTGATACATAAATTACCAAAATAATTGTGCTTAAAACACAAATGTGATAAACTAAAGAAAATGAATAAATATTCAAAAAATGAGTGCGGCATTGCCAAAAGTTCATGGACAGGAGGGGCGGGTACATGGCGGTAGCTTTGGAAGAACTGTATCAGGAGATAGAGCCGTTATATGATATCAGGCTGGTTACGGAAAGCTGTTTCCATAAGATCATTGAGTGGACTCATATTGTAGAAAATCCGGAATTCATCAAACTGCTTCACGGGAATGAGCTGATCTTTAATGCCGGACTGCAGTTTGATTCCGACGAATGGATGCTGGATTTTGTGCGGAGTTTGAACGAAGCGGGAGCAGGCGGGCTGGTATTATCTCTGCACGACGGTAAGCGATACTCGAAGCAAGTGCTGGACTATTGCAATGAGAATCGCTTTCCGCTGTTTGCCGCCGGGTGGAACACCCCGTATCTGGATGTGATGCGGTTGTTTGCTTCGGTACTGCTCAAGAATGAGCAGAGGGAAACCAATTTAAATACGGCTCTGAAGAACGCGGTTTATTATCCGGAGAACGAGGCGGCATATCTTCATTACTTTGAATATAATGGATTTTACCGGAATATGAAATATATTATGGCCGTATTAAGCTGCAACGCGTACCGGGATAAGCATGGAAATAAGCGTATGCAGGAAATTGCAAGGGAACTTCACTATTCGCTGGAGAGAGGGCTTGTGGTAGAAGAGGGAGGCAGGCTTCTGATTATGGCGTCCAGACAGAATAAAGAACAAGTAAAGCAGGTGCTGGAGAGTATATGCGGCTGCGACTGCCAGGTATACGCGGGAATTGGCACGGAGGTATCAAAACTGCAGAAACTGCGGCAGAGTTATGAGCATGCTATGACTGCGTATCAGCTTACTAAGACGGCGATCGAGAAAAACATTCTTGCTTATGAGGAACTGGGAGTATACAAGATCTTGTCCGATCTGCGGCATCCGGAACTGGGAGAAAAATTTATCGGCGAAGTGCTGGGAAGACTGATTCAGTATGATGAGGAGAATGGAACGGATTATCTGGAGATATTAAAGGCATTTTTTGAAAATGAATGCAGTATCCTGCATACCGCTAAGGCAGTTTACTGCCACAAAAATACGATGAATTATAAGATGAATAAGGTGAAAGAGATACTGGGGTATGATATAATGAGTAATGGAAACCGGGCGAGGATTATGGTGGCGCTGTATTTTATGAAGATGCGGAGATAAGGGCGCTTCTTCTAAATTACCCGGGCAGAACCTGGAAGCGGCAACGGCGGAGTACGAGACGGGGCTGCAATAGATAAGGAGGAAAGATTTATGGAAAAAAATAAAAAGATACGGAACCGAATACTTGCGGAAAAGATCATAAAAGGACTGGAATCCAGGAATATGGAAGGCTTTTTTGCAGAGTCGAAAGAAGAAGCGTTTGAAACGGCGATGAAGCTGATTCCAGAGGGAAGTTCCATAGGATGGGGAGGCTCTATGTCCGTGGATGCGGTTGGGATAAAAGAAGCGCTTAACGCCGGAAATTATCAGATCTATGACAGGGATGCGTGTAAGACCGAAGAAGAAAAACGGCAGACAGAGCTTGCGGTTCTGGGGAGCGATATTATGCTCTGCAGTTCCAATGCGGTTACCGAGGATGGTATTCTGGTAAATATTGACGGAAGAGGAAACCGTGCGGCGGGAATTATTTATGGGCCTAGAACGGTGATTATGGTCGTGGGTATGAATAAAGTGGTAAAGACGCCGGAGGATGCCTGGTCGCGTGCAAGAAATGAAGCCGCTCCGGCTAACGCGCAGAGATTTCCCATTCAGACCCCCTGCAAAAAAACCGGCTCCTGTGCGGACTGCAAATCGCCGGATACTATATGCTGCCAGTTCGTAGTAACCAGATTTTCGAAAGTACCGAAACGGATTAAAGTCATTCTGGTGAATGAAGAGCTGGGGTATTAGGGCAGCGCGGCATGGGCATATCCATTGCAGACGCTTCCAGGTTTGTTCAAGGATACGCCCATGCAGGACAAAGCGCCGCCTCATTCGCGAAACGAATTTTAGATAAATATGCGAAGTTATTGTGGGCAGAGTAAAAAGCGGCGTAAATTTTAGCGTAAATATTGGTTATTTGTTGTTTTTTTCTGTTGACTTGAAGAAGTACATTTGTTATACTATATAAGCACACAAAATAAGGCGCCATAGCCAAGTGGTAAGGCAAAGGTCTGCAACACCTCTATCACCAGTTCAAATCTGGTTGGCGCCTCTTAAAAAAGCCTGGGAGACATGATGCTTCCGAGGCTTTTTTCATTTCTCAAGCCGTATTGTAATAAACAGGCTGACAAAACGGTTGTATTTCCGGAAGAGAAGCGTTTGGGTTAAACAACCGCCTCAATCAGTGCTTTATTGATTATTCTAAAACTTGGGAGCCACTAATTTAAAGCTTGAGAGCCACCTGAAATCTGTTCTTATTTTAATGCTTGGGAGCCGCCTATAGATACAAGATATAGTTGTAGTCAAAGTACCGTGAATTATCCAGAGTAATTTAGAAATGTTCCTAAATATGATTGAGAAATAGCAAAAGCAGACCTATAGCCAATTATGATGATATGAAATTCCGAGAAATCTTATTTTACCAGCATATCCTTTTGGGAACAAAAGAGGGCAGAACCTTTGATGACCGGATCCACCCTCTTTTTGTCTATTGATCGAATCGACGAGACAAGCTTTGTTCATAAAACTTGGACAAAGCTTAAAAAGACAGCTTCAGTTTAACGACAAATAAATTTCACCTTATATTTTTCTTTCTTACTTCATTGAAGATCTGAAGTTCGGAAAGTGCCTCCATGATGGCAAGCTCTGAGATCCCTTCAACAGTGGTTCCTGTTCCCGGATCAAATAATTCCTGCTCTGCATCAGCCCTGTAATCGTAAGATTTCAGTTCAGCTGTATACCATGTCAGGATTTCATCCCTCAAATTGTCCGCCTGACCAAGCAATGCTTGTAGATTTAGTATTTTTTGTTGAATATCCTTGGGAATGGACGGTTCGTCTAACTTTATCTTCATTAAAAACCTCCTGATAAAATATAATAAATGGTGCAGCATCTGGGGAATCACCAGCGTTTCCTGTTAATGGTTGGCTTATCGTCTGCCGCATACAAAAATAAACCTGCGTGTTTATGCGTTTAACGACTCCATAAGTTTTCTGGCTTTTTGGGAATCATACAGCTTTCTAAGGTTATTATCGGTAGTCGGTATGGAATAAGAGTTATGTATGATCCTGTCCATAATAGAATCGGCCTGGGTTCCGCCGCCTAACCGTTCATGCCAGTCACAGACTTCGTACTGCCCGACAAAGATTGTCGGATTATTTCCACAACGCTGTTCTACTAACTCATATATGAATTTTGATTCTTTCTCATTGATCTTATAATTCAGCCATTCATCTATGATCAGCACTTTATAGTTTCCCAGTTTCTTCCGGTATCGTACCTGCTCTCTGAGGTTATCTTTGTGAGCTTGAAAATGTCCCAGCATATCCGGCATTCTGATATAACATGTCCGAAGAGTCTGTTTACACGCTTCTACGCCCAGGACACATGCAAGATATGTTTTCCCAGCCCCTGTTGGGCCTGTAATGATCAGGTTTGTTGCAGCTCCTACGAATCCCATAGTTGCAAGATTGGCGATCTTTTCCCTGCTGATATCCCGTGCATCGCAGTCTAAAGTTTCAAGGCTTGCATTGGGATACTTTAAATCCGCATTCTTTGTCAGCCTGGCAATCAGTCTGTTCTGCCGTTCTGTGATCAAAGCCGAGAGCAGGTGTTCCAGTCTATCATTATAATTCAGGTCGACAAAAGATACTTCTTTCTCCTGAGCCTCAATCACAGCCACTAAATCACCCAGTTCTAATACTGACAATTGCTTTTTTATCTCTGTATTCATAAATTCCCATCCTTTCTATAATAATCCGCACCTCTTATGATTCCTTGCTTCTGAGCTTTTATGTTCTTATTTGTAAGATCCTTTTTTCTGTTTTTTGCAGCCTTTTTCACATAAGGCATAAGCGTGTTATAGGTAATCAGATAAAAGTCTTTAAGAGCCAGGCTGCAGGCCGTTTCGAGGGTGTCTTTATCATATACACCGACGATATCCAATACAGTCCTTGCATCTACAAGAGCCCGTTCTTTTACTTTTGCATTGTCATACAGCCTGCCTATCACGGTCCTTGTACTGTTGCCGATAGCCTCTGCCTTATTCAGCGTTGATTCCATTGTATCCGGAGTGTATATTGGATATGGAAGATGGGACATCTCTGTTCTTTTCGCATTCCGGATGCCTCTGGGAATACGT
>Ga0224740_10289_pt1 | contig 14168 bp, 10 predicted proteins | sample LIM_E_Water_Bulk_FD_161634 | JGI IMG/M metagenome (GOLD analysis project Ga0224740, IMG submission 161634) | Enriched cells from gastrointestinal tract of the lab mouse from Pacific Northwest National Laboratory (PNNL), Richland, Washington... | ecosystem: Host-associated > Mammals > Digestive...
CCAATTATTTCGTGGCTGATATAATCCAGGCTTGGATCCAAAAGCTTAATGAATTCATCCATATGCGGCATCTCCATGACATAAATAATCTGTTTTCAGTATACCACATTTATCCAGAAAAATCATCTGTTTTCAACTAATATTGGAAAGAACCAGAAATTAATTCATTTTCTAATCCATATAGTATGCAACTACATCTCTTCTAAGTTGATGCAACATAGCATCTTCCGAAATATTCATATAATATAAATCCCCATGGCGGCGCTCACATCCGCCGCCAGTTCACACAGGGCCATCTGTGTGAAATAGCGCAGAACCTCCTTCTTCCCCATGTTCTTTGCCGCCACGGAAAAGCCGTATAGTCCTGTGGCCAGGGTTATCAGGTCCACCGCCGCACCCACCAATATCCAGAAGTTGCTCTATGTACCCCAGTTCATTCTCCGTGATATCATGTTTTTCATACCAGCTTAGGTCTACCCTTTTTCGCTCCATGTACATTCTCCCTGTCCCCTGGGGCACACTCCCGTTCCATTCCGGCCTATACCGCTTCCTCAAAAAAGCAGGGCATCATTTTTCAGGCCCTTCCACTCTTTTCTCTGCGATAGCCAGACGAGGTCTTCTGTCTGATTATACTCCCTCTTTTTACGTATCTTATCCGCTTTCTGCCACAGACAGAAGCCGTCCCCCCTGCTCCACGCAGAAGCAACATGGGACGGCCTGTCTTCTTTTCTCTTATTGGAACGCAGGGGTTTGTCGTAGCATAAATCCTAAACGCCCTCCGGATATTTATCCTTGATGATCAGGGGAATCTGGGACAGCATATTGTCTATGTCCTCAAACATGGCGCTCTTGGTGGTGCCCAGGCGGCTGGCCCGCTCGATATGCCGCACTACCTCCTGGTACTGGGATTTGATCTCGTCAAAGAAATTGTAAAGAACCTGCAAATCCCCCTTGGACTCCTGGATCACATCGGAGATGGCAGTCTGTACGGAGGCCGCTCCCTCCGCCGTCTCCGTGATTCTGTGAAAGGATTCATAGGTATTGTTCACCGTCTCGAAATTCTGGTTCAGAGCCTGCTGGGACGCCATGATGCTGCCGCTGAGCTGATTGGCGCCGCTCTCCACATCGTGAACCCCGGCATCCACTTCCCCCGCCAGGCCCTTGATCTCGTCCGCCAGTTCCTTTACCCTCTCTGCCACCACGGCGAATTCCTTGCCGTACTCCCCCGCCCGGGCCGCCTCGATGGAGGCATTGATGGCAATGATATTGGTCTGGTCCGCTATGGATACGATTTTCCTCATGCACTGCTGTATGTTCTTCACCGAACCCTGCAGCTGCCCAAAGGTCTGCTCCATCTCCCGGTAAGTCTCCTCCACCTGCTCGGAAGTGCTCCGAAGTTCCTCCACCTTGGCCTGCGTGTCGGACACCGTCTGGGTGATGGCTTCCCTCACCTGGGCGAACTGGCCCGCCGCCTGGTTGATATTGGAAAAGGACTGGCCGAAGTCCTGAAGCTGGGTCTGGAAGTTGTCCGCCTTGTCCAGCACCCCTGCAAAGGAACTTCCCACCATGCCCAGTTCAAACAGAGACTCCACTTCTTTATTGATCAGGTCCTTCTTGTAATCCTTCAGGCTGTCTGTCACATGCAGGATCGGATAGAGAGTATCCTGGGTATGATACACCTGGCCGGATTTGTTCCGGCGCTTATTGGAAAATGCCATATGTAATCTCCTCCATATTTAAGTTCCGCTTATTCCCTCCAGGCCTGGGGCCCGGCAGAGAACACATCGTTTTATTCAAACACCACGCAGGTCATGGACTGGTTGACGAACCGGTTATTATAATGCTCTCCGTAACCCACAAGCCCCGCATGGCTGCCAAGCTGCGACATATCCCGCAGATATTCCTGCATATAACCCTGCTCGCTGAACAGTTTGTAACGGAACAGGCAGTTTACCGAGAACACCGCGGACCGCTTGGGGAAATCCGCGCAGATTTTACGGATGGTCTCTCTGGTGATAGCTCTGTAATCTCCCAATTCCAGCAGAATCAGCACATCGGAATCATTAACCTGCCGGAAGCAGGCCAGCGCGTTGCCCGCCACTTCCTTTATGGAAATGATGCAGATATCGTCCCCGTTCAGCTTTCCGAAAGGATTCTTGAAAGTCTGGGTCAGGATTTCCTGATCCGTCACATGGAGGATGCTCTGATACACCTGCTTGGCCGGTCTCCCGTTCAGTGCCCCCAATATATAGTTGGCCCTGTCTGTCTGGGACGCAATAAAACGGTATTTTCCAAGAGGGTGATAGATATTCTCCTTATAGGTCTTAACCCGTCCTCCCTGGTTGCGCACCAGTCCGTAAGCCACTGCGTCCTGATACACCTTCCCGTTGGCGGAAACCTTGCCTCCGTCCCCGGTACCACCCACCAGCTGGATACCCTGGGGGCCGAGCACCGTGTGGATGGTGGTCAATGCGCAGGCATCGTTCCCGGCGCAGAAATCAATGCACACCGTGTCCCGTTCCGATCCCCCCACTTTCCGCAGGTCCTCCTCCAGGCGACGGATATATTTTACCGGCATGGTGGACACCTGCTCCAGCACATTGGCTGCCGCGCCCACCCCATCATAAAATGCTATGACGGCGACTCCTGACTCTACAACTCTGGTATCATAACCCATACCGATGCAGCCGATGCTGGGGACCCCGGGAAATGACTTCTCCAGCGCCTTCACATGCTCTTCAAACTGGGTATTATTGGACAACAGCATGATAAACTGGGGATTCCTCAAGCCGCTGGTAGCCTCCGCCAGGTCGCCCCTCTGGCTCATAGCAAAAAACTGCCTCATATTATGTATGCCTCCCTTCCTCTATCCGCATAGCAGATAATTGTATTTATTATACTAGAAAAAACTTCCTACAGTCAATAGGCTTTGGAGAATGAATTTCCTTTCCAAAAAAGTGGATAATCCTTCCAGACTATGGTATGATAAAAGCTGGAGAATCCCTCCAAATACTGACTGTGGCGCAGCCGCCGACAGCCCTGCGGCTCCCATGGGGAAAAGAGGTTATCACTATGGCTAAAACATTACCCACAAGGGACCAGGTGGCCCCGGAGGACACCTGGAACCTGAGTCTGATGTACGAGTCCCGGGAGGCCTGGGAAACCGACCTGACGCTGTCCCAGGAGATGGGACGGAAGCTGGCGGGCCGGGAGGGCCATGTCTGCGACAGCGCGCAGAGCCTGCTGGAGGTCCTTAGAGAGCAGACCGCCCTGTACCGCAAGCTGAACCACCTGGGCGTATATGTGTCCTGTCTCAGCGATCAGGATACCGCCAACGACACCCACCAGGAGATGAGCCAGCGCTTCTCCAGCATCGTGGCCGGCATCCAGAGCGGCATCTCCTTCATCACCCCTGAGATTCTGGAACTGGAGCCTGCAAAGTTGGAAGACTTCTATAAGCAGTGTCCCGATCTGGAGGAATATCGGATCGACTTGGAGGATACCCTGCGCCTGAAGCCCCATATTCTGTCCAAGGAGATGGAAAAACTGCTGGCGGATGCCTCCGAAGTCTGCGGTAATCCTGATCAGACTTACTCTATTTTCAGCAACGCGGACATGAAATTCCCCGAGGTGGAGGATGAAAACGGGGAGATGGTACAGATCACCCACGGCCGCTTCGTGCCCCTGGAAGAATCCGCCGACCGCCGGGTCCGCAAAGAGACTTTTGAAAAGCTATACGGCGTGTACAAACAATATTCCCGCACGCTGGCCAGCATTTACAGCGGCCAGGTGAAACAGCTGATCTTCCAGGCCCGGGCCCGCCACTATGACAGCACCCTGGAGGCGGCCGTAGACATGGTCAACGTATCCCCTCAGGTGTATCGGAATCTGGTGGACACCGTGAACAGGAATCTGGATAAGATGCATCGCTATATACGCCTGCGCAAACGTCTGCTGGGCGTGGACGAACTGCATATGTACGACATCTACACCCCCATTATCGCCGGCGTATCCAAGGAGATTCCCTTTGCGCAGGCCCGGGAGACCGTGCTGAAGGCTCTGGCCCCTCTGGGAGAGGACTATCTCAAGGTGGTCCGGGAAGGTTTTGAAAACCGCTGGATCGATGTGTACGAGAACGAGGGCAAGCGCAGCGGCGCCTACTCCACCGGTTCCTACGACAGCTACCCTTACATCCTGCTGAACTATACCGGCAATATGGACAATCTGTTCACCCTGATCCATGAGATGGGCCATTCCATGCACACCTGGCACTCCAACCACGCCCAGCCTCCCATGTACGCCCATTATCGGATCTTCGTGGCGGAAGTGGCCTCCACCTGCAATGAGATCCTGCTGATGGAATACCTGCTGGCCCACACCACGGACAAAAAAGAAAGGGCCTATCTGCTGAACCACTATCTGGACAGCTTTAAGGGAACCGTGTACCGCCAGACCATGTTCGCGGAATATGAGATGATCACCAACCAAATGGCGGAGGAAGGCCAGAGCCTGACGGCGGAAGCGCTGACCAAAGTATATTATGATCTGAACTCCAAGTACTATGGTCCGGACATGGTATCCGATCCGGAGATCGGCGTGGAATGGGCAAGAATTCCCCATTTCTATTACAATTTCTATGTATATCAGTACGCCACATCCTTCTCCGCCGCCGTGGCCATCGCCCACAGCATCCTAGAGGAAGGCGCTCCCGCCGTGGAACGCTACAAAAAATTCCTCTCCGGCGGCTGCTCCATGCCCCCGGTGGAACTGCTTAAGATCGCAGGCGTGGACCTGACCACCGCCCAGCCCATCCAGGACGCTCTGGACGTATTCGGCCAGGTGATCGAGGAGTTGGAAGAACTCACCAAATAAAACCGGTGTACACGCTAAGATTTTTTAAACGGCAATGTCGGAAAGGACTGTCGCAAAAATGCGACAGTCCTTTCTTTGCCGTGGGTCCCTGCGCCCACAGCTCTTTTCCGTCATTGACTTTTCTAAGCCACCGTAAAGGCTTTTTGAATCTCTTCCAGATCCTGTATCAGGATTTGGGAATATTGGCAGGCTTCCTGATAGATTCGCTCCGCCCCTGCATAATCCCCTTCCAGCAATGCGTCCACTGCCTGTTTGCCGAAGGAATGAAACTTTTTATGTTTATCCTCCAGTTCCCTCCACTTTCCCATGACAGCAGGTTCCAGCGGAACAATAGCATAGTAGAAATGGCCGAATCCGCATTTCTTTTCATTGATCTGCAGCGGAAGGATGGTCCTCTCCCTTACGATCTTCTCCAGGTTGGACAGCCAGCCTTTATGCGCGTTGACCGCCTTCTCCATATATTCGGCGAAATGTCTGTCCTCCAGTTTATAAAACGCGTCCTGCGCCATCCGTCCCATGGCCTTTGCAGCCCCGTCCAGGCTGGCCTCTATGGACCCCAGCGGCGCGGCAATGTTGTCGATGTTCTGGCTGTGCGCTCTCATCTGGGTCATATCCTCCTGCAGTATCCCGCACTGCTTGTCAATATCCGCCGCCCGGGATTCCAGCTCTATGATGGAACTGCTGATCTCCTGGCTGAGACCGGCCAGAGAGGAGATACTGTCCGTAATTTTTTCCAGATGCTTTCGGTTGTCCTCGTTCAATCCCCAAATACGACCGATTTTATCCGTTACCTTCTCCATGGATGCTATGGTGTCATCGGCGCTCTTGACGCTCTTTGAAGAAGCCGATCGGATATCCGCCACAAAATGTCCCATGCTGGTGGTCAGGTTCTGGGTCTCACCGGCCAGGTTTCGGATCTGGTCTGCCACCACCGCGAAGCCCTTTCCCGCTTCCCCGGCCCGGGCGGCCTCTATGGAGGCATTCAGTGCAAGCAAGTTGGTCTGATTGGATATGGAATTGATACCCTCGATCACCTGGTTCATCTGACCTAAAATCCGAGAAAGCTGCCCCATGTCCTGCTGCATTTCCCTGGACGCGCGGATGGTGTTGTGAGAAAGATCCCTGGTCTGGGTCAGTTCCTGCTGGCCTTCATCAATCTTCTGATATACATTCCTGGCCTCTTCCGACACCTGGATGATGGTGTCGGTCAATTCCTCATGCTGCCGGGACACCGATTCCGACACGGAAGCCGCCTCCCCGGAGGCCTTGTGAATCACACCCGAAGCCTCCGATACGCTGTCCGAAATTTCCTGCAGCATCCCGGAATAATATCTTAAAGACAGGTCCAGGGAACTGATCCGCATCAGGGAATCAAAAAGATTGGACATCACCGCCTCAAACCGGGAACGCCCCGCAACCAGGCGGTCATATATCTGCGCCATCTCCGCGGACTCTCTGCCGTAGTCCGCCTCCTCCAGTTGTGCCATCGCCTGCATCAGGCTTTTTCCTCTTGATTTCATCAAAATGCCCATAACATACCTCTTTTCATGCACTTATCCATCTCTTTTACCGTTCCCTCATAATATCAGAAGCCTGCGCAGCAGATTTTCCTCATAGTAAGTCATGGGCTCCCTATGAGGGAACATGGTTATCATCCGATATCCATACAGCGCCGCCATGCCCACACAGACTGCGGCCAGCATCCCTTTCCAAAGTCTCTGACGGGACTCCAGCACATAACGGTCCAGCAGAAACACAACCCCCAGCGCCAGCCAGGCATACCCAAAGGGCTGCAGCTGCCAGCTTTCCGCAAAATGCCCCTGCAGGATCAGGAGAATACTTCTGGTCAGACCGCATCCGGGGCAGGGAAGCCCCAGCAATTCCCTGCTGGGGCACAGGCCATGGCCCAGCAGACTGACCCCCGCCGTCACGGCTGCCGCCACCAACAGCCCCGTCTTATAATTGTCCCAGTCCCGCCGCAGGGTCCTGCCGATCTCCCTGCCCGTTCTGATTCTCATAGGCACCCCATTCCCCGCTCTAGCGGATATCATAGACGCTCCGCACTCTGAAATTCTCCGCGTCTCCCTCCAGGATCCGCACTCTCTTTTCTCCGGGATTCATATCAAAATAATTGTCGGAGAGTTTCACATAGCGGTAACCGCTGTCCGGGCCGATGCTTTCTTCACAGCCCAGAATCTCCACGGATTTGGCAAAATGCTCCGCCCGGATCACCAGGCTGTCTCCGTCCCGGCGCACCGTCAGACCCGGGTCCGCAAAGCAAAAATGCTTGGGCGCCGTAAACAGGCTGACACCCTCGGAGACGATCTGTCCCTCCACTTCCAACTGATAGCTGAAATACCGCTCCCGCGGGTCGAATCCGGGACTGTCCGTAAACTCTGTCTTATCCAGCCACAAAGTGTCCAGAGGGCCCACACTCACCCGGGGATCCCCCCAGAGCAGCACCTCTCCCAGCGGATTGCGCAGCTGCCAATGGCAGATGCCCCGCAGCTCCTCCAATGTCTCATTGGACACGCAGAGTTGTGCCGATACCTCCATGGGGCCCGGTTCCATAATGCAGTAGGGGCGCTGGGACAGTTCCCCCATCTCCTGGCAGGAAAGCAGCACCGGGGCAAACATCCGCTTCTGGGCATAATGCAGCGGCTTCCATCTCCCGTAATAATCAATGCTGGCCCAGGAAGCCACCGGCCAGATATCATTGAGCTGCCACACCACCGTGCCCATGCAGTGGCCCCGATGCCTGCGGAAATGTTCCACACCGTACCGTATGGCCTCCATCTGCAGCAATTGAGATGCATAGAGCAGCAGGTCAAAGCTGCCGGGATACAGATAGGTGGCCGACAGATAATTCAGGATCTTGCCGTTGGCCGCCACATTCCGCTGGTGCATCTCCATGACCCGGGAAAAAATATTCCGATCCTCCGGCTCCGTAAAACTCTCCACGGTCTGCAGACAGGGGAAGGACTGGAAACCGAATTCCGACAGATAGCGGAACCGGAATTTGCGGTATTCGGTAAAGGGCTTATTTCCATGCCACACATCCCAATAGTGGGTATCCCCCCGGTTTTCATCCCAGGGATTGTCAAAATTCCCGCCCGATGACGGAGAGGAGGGCCAGTAAAAGGTATGGGGGTCCTCCTGCCGCAGAATCTTGGGGATGATATGCTCATACAGCTTGATATAATCATAAAACTGTTTCTGAGACGGCTTCCAGCTTCGGTCCAGGGTCTGGGTCTCCATCTCGTTATTGCCGCACCACAGCCCCAGACAGGCATGATGCCGGATGCGCCGCACATTGTCCCGGGTCTCCGCTTCGATATTCTCCTCAAAGGCTTCATTCAGTTCATAAGAAGAGCAGGCATACATAAAGTCCTGCCACACAAGCAGGCCCAGCCGGTCACAGGCATCATAGAAAAAGTCGTCCGGGTAATAGCCCCCGCCCCACACCCGGATGCTGTTGTGCCCGGCCCGGGCCGCGTCCGCCAGCAGCTTCTCCGTGCGCGCCGGAGTCACTCTGGACAGCAGATTATCCTCCGGAATATAGTCCGCTCCCATGGCAAAGACATCCACGCCGTTCACCTGATGGGCAAACTGATTCCCCCACTCATCGGCCCGGGTGTCCACCGTCATGGTGCGCAGGCCGATCTGCCGCTCCCAGGTATCCAGAATGCGTCCGTCACTGCCCAGCAGCAGGGCCTTCACCGTGTAAAGAGGCTGCTCCCCGTAGCCATTGGGCCACCACAGCCGGGGATGGACGATGGTGATGCTGCCGTCCGAGGACTGGCCGTACACCGTACCCTCGGGAGAGGTCACCGTGACTGTCGCCGACAACTCTTCCTCCTCCCGGAACACCTCCAGATCCACCTGGAATTCCAGCCGCACCCGGTCCACCTGTACTCCGATACGGCCCTCCGCCGTCTGGGGCACAGGCACGGAAAGGGGCTTCTGCACCCTGCTCTCCCCGGGATTGACCCGGCACATATGAGGGCCTTCGTGCCGCTGGACCACATAGACGCTGTCCAGCCGGGCGCTGTCTATAAGCTGCAGGCTCACCCCCCGGAAAATCCCGGCGTCCGGCAGCCTGGGACCCCAGTCCCAGCCGAACATGCAGTGGGCCTTGCGCAGATGGGGATAACCGGCCATGGCCTCGTTGGACCCGCCGGTGAACACCTTCTCATTTTCTTCTTTAATATATCGAATAGGGGAATGGAGCAATACCCGCAGGGTGTTGCGCCCCACCCGGGCCAGCTGCCGGATATCGTATTCCCATATCCGATGCATGTTCTCCACATGACCCAGCAGCGTCTCCCCCAGATACACTTCGCCCAGAGTGTCAATCCCCTCAAACCGCAGCATAACCCCGTCCAGGGAAAGCATCTCTTCCGTGATCTCCAGGTCCGTCTCATACACAAAATCATTCTCCATCAGCCGGGTAGCATTCAGTTCATTATCCCGATAATAGGGATCCGGCATCTTCCCCTGCTCCAGCAGAGCTGCATACACGGAACCCGGAACCCGGGCCTCCATCCACTCCTCCGGGATATGATATACATTCTCCCCCAGTATCTTCATTCTCCAGTTTCCACACAAATCAATCTTTTGCATGACCGCCTCCTGTTTCGCTTCCTTTCGTTCCGCCCGTTCTCCCGGAACATCCGCAGCCCATAATCCCGGGCCGCTCTGCCGCGCATTCATAAAGGGCAGCTTCCGCTGCCCTCGCCGTCACTGTTTCAGCTGCATAATCGTATCCGTTACCTGTTTCAGTGCATTTTTGATATTCACGCTGGTTACAGCCATTCCCTGAGCCAGCTTCTGTACCTCCTGGGCCACCACAGCGAACCCCCGGCCCGCCTCCCCGGAGCGCGCCGCCTCTATGCTGGCGTTCAGCGCCAGGATTTTCTGCCGGTTGCTGAACGCCTCGATCTGGTGGGTGTTCTCATTGGCCATCACAAGCTGTTCCGCCGCCTTGTTGATGCCCTCCTGCAGCTGGTTCACAATCTGTTCATTCTGGGTGGTGGCATAGCTGGCCCGCACAAACATGTTGATCACATCCCCCAACAGTTGAGCGGAAGCCTCTATCTGCTCTCTGGTCCTTACGTTTACCTGCTGCAGCGCCTCTATGTAGCGGTCCTCATCTATCCCCAGTTCCCTGGCCGTGGCCCGGAAACTCTCCTCATCGGGATTTTCCGGCAGTACCTGGCCGCCGATGACGCTCCCCAGCACCGTGCCGTCTCCCAGCGTAATGGGAATGCCAAAGTCCATCAGCCCCGCATGGCAGGCATAGACGCCTTTGCCCTCCCGGTCATTCTTCTCACAGCGCCTGCAGCCCTCTGCGCTGCCCCGGGTCAGCTTGATACAGAAATCCGTAAAATTATAGCATTGGCTGATATACTGGCCGTCCTCTCCCACGGCCACAGTGGCCAGCCCCGTGCTCTCCGCCCAGTTCTGCATAATCTCCTCGAACTTCTTCATATCACAGAAATCCTGTATTTTCATCCCCATTTCCTCCCGCGCTCCCTATACTGTTTTCTACGAATATCCCCAAGATACTTATCCGTGTCCCTGTCTCCATAGTTCATTTTACTATACTTAATTCTTTTTTACCATAGATTTTACAATAAATTAAACAAATATTTTTCTCAGTCCAACACCTGGCCATAGCCCAGACATCTGACCTCCCCGGCCTGCACCATCTCCAGGTAGTCAAGGGGCCGGGCCACTTTCCCGGGCAGTTCCACGCCGCTGCCGGGAAGCCCCTGCAGATGATGAGAATCCGACCCTGCCGTGCCCGGCAGTCCGTACATCATGGCATAGATCTTGGCCCGGTCATTGGTCTCCGGCTGCTTCAAATGCGCCCCGTTGACGATCTCCACCCCGTCCACGTCCCGGGGAAACAATTCGATGTGGTCGATATAGTCCCTCTCCCGGAACGGATGGGCGTGAATGATAAACGCCCCGTCCTGGTGCATCAGAAAAAAAGCCTTCCTGGGATCCACCCGGTCTATATCCTTATGCCGGATCAGCCATTCCCTGTCCAGATTGTAGACCAGGAAGTCCGCCCCCCGGACTCCGTACTCAAAGCCGAAAAATACATCCAGCCCGATCTTCTCGCCTTCTTCTCTGGCATGCTCATACCCCAGGCAGAAGCGCTCGATCCGCTCCCGCCAGGGCAGACACAGGGGCACCGCCGTATTTCCGTTGAAAAAATGATCCGTCACAAAGATGCCCGTATACCCCAGTTCCTTATAGGCCCGGGCCATCTCCGCCCCCGACGCGCTGGCGCAGGCACTCCCCTCGCAGGTATGCAAATGTGTCTCGTATCGAAATCCCATCTATCCTAATCCTCCCCCAGCTTCAGCGCCTTGCTGATATTCATGCGGGCCACGATCCGGCTGATCACCAGCAGGCACACCAGCACCACCACGCCGATGACGCCGAAAAGCTGCAGCAGATCCCCCTTGTCGGTGATCAGTTCCAGGGGCAGCACCTGATCCGAGGCCGCATAGGCATTCTGAATCATGGGTACAAACATGCGGGAACCGGCCAGACCGATCAGCGTCCCCATCAAAATGGAATACAGCCCGCAGAATACCTGTTCCAGCGCCAGTACCAGACTGATCTCGGCTTTTCGCATCCCCATGGCCCGGAGCACGCCGAACATCAGCTCCCGGGAGCGGATGGACAGGATGAAGTAGAGCAGATAGCCCACGCCGCACAGCAGCAGCACCACGATGAAACTCATGGTCAGAATCCCATTGGTTCCCTGAAACAGCGTGTCACTCCTCGTCTCCTCCCGCACCTCTCCCAGATCCACCAGCCTGGTCAGCCGCACCTCCGGGTGCTCCTCCAGCCAGGAGTACAGCCCGTCCGTGTTCTCCTGTGCCCGGAACCACACTTCGTAGGGCACCTTGCCCTGCTCCTGCTCCAGCATGGCCAGATTGGCCACGATCAGATAATTCTCCTCCACCTGCAGAGAGCCGTCATTGTTCAGGCTGTAACGCTGTGGGCTGTAAGAGGGCCAATAGTTAAAGAAACCCTTGATTTTCAGCCGGATGGTCCCCCCTTCCCGGTCCGGGATACTGAAAGTATCCCCCAGTTTATAGTCCAGCCGGGTCATAAAATTCTCGGAAACCAGCACGGCATTGGCTGAGGAGGCCAGTACATTCAGATAATCATAGTAGTCGTAGGGCAGCAGTCCCTCCGGCATCCGGGCCACCCGGGCAAATCCCCCGGTGTCGATCCCCAGAAGCTGCATATCCGGAGATTTCCGTCCTATACTCACCCGCATATTCAGCACCCTGGTATGAGCCTCCATGCCCGGCAGGGTGTCGTATTTTCCATAGTCCGGTTCCGTGTAGGTGACAGGCTCCCCCGCCGTAACCATGGCAGAATTGTCCTTCCAGGCCTCCTTCAGCACCAGGTCGGCCCCAGTGGCATAACCCGCGTTTTTCTCCGCGTTGGCCACGATGGTGCGGGCCACGGTGGTGTTGTGGATGCCCAGAGCCACGGTCAGAATCATGAACAGCATGATAAATTCTCTTTTCCGCGCCCCCCGGATGCCCTCCACAAAAGCCACATAGGAAGCCGGCGCCATGTCCTTTTTGCCCAGGGCAAATACCAGTCGGAGCAAAAGAGGCTGCAGACGCAGCACCAGCAGACCGCATCCCAGCAAAAACAGAGACGAACTGAGATACAGCAGGGGATCCAGCGTCTCCCCCGTCAGCACCTGTTCCATCATCTGCTGCCGACTGCGGGAAAAGCTGTAATAACCATATAGGGCCAGCCCCAGGCAGATCAGGTCCAGATACAGCTTTTTCCACAGGGAACGCCTGCTTTTGCTCTGGGATTGTTTCAGATTCACGATGGATACCCGGCTGTACCCCACCACCGGAATCAGAGTCATCACCAGCAGGAGCAGCAGCGCCCCGCCCGCATACCACAGCACATCCGCCGACCATTTCACCTGGAGAACCCGCCTCCCGGAGAATTCCATGAAATCCGTGGCGGTTCCCAGCACGCCGCAGAACAGGCCCCCCAGGGGCAGACCCGCCGCCAGGGCGATCAGACCCAGGAACAGATTCTGTATAAAATAGATCTGCAGAATCTGTCCCCGCCTGGCTCCCCGGCTCTTCATCACGGAGATTTCATTCTGCTCCATGGACAGCATCTGGGAAGAAATCATATAGATAAAAGCCAGCAACAGGGCCTGTACAGGCATCTGCAGGATCAGCAGGGACGCCTCCACTTTTTTAGCCTTGGCGCTGTAATTCTGAATGATCCCCTCATACACATTATCCTGGATCAGGCTGCCGTTCTTCTCCGCTTCCACCAGCTGCCGGGAAGTCTGGAGAATCCCCGCCACCTGCCCCGGGGAGATGGCCTCATAGTCCCATAACTGATATATCCTCTTTTTGCAGCCAAAGGCCAGTTCCTGCTCCTCCCCCAGAAAATATTTCCGGTAAGTCTCCATGGGCACAAACACATCCCGGTGCAGGCGGGAAGGGGCTTCCACCCAAAAGGGAGAAGCCTCGTTCACGGGCCGGAACATTCCCGCCACCCGGAACCGCAGAGGGGAGCCGTCCTCCCAGAGCAGTTTTTCGAATACATAGGCTTCGTCCAGCAGAATGTCCAGGGTGTCCGCCACTGTACTGCTGATCATCACCTCCAGGCAGCCGTCCTCGGCCAGCCCTTCCTCCGGCAGCCGGCCGGCATAGACCAACACCTCCTGCTCCAGGCCGGTGACGGCAGAAATCTCCAGCCTGCGCTGTAAATGTTCCTCCCGTTCCACCAGGGGCACGGCCTCGTCCAGAGAGGTACTCAGATACTCCAGTTCCCGGTACAGCGGCACGTCAAGCTGGGCCTGGCAGCGATCCACATAGGCGGAAAGCTGCTCAAAGCTGACCCCTTCCCTTCCCATGCTCCGGGTATGACTCACGGCCCAGACCGCAGGCCAGCCGCCGTTTTTTACCTGGTAGCGCTCAAATTCGTCCGTCAACATCCGCTGAAAAGAGGAGTTGCGGTACATGGGATAACTGACTGCCACCGCCACCAACAGAATATTTCCCACCAGCAGGCTGAACACCATCCATTTTTTATGTATCAGCTTTTGAAAAATCAAAGTAAGCATTTTTATACCCATCTGCACACCGCTGCGTGCACTCAAATCAATAGTTGAATACGCATGAGAAGAATTGCTTCTCTTGCAATTCTTCCGTGTGAGATTTAGAACTTCTTGGCGTCCCATCCTATGATGGGACGTCTTTAGAAGTTCTTCTCAC
>Ga0224740_10290_pt1 | contig 14167 bp, 14 predicted proteins | sample LIM_E_Water_Bulk_FD_161634 | JGI IMG/M metagenome (GOLD analysis project Ga0224740, IMG submission 161634) | Enriched cells from gastrointestinal tract of the lab mouse from Pacific Northwest National Laboratory (PNNL), Richland, Washington... | ecosystem: Host-associated > Mammals > Digestive...
GAGATCTAAAAGGGAAAGCTGCTCTTCACTCATTTCTTCGGATATTCCAGATAAATTAGCCAATCGCCTCAACTTGTGATATAGGGTAATTCTTCCTCTGGATTCCTAAAAACAAGCACGCCCTTCAGCGATTTCTCGATAGTCTGATGACACATAAAGCCAACGTAAAGGAAACGCCGGGTTTCCAGCATGGCATGGGCCGTCTGCAAATCATATTCAGCGCCGTCAAACTAATAGCCCGCTTTGTCAAAATCGCCCATGCTATCACCCCGTTAAATGCAGTATACCACAAGTGGTTCAAAAATAAAAGCCCGGAATTGGTAAAATGGAAAATAGCGGAGTTATGTTTTAGTTCTCATAAGCACCGGAACCCCGCCAAGAAGAACTCCCTCGGGGTCCCGGACTTCGAGAACCCAGGCGCATAGTAACCTTCACCGTTCATTAAGCAAGTTACCTGCGGCTGGGAAAAGCGGCTTTCATCCAGCAAAGGAGCGTGCCGCAGCAATGTCTGCATTGTCCAATTCAGCCCTGTCACCAAATCTGATTTCCGCACTGTAGAAATTTTCAGCGGGCCGCTCAAGGTGAAATACCGGACAGCCTCATATTCCGAAAGCCCCTCCCGCAGGATGGCCGCTTTGATTTCATTTTGTACAAGCCCCGGCAAGTGTACCCAATCTGCCGCCCTCATGCCATAGAGCAGGCTACTGTAACGGGTATCGCGGTTCATGGCCAATACCGCTTTCCGGCCCTGTACGGTCAGTATGTGAACAGCCCAGCAGAAAAACGGGGCTATGGGCGGTTTTGACGGTAGCAGTTCCACCTTTAGTTGCTTTTGTAGAGGAAGTGTATAGCCTAATTCCATCGCTGGACAGCCTCCAAACTCTCTATAATTTGTGACGGAGCCTGGGTTTCCCAGGCCCCACACTTGGCTGATCAAGTATTATTTATTCGTATAATCCGAGGCTTCTGTTTCACCTACACCTAGGAGATTCTCACTTTTGTATGAGTATTTTTCCTTGTTCAGCTCTTCACTAAGCGTATCTGGAACATATTCCGCATTGATATAAACCGTGTATTGTCCTTCGGGCGTTCCAACAAAGTAATAAATTCTTCTATATACGTCGGGATTCATACTGTCTTTAATGAGCAGGGTGTATGCGCGCAATTGATCGTTAATGATTTCGCTCGTTTTGATTTCATAATCGACAATTACGATAGGAGAGGAAAGGTATGCGGATTTGATGTCCTCATTCGGGAATGAAGCAAATTTTGCCGCCTGATCCGCTGTCCCAGCCTTCATGGCTTCAAGATAGCATATCAGGGTATCCTGATACGGATCGCTGCCCCTTTCCACAACCGATTGCCTATAGAGCAAACTTCCTCCTAAAACGAGTATACAAATTCCGACAATACATAGAATTGTTCGTTTCTTTGTTCCCATTTCCTGTTCTCTTTTCCATTTTTATTGAGCGTAATCCCAAAACATGATTCAACCGTCCTTTACCAAGGCTTTGACTTCTTCCATAGACATACCGGGCTTATATCCGGCGGGAGGTACAAATTCCTCGATCAGAAACTCACCAATCACTTTCCCTTCCAGGTCGTACACGGGAAGAATACCCGGTTTCGCAAGAAAGAAATCTTTGGCCCGGACAACACCTTGATCTCCGTCTGTTGACACCACCGTTACCCAAGCCGGGGCATAACCGACGCTGCCAATTGCGGCAGAGGAACCATAGGTTTCCCCTTTGCTGTTCCGCTGATAGGGGCAATTGTCCTGGGAGCGTTTCGCCAGCTTGGCAAGCTCCGCCTTTGTTGTTGGAAGTTTTACGTTTTGACTGGTTTGCGCTCCAGGCTTTGACGCTGCTGCTGCCTGGGCGCTTTCCAGTTCCTTTGCTGTTGTTCCGCTTGTGAAAGAACCATCCAGCACGAAAGTTCCTATTACATTCCCATCCTTATCATAGAGCGGAAGAATCCGGTTTTTTTCCAGCTTAGACATATAAGTCACGGCATCCTTCCTCGTAGCAAGGTAAGGGCTCAAGTCTGCTTCGCGGACATAGCCATGAACCCCATTGCTGCCAACCGCAGATAGCAGCACCGGAGGCATCGTATAGTTGTCGTTATAGCCCACCAGCAGCGCAGAACCATAGGTTTCTCCCAAGCTGTTTACAGGATAGCCGTTTTCGTTTTCCTTCAGCACAGCCAACAGCTTGTCCGGGAATTTGTAGGAATTGCTTTCAGGCAAATAGGTAAAATCGTCTCCAGCTGTCAAACGCTTGTCATTCTCCACTCTGAAACTATCGAAATCCTTATAGTAGATCGTTCGAATGTGTCCAAAGCTGCAGTAGCCTTCGGATGAAACGGTGGTGACTGCGCTCACAAAGCTGGCAGGTTTGGTATTGTAACGCATACCAGTGCTGGCGCAGAGTTCTCCGTCTTTGTTGTACAGTCTGGCTTCCACGCCCAGGCTGCCCGCCGAAAGAGTATTTCCCGCTTTGTCCCGCAACCATGCGGAGGCCCAGGCAGAAGAATCTTCACCGACATAAAGGGAGGAATACTTCTCTTTCAATTGGCTGATGCCGCCAATGCTTGTGGGCTCAGTGTTATACTGAATCGCCGCCTGTTTTGCCGAAACCGAAATACAAAGGCCCAAGCATAAGGTGAGAGCCAGCGTGAGTGAGCAGAGTCTTTTGCCTGTCTTCTTCATAATATATCCGTCTCCTCTATATCAATTGTTCTGATGAAGCACACGATGGGGATGGTTATACCTGACAAAGATTTCTTACGCCGCTGCAGCCGTCAGCTTTTCCAGCTCCACCCGAGTGCCGCCAATGTTCACCGCCGTCACTGCGGCGGGGTCGATGGGGTAGGGGAAATCGTGGCGGAAGCTGATCATGTAGGTCTCCCCCTCTTTGCCGCCTTCTCCGCCGCCGCCCATCGACGTGATGTCCACATAGGTCCCGTCCTTCAGCCAGAGGCCCCAGGAGCTCTCAATATTGGCGTGGTTCAGGTCCCCAAGGTACAGCTTGTCCGGGTCCTCCTTCTCTCCGGCTTTCGGAAAATCGTTTATCGGGGCCAGGACCTCGCCTCTGGCGGTCAGGCCTGTGGTGGAAATCTGGAGCTCCGTGAAGCGCATGGGAACCTTCTTGGTCTCCCCCAGAGTGATTTTCGCGTCAGCCCCCGTGTATTGGATGGGCGGGACCTGCTTTTTCACCGTGAAGGTGAAGTCAAAGGGGCCCTTCAAAAAGACCTTGTCCGGGCTGTCGCTGGGGGCGAGGCTTTCCAGGTGTAGCGTCAGCACCGGCTGCGTGGTCTTCGTGAACAGGCGGGAGTCGAGCCAGCCCATGTTGGTCTGGAAGTTCAGGGTGTTTCCCTCCCGCCCCTCCGGCGAGAACCAGAAGGAGCCCGTCTGCCCCTTGGCCAGCTCGGCCTGGATTTTCTTCTCCGCCTCCTCCGGAGTCACCTCCGGATCGTTGGAGTAGAACTCCTCCAGATTGTTTCGGGTGTACTCCTTCCACTGGTCGTCCCGCAGCTTGAGGCTGCACTTCTCCGTGGTGAGGGACGTGTACTGCTGGACCTCCTCCGGAATGCCGGGGCTCTTGACGTCAAAGGAAAGCCACAGGTTCTTTCCGTTCCAAATGGCGGCGTTGAGGGTCACCGTCGTTTTCCCCACGGTTTTGCTCTGCTTGATGGCGGTGCCCATGCGGGAGAGGACCTCCTCCGAGGCCTTCGGCGTTTTGGGGTTGATCCCCAGGCTGGAGAACCACCGGGAGAACTGTCCGGCGGGCTTCGGGGACTCCTCCACCGTCTTCTTGGGCTCTGCCGCCAGGGCTGCGCAGCTCAGGGACGCCAGCAGGGCCAGGGCCAGCAGCCCGGACGCCAATCGTTTCCATGTCTTCATAATGATACCTTCCTTTCTTTTCCGGCGGGAAGAGGAAAGCCCTCCCGCTCGTTCTGCTTGTTAAACGGAGCGGGAGGGCTTCGCGCCACATGATTTTCTAAATTTTTTGTATTAGTAAATATTTTTATTTATCGGCCCCGGCGTCCGCTCCAGCCCGCTCAGCTCGATCCGGGTCCCGCCGATGTCCAGCGCCGTCACCGTGGCGGGGTCGATAGGATAGGTGTAGTCGCGGCGGAAGTCCATCACGAAGGTTCCATTGAAGTCGCCGCCGCCGCCGCCGCCCATCGATGTGAGGTCCACATAGCTCCCGTCCTCCAGCCAGAGGCCCCAGGAGCTCTCAATATTGGCGTGGTTCAGGTCCCCAAGGTACAGCTTGTCCGGGTCCGGTTCCTCCCCGGGCCCTGGCTCGTGCTCGGCCACCGGGGCCAGAATCTCGCATCTGGCGGTCAGGCCCAGGGCGGAGAGCTCAAAATCCGTGAAGCGCATGGGGACCTCTAGGGTCTCTCCCAGGGTGATCTCCTCATCCGCGCCCCCGTAGTGGATGGGCAGGATGGGCTCCTCCAGCGTGAAGGTGAGGTCAAAGGGGCCCTCGGCAAAGATCTCGCCCGGAGAGTTCAGGTCCCCGTTGTCCGGAAGGGCGGCCAGGTTTTCGATGTGCAGGGTCAGCTCCGGCCGCGTCGTCTCCGAGAAGGAGCTGACGGGCAGCATTTTTGCATACTGGAAGAAAAGGGTGTTCCCCTCCCGCTGTTCCGGCAGCATCATGTTGAGCCAGTCAAACGGCCCCATGGCCAGCCGGTCCTGAACGGCCTTCTCCGTTTCCTCCGGGGTCTTGTTCTCCAGGGCGCAGTTCTGTCTGGTCGAGTTCGTTTCGGACTCCACCCACTGGTCCTCCCGCAGAATCAGGCGGCAGTCGCCTGAGTAGAGGTTGCTGTACCGTTCGATCTCCTCCGGGATGTTCGGGCTCTCCACCGTAAAGGACAGCCACACGTTGTTTCCGTCCCACACGGCGGCGTTCAGGGTCACCGTCGCGTCCCCCACGGTCTGGCTCTGCTGGATGGCCGTGCCCGTGCGGGTCAGTACCTCCTCGGAGGTCTCCGGGGCCTGGGGGTTCACCCCCAGGCTGGAGAACCACTGGGAGAACTGCCCGGTCACCAGGGCGTAACCGCAGGCGGAGAGGAGCAGCAGCGCCGCCACAATAGCGATCAGCCGCCAGTTCAGGCGTTTTCCGCGAATCCCGGTCCGCTGGTTCGCCCAGCTCTGGGGGTCTGTCAGGAGGCGCGTTCGCTCCCGGTAGTATTGGGGGGAGGCGTCCAGCTCCCGTGTTTCCATCCTCTGGATGACACGTCCATACTGTGCCACGTTGGCGTCCATCATTCCCCGGCGGAGACAATCCTCAAACCGCGTCATCGAAATATCCCTCCTTTTCCAGCTGTTCCCGGAGCATTTTCCGCCCCCGCAGCACCCGCATGGATACGGTGGACTCCTTGAGTCCCATCCGCTGGGCGATCTCCTGATTGCTCTCCTCCTCCACGCATTTCAGCTCCAGGATCCGCCGGTAGCTCTCCGGCAGGGCCCGGATCAGGGAGACTAGGTAGTCATATTCGTCCTGATGGTCCTCCGGGGCCGGCGGGTCCCAGTCCTCCGGGAAGGCGATGGTCCGCCGCTCTGTCCGGAGGATGTCCATGGCGCAGTTCTTGGCCACGGTGACTGCGTAGCCCTCCGTCTCCGCCCAGGGCAGGGCGGAGACTCGGTCCCAGTTCTGCACCAGCTTGAGCCAGGTCTGCTGGGCGGCGTCCTCCGCCTGAGTTTGGTCCCCCAAAATTTGCAGGACCACCCCGTAGATTTTTTTCTCGTGAGCCTCAAAGAGCCGCGTAAACCGCCGCTGGTCCTGTTCGGTCTCCAGCATGGCGAGGCAGATCGCAAGCATAAAAGGTCTCCTCCTTTGTGTCGAATTGGCGCCGATTCACTCTTTAAACGGTTGGGGAGGGAGAAATACCACAGCCTGGGAGAAAAATTTTTACGCATAGCGGCAAGGGCCGAGTCATTCAAAAACTGCACCGCTATAAACAAAGAATAGTCCCGCGCTCAGAACTCTTCAAACCGACGCCTCAATTCCTCGTCCGTCAGCTCCCCACGCTCAGAGCTCTCCAGCAGTTCCTGCGCTCTCTCTACAGCGGCGTTCCACTCATCCACGCTGATCTTTCCCCTCTGCTTTCGGACCTTCAAGCGGTTGTAAGTCCGGTCATACTCCTTCCGGGCCGGAGTGCGGTTCGCTTTTCCAAGAGCCTCCTTACGATGGGCCCCCACCTTTCGGCAGGTGCGCTCCAGCTCGCCGGGAGCGATATTGTTGCAGTAGCAGGTGTTGTACCCGGCGGTCAGCAGGAAGTACCGCCCGCAATTGTGGCACTGCCTCGGCGCGTTGCCCAGAGCCAAGCCTCGATAAAATTCCGTCCGCAAAAAGTCCGCCAGGCTGTTAAAGGTCGACTTCTCCGCCACGAAGAACTTGCCTTCCTCAGTAGGATGCATCATGGGTACAAAGCTCACCTCCAAGGGGAAGCTCTGCTCAAATTCATCGTTGAAAATATGCGCGCCGATGGAAAGCATATCAGCGTAGAATCGGGAGTACGCCTCGGCATAGGCGCCGTTGGTCCTCCGTTTCAGCGGCTCGAAATACGTCCTCGTCATCTCCGTGACCTGCAGGCGGAAGGTTCGGATGGACTCTGCGAAGCAGGCGAGCCCGGCCATCATCCCCTGGTATATGGCGTACCCTTCGGTAGACGGGTCCCGCACCTGCGCCCACTTCTCCCTGTCTGCCATGAGTCGTTGAAAGGTATGGAAACAGCACGCCTCATCCATCTTCAAGTCCCGATAGACCGGCAGAGCGAAGATGAGTTCCCAGACAGCGTTCAGCCGCTCCTGCGCAAGAGCGGCTACGCTGTCTGTTTTTTCTGCGGGCAGCTTCCGGGCGGCGGGGATGAACAGTCTGACGCGCCGGTCAATTTCGTCCAGGATCGACTCGTCCAGGTTCATGACGTCCACGCAACACTGCCCTATGGGATAGTCCTTCTTGCCTATAAACACCTGATTACCGTAGAAGAATACGGTGAACTGGTCGTAGGTATAGGTGTAGTCCAGCTCGATGCGCACCAGTTCCTCTGCCATAGCTGTCTTCCCCCTGTATCCGATAGAGATTTGGGATTTGCCTAATCGGGTTCAAATCCGTTGAAAATCGTAGCCGGTAGTGTTACCCTCATCGTATCAGATGGGCGAAGAAAAATCAATCACAGGGGGTGGCGATGTTGAAAGAGTCTGTCTACAAAAGCTACGAGGAACTACCACTGTTCCTCAACGCAAAGATGGTGGCGCAGGTGCTGGGTATCGCTCCGTCCAGCGTATATGAGTTGATGCATGAATCAAGTTTTCCTGTTCTGAAAATTGGCAGTAGGATGGTGGTGCCCAAGGAGAAGTTTATTGAGTGGGTGGAGAGAAACACAGGAGGTGATGGCTGATGCTCTGGCAGTACACAAAACAAGATGCGGTCAAAAACTTTTTCCCTCTACCCAACGAGATTTTTTCTCTGGGTCTATCGTCCGGCGCGCTGGCGGTCTATTCCTACCTGCTCTACTGCGAAGATCGAAAGACGTATCAGTGCTGGCCTAGCTGCAGGTCCATCGGCAAGGCCGTCCGCATGAGCGTCAACACGGTACGTAAATATGTGGTGGAGTTGGAGGAATGCGGTCTACTCATAACGGAACCGACCACAATCATCACACGGGATGGACGCAAGCGCAACGGCACTCTGCGCTACACCATCCTGCCAATCCACAATGCGGTGGACCTCCACAACCAACGACAGCTCCGACGGCTGGAGGAAACAGTAGAACGGATGCACATCCGCAAGAAGCCGGAGGGTAACGAGGAACACCCAGCGTGAGCACCTGTGTGCCGCTGTGTGCAATTCTTCTATAGAGGGTAGGGCAGGACCCCAGGGAAGCAGTCTGCACCGAAATGCGGCGAGTTGCGAGGGACGAAAGAAAAGCAGGATAAAAGCGTGGCGTCTTGCGCCGCCACGCCGGATTACACCGTCCCGCAGTGCGGGCCGAGGAAACGGAAAACGAGGGCTTTTGACGGAATACCGTCATTCTTTCAAAGCTTTTGTGCAATTGGTCATGTGACGTCAAATATGGGAAACGATTCTCAGTTTGACGTCTTGTTATCCTCAATGTCTACAGCGGCAACGAATGTAGCTGTGTCAACTGTGGCATGGCAGAGAAATTCCCGGTTTTTCTGTCAACAGGGAGAGCAGAGGTATCAAAATAGCACAGAGAAAAAGAAAGCCCACCAACAGTGCCTGTGTCCTCCGTATTTCAGCGTGTAAGCCGCTGTGTGCGGTTTTGTGGAGGATCGCCCATGGTACTCCTCTCCAGTAGACAAACCGCTGTGTTGGGGCTTTGTGGGTGGTTGTCGGCAAGGGTGGAAAGTCTGGGAGATTCATCCATGGATTGCGCCACTGTCTACAAGGAGAAAGAGGCGCGGTCACTCTACCCAACCAGAACCAGTTTTCGAGAGTTCATACAGCGCAAAAATTGCGCCGCCTAATCAAAGAATAGGTCTTTTTTCTCTCTGCCTTTTTCTACCGCAGACTATGAACTTTCTGATAACTCTCCGATGAATCCCTGGCTATTCACCGAGGTTACTGGTAATGTGTGTCGCTGAATAGGAGGCGATATGCAATGGCAAAGCGGAGGGCTAATGGAGAAGGAAGTATCCGCAAGCGAAAGGATGGCCGCTGGGAGGGACGCTACACTGCGGGCCGTGATCCGGTGACCGGAAGGACGATCTACAAAAATGTCTTGGGAAAGACCCAGGCGGAAGTCAAGGCAAAACTCAAGTCGGCAATTGAGAAGAGCGGCGTCCAGTCCCTGCGGACAGAGCGCTACACTGTAGGCCAGTGGCTGGACACCTGGATGGAGAACTATGCCAAGCTGCAAGTTCGCCCCTCGTCCCACAAGACCTACCAGGGTTTTATTGAAAACCACATCAAGCCTGCCCTCGGGGATATTCCTCTGGAAAAGCTGACGGCGATGAACCTCCAGAGGTTATACAAACACCTGCTGGAGAACGGCAGGGTGGAATGCACGGAGTCCCGCAGCAAGCCCAAGGGTCTCAGCGTCAAGACAGTGCGAAATATCAACCAGATGATTTCCTCCGCCCTGAACTGTGCTGTGGAACAGCGGCTGATTCCCAGTAATCCAACCAAGGGCTGTGTCCTGCCGAAACTGGAGCGGAAGGAGATGAAAATCCTGCTGCCGGAGAGCCTGGGTACCTTTTTCGAGGAGGCGAGACGCAGCGGTGTGTTTGAACTCTACTACATCGATCTCGCAACTGGACTCCGGCGGGGAGAACTGCTGGGGCTGAAATGGAGCGATATTGATTTGGATAAGGGCATCATCCACGTCCGACGACAAATTCTCCGTCAGAACGGTGAGGTGGTGGAAGCACCCTTGAAAACGAAAAACTCCTACCGCAGCATCACGATAGGAGCGGACGCCATCAAAGTCCTCAAAGGCATGGAACAGAGGGATGAGTACGTATTCCCCTCGCCATACGGAGGCCCCATGTCCCCGGACAGCGTCCTCCATATGCTCCAGAGGGTTTTGAAACGGGCAGGGCTGGATCGGATACGCTTCCACGACCTCAGACACACATTTTCGGTGCTGGCCCTGCAAAACGGAGTAGATGTCAAAACCCTCTCCGCCATGCTGGGCCACTACTCCGCCGGGTTTACGTTGGACACCTACGCCCATGTAACCACCTCTATGCAGAAGCAGGCGGCAAACGCGGTAGGGAATTTTCTCTCCGACACTCTCCAGCCCTAACCGCTCCAAGTTCCCGTATGGGTCACGGCTTGGGTCAACTGTCCACCGCAAAATCTTACCACTCGAAAAAGTGATGAAAACAAAAACAAAACCACGGAAATTCAACGAATTTCCGTGGCTTTGGTACGCCCTGAGGGATTCGAACCCCCGGCCTTCTGGTCCGTAGCTTGTTTGAGGGCTTTCAGTAAACGCTTTTTGCCCCGTTCGGCGCTGTTTGCTCAGGATATCAGCCGCCTCTCATGCTGCCCATTCCGTTCATTCCGCAGAGAAATTTCCTGTTCTGGGTCAGGTTATGGGTCAAGCGCTTGTTTCGATATCCGATTTTTTGCTTTCTGCGTTCAACATAGCCCGAACTACCAAAGCCAGCAGAAATAGATTCCGCGGCAGCGGCGAGACAGTGTACAAATTTTTGGGGAAACTCAGCTGGCCCGGACAGGAAATCCGTCCATCCCTGGTAATACCTTCTCCTGACCACCCGCTGTAGATAAGTCCCTCCTCCAAGGGAATCACCTCTGTTCTTGCGCTGGTTCCAGGGAGCCTCCACCATTCTCCGTCCTTGCAGAAATACCCGTCGGCCCGAAGCGCGGTTACCTCTTCAGCAATCACCTTTGTATCCGATTCCTCGCACAGTGCCCCCTCTAAAGTCAGCAGATAAAAATGCCCCAAATCCGTACAAGCAGCAATATTATCTGCCACCCATACCTTTTGATAATCCCGGGGCTGTCCCTCCGCTGCCCTGTTCTCGAGCTTCCAGCAGGTATTCTCTTCATCAATAAAGCAGAGATTGGCGCCAATCTTTTGAACATTTTCCGCCAGGAGCAGCGGTTCCGGACACTGATAATACTTGCCCCAAATCCAAAGGCTGCCGTCAGTTTTCAAAATCACCGCTCCATACTCAATCCAGGCAATGCTGAAATCCTGTACATCCTCTATCAACTTTACCGGCTGGTTAAAGGACCAGGCAAACCCCTGTTCCTCTTCCGGCACCAGCAAGCCCTGAATGCCCCAGCCCCACAACGTCCCGGAACGGTCCAGAGCCATGCCGCCTCCGTAGGAAGTCTGTACCTGCGCGGCATCGCGGATGACTGTTTTCCGCAGAAAGTAGGGCTTGAAAGGCATTCCGGGGGTCACATGATGGTCGTCGTATACGTCCCAGGCCACCAGCCGCCGGTCCGCCGTAATGACAAAATTAGCCTCGTTGGAGCATAGGTGATATTGATTGGCCAGCGCCGGGTCCGGGTGATATGGCAGGACCAGCGCCGCCGCGTAAAATACCGCAATCACAATCAGCAGACGGTCCACCCACCGTTTCAGCCGTTTGGCCATCTCTTTTTCTCACGCCCTTTCCAGACATAGACTAGCGAGGCCGCCGCAACCGGCGAAACGCATAACGCCAGCATCCACCAGATGGCATCCTTCTGAGATTCCAGCAGCTCCGGCGGAGGCGCGGACTGGTCCGGCTCCCGCCAGGTCACCGGCGCGGTCCCGTCCAGCAGATTTCGCACCGTCTCCCTGGGCTCTGGGTCGTCTCCCTGGGCCAGGTCCGCCGTGTAGAAAGCGGGAAGGCGCAGCAGGTTCCCATCCTCCAGAATCACCAGCGCCAAGTCCATCCCCATCTCTCCATAACGGACGCCCTCCAGACAGCGCAGGGGCGTCCCCTCCAGCACCCGCTCCGCCTCCTCCCGGGTGGGCTTGACCAGCGCACCGTCCCGCTGCACCAGCGGCAGGCTGTTTCCCCAGACCCAGAGGGCCCCATCGGACGTGACCGCCGTGCTGTTGGAGAGGCTGACCACATCCTCCAGCAGCGGCTCCGGCGGCTGGAACCGGTCCGCGCCGGCGTCTTTCCGGACCTGGTAGAGATTCCCGTCTATTCCCCAGATCAGCAGGGCCTGGGTATTCCAATCGTAGGAAACCCCGGCGGCGTGGGACGCAACGGGCCGGGGCTCCTCCCGCAGCTCCAGCACCGTGCCGTCCTCCAGCACTGCCCAGCAGCCGGAGAAGGCCCGCACATGGTCCATTACCTGATGAGGCGGATTTTTCGCGTTCCAGCTCCACAAGGTCCCGTCGTCCCGGAGGGCCCGGACCCCGCCCTCGTCGGACTCCGCCGAGATCACGCGGTCCAGCAACGGCACGGCTCCCCGGGAAGGGTCCTGCTCCAGCAGGGCCCCGGCGAAATCCGAGCCCCAGCCCCAGAGGACGCCCTCCCGGTCAATGGCCAGCCCCACCGCGAAACCGCCCTGGGACCACAGGGCGTTTTCCAACTCGGCCACGGCGTCCTCCCAATCCACAGGGTCTTCGCCCGCGGTGATGCCGCCGTGGAAACTGTCGCCCCAGGCCCAGAGTGTCCCGGCGGAATCGATGGCGTAATAGGTGTAGCCGTAAATGGACAGTGGCTTACTCATTGGCTCCAGGGCGGCGGCGGGCAGGGTCAGCGCCGCCAGGGCCAGCAGGCATCCAATCAAACGCTTCATGCCGTTTCCTCCTTTGCGCCGTCCGTCCAGGTCAGGTTTTCCGCGATCCGCAGGAGCGTATCTTTGACATCTTCTTCCGGGGCGTATTGGGACCCCCAATATACGGCAAAGCCACCCGGCGTTTCCGGGATGGGAACAGAGAGCTCATACTGGAACGGAATCAGGTCCTCAGGGTCCTCCCTGGTCCGGAAAACCCCGGGCACGCCGTTGACCGTGATGCCCTCTTCCACAACGCCCTCTATATCGGGCTTCAGCGCAGAGTCCCCAATCGCCGGCCCCAGCGAAATGGACAGATTTTCTTCCCGCGGCCCCCGATAGTAGCTGCTGGCGTCCCATTCGTGGCAAAGTTCTCTAACCAGTTCGCACCCCTCCGGCAGCCAGCCCGGCTGGAGGGAGACGTGAGGCCCGCCCCGGGAATCGCGCACCACGGTTTTGGAGGAGGTCCCCTCCTCCTGGAGGCCGTCAAGCTCGACGCTTTCCGCCACACGGAGAACGGCCTCCTTATCCCCGGGGGAAAAATCCGTTGTCAGCAGCACGCTGAAAATCCAGCGTTTTTCCGGGATCGGCATGATTAGCAGATACTGTCCTGCGAGGCCGGTGGTCTCCTGAACCTCTTCCGTATAGGACTTCGTATAGAACGTGCCTGCCTGACCGTTCAGGATAATCTCTTCACTGGCAGCGTTTTCCGTGTCAAAGCTGACGACTCCATATTCAGAGATCGAATCAACGTCGACAAAAAGTTCCTTCTCCCGAGGACCTTTATAGGTATTCGATTGGGAAGGCATGGCGCTTCCACGCCGCTCCTGGCTGCACAGCGTGAAGCCCTCCGGCAGCCAGCCCACCGTGAAAAAGGGACTCTCCAGAGGAGGTTCCTCTTCCGATCCCGACGTGAAACTAAAACTGGTACAATAGTCCTTGATTTCAATGAACAGATTCACGGCATAGGTCCGTACCTCCTCCGAAACTGCGAACGCCGCTGTGAACAGGAGGGACGCGGCGCACGCCGCCGCCAACGCCGCCTTGAGGCCCCGCCCCAGGCCGCGGCGAAATTTCGCGGCCCCCTTCCTGGAAAACTCCCGCCGGAGCGCACGGCGGCAGCGTTCCGAGACGGCCTCCGGGACCTCTGCTGCCGGGTCCCGGTTCAGGCGCTCCGCCTCCTCCAGAAGCCGTCCGCCCTCCCATTCCGCCGCCTCGCTCATCAGGAGGGTAAACAGCGATTTCTCATAGCGCGCGAGGATTTCATCCCGTCTGCTCATGTCCAATCCTCCCCCTTCAGCAGTTGAAAGGCCCGCCGGCGGGCACGGGTCAGCTTTGCGCGGACGCTGGCGGGCCGGCATCCCAGCTGCTTTGCCAGCGTTTCGTCTGAGTATTCCAGGAGGTACTTCCCTTCCAAAAGAATCCGATCCGTCTCCGCCAGCCTTCCCAAGGCGTCGGCCAGGCGTTTTCCCCGTTCCGCGTCGCCCATCAGCTCGTCCATCGGGGGTAGGGGCGACTCCTGTTCGGAAAACGCCTCGTCGTCCAGGCTGGCGGCGTTCCGCCTCTCCCGGGCGCGGATATAGTCAATGGCCGTGTTTCGAGTGGTGGCGGCGACATAGGCCGCCAGTGATTTCTGGGAGAGCTCTCGTAGCAGCTCCACTTTCCCGATTAGTTTTACCAGGCTTTCCTGAACGACTTCCTCGGGAAAATCGCCCTCCCGGCCATAGGTTCGTGCGACGGAGAACATCAGCCGTTCAAACTGTTCATAAAGGTCCAGCATAAACGCGCGGTCTTCGGGTTCCCCCGGCAGAGCGCAGATAAAAGCAAGCATGGCGGTTTCCTCCCACAATCTCTCTATTTAGCATGACGATTTCGCCACAGGTTTTGCAACACTTTTTCAGAAAAAAGATTGCCGAAAAAAGACGCCGGGCAGGCGTTCT
>Ga0224740_10291_pt1 | contig 14166 bp, 12 predicted proteins | sample LIM_E_Water_Bulk_FD_161634 | JGI IMG/M metagenome (GOLD analysis project Ga0224740, IMG submission 161634) | Enriched cells from gastrointestinal tract of the lab mouse from Pacific Northwest National Laboratory (PNNL), Richland, Washington... | ecosystem: Host-associated > Mammals > Digestive...
TCATCATTCGGCTGTAAGCAAATGCATCCTTTGTGTTAATCGCCGGATTTTCCGCCACCAAATAAGGAACCATCGAATATTCATATGATTTTACTACTCCAGGCACAAACAACAGCAGGGTCCACAAGAGTGTATACAAATCCCTTAAAAACATAATCGCTGTTACATTTTTATAATTCTTTTCAAATGCTATGAAAAACTCTTTAAACTGTGGTTTTGTATCAAAACTGCGGACATAAAAACGCATCACCCCCACATAAAGCGGGTTTACAATAAACACTTCAACCGCTATCACACTTATAAATACAATAAACGCTAATACAACAACTGCCGCTACAACTACAGCGAAAAAAGCTACTCCATAATATCTTCCACTTAAAATAGGTTCTTCAAGCTCTAATATTCCAGCTCCCGCAGCCTGATCAATACTGTGAAGCCTTATTTCCCGCCCCCAGTCTGGAAAAATTTCCGAATCAAATCGAATCTCATTAAAAATCGGCTGCAGCACTCCTGACACAATGGAACCTGAACCAACAAAAAGAGACATCAGAACTGTCATAAAAATTACCCGCCAATAATGCATACGCAATACGGCTTTACTCCGCCCCTTCAAATCCCCCCGATTCCACTGCAGACCATTTTCCATACAAGCAACTCCTATCATTAATACCGCCGGCTGTAAGTAGCACCGCGCAGCTCGGACCGATATACTTTCCGTCCCCACAAAATCATGCAGGTATTCCCATAGTTACACTCACCAACCACAACATACTCCTTGTGTTTTTCTGTGATAATTACAGAATGTCCTTTATAGCGGACGACATCACCCATTTTACTCTGGTCAAATGATTTATGCTTCTTTATCTTCGCATTCCTGCCGTAAATCAGATCACTCATTTTCCATGCAAAACCATAACATTGAAACCCTAAAATTCCATTTGGACAATTATAATGGTTGCAGGTTGAAATATCATCTATGCTATAGTGATGGCATGGCGTATTTGTAACCGTGGAACTATCATATTTTGCCCGGTTCATATGATTCCAGTATTTACCAGATGGAAACTGCTTCTGAAGCTTTTTAAATTTATTAATAACTCTCTGTACAGATGTAGGATAAATGGATTTTGCTATGCTAAAGGCACCATAAGCCAGATTCCCCTCATACTTTATCAATGCTCTGACCTTATAGCTTTCCGTCTTTGACGAGGACGCGGCTCCATTACTCCATTTCACTGTATTTGCAGAGGAAACTGTCTTTACCTTCCGGTAGGAACCTCCACTCACTTTTCGGAAAATTTCGTATCCGTCAACATTGCTAATCTTTTTCCACTTGACAGTAACCTTCCCACCACTCCGGCTAACTGATGTAAGAGAAGCTTTGGGAATGTCTACCCGGATACTCTCAGATGCGGAAACACCCTCTGTTATCGTTGCAGGAATCTCACCTGGTTCTACCGGCACACCATCTGGGTCAGCCACTCGGTAAGCTGTGATTTTGTAAGTAAACTTAACCCCTCTCTTAAACTGTTTATCTGTAAAAGAATGCATGGCATATGGTGTATTTTTTACCATGCCAAGCAATCTGTACCCCGCATCATATTTACATTTGCGGTAAATACGGAATCCGTCATTATTTCCATCACTAAACCATGTTAACGTCACAGAATTTGCAGAATAATCTGAAATCTGGACTAGCGAAATATCCTCATACGGTTCCTCAGGCTGGCCGGCATCTGGTTCATCTAGCTGCCCCGCTATTTTATGTTTTGGCGCCTGAATTCCCGGCAGGCTGCCGGCACTGGCAATCTGTGTTTTCTGATTTCCCAGATTTCCGGATAAAACCATCGACAACACCAATAAAAATAAAGCAATTCGTTGTATTCCCTTTTTCATAATAATCCCCCATGCCGCCATGCGGCTCAAATTGAGATAAAAACATATTTCTTTAGTGTTTTTTTCCCATTTCTGTCCACAGTTGATAACTAAAACCCAAAATACTCCATTTAAGAATACACCAAAATTGTGTCAAAAGTATACCCAGTAAATCTCTTACTCTGCTGCCTTTGGCCTATTGTATCAATCAGGATCAATCCACATCCCGCACTTTAAATCGGATAATCCCAAGCACTGTGCAGATTCCCCCAATAACAAACAGTATCCCAATAAACTTAAACTGCTTTACCGCTTCTAATTGATAATCCAAAGCACATGACTGCATATTTTCAATCCAATACGTGTAGAAATACTCTTTCTTTGTCCAATAATGCAAAAGCATAGATGCCGTTTCCCCACCAAGCAAAAACATAACATTAAGGCCAATAGATAGTCCGCCCGAACGCGCAAAATGTGCAATCAGCATTGTTATTGCTGAATAACTCCAGATTACTACAATCTGCCCTACAACAACAAGAAGAAACCTTCCAGGGGAAATACTTCCAAACCCATAACACAATCCTGCCACAATAGATAATAAAGCAGCCATTGACAATGCGATCACCGTCATAGCAGTGGACAGTGCAATATATTGCCCTAATGCAATCTGCACTCTGGATGCACCACGGCTGACTACCTGCCTGATTGTCCTGTTGGTATACTCATTCGAAATCATTCCACCCACAAATAGAGCGATAAATATCAAAAAAAACGATCCCAACATAAAGCCCGCAAATACATGAATCCCTCTTGTTCCCTCTAACACCTCTCCCCAGATTCCTCCTGCAAATTTGCCATAAAGGAATGCAAAAATCTGTATTAATACCATGCCAAAAAGGCACAACGCCGTCACAAGTGTAACTTTACTCCTTACAACTTTATAAAATTCACTCTTCATAATATCTAACATCTTAGTATCCCCCCATTCTATCCACAAAGTACATCTCCATATCCTGCCCCTCAACTGCCAGATAGGAAACCTGCACATCGTTCTGCACAAGGGCCTGGTTCATCAGTGCAGCACGTTCAAACTGCTCATAAATACATAGTGTCTGATCTTCCAGAACTTTGCACTCTGTCACATTGCATTTCTCCGCCAAAACCTTCTTTGCCTTTTCGCTGTCATTTACCGCAATATGAAGATAATGCTTCACACGATTCTCCAACTCCTCTGCGCTAAATTCTTCCACCAGCACGCCAGAATTAATAATGCCATACTTTGTTGCAATCTTTCCGAGTTCTCCTAAAATATGGGAAGACATCAGTATTGTAATCTGCTTCTTTGCATGAAGCTCTAACAAAAGTTCACGGATCTCCCTGATCCCTGCTGGGTCAAGCCCGTTCATCGGCTCATCAAGAACTAAAAACTCTGGATCTCCCAAAAGCGCTATCGCTACAGAAAGCCTCTGCTTCATTCCAAGTGAAAATTTTTTCGCTTTCTTCTTTCCAGTATCCGGCAATCCCACCAGGTTCAAGAGTGCATTAATATCCGTTGTCTTCTCACACCCCTGCATTTTGCTATAATATGTTAGGTTTTCTTTGGCAGTCATCCCCGGATAAAGTGCCGGCTGCTCTATGACACAGCCTATCTTTTTCCGCCCGGCCCCCAAATTATTGGAACCAAATAAGGTGAAACCTCCCTCTGTTGCCCTCGTCAATCCACAGACCATCTTCATCAGCGTAGTCTTCCCTGCGCCGTTTTTTCCAATAAATCCATAAATATCGCCTTTTTCCACATGCATATTTACATGGTCTACTACGTTTTTCCCTCTGTAGGTTTTTGTAAGCCCACTCGTTGTCAGTACATCCATACCACTCATTCTCCTCCTTTTTTTCATTTTGATATTTTCTTACAAGAAAGTTACCGCCCAAGACCTTAATTATAAAAGTCTTAAATTCTTAAAATGGCCGCTGCGCTACAGTGTGATTTCTTATAAGATAAGAATATCTTACCAGATAAAGGTTTATATAACATAAATCTAACCTTAACGTTTGGTTAAAAGGTACGCTAACTACACTATGAAAAGTTTCTAAATAAGTTAAAAACAGAGGAATACGCATTGGCATTCCTCTGCAAATCAATATTTTTATAAATTCAGTCCCTTATCTTCACTACATCCCAGCACCAGATTCATACATTGGATTGCAGCACCGGATGCACCTTTTCCCAAATTATCGAACTGCGCTGACAATACCACGCGTTCTTTATTTCCAGTAACATATATCTTTAGTCCATCCCAACCAGACAGACCATTGCCAGGCAGAAAGCCGCTGGCAGCCACTCCGTCATCGGCACCGCATACTTCCACAAACTTCTGCCCTGCAAAATAATTAGCGAAAAATTCACGCAATGTCTCCGGCGTCTGCTCCCCCTGCAGCATATCTGTATATAACGGCACAGACACCACCATCCCACTATAATAATCATCAATGATAGGAGAAAAAAGCGGTACCCTGACAAGCCCTGTCACCTTCTGCATTTCCTTTAAATGCTTATGCTGCTGTGAAAGCGCATACTCCCTCGCAGAATCAAATTCCTTTGGGCGGTTCTCATCTGCATAAGCAGCTATCGTGTTTTTTCCACCACCACTATACCCAGTCAGCGAAAAACTCGCAATTGGATAATCTTTCGGCAATATCCCTCCTGCAACAAGCGGATACACCAGAGAAATAAAGCCCGTCGCATGACAGCCTGGAACAGCAATCCTCTTTCCGTTTACAATGTTCCCACGATGTTTCTCAGACAGCTCTGGAAAACCATATGCCCAGCCTTCTTCAGTACGGTGCGCTGTAGAGGTATCAATAATACACACATTCTCGTTTTCTACCAAAGACACGGATTCCTTAGCAGCCATATCCGGCAAACACAAAAATGCAATATCTACAGAATTAATTAATTTCTTCCTCTCCTGTGGGTCTTTCCTTTTGTCTGGATCAATCCTTAATATTTCCACATCATCCCTGCCCTGAAAACGCTCATCAATCCGCAGGCCCGTCGTTCCCTCACTGCCATCAATAAAAATCTTTGTCTTCATAATTAAATATTCTCCATTTCGTAATCAATGCAGGCACGGCTTTTGCGCACCTTTGTAATAAACGCACCGAATGCCTTATGGTCTGAATGGCTCTGATATGCATTTAAGCCATCCATATCCTCAAAATCACATACAAGTGCAATATCATAATTAGTCTGGTCTGCCTCTGGCGCATTTGTCACCACTTGATAAGCTTTTAGGCTTGGCACCTTTTCTCTCAGTGCTTCTGCCTTCTCCCTAGCCAACTCCCTATTTTCCCGGCGGCTTCTCCCCTCCGCTTCCTCTAATAATTCAAACATTACAATATGCCTAATCATATTTATCCCCCATCTTTCTACATTTTGATTCTCGCGTACGCAACGAGCCAAACGCAATGCTCCTTTGCACTTGGCGACTGCGCGCGGGTCACATACCCCGTTGCTTGCAGCGGGGTTGTTGATTGCCTTTTTTCCATTCTACATTGTTTTCCTATTGTAACACGAAGAAAAATGAATGACAATTTATTTTGGCAGAAGAATGGAAATCCAAACATTTATATGGTAATGTATAGGGCAGAAGAAAATATCAAAAACGCACCCTCTCACTGGTGCGCTAACAAAAATAGTGTGAAAAATATATCTAAGGCAGCAAAAAAAGCTACCTAAGATATATTAAATTTCACACAGGAAAAATGCAAAATCAGCATTTTTCATCACTATTTGAGCCGCCAAAGGCGGCATGGAGGATTAATATGAGGCTAAGAAATGTTAAAGGTTCCCAGGAACGGATTTTAGAAAACCCATATACGATACAGACAGACGGAACAAACGGAGATAACTACAAAGGATTATGGAACAAAAATATTTTTCACAATAACCACCCAATCCACATAGAAATTGGCATGGGAAAAGGACAATTTATCACCACACTGGCAAAAGAAAACCCAGATATTAATTTTATAGGTATTGAGAAATATTCCAGCGTATTAGTGCGCGCTTTAGACAAAAGGGAAGAATTAGAGACAAACAACCTGATCTTTGTGCGCATGGACGCCGAAGACCTCACCTCCTACTTTGCAGAAGGCGAAATCTCAAAAGTGTACCTAAACTTCTCCGACCCATGGCCAAAAGACCGCCACGCCAAACGGCGCCTGACCTCTGTAAACTTCCTGGCCCGTTACGATAACATCCTACAATCGGACGGGCTGCTGCAGTTTAAAACAGACAACCGCCCCCTTTTTGACTTCTCTCTCGAACAACTAAATGAAGCCGGTTGGATGCTTGATGAATCCACATTTGACCTGCATAAAAACGGCCCGGCTCCAAATAATATTATGACTGAATATGAAGAAAAATTTTATGCTATGGGAAACCCAATCTGCCGTTTTACAGCACATAGATAGCATAAATTATTTCTTTTGTTCACCAAACTCATTTAGTGCCCTGACCTTCTTTCCAGAAAGCCTTGCACTGATTAATTTATTCATCAAAAAGGCAACAACTGCAACAACCGGCACGCCGATAAACATGCCAAGCACTCCAAAATATGCCCCACCAAGTGTTATCGCAAAGATAACCCAGATTGGGCTAAGTCCCGTAGACTGCCCCAAGAGGCGAGGTCCTAAAATCAAGCCGTCAAACTGCTGGATAGCCAAAATCATAATAGCAAAGATTAACGCCGCTTCCCAGTCCGTACACAGATAGATTAGTACGCCCGGAACGGCTCCAATAAATGGCCCAAAATATGGTATCATATTTGTAATACCGACAATAACACTTAAAAGCACAGAGTACGGCAGCCCAATTATATTCATAACCACACAACAGATACAGCCAATAATCAGAGAATCAATTGCCTTACTAATCAAAAAAGCCCCAAAAATATCATTACATTCGCGGAACGTAGTACAAAACGCATCCCCTTTTTCTTCTGAAAGAAAAGCATACACGACCCTCTTTGCCTGAAAACGGAACTTGTCTTTGCTATATATCATATAGATTGAAATAAATATTCCAAGAATACTATTAATTGCCAGCTTCACGATAGAAACTGAAACGGAATAAAGCATTGGGACAATGCTGCCAACAAGATTTGTTCCATAATTCATCAGGTTTGGTAGCATCTTATTAAACTGTTCATCAACAAACTTAAAATCTACATCAGGATACCGCTCCTGAAGATAGGACAATTCTTTCATCACCTGCCTGTACATTGAAGGAATCTTTTCAGTCAGTTCCTGAATACTCTGCCCCATCTGCGGAATGACAAAGACAAAAGCAATTGCAATAAACCCTAACACTACCACATAAGCAATCGCAATAGAAATCACTTTTACTATTTTCTCCGCCTTCCCCTTTGTAATAAACCGCTCAATCATCCCCTGAATCTTTGCCACAAGCGGTATCAAAAAATATGCCGCCAGCGTTCCAATAAAGAAAGGAGAGAGCACGCCAAATAAATTAGATATAAATGCCTTCGTCTCTCCCCAATGAGAAACCAGTATATAAATTAAGATTGATGCCGTAATCACAAACAATGCATAGCGGCAGACAGACATATATTTGGGGTTAATCTGCAGCCAATGGACTGGCTTACGCTCCTCTTTATGGTTCTGTACTTTTTCCTTCTCTTTCTCCACATGACTATGTATTACTTGAGATGTCTTGCTCTTTTCTGCCATACTCCTAAAAAACCTCTCTTTCCCTCGAAAAGTCACAAATTACGTTACCTAAGAGTATAGCCTATTTTTCCCTGTTTGAAAACATATCCAAAAATATTTAAGCTATCTTTAAGATTCCAGGTTGCTACTACATCCCCAGCAACAGCCCTGCATCTAACATATTAATCTCCATTCCGCCTTTGGCGGCTCAAATAGTGATGAAAAATGCTGATTTTGCATTTTCCCTGTGTGAAATTTAATATATCTTAGGTAGCTTTTTTGCTGCCTTAGATATATTTTTCACACTATCGCTCCTGCTGCTGATATTTCACAATCGCCATTCCAATCCCAGCCAGCGCAAAAACAAACAGTATCTGTATTCCCATTCCTGAGAGTACCTGCCTTCCCACAGCACTGGAAATGTTTTCGTGCTCCATCAAAAGGATATTGACTGTCTCATACCAGTACACTGGCAGGAATTTTGCTATCATTTTGACCTGTGCCCCCATTACCTCAAGCGGCACAAAAACACCACATAGAAAACAGATGCCAAGAGAAAGCGGTGTTGTAACTGTATTTGCCTGCATCTCGCTCTTTATTAATACACCAACTAAAAAAGCAATTTCTAATGCCACAAGCATGTTCAGAAATCCATTAGCCAAATACCAAACGATATTTTTCTCTGCCACGATATCATGATTATATATCAGAAATAGGCAAAAAATGCAGGCAATATACATAATGACGCCAACCGCAAAGAAAGCCAAAAGCATTTCTCCGTTTTGCTTTTTCAATGACACAGAAGATGCCATTAATCTGTTTTTTACCTCTCTTTTCCGGAACAAGAACAAAATTTTTCCCAATACTCCCCCAAAAGTAGCAAGGAACAGATAAGGAAGGAACTGGAAAAATCCCCCATGCGCCGGCTGTTCACCGCCATTTCCGTTTAGGTCTTCCAATGTCACTTTGCCTTCTTTATGCCCCATTACCTTCTGGCTACCTTCCCGAATACTATATCCGGCTGCCTGATACGTGCAGACATTCCGCACAAAATTATTAATCTGCTGTTCCAGATATATCCCACTATAGCTTCCAGGGCTATTAGTAAGATGAATCCCTGTTTCCCCTTTTCCTGCATTCTCCTCAAACCCCTTTAAGATTTGCAAGATAACACTTTGTTTCTGATAATATAATTCTTCCGAAAGCCTTGCCTTGTCATCCTTTGCCAATGTAATGCTGTGCTTTTCTTTTAAATATGTTATGAGCTGCTTTGATAGTTCGCTCTGATCCAGATCTACAATCGCAACATTTATCTTCCGGGCAGCAAATCCCCCTTTATCCTCCTTTTGGACAGCGGCATTCATAATAATTGCAATTCCAAGGAAGATGCCAAAATACATCAGCACAATACCAATATTCTTCCGCGTCATTTTAAGATAGCCCTTAAATACTGTCATATCGAACCCTCCTTACCATAAAAAAGTTGCCGATCAAAAAGATAACTGCCCAAACTGCCATTGACAGGACATCTCTTGTGTATCTGGATGCATCCTCATAAATTGTCATGCTATAAAATGCATCACTGATTAATGCGCTTGGATTTATTCTGTTGATAATCGGACAATACTCCTCAATCAGTCCCTTTATCCCACCGACCATCAGGCCAGACAAAAAGCTGCTTCCCAGGCTGACAGCAAGCAGAATGGCAATTTTAGTCCCCTCTTTCCATTTGCCGACGCTTCCCACCAGCATACCCATGGCAACGCCGATTAAACAACCCACAAAGGAAACTAAAATTATTTTTCCAATATCATCACCTAAATCCAGTTTTAGGACACCAGTCATATACCCCAGTAGAACCAAGATGTCCACAAAGTTAATGACACAGATCAAAATGAAGTCCGAAAGAATAATCTTCATCTTGCCAGTTGCCCCAAGACATCGCCTCGCCCCCACCGGATAAATATTTGCCTGAATCATCATAGATGCCTCAAACCCTAGAAAACAGCCAAACATACAAGTCATTGCAATCAAGGAAAAGAAATACTGAATCATCCCGTCTGTCTCTTTCCCCCCAAGTGATGCCTCTTTCACATACTCCGCCTGCATAGCAGAACCGCTTAAATGTTTCATAAGTTCTGGCAGATTCTCTGGTTTTTCCCTTGATACATTCTGCACTATTTCCAAACCGCCCTGATAGGATTCCAGAAATGACTGCAGCACACTTTCCTCCACTCCGGTTCCGGCTACCAAAAGCTCTGGTTCTTTATCAATATAAAAAATCCCGCAGATTTTTCCATCTTTTAAAAGCGATTTTGCCTTTTTATCTGTCATCTCTTCTGTCTTAATTAAGTCCTCCGCCTCTTCCTCAATATCTCCCAAAAAAGTCTGAAACGTTTTTGCCTGCCTCGACTCATCCCTAACAACAACTGCAGTGTCAATACATTCCAGGTTTGTATCAATATTTCCGAATGTCACATAAAAAAGAGTACATAAAATTAATGGAAATAATAAGGACCAAAACATCGTTGTCCTGTCACGCAAAAGGCTCAAAAAACGATATTTCATTAATTGTATCATAATTTATACCAAGCCTCATGAAAATTCTTGCATTTTCATTTGAGGCACAAACACAAGCGGTGAAAGATATGTGTTTGCTTTTTATCCTTCCCTCTTTTTTTCTTTCACCCTTTCCAAACTTCTTTCAGTTGATAACCCAAAGACCTAATCTCTAAGCTCTTTGCCAGTAATTTCTAAAAATACATCATTTAGTGTCGGCATTTCAGAAAAAATTTTCCCAAAAGAAATTTCCTTCTCCTGTAGATAATGCAGTACCCTCATTAGATTCTGTTTTGCACCGCTGCAGCAGACAACTAATTTTTGATTTTTATAATCCGTCTGAAATACATGCGGCAGTTCTTTTATCTCCTGAAGCTGCTCTTTGTCCAGCGCAATTCCCTCAATCGTAATACGTTCCCCCATTTTAATCATCCGCTTTAACTCTTCTTTTGTCCCCGATGCAATATTCCTCCCATGATCAAGAATCGCAATTCTAGTACAAATCTGCTCCACCTCTTCCATATAGTGGGAAGTGTAAATAATCGTCGCCCCATCTTTATTTAATTTTTGAATGCCCTCCAGAATATGATTGCGGCTCTGTGGGTCTACTGCCACAGTCGGCTCATCCAGAATGACTAGCTTTGGCTTATGGGCAATCCCGCAAGCAATATTCAAACGACGCAATAATCCACCAGACAATTGGTTCGGCCGCATTTTTCTGTGGCTCTCAAGCCCGACAAAATCAATTGCCTCCTCCACACACTCTCTGCGCTTCACTTTATCCTTAATATAAAGGCCACAGAAATAATCAATATTTTCCACAACACTAAGTTCCTGAAACACTGCTACTTCCTGCGGCACAATTCCAATCTTCCGCTTAATATCATAACTGTCTGGGTGCATTTCCCTGCCAAATAACGTAATCTCCCCTTTATCATATTTGAGCAATGCCAACAGACAGCTGATCGCTGTAGTCTTTCCGCAGCCATTCGGTCCCAGCAGCCCAAATACTTCTCCCTCTAATATCTCTAGATTTAAATGGTCAAGCGCGACCAGATCACCGTACCGCTTAACAAGATTTTTAATTTGAATCATTTTTTCCTCCAATCTGCTTCATACAATAACGAATTATATAATTTCTATTCACGGTATCATTACATGATATTATTATATCCATCATGGATATCATATCACAGTGCAGCATGTCAGTAAAAAATGTGACAATTGTAATGAATGCACATTGTTATAAAATTCTACTTATAAATAGCAAAAGGGGAATGCTAACGCATTCCCCTTTGAAATACACAATATTCTTTATTCTACAATATCTAACAGCCTACCCGCTACTTCTGCCATATTAGAAGATACCTGCTTCGTGTTGCTTGAAATCTGTACGTTTTCCTGTACAACACCAGAAATCCTCTCAATCTGGCTAACAGCATCCTCCACAATATTGACATTTTTCCGAACCATATCTGTAATATCCTCCACAGCATGATTGGCTTTCTCAATATTTTCTACAACCACGTCAAAAGCTTCCGCTGTCTGTTCTGTAATCTCTTTTCCACTCTCTACCGCCTTCAAAGAATTTGTAATCAACTCATTTGTCTCTTTTGCTGCCTGCGTACTTCTGGCTGCCAGCTCACCCACCTGCGTGGCTACAACCGCAAAACCTTTCCCCATTTCACCAGCTCTCGCCGCCTCAATTGAGGCATTCAGAGAAAGCATATTCGTCTGTTGGGCAATCGAATTAATCTCATCAATAATCTTTTCAATTTCCATCGACATTTCGCTAATTTCCTGCATGGAACCTTTCAACAATTCCATCTGCGACTGCGTACGCTGAATCTTATCCTTCGTCCCCTCTGTTGTCTCCGTGACATCCGCAGAAGCACTTACACTGTTATTCAGCTCATCAGTCAGTTTATTCATAATCTGCTTGAGGTCTGCCACAGCCCGTTCCTGCTCGCCAGTTCCCTGATAAATACTGTCCGCATTCTCCAAGGTTTCCCCTGATGCATTATTTAAGCCCTTGCAGGCGTCTTTAATATTCTGGATCAGCATCTGGTTATTTTCCATATCTTCCTTCTGCTGCTCCAAAAGCTTCTCATTTTCTTTTATATTTTGGCCAATATTTTCTACCATTTTATTTATACTGCTTGAAAGCAATTCAAACTCTGGGTTTCCTTGCTCATGGACAGAAATCCCAAAATCCCCTTCTGAAATCTCTTTCATGGAATTTGTGATATTGTTGATTCCCTGCACAATTTTACTGTCCACCATGCGGTTAATCATCAATAACAATACACCAAAAATAACCAACATGCTAAAAGAAACAACCAAAGTCTGGTTGCGGCGCTCCTCAAAATATTCCCGTGCTGGCATAAAGGTTCCAATTACCTGACCGTCGTATTTCTCCGCCTGGTAATATCCCTTCACTCCATTAATCACCGCCTTGCCCTTTCCAGTCAACTCCTTTGGAAATCCATAATCAGAAGCAGGCTTGCCAATCAAAGACTCATCTTTATGCGCCAGTATCTTTCCTTCCTTCTCATCAATCGCATAGACATACCCCTTTTTACCGAAGTCAATACCTTTTAGCACAGTATCAATCTTTGTGCTTGCCAGCATATTTTCCAAAACCTCCGGCCTCACACCAACCTGTACTAACCCTTCCGCATCCGACCTTGCCACACCGATATACTGCATTACGGTCCCCTCTGCGACATTTGTCTGTGGCTCCTGCACAATCTCAATAGACGGGTCATCTACAATTACCATAAATGCATTTGACTGCTCCCCGCTCTTCATATCAAACCCAACATAGCTGTCAATCGTACTTTCTGTAATAATACCTTCCTTATTAATAATATGTAACTCATTTACGATCAACCTGTCTTTAATCTGATTCAACTTCTCTGCATCCTTTGCAATCGAAGGATCCTTTGCAAGCATATCTGCAAATGCCCTGGTCTTAGCCAAGTTGCTCTCACCAAGGTTTTCTGTAAGATTCTTCACATTTTCTTCGTTACTTGACAGCTTGTTTTTTACATCCTCCAGTTTAGCCTGACTGACAGATGTATTATTCTGCTGGGTAATCACAGTCTGCAGAATAAACACAGCCGAAATTGTAACGATTAATGCAATTAACATATAGATGAAAAGACGGGTTGTAAATATTTTTTTCATAACTGCATTCTCCTTTATATATTTTATAATTCTTTTTTGGAACATAGTAAAAAATACCATACCACAAAACCATGCCGAATACAACACAGTTTTACGTTAATCTTCAATAAGTCTTTTGAAAAAAGCTAAAAAAATCTGTTATAATAAATGGGGAGTTTCCCCTATTATTATCCATAAAACAGAGGTGGCCTATGATACAGATATGTAAAAAGGATAAAGAAAAGGTATTTGAGGCAATACGTACCGGACAAATAGATGCAGCCGAATTATCTTTTCCCAATCTGATCGACGATATTGTCCTTACAATGAAATACCAAAGACTTACAGACCTTCTTCCCCTTGCTCTTCCAGACAAGCGCAGGGACAACAAGCATATTCCTTTTGATATTCTTCTGTGCCTTGCTGTTACTGCCAAGCTCAAACGCAAAACCAGTCTTACGGATGTCCCTTTTGCAGTCACAGAAGCAGAACTGCTGTCAGAACTTGGCTGGAATCTTTGGGATAACGAACAGGATGTAAATGAAGGGCTTTTTTCGGAAAGTGTTATGCGGAAACTGCTTTCCAAATACACCAGTGATGAATGGGTCTCTTTTTATAACAAATATGTCCAGGAACATCTAGTGAAAAAGCTGGATATACAGCCATGCATCCACATCCTGGACTGTACAAAAGTCCTTGTTAACCCGTGCAATGAAAATTATGAGAATTCTTCTGTAGTAAAAATAGATGGTGAAACAATGCGTGGGTATAAGCTGGGAGTCCTCAGGGGCGTCCTGGATGATTCCGGGATAGCAGAAGAAATTGTGTTTG
>Ga0224740_10294_pt1 | contig 14098 bp, 11 predicted proteins | sample LIM_E_Water_Bulk_FD_161634 | JGI IMG/M metagenome (GOLD analysis project Ga0224740, IMG submission 161634) | Enriched cells from gastrointestinal tract of the lab mouse from Pacific Northwest National Laboratory (PNNL), Richland, Washington... | ecosystem: Host-associated > Mammals > Digestive...
TTTCAGACTTTAAGCTTTCCAATATCTTTGAAATAGACGCTCTGTATGATGTGGTCAGGGATTTGACGAACAGGCAGAAGGAAGCGGAAAATACTTTATTGGAAGAAAAAGAACGGTACCGGGTCGCCCTGGAGTCTTCCAACGATATCTTCTTTTCCTATGACTTGGAAAGCCATGTGCTGGATATTGTAAACCATAAAACGATGAGCGGCCAGTGGCAGTGCGGGGAATATGGGGACAGCTTTCTTAACCCGGAGTGTATTTGTGAGACAGACCGCAGGGAGGTTATGACAGCTTTGCGGGGGCAGGATGATAAGCTGTTTGTGGAGTTCCGTCTGGAATGGCCCGAGAATACGGATTTCAGGTGGGTCGCCCTTACAGGAAACGCGGTATATGACACAGACGGCAAAAAGCGGAAGCTGATAGGGAGCATCCGGAATATTCAGGAACAGAAGGAAAAAGAAGCCAGACAGCTCCGTGAAAACGAAATTGACAGCGTTACCGGGCTTTATGTCTTTAGCGCCGGAATGAAACATGTAAGGGAACGGCGGGGGACTTTGCCGGAAGGCATTATAGTAAATCTGTATTTTGCGGGGATAAAAGAGTCCGGCCAAAAATGCGGGATTGTCTTTTCAGATATGATATTGGAGGAAATTGGAAGCCTGATAAAAAGCTGCTGTGAAAAATCGCGGGGCGGGACGGGCTTACAACCTCTGGCATTCCGTCTGAATGCGGATGAATTTGTCCTGTGGCTGGACGGCTATACGAAGGAGAAAGCTGGGCGGCTGGTAAGGGAATTGTCCGCAAATATCGCGGCATGCTTTGATTCTGAGCTCTTTTGCGTGGATACCTATGCAGGTTTTGCCTGCGCGGAGGCAGGACTGGACACAGAGGAGCTGATCCGAAGGGCCAGACTGGCGCGCCGGATTGCGTTTTCCGACGATAAAGGGACAGACAATTTTTACCGGGATATTCCGGCGGATAAGAGGAAAGAGCTGCCCGCTCTGAACGGAAAGGATATCCGTTCAGCAGGCTACGGAGAGGACATCGGGCTTGTATCCGTGGCCTTAAACCTGTTTGGCAAGGGAGGCGGATTCGCTGCCCAGATGATGCTTATGTGCCGTAAGATTGGCAGGTTTTATCAGGCGGAAGGCGTACTGATATCTTTGCTGCGGCCGGATTTTAATTCAAATTATCTGAGTTGCCAGTGGCACAGGGACGGAAGCGTTTCCGGGGAAACTGTCAGGAAATACAGGGAAGAAGAAAAAGAGGAGTTTTACCGGTGGCTGGGGAAGAAGGAGGTCCGTTATGTTTCGGCAAAAGACAGCGGCGGAGACACCATCCGGCGTTTTCTGGCCATAGACGAAGGGGATTTTGGCATCGTCCTGCCTATGTATGACAACGGGAGCTATATGGGAAATATCTGCATTCTGGGCATTTTGCCGGAATTTTTGGAAGATGCGGAGAACTACCAGGAGCTTGCGGAGCTTGGCAGAGTAGCGGAAAGCCAGATAAACCAGCAGCAGTCCGATATTGCAAGCAAGGCAAAATCCGAGTTCTTATCCCGAATGAGCCACGAGATACGCACACCGATGAACGGTATTATCGGTATGACGGCAATTGCACTGCAGCAGAACCAGAGCAAAGAGCGGGCAATAGACTGTCTGCAAAAAATACAGTCCTCTTCGGAATACCTGTTGGGGCTGATTAACGATATTCTGGATATGTCCAAAATTGAAAGCGGTAAGATGAAGCTGGAGCCGTGCAATTTTAATATCTATGAAATGCTGGATACTATAGGGGAGCTGATTGCGCCTCAGGCGGAGGCAAAGCGGATTGACCTTGTAAAGGATATCAGGATGGACCATAAATGGTTTTTGGCGGACCGTATGCGGATAAGCCAGGTGCTGATTAATCTGCTTGGCAATGCGGTGAAATTTACGTCTGCCGGAGGAAGGGTCATCTTTTCGGTAGTAGAGCTTGGGGGCGATGAGGAACAGGCGCAGGTATCTTTTGCGGTATCAGACACAGGCATCGGGATTGCGCCTGAGGACCAGGAAAGAGTGTTCCGCTCATTTGAGCAGGCGTCCTCGAATCCGTCAAAGCAGCAGGGGACAGGACTTGGACTTTCCATCAGCAGCCGTCTGGTTCAGCTTATGGGAAGCAATATCCAGATTGAAAGCACCCCGGGGGAGGGCAGTACGTTCCGATTTGCAATTCCCATTAATCTTGGAGAAGATATGGAGACGGAAGCTTCACAGGAGGAGTTTTCCTTTGATGGCTGCCGTGTGCTTGTGGTGGAGGATAATGAACTGAATTCGGAAATTGCCCAGTGCCTTCTTGAAGAACGCGGCTTTGCGGTGGACTGTGTATTTAACGGAGCCGAGGCGGTAGAGCAGGTAAAGAACATGCCGCCTGGGACGTACGACGTGATTTTGATGGATATTATGATGCCGGTGATGGACGGACTTTCGGCGACGCGGGCAATTCGGGGCATGGAGCGGGAGGACTGCCATACCATCCCGATTGTGGCAATGTCGGCGAATGCGTTTGACGACGATTTGAAGAAGTCGGTGGAGTGCGGGATGAACGGGCATTTATCCAAACCGGTGGATGTGGAGAAGCTGTATCAGACGCTGGGGGAGATTATTTTTAAAAACTCGTGAACCGCCTGAAACGCAATCAGAAAAATTTATGTCATAAAACAGGCTGTTTGTGTAACTGCAGTTAAATATATTTTTAATTTTCCGATATAATTATCAGCGGCAAAAATCATAAAGGACGGGGGGATACTAATGCAAATCGGAAATATGCAGGAATTCAGACAGCAGCAGCTTGACAAGGTGAGAAAGCGCAAGGAAGAGGAAAAGAAGATAAAAAAAGGCATTTATCAGATGCATGCCATGATTGACAGCCAGTGCATGGAGACCTTTGATAAGGAGCATAAGAAGGTTGAGGAGAAGGCGCAGGACGTAAAGAACGGGGAAGGCAGTCTGGAAGGGAAAACAAAGGAAAACAAAAAGAAGGATATCCAGACGGAAATCGAAAAGATGTTGGCAGCGGGAAGAAAAGCCATCAATTTAAGCCAGGTACAGGTCTAGAGGGTACAGATATCAAAAATAACGATAAGAGGGTAGCAAAAGGGAAGAAAATGTTCAGTTTTCTTCCCTTTTGTGATAATATATTGAAAGAAAAAAGCACAGGGAAATGATTTTACTCAGGGGAGATTTGCTTTCCGGCCTGTTTGCCAGCGACACCGCGGCTATATTAAAGTCGGCGGAACAGGTAAGGAGCGGCGCTGTGGTGAAAAGCGGCTTTTCTCTCACAAAAATGTGCGACAGAAGAAAACAGCAGATATAAAATATAACAATAGAGCATAAAGACAAGGAGGACGATTATGTTATATCCAAAAATGAATCAGGCGCGCACGGTCATTGATTTATCGGGCGTATGGGAATTTAAGCTTGGAACGGACGCGGAGCCGGGAGAGCGTATCGACAGGCTGGAAATTCCGGAGGTCATTGCGGTTCCCGCATCCTACAACGACCAGAAGGACGAATCACTATGGCTGGGCCTTTTATCAGAGAGAAATCGTGGTGCCCGCGTACATGAAAGACGAGAGGAGGGTGCTGCGCTTTGACGCCGTTACCCACAATGCAAAGGTTTACCTTAATCAGGAACTTGTTATGACCCACAAGGGAGGCTTCCTGCCCTTTGAAATCGACATTACCGACCTGATACCGGCAGGGGAAAAGGCGCTTCTTGGCGTTGCGGTGGATAACCGGGTAAATCACGGCACGCTGCCGGTGGGAAATGAGGATGTGGCCTTTTTCGGCTCGGACAATCCGGGGATTCCCAGCGTGGAGAGCGCCAAGCAGGCGAGAAAAAAACAGAACTTCCCGAACTTCGATTTCTTCAACTTTTCGGGAATCCATCGTCCTGTCCGCATATATACGACGCCGGCGTCTTACATTGAAGACATTGTGTTGGTTCCGGATATTTCCGGGACAGACGGAATCGTCAGCTATGAGGTGCGTACCGGCGGGGCGCATTCGGATAATGAGGTTGCCGTAAAAATTCTGGATGAAGACGGAAATTGCGTGGCGTCGGCAGCAGGCAGAGAGGGAACCGTAACGATTCCCGATGCCAGACTGTGGTGGCCCTTTCCGGGTACGCCCTATCTGTACAGAGCGGAGGTTACCTACGGCGGGGATATCTATGAGGAAAGCTTTGGCATCCGCACGGTGAAGGTGGAGGGAAGCTCTTTTCTGATTAACGGAGAGCCTTTTTACTTCAAAGGCTTTGGAAAGCACGAGGATTCGCCTTTTCATGGGAGAGGACTGGATGTGTGTCTGGACGTGAAGGACGTCAACCTGATACATTGGCTGAACGCCAATTCCTTCCGTACCAGCCATTACCCTTATGCGGAGGAAATGTACGCACTCTGCGACAGGGAAGGGATTGTTATCATCGACGAGACCCCGGCTGTTGGCATCAACGGAGGGGGAGCCCATGACCCTTATCAGACTTACGGCGTGAAAGAACATCACAAGGAGGTTATCAGAGATTTGGTGGCAAGGGATAAAAATCACCCCTGCGTGGTAATGTGGTCCATGGGAAACGAGCCGGACACGGAGCATTTTCCACAGTCGGCTTATGACTACTGGCATTCCCTGTATGAGCTTACCCACAGCGTTGACCCGCAGAAAAGACCCGTTACCTTTGTGTGCTGTCAGAATCATTATGAAAATGACATTGTCACCCGAACCATGGACGTGGTGTGTCTGAACCGGTACTATGGGTGGTACAATCTTTCGGGGGACCTGGAGGCGGCCTCCTATGCCCTTAACATGGAACTGGATTTCTGGGAAAAAATTGGCAAGCCGGTGATGATGACGGAATACGGCGCCGACGCGATTCCGGGCGTTCACAACTGCGTGCCGGAAATGTTCAGCGAAGAATATCAGATGGATTATTACAAAATGCACAGCGACGCCTTTGATAAGAGAGCGTTTTTCATCGGGGAGCAGGTCTGGAATTTTGCGGATTTCGCAACCATTCAGGGATGCATGAGAGCGGACGGCAACAAAAAGGGACTGCTTACCAGAGACAGACGGCCCAAGCTGGCGGCCCACTATTTCAGAAAACGGTGGGGTGAGATTTCGAATTTTGGGTATAAATAGATAGCATAAAAAGAAAAATTCCCTGCGGAAAAATGTTTTGGGATTACAGTTTCCGCGGGGATGTTTTATAAGGCCGCCACATAGTCAAAATCGCTGTCCTCTAAAGAACTTTCAAATTCCAACATAAGTTCCTTGTTGGGAATCCTGATTTCTCCGTCGTTATAGGATAGTAAACCGTAAATAATCATGGCGGCATAAATTTCTTTCCGGTTTTCGGGGCGTCCCTGACCGGCGGTATACTCTTTTTTGATTTCAAGCCGAACAGGTATGTGGTTAACCATTTTTATGACGTATTCTTTCACTTCGACGATATTGTATTTCAGGAAAAACAAAACCTCATCCATTTTTCCGGTGGTAGTCCAGTAACTTTTGCATACGCCGTCCTCCAATGCGCATACAACAGAGCTTGGATTATAAATGCGGCTTCCGTCTCTGGTCTGATATCCGTCGTACCATTCGCTGACATCCTCCAAAGTCAATATGGTCTGCTGCCTGCACAATGCCGCAATTTCTTCCTCTGTAAATCCGAAATATTTTTCAAAGGAGGGATCGTTTAACATGGTATATTCTTTAAACATGTTTAACGCGGAGCCGGTACTGTACCTTTTGATGGGAAGTACGCCGGTCATATAGGCAAGCGCGACATATGGCCTGTCTTTTAACAAATCTTTTAAAAATTCCAGAAAGTCGGCCTGGTTTTCCGTATACAGGTTGTGACTGAATATATAATCCCATTCATCGATAATAAAAATAAATTCATCATTGGTGGCGGTAAGCATATCGGATATTTTGCGGAAACTTTTGTCTCTGAACGCAGGATACGCTTCCATTAAGTCGTCTCTTAAGGTATCTTTGATTAAATTAATATAATTTTCATAGGTATTTCCGTTTTCGGGAAGACTGTTCAGCGACATATTTATGATGTTGTAACTATTTAAATGAGTTCTGTAATCAACGCTTCTGCTGATGTTTAAATTATCAAATATTGATTGGGAATCGCCGGCTTTGCAGTAATAGGCGCCAAGCATATTCAGTACGGAGGTTTTTCCGAATCGGCGCGGCTTCGTGATGCAGATGTATTTTGTGCTGGTTCGGATACGTTTATTTATCGCTCTGATAATGTCGGATTTATCGACAAAATATTCACTTTTTATCGATTAGTTCAGCGTCAGTGCAGAGCCGGTATTCAGATATACAGCCATTTAACACCAATCCCTTCAAAAGCATTCCTTTTCTTTCATTATAAGGTTTGCTCGGAAGGCCTGCAAGATATATTTCGCTATTATTATTGTAACACAATTTCATACTGATTACTCCCTATCACCCAACGTCACTTCAAATGAGGCATAAAACTGTTGGTATTTCCCATTACAGTCAATATAAATCCTGCTACTGAAAACAAGTTACATAAGCAATGAAAATATATGCTTATATACAAATTCTTTTTCTTATATGCCACATATGCAATCGGTACAAATGCTAATATGCGAAATACATTATTAAAAGGCAGCCAAAAATGATAAAGTGAAAACAAAATGCCTATAAGTATTGGGGTAATTGAACTTTGTTTTTTATAATGAGATGTTAAATATCCTCTAAAATATAATTCTTCTGTTATCGGTCCAATCAGTACATTAAAGATACCATAATATACACAGGTCAAAATCAGTATTGGTTTTGAAAATGATTTCATATATTCATAATTTGTCCAGTCAAATCCCACCGGTAAATTGTCAAGTACATTCCTTCTCAGCGTTGCGAATATTTGGTTTTCAACAGGCGCGACAAAAACAGACAACAACCCTGCAATCCCGAAAAATACAAACGCAATTGCAAATATTTTCCAAACTGCAATCTTCTCCTGCCCTGCAAACGCGCTTTTAAGAGAATAAGTTCCATATTCTTTTTTGCTTGCCGATAGAATCACGCCCAATTCCATAGGTACTAATGTAAATGTCCCTAAAATGCAAAAGAGCAGTATATACGGTATATTACAAAAATGTCCCGATAACAAATAGCTCAAACTCAAAACTGCAGCGGGAGCAAAAATTCTTAATAAAAGTCCTTTTGTGTCTATTTTATTCATCTGAAATATCCTTTGCTGAATTTTGGATTTGTCGGTTAATTCAAAAATCCAAGTGTTATAAAAAGTTACCCGTTTACTCTGTCTTTTGGAAAAAACAGTTTCCCGGCTCTGTTTATCAGGTATGCGGTTCGTTTGTTATAATTTTATCCGGGAAGATTCCCTTACGATAAGTTTCGGTGTTAACGCCACTGTCCTTGCAAAAAATTCGCCGCCGGAATGGTTGTTTTCGTGAATAATATTGATGGCCGCTGCCGCCATATCTTCCAGGGGCGATTTCACGCTGCTCATGGGAGGGACCGCATGGGAGGCAAGAAAATCGTCATATCCGACCACGGCCACGTCCTCCGGGACTTTATGGTAAACGACGTTAATTCTTTTCGTTTGACTCCAGGCAAAAGAGCATAAAGTAGCAAGCTTGTCATTGGGCTTCTTAAAAGTTGAAAACCAATTATAAAGGACTCCAACTAACTTTTCAAGAGTCTCCCTGAATCGGTTATGTGTTTTCTCACGACGGGTAACCCTCCATACCTGCTCGATCGGATTAAGATCAGGTGAATATGGCGGGAGGGAGATTATGGTTGCAGCTTCTTTAATGTCTGCATATTGCCCGTCTTCATTGATAAGACGTTTTGCTTTTTTGTGCCAGGGAGCATTGTCCATCACGATGTAAAGGTGTTTGCCATCCTCTACAGGATGTGATGTGAGGAATTCACGTATACATGTTATTGTGGTCTCATAATTGAACCAGTCCGGCTTTGTGATGAAGAGTTCGCCTGTTTCAGGAATCACAAAACCGCTATAAGCAACGGATTTATGCCCGGGATATGACTTGACCTTCGGACGGCTGCCTTTCGGATACCAGGCGCGGGTAACCGTGGATTCTGCCATGAAATGAACTTCGTCCTGGTAGCATATGATTGTGTCCGGATCGTTTTCTGGCTCTGAGATGTTTTTTTAAATTCATCACGCAACAGATTCTCTTCATTGCCTTTGGAAGGAAATGTCTGTGGGCGTATCAAAGAGAATTCCAGTTCATGCAGTAGCCGCTGGCATTGCCTTACACATGCGATATAGTCCGATAAGGAAGGCCCATCCCAGACAGTATATCCAAAAGCATTTGGGTCAGAAGTTACGACGACTTTAATATTTTCTTTTCTTATGAATTTGGCATCATCTGAAGACGAAACGATCCGATTGCCTTCTGCTATTAAAGCGTTTTTGTCCGATTTAAACTCTCTAACATTCATGCTATCACCTCAGTATTATTTTACTAAGGGATATCTGAAAAATAAATAGAAAATATTTATGTCGTTTATTATAATTTTGTGTTTGTTAAAGTATTGCATTGCCGCAATTCCAAATACATCGGACCATGCCACAACGCCGTCCGGCTCCGGCCCCCGTTTAAATATTTTTTCCAGTTCCATATAACAGTCTTCGCGGGCCATGGAATTGCAGATATGGATACGCCCGTTGTCGGCGCTTCTGTGAATGCCCAGGGTAAAATATCCCGCCTGATTTGCGGCGATTGATAATGCGTAAGTTAAGCGGGGGAAAAATGTATGCACTCGGGAAGTGCTTGTGATAATGGCAATCAGCCTGCTTTTTTTCTTTTGAAAGTTTTATGAAACATAGAGCGGAGGTGAAAAATTGAAAACAATGTCAGGGACATGCGTTCCTATGATAACGCCCATGACGGAGTCAGAGGACGTGGATTTCGACTCGCTGGAAAGGCGAAGGCAGCAGACGTAAAGCTGACAAGGAAAGAGTGGTATGAGGTTTATCTTTCCACAGGAAACCGGCTTCCATAAGATTATTAACTGACTGATATGTTATGACAGGATAAAAGTCATGGCATATCAGTTTTTCTCACGGTTTGCCATGATATAAGAACCTGCATTCAGATATATTTCAATGAAACGGGAAAAGCAGCTGCGAAATTATTCCGCAACTGCTTTTCTTGATATACCGTAGTAAAACTGCTTCCCGACCCGATAGAATTTTACTGTAATATAATCTCATCCTTACTGCTTCCAAGCAGCAGAGAGCTGACCTTTTCCGGTTCGATTACCCGGTCAAAACGTATAACCTTCACATACTCTGCATCTTCATCAAAGTGCTCCCAAAGGCCCGTACAGGATTCTTCAAGGGAGGAACCGTCCTGATACTTCACGCCGGTGGGAATTGTGGAGGAGAGAACATCGGCCTGGTCCAGATTAATTCCCTCTTTCTCTTCCAGAACTCTGATATCTTCTCCGCTGCACACAAGCTTTGCCGTAAGGGGAGACAGCTCCACGGATTCCACGTATATTTCGCAGCCGTTAATCTGGCATTTGCGGTTTAAGTCGAAACGGACAGACCTTGCAGGATGAACGGTAAGGGAAAAATTCCAGTTTCCTTCAATGAGAGCTTCCCCTTCCACTGCCTTTTGGCCGGGGCCAGTCAAGGCGGTAAAGTTCAGATTCATATTCAAGTCTTCCATACTTTCCTCATTTTTAGTTCCGTAAATTTCGAAGTATCTGCTGTTTCCCGGTTCCTGCCTGCTGCTGTCAATAAAGCCCCACCCCATGTAGCCGAAGGGGTTCTGTGCTCCCGGATAATCTATCTGATAGGATAGACCGCAGTCGGCATCGATTACAAGGCCGGTGTCCTGTGCCGTGACTTCAAACAGAGCGTAGAAGCAGTTGGAATCCTGTATAGTCTGAATGGCAGTGATGGTAAGGCCGTTGTCAGTTACGGACTGGCCGCTTTCCTGGGCAACCTGCTCCATTACCAGTTTGTCCTGCTGCCCGGGGTCTGCAACAAAAATGTCCGTTGCCTTTTCATTCCATTTGAACAGTTCCGCCGCCACAGCAGTTGTTCCAAGCAGAATGACCAGAGCTGCGGCTAAAATGATAAGGGTTCGTGTTTTCACTGTCTGTGTTTTTATATTTTTCATTTTTTTATCCTCCTGATTTTCCAAATCGGCAAGGGCGCTTAACACCTTCTGATGCACAAGGTCCGGTACTTCGGGGAAATCATGGCTCCATTTGTTATTTTTCATTACCATACCCTCCTGTCAAATTTTCTTTTACAAGATTCCGCCCCCTGAAAAGCCGCGTTTTCACCGCCCCCTGGGAAATGTCCAGCATACGGCTGATTTCCTTTATGGAAAAGCCCTCCACATAGAACAGGACAAAAGGAATCCTGTAATTTTTTTCCAGCTCCATTATTGCGCTGAAAACATCCGTATCAGTATCTTCTTGCGTCTGTGTATGTGTTTCAAAATAATCCTCATAGGAAACAAGCGGCTTTTTTGACCGGATAATCTGATAGCATTCATTTATCAGTATCCGGGTAAGCCAGGTTTTAAAATAAGCCTCTTTGCGGAGCGTGTGCAGTTTTTCGTAGGCGTGTAAAATCGCATTTTGCATTGCATCCGCACAGTCCTCGTCATTTGTCAAAATGGATTTGGCGATATGATAGAGGCTTTTTTCTGCCTTTAATACCTCTGCCGAAAATATTTCTTTTGTCATTTTGATGTCCTTCCATGCCACGGAAGATTTTCCACGAAAAAATTCCGAAAGCTTTCTCGTATGAAACGGCCGTTTTCATATTACAACAATTAGATGAAAAGGGGAGGCGGAAGGTTACAGGAAAATAAAAAAATTTTGTTATAATTTTATCCGGGAGGACTCCCTTACAATCAGCTTTGGCGTTAACGCCACTGTCCTGGCGAAAAATTCGCCGCCAGAATGGTTGTTCTCATGGATAATGTTGATTGCCGCCGTTGCCAACATCTTTTCGATTTCCGTCTGGATATCCTTCTTTTTGTTTTCCTTTGTTTTCCCTTCCAGACTGCCTTCCCCGTTCTTTACGTCCTGCGCCTTCTCCTCAACCTTCTTATGCTCCTTATCAAAGGTCTCCATGCACTGGCTGTCAATCATGGCATGCATCTGATAAATGCCTTTTTTTATCTTCTTTTCCTCTTCCTTGCGCTTTCTCACCTTGTCAAGCTGCTGCTGTCTGAATTCCTGCATATTTCCGATTTGCATTAGTATCCCCCCGTCCTTTATGATTTTTGCCGCTGATAATTATATCGGAAAATTAAAAATATATTTAACTGCAGTTACACAAACAGCCTGTTTTATGACATAAATTTTTCTGATTGCGTTTCAGGCGGTTCACGAGTTTTTAAAAATAATCTCCCCCAGCGTCTGATACAGCTTCTCCACATCCACCGGTTTGGATAAATGCCCGTTCATCCCGCACTCCACCGACTTCTTCAAATCGTCGTCAAACGCATTCGCCGACATTGCCACAATCGGGATGGTATGGCAGTCCTCCCGCTCCATGCCCCGAATTGCCCGCGTCGCCGAAAGTCCGTCCATCACCGGCATCATAATATCCATCAAAATCACGTCGTACGTCCCAGGCGGCATGTTCTTTACCTGCTCTACCGCCTCGGCTCCGTTAAATACACAGTCCACCGCAAAGCCGCGTTCTTCAAGAAGGCACTGGGCAATTTCCGAATTCAGTTCATTATCCTCCACCACAAGCACACGGCAGCCATCAAAGGAAAACTCCTCCTGTGAAGCTTCCGTCTCCATATCTTCTCCAAGATTAATGGGAATTGCAAATCGGAACGTACTGCCCTCCCCCGGGGTGCTTTCAATCTGGATATTGCTTCCCATAAGCTGAACCAGACGGCTGCTGATGGAAAGTCCAAGTCCTGTCCCCTGCTGCTTTGACGGATTCGAGGACGCCTGCTCAAATGAGCGGAACACTCTTTCCTGGTCCTCAGGCGCAATCCCGATGCCTGTGTCTGATACCGCAAAAGATACCTGCGCCTGTTCCTCATCGCCCCCAAGCTCTACTACCGAAAAGATGACCCTTCCTCCGGCAGACGTAAATTTCACCGCATTGCCAAGCAGATTAATCAGCACCTGGCTTATCCGCATACGGTCCGCCAAAAACCATTTATGGTCCATCCTGATATCCTTTACAAGGTCAATCCGCTTTGCCTCCGCCTGAGGCGCAATCAGCTCCCCTATAGTATCCAGCATTTCATAGATATTAAAATTGCACGGCTCCAGCTTCATCTTACCGCTTTCAATTTTGGACATATCCAGAATATCGTTAATCAGCCCCAACAGGTATTCCGAAGAGGACTGTATTTTTTGCAGACAGTCTATTGCCCGCTCTTTGCTCTGGTTCTGCTGCAGTGCAATTGCCGTCATACCGATAATACCGTTCATCGGTGTGCGTATCTCGTGGCTCATTCGGGATAAGAACTCGGATTTTGCCTTGCTTGCAATATCGGACTGCTGCTGGTTTATCTGGCTTTCCGCTACTCTGCCAAGCTCCGCAAGCTCCTGGTAGTTCTCCGCATCTTCCAAAAATTCCGGCAAAATGCCCAGAATGCAGATATTTCCCATATAGCTCCCGTTGTCATACATAGGCAGGACGATGCCAAAATCCCCTTCGTCTATGGCCAGAAAACGCCGGATGGTGTCTCCGCCGCTGTCTTTTGCCGAAACATAACGGACCTCCTTCTTCCCCAGCCACCGGTAAAACTCCTCTTTTTCTTCTTCCCTGTATTTCCTGACAGTTTCCCCGGAAACGCTTCCGTCCCTGTGCCACTGGCAACTCAGATAATTTGAATTAAAATCCGGCCGCAGCAAAGATATCAGTACGCCTTCCGCCTGATAAAACCTGCCAATCTTACGGCACATAAGCATCATCTGGGCAGCGAATCCGCCTCCCTTGCCAAACAGGTTTAAGGCCACGGATACAAGCCCGATGTCCTCTCCGTAGCCTGCTGAACGGATATCCTTTCCGTTCAGAGCGGGCAGCTCTTTCCTCTTATCCGCCGGAATATCCCGGTAAAAATTGTCTGTCCCTTTATCGTCGGAAAACGCAATCCGGCGCGCCAGTCTGGCCCTTCGGATCAGCTCCTCTGTGTCCAGTCCTGCCTCCGCGCAGGCAAAACCTGCATAGGTATCCACGCAAAAGAGCTCAGAATCAAAGCATGCCGCGATATTTGCGGACAATTCCCTTACCAGCCGCCCAGCTTTCTCCTTCGTATAGCCGTCCAGCCACAGGACAAATTCATCCGCATTCAGACGGAATGCCAGAGGTTGTAAGCCCGTCCCGCCCCGCGATTTTTCACAGCAGCTTTTTATCAGGCTTCCAATTTCCTCCAATATCATATCTGAAAAGACAATCCCGCATTTTTGGCCGGACTCTTTTATCCCCGCAAAATACAGATTTACTATAATGCCTTCCGGCAAAGTCCCCCGCCGTTCCCTTACATGTTTCATTCCGGCGCTAAAGACATAAAGCCCGGTAACGCTGTCAATTTCGTTTTCACGGAGCTGTCTGGCTTCTTTTTCCTTCTGTTCCTGAATATTCCGGATGCTCCCTATCAGCTTCCGCTTTTTGCCGTCTGTGTCATATACCGCGTTTCCTGTAAGGGCGACCCACCTGAAATCCGTATTCTCGGGCCATTCCAGACGGAACTCCACAAACAGCTTATCATCCTGCCCCCGCAAAGCTGTCATAACCTCCCTGCGGTCTGTCTCACAAATACACTCCGGGTTAAGAAAGCTGTCCCCATATTCCCCGCACTGCCACTGGCCGCTCATCGTTTTATGGTTTACAATATCCAGCACATGGCTTTCCAAGTCATAGGAAAAGAAGATATCGTTGGAAGACTCCAGGGCGACCCGGTACCGTTCTTTTTCTTCCAATAAAGTATTTTCCGCTTCCTTCTGCCTGTTCGTCAAATCCCTGACCACATCATACAGAGCGTCTATTTCAAAGATATTGGAAAGCTTAAAGTCTGAAA
>Ga0224740_10296_pt1 | contig 14081 bp, 14 predicted proteins | sample LIM_E_Water_Bulk_FD_161634 | JGI IMG/M metagenome (GOLD analysis project Ga0224740, IMG submission 161634) | Enriched cells from gastrointestinal tract of the lab mouse from Pacific Northwest National Laboratory (PNNL), Richland, Washington... | ecosystem: Host-associated > Mammals > Digestive...
TGGAAAACGGCAGATTCCGTCTATTGTCCAGATTGTTCGGACACAGGACCCTTCTGCATTTGTTATTATTCAGGATGCGAGAGAAGTAATGGGGGAAGGGTTTGGAAAGATGGATTTTTAGTGTGCAGCGCGGTTTTGGGCAAAACAGACAGTAAATTGCTGGATTTGGGGCAGTATTTACGGCGAATTGAACGAAAAAAAATAAAAATATACGCATTGCACAAAACGAGAATTATTTCTTTGGCTAATTATGCTATGGTCAAGTCATACCATATAGTGTATTATATCTAGTAGATTGAGTGTGGCGGTAGTTACACAGTAAAATTTAATATTATTTTGTATATAGGAGGATACATAATATGGCAAGTTTATCATTAAAAAACATTTGTAAGACTTATCCAAACGGATTCCAGGCGGTAAAGAATTTTAATCTTGAGATTGCAGACAAGGAGTTTATCATCTTTGTAGGACCATCTGGTTGTGGAAAGTCAACAACTCTTCGTATGGTTGCTGGTCTTGAAGAGATTTCAGAGGGTGAGTTATGGATTGGCAATAATCTGGTAAATGATGTGGAGCCTAAAGACAGAGATATCGCGATGGTATTCCAGAACTATGCTCTGTATCCACATATGACAGTATATGATAATATGGCGTTTGGACTTAAGTTAAGAAAAACTCCTAAGGATAAGATTGATAGATTAGTTCATGAGGCTGCTAAGATTCTTGACATTGAAGCTTTATTAGACCGTAAGCCAAAGGCTTTATCAGGTGGTCAGAGACAGCGTGTGGCAATGGGTCGTGCAATTGTCCGTAATCCGAAAGTATTCTTGATGGATGAGCCTTTATCAAACCTTGATGCAAAACTCCGTGTACAGATGCGTATTGAGATTTCTAAGATTCATCAGAGTCTGGAAGCTACTATTATTTATGTAACACATGACCAGACAGAGGCTCTTACACTTGGTACCCGTATCGTAGTTATGAAAGATGGTGTTATGCAGCAGGTTGCTTCACCTCTTGACCTATATACAAAACCTTGTAATATGTTTGTTGCTGGATTTATTGGTTCTCCTCAGATGAATTTCATTAACTGCAAGGCAGTTCAGAATGGAAATGATGTAAACCTTGAGTTTGGTTCATACTCAGTTAAGCTTCCAGAAGCTAAGGCTGAGAAGGTAATTGAGGGTGGCTTCATAGGAAAAGATGTCGTATTAGGTATCCGTCCAGAAGATATTAAAGATGAAGAGCTCTTTATTAATAGTGGTACAGATAATGTGTTAGAGGCAACTGTCAGAGTATATGAAATGCTTGGTGCAGAAGTATTCTTATATCTTACTGTAGAAGGACATGACAAGGATGTTACAATCCGTGTTAATCCACGTACAACAGCACGTCCTGGCGATACAATCAAGATTGCGCTTGATGTTAATAAGATTCATGTCTTTGACAAGGAAACAGAAGTTACAATTACAAACTAGGATATTTTGCTTTGTAAATGAGGCATTAGGATTTTTAGAAAAGAGGATGCAGAAATGTATCCTCTTTTCTGTTACTGCAAATAGTAACTTTGTTTGGGTAATAATACCTATTTTTTCGGGGAAATGATATTTACATTTGTGTAATTTGATGATAATATAATATTATATGGGTATTTTTGAATATATAAGCGAAATCTTTCTTATCATATCATAAGGGAGAAATGTTGGAGGGATTATATGATTTCAAATCAAGTGTTACAGACAACAATTGATGGATTAAAAAATATTACGAGGATTGATATCTGCGTGATGGATATCGAAGGAAAAGCACTTGCAACTACGATTAATAATATTGAGGAATATGAAGAGGCGGTTATGGCTTTTGTAGATTCTCCGGCGGACAGCCAGGTACTGCAGGGTTATCAGTTTTTTAAAGTATTTGATGAGCATCAGCTTGAATATGTCCTGTTGGCAAAGGGTGACAGCGATGATGTGTATATGGTAGGGAAATTAGCTGCTTTTCAGATTAGAAATCTATTGGTTGCTTATAAAGAGCGGTATGACAAAGATAATTTTATAAAAAATCTCCTGCTTGATAACCTGTTGCTTGTAGATATCTATAACCGTGCCAAAAAACTGCATATTGAGACCAGTGTAAAGAGGGTCGTTTTTTTGATCGAGACAAAGAATGAGAAGGATGTCAGTGCACTGGAGACAGTAAAAGGTCTTTTTGCAGGCAAGAAAAAGGATTTTATTACACAGGTAGATGAGAAAAATATTATCTTGGTAAGGGAAGTTGCCGATAATGAAAGCTATGAGGATATGGAAAAGACTGCCAAGGTGATCCTTGATATGTTAAACACGGAGGCAATGACCATGGTCCATGTGGCATATGGGACAATTGTACATGAAATCAAGGATGTATCGCGCTCCTATAAAGAGGCAAAAATGGCATTGGATGTTGGAAAGATTTTTTACAGTGACCGCAATGTAATTGCATATAGCAGCCTTGGGATTGGCCGCTTGATTTATCAATTACCGATGCCGCTTTGTAAAATGTTTATCAAAGAGATTTTTGGGTCAAAGTCACCAGATGATTTTGATGAAGAAACGATTGCGACGATTAATAAGTTTTTTGAGAACAGCTTGAATGTGTCAGAGACATCAAGACAGCTTTATATTCACCGAAATACATTGGTATATCGCTTGGACAAGCTGCAAAAGAGTACGAATTTGGATCTGAGGGTTTTTGACGATGCGATTACCTTTAAAATTGCACTGATGGTAGTGAAATATATGAAGTATATGGAAAATTTTGAGTATTAAGGAGCGAATGGAAACGTATTGTCACAGAGAATCCCTTATGTGGGATTCTCTGTTACTTTTTTAAAGGATTTACTGGGAATTGATTATATATTGTCATTGGAAAACAGGAGGACAAATGAGACAGGAGAATGAGTTGATCCGTCTGGAGCATGTAAATGTAGCCTATCCAACGGGGACAGAGGCATTAAAAGATATTAATCTGTCAGTGCAGAAAGGTGAATTTATCTTTGTGGTGGGAAGCAGTGGTTCAGGAAAATCGACATTTATTAAAACTTTGCTGGGGGAAGTGCAGGCAGCTTCAGGAAAGCTGCTGGTCGCAAAGCACAATTTAAGTAAGATGAGACGAAAGGAACTGCCATATTATCGAAGGACTCTTGGGGTGGTATTTCAGGAATTTCGTTTGTTGGATGATCGCAATGTTTTTGAAAATGTCGCTTTGGCCCAGAGGGTTGTTGGTGTGTCAAATGAAAAGATTCGCAGGAATGTATTGCAGATGTTAGAGATGGTAGGGCTGGGAGATAGAAGGCGTGCTTTTCCGAAAGAGTTATCTGGTGGTGAACAGCAGAGGGTGGCAATTGCAAGGGCAATGGTGAACCGTCCAAGCATCCTTCTGGCAGATGAGCCGACTGGAAACCTTGACCCCAATAATTCGTGGGAAATTATGGGATTGTTGGAGGAAATGAATCAACTTGGGACTACAGTTATTGTGGTTACACATAATAATGAGATTGTTGACAAGTTGAAGAAAAGGGTAATTACCTTAAATAAAGGGGAAATTATTAATGACGAGGTGCAAGGAGGATATATTCAGTGAGGACACTTGGATATGGTTTTAGGCAGGGGATAAAGAATATTGGACAGAACCGTTTGTTTTCTCTGGCGGCCATTGGAACAATAGCAACATGTCTTTTTTTGTTAGGAATTTTTTATGCTTTGATTAGCAATTTTCAGAATATGGTGTATAATGCAGAGAGTAATGTAGGGATTACTGTATTTTTCGACGAGGGGACAACACAGAAGCAAATTGATTGGATTAAGGAGAAGGTTCTTGCCTGCAAAACAGTGGAAAAGGTTGTTTATATTTCTGCGGAAGAGGCTTGGGATGCATTTCAAAAGGAAATGTACTCGAAGGATGATAAAATTGAAGATACTTTTGGAGGGGATAATCCGCTAAAAGATTCTGCGTCCTTTGAAGTGTATTTAAGTGATGTTTCGAATCAGGAAAGCATTATACATTTTATAAAAAAGCTTGACGGAGTGCGAAAGGTAAACGGCTCCAATACGATGGCAAGCAGTTTAACTAACTTTAATCTGTTGATTACATATGTTTCTGTTTCGATTATTGTTTTGCTCTTGATGGTTTCAGTATTTTTGATTAGCACAGCTGTGGCAACAGGAATTCGTGTTCGCAAGGATGAAATTTCGATTATGCGGTATATTGGTGCGACTGACTTATTTATTAAGATACCATTTATGGTTGAGGGGATTTTGATTGGGCTTATTGGAGCAATCCTGCCATTGGTACTTTTGTGGTTTTTGTATGGGAAAATGGTTGAATTTATTTTGACACATTTTGAGGTATTATCTAGATGGCTGACCTTTGTCAACACGGCAGAGGAGTTTAAGACGCTGATTCCCCTATCTTTAATGGTTGGAGTGGGCATTGGTTTTGTGGGAAGTGCAATGTCGGTGCGTAAGCACTTGCGGGAGATTGCTTAATGGGAAATGGCAGAATCTATGGCATAATCTTTGATATGCCAGTCTTTGATGGTTAGCGTACGGGAAATGAAGTGTACGGTCTAAAAGACTATATTTCATATACAAATTTGTATGGCCATAAATTTATAGGTTGTGGCCAGATGGAGGGTATCATGAGAAGAAAAAGAGTTGTGTTTGGAATTAGCCTTTGGCTGGCTGGCGCAGTATTTATCAGCAGTGGTATTGTAGGCAGCTTTTTGCAGACGGGCGGTGGAGGTGTTGTGTCAGTAAAGGCAGGAAAGGCTACGGTAAAGGATATCCAAAAGCAGATTGATGAGACACAGCGCAAGAGGAAATCAATCCAGCAGGAAAAGGAGGAATTGGAACGAGATATTGTGGAGCTGGAGGAGAAGAAAGGAAATATTTTAGAATATATTAAGACTTTGGATGATAAATTATCTAGTTTGTCTGATAAAATAGAGGCGAATGAGGAAGAAATTGTGATACTGGAGGAACAGATTAGAGAACTTCGGGAAAAAAAGAGGAAAGCGGAAGTTGAGCGTAAAAGGCAGTATGATACAATGGCAAGCCGCATAAAATATATGTATGAAAACGGGAACGATAGTTATTTTGAGTTGTTGTTTGGAGCCAGCAGTCTGTCAGAGCTTTTTAATAGGGTCGAGTATGTCAATAAGGTTACAAGCTATGACAGGGAGATGCTTGGAAAATATCAGAAGATATGTGATAATATACAGAAGACAGAGAAGAAGCTTACAGCAAAGCTTGGTGACCTAAATAGCGTGAAGGAAAGCTTAAAATTAAAGAAAAATTCTGTCAATGCGCTGATGGATAAAAAGACAGAACAATTAAAGTCGTATGAATCCGAAATTGATGCGAAGAACAAGGAGGCAGAAGAAAGAGAAAATTTAATCAGGAAGCAAGAAGAGGAGATGGAGAAGCTCTTTGAGGCTCAGAGGAAAGAGGTCGAGCGGGAAAGGGCAGAAGCTGCAAAAAAGCAGGATGATATTGCGAATCGTACAGGAATCCCAGAAGGCATTATAGATCAAAACACAGGTGGATACCAATGGCCGCTTGCAGTATCAGGACGGATATCTTCTTATTTTGGTTACCGGGATGCACCAACTTCGGGGGCGAGTACATATCATAAAGGAATTGATATTGCTGTTCCGTCCGGGACTAATGTGCTTGCAGCGCAGGCTGGCACTGTGGTTACAGCGTCCTATTCTGCCTCTGCGGGGAATTATATTGCTATTTATCATGGAAATGGAACATATACGTACTATATGCATTGTTCCAAATTGAAAGTGAGTGCCAGAACAGAAGTGTCTAAGGGGCAAAGCATTGCTTTGTCAGGGAATACAGGGATTTCTACGGGACCGCACCTTCATTTTGCTGTCTATGCAAACGGAGCTTATGTTAATCCATTAAAATACGTTTCTGTGAAATAAAATGTATCTTTAGGGGGATGTTGATGAAAGATAAAAAAATATTAAAAGGTTTCTTTTTTGGTGCATCCAGCTGTTTTTTAGGAATTGTTATTTTAATTCTTGTGCTGGAAGTATCTGGTATTATGAATCTAAGCGGGGTTTTGGCAATTGGCGGTCCATATAATGCCCTGGAGCACAAAATCTTGAATAAGGTCAATACATTGGAGTTTTACATTAATGAGTATTTTTTAGATGAGATAGATAATGAAAAAATGGCGGATTCCGTTTACAAAGGGGTAGTAAAGGGGCTTGGCGATGAATATGCGGCTTATTATACAGCGGAAGAGTACCAAGATATTATGGAAAAAACGAACGGGATTTATTGTGGGATTGGCGCTTATATATCGACTGATGCTGCAACGGGAATGGTAACGATTGTCAGCCCAATGAAGAACAGTCCTTGTGAAAAAGCTGGGGTAAAAAGTGGTGATATTATATATGCGGTGGATGGAAAAGAAGTAACTGGTGAGGAGATTTCGCAGGTGCAGGCGTTGGTTAAGGGAGTAAAAGGTTCTAAGGTGGTATTAACTGTTATCCGGGGAGTAGAGCAGCTGGATATAACGGTTATTCGCGATAATATTGAAGAAGACACAGTAAGCAGCCAGATGTTAGATAATCAGATTGGTTATATCAGGGTTGAAAGTTTTGAGATGGTAACACCAAAGCAATTTGAGAATGCATTAAAAAAGTTGGAGGAAAAGGGCCAGAAAGGACTTATTATTGACCTGCGGGATAATGGTGGCGGGCTTTTAGATTCGGCAGTAACGATGTTAGACCGCATGTTGCCGAAGGGTGTTGTAGTTTATAGTAAAAATAAAAAAGGGGAAAAGCAGGAATATTTGGCGGAAAGTGATGATTCTTTTGATAAACCTCTTGTTATATTAGTAAATGGAGGGTCTGCAAGTGCGTCAGAAGTATTCTGTGGGGCGATACAGGATGCAGGAAAGGGGAAACTACTGGGCACAAAGACATTTGGGAAAGGGATTGTGCAGGGTGTTTTTGGGTTGGATGATGGTTCAGCGATTAAGATGACAACAGCAAGGTATTATACGCCGAAGGGTAGGAATATTCATGGCAAGGGACTGGTGCCGGATATTGAGTTAGAACTGAAAGAGAAGATGCAAAAACTGCCGGAGAGCGGGCAGGAGATAGATAACCAGGTGAAGGCAGCATTTGACTATCTTGTGGGAGAAGGGTATTAGTTTGGGATAAAATATTGGCTTCGCATGGTAAGAACATTGACAAACATACCGTTAGTATGTTAATATCCTAGTACAGTGTATATTAAGTATCTATCTCCTTCATTTGCTTATATGATTGGCGGCAAAGGGGAAAGACTTCGACATAGTCACTCTGTCTGCTTTTGCCTGAACTCCAATAAAAGATTAGCACGAATAGGGGGAGATATTTCGTTTATATTGTACTGTGGTCAGTTTGGAGGTAAGGGAGAGTGTCTCGAAATAGAAACTCGGAAGAAACAGTTAAACGGATATTAGAAGTGTCATACCGTCTTTTTATGGAAAAAGGTTATGAGCATGCTTCGATCCAGGATATTATCAATCATTTAGGAGGGTTGAGTAAGGGGGCTATTTATCATCATTTTAAGTCGAAAGAGGATATTTTGGTTGCAGTTATGGAGCGTATGACGTTGAAATCGAATCAGATGCTTGCCGATATCCGTGATTGTGCAGATTTAAATGGGATTGAAAAATTAAAGGCTATTTTTAAAGCGTCTATTACTCGGCCGGTACAAGATGAGATTTTTGCAACCGCTCCTAACTTTTGTGATAATCCGAAGCTTCTTGTGAGCATTTTGCAGGATACTATTAACAATGTAGCTCCTAACTATATTCTTCCTATTATCAATCAGGGAATTGCAGATGGTTCCATTCAGACAGATTATCCAGAACAGCTTGCTGAATTAATTATATTTACAGCCAATATATGGATCAATCCTATGGTTTTCAAAAATTCTGCGGAGGGAAGTTATCGGAAGATTATGTTATATCAGCAGATGTTACAAGGTTTTGGATTGGAAATCCTAGATCAGGAAATGGTTGAAAGGCTACAGGAATTGGTATTAATTTATCAAAAACAAAAATGATTATTCTCATTTATGCAAATTTCAAATACGCTTTAATACTTTGTTGCTTGCGGTATTGCGCAAATCGGATGCTTTACGGTAAGTAATAGAGTATTTTACAGATTTTAAGTGTTTTTGAATGTTGTGGGCAATGCAAAGCATCAGAAAATTCTTTGCGATCCCTTATTTTTTTAATTAGATAACATACCGTTGTTTGGTATGTATCTAAGAGAAAGTATATTATGCTTTTGTCATAATTATTAGAATTCGGTATGATATGCTTTAGATTGTGCTTAACTTGCTGCATATGGGGAATAGAAGTAGGAAAATGGAGGTTAAAGGATGAAACAGACATTATTTTCTAAGGACTTTACATTAGTTGTTATTGGACAGATTATTTCTTTGTTTGGCAATGCGGCAATCAGATTTGCCCTGCCGCTGTATTTGCTAAATCAGACAGGGTCCTCTGCGCTTTATGGGACAGTAACGGCATGCGCCTTTATTCCGGCAATTTTGCTGTCACCGATAGGGGGGATTGTTGCAGACAGGGTAAATAAGAGAAATGTTATGGTGACGCTAGATTTTTTTACGGCTGCGGTCATACTATTATTTTCTATTTTGATGGGAACGGTAAATCTTATTCTACTGTTGATTGTTACAATGATGCTTTTATATGGTATTGCGGGAGCCTATCAACCATCTGTGCAGGCAAGTATACCAGCGCTTGTAAATCAGGACAATTTTATGGTGGCGAATTCAGTAATAAATACAATTAGTTCATTTGCGTCATTGTTGGGGCCTGTGCTTGGCGGGATTTTGTACAGCGCATATGGTTTAAAGCCTATCCTGTGGGTATGCATAGCATGTTTCTTGGCATCGGCGATTATGGAAATCTTTATTAAAATACCATATGAAAAGCAGGTTTTGGATGGCGGGATTTTTAGAACAGCAAAAAAGGACTTTGCGGAAAGTATTCGTTTTATCCAAAGGGATAAACCTGTGATTGGAAAAGTGACACTCACCGTCTGCGGAATTAATTTGTTTTTATCAGCAATGATTATTGTAGGGATGCCATATTTGATTACGGAAGTGTTAGACCTGGAGGCAGGATGGGCAAATAAATTGTATGGTTTCGCACAAGGAGCATTGGCGGCTGGAGGGTTAGCTGGCGGAATCTGTGCAGGCATTTTTGCAGATAAATTGACAATAAAAAAATCAGGCAATCTTATTATGGGTGGTGCGCTTTGTGTATTTCCTATGGGGGTAGTATTGGCTTTGTCGCCATCCGGTTTATTGAATTATATTGTTATAACAGCAGGATGTTTTATTCTAATGGTATTTTCAACGATTTTTACTGTGCAGATGTTTTCATTTGTTCAGGCGCAAACTCCGCAAAACCTTATTGGAAAGGTTATGGCTGTAATCCTCACTGTGTCCATGTGTGCACAGCCGTTAGGCAACGCACTGTATGGTGTTTTGTTTGAAGTTTGTGAAGGGTTTGAGTTCTTGGTGGTTCTATTTGCTAGTGGTGTATCGCTGATAATTGCAGTGGGCACTAGAACAATATTTGCGAAAATGTCGTGAGGAAATAGAATACTTTTGAAGGTTATTATAATATTGATATCGTCTCACATAGCCGATTAGTTTTCACCTTACTTTGCTGACTATTGACAGGCAGGCACTGGGACGCTTTGAAAGGCTCATAGAGGGCATGAAGCAGGCACAGGGAAAACGGAACGATTAAAGAAAAAATGCCTTAGGATGGATGGGAAGAATGAATAACATTAAGGCTTGTGCGAGGGAGATTGTGAACGAGGAAATCAATTTTACATAAGTACAGAAAGGCGGCAGAGCATAAAAAAGCTCTGTTGCTTTTCTTTTCGGGGAGTTTTGCTTAAAAAATGTGAAATGTTCATAGATAAGTGATTTGTTGACATTTGGCAGACAACGGTATATAATTGAGCATATGCTTAATTTTTAAAAGGGGAGATTAATGATGGATAAAGGAGATGAAAGAAAAAAACAACTCTTACGAGTTGCTTTAGATATATTTATAGAAAAAGGTTACTACGGTACAAGTACTCGCGAAATTGCAAGACAAGCTGGTGTAAGTTCTGGCTTGTTATTTCACTATTTCAGTAATAAAGAGAGTATTTATCTTGAACTAATAAAGATTGGCATTCAAGAAATGAAAATCAATACAGAAATGGCAATGGAATCACCTTGCAATTACCTTTTTCAAATTATGAAGAATACGTTTGAACAGTTAGAAAACAACCCCTTCTTTGCAAAAATGTTTGTGTTTATGGATAATGTGCAGTACACAGTAGTCAATGAAAAGGAGATAACGTCACTTTTAGAATCAGCAGATATTTGTAAGCAATGGATTCCTATCGTTATAGAGGGGCAACAACGTAGGGAGTTTCGTGAGGGAAATCCCCATTCACTATGTGTCGCTGTTTTTGGTGCCATACAGGGAATTGCACAGGAAAAAGTTAGAATCCCCAACACGCCATTGCCAAAGATAGATTGGCTTATGGATATGATAGTTAGTCGTACCAAATAGCACAACGCATTTATTCCCGCGAAGCAACGACCGAAGCGGAGCGGAGACCTAATACCCCGCCACTTGGGGCGGAACTTGCCAAGGAACCGAATGGTTCCTTTAGAGAAGCTAAGTCATGCCGCGTTGCTCTGCAGCGGAGTATTTGACTCTTTAGGCGAGTAAAATATTGAAAATATTATGGAAAGGTGAACGGAAATAGATAACATGGTGATGTTATGAAAACAAAAAGTTATGGTGATTTATTTGATAAATATATTCAGTCAAAAAGGATTTATGAAAGTGTAGTCCTAATTGAAAAAGGGACTGGGGAAACTATATTCTCCAAGGCTTATGGGGGAAAAGATATAGATAGTCCAATAATAGCGGCAAGCATAACTAAAATGTTTACTGCTGCATGTATATTTATTCTCATTCAACAAGGTTATATGACACTGAATGATAATCTGCTAAATTTTTATGAACCTGCTTATCTAAATGGTTTGCATTTTTATAAAGGTAAAGATTATTCTTTTGATTTGAAAATATCAGATTTACTTTACCAAACAAGCGGATTGGCAGATATATATGAGGAGGGAACAAATAACATCAAAAAACAAGCGATAACTTCAGATACATTTCTTACATTTGACAAAAATATTGCTTTAACTAAAGAAAAAGAAGCTCATTTTCCCCCTAATTACAAAAACAATGCCTACTATGCAGATATTAACTATAATATACTGGGCGATATTATTGAAAAAGTCACAAAATGCTCATTAGAAAGGGTGTTTGAGAAATACATATTTTCAAAAATAAATATGACTAAAACTTATCTTCCTGTTTCGGAAAAAGAATACATACCTATGGCTTACTATGGGGATAAGCAGTTGTATAGACCGCAATTCATAATGTGTAGTAAAGCGAGTGGCGGCTGTATTACCTCTACAAGAGATTTAATGAGATTTATACAGGCGTTTTTTCATGGAGAACTTTTTGACAAAAAAATTCTTGAATCAAAACTGTATAGAAAGTTACAACTATCTATGTTTCCTATCTATTATGGAAGCGGCTATATGAGAATAAAAATGGGTGGATTTTCTACTTCCTTTTTGGGGCAAGGTGATTTGATAGGTCATAGCGGATCGACAGGCTCATTTGCATTTTATTATCCTAGCAAAGAGTTATTTTTTGTTGGGGATTTTAATCAAATGAAATATCCTGCACTGCCTATAAGGTTTGTAATACAACTTGCTATGTTTGCTCCATAAAAATAATGAGGTGATAACAGAATATAACAGAATGGATATACTGCCCTGTTTGCGGAAATAAAATAAGATTGCAGATATGGACAGATACAGAAATTAAATCGTTCCTCTCTATTGTCCGAAATGCGGGCAGGAAACATTGATATGGAGCAGGTTTTAACTCTCATTGAGGTAAGCAGGGAAACGTCAATCCGTATGCAGGTACTATTTGCAGTGCTGTTAGGGGTGAGCCGATGTGATATTAATGGGGTAAAATATTCTGATATAGATTATATCAACCGGACATTAAAGGTGCAGCGGCAGTTAGGAAAGAAATCATCACCATAGATGTTTATGGAGACACTGCTGAAATCATTGAGGACTGCTTAGACGATCTCCAGCCGTTTATTGATGAAGTAATCCCAAAGGAAGATAGTGAAAGCGGCATAAATTTTTCAGAAGATAATTATATAGAATAAATTAGTGAATTTCTTGCATGAAACTAAGTACAAGCATAACCGAATCATATAAAAAGATATAAAAAAGTACAGAACAAAAGTTCGATTTTGGTCTGTACTTTTTTTGACTTATATGTTATAATGAAAAACCAAATGACTGGATAATACTATCTGTACTGATTGGTGTTATTCAGTGTTGTTTTATTTCATAATACGGTTTTGTAACTTTCATTTGTATAATTAGAAAAGTTCGCCTATGGACCAACCCTAAAATGGAAAATTACACGAATTTTATGGCTCATAGTAGTCGAAGTAATTCCGTGAAAGAGAGGATTTTCATATGCCAGAATTTAAACTTCATGCTCCCTACAAACCCACAGGCGACCAGCCGCAGGCCATTGCAGAACTGGTCAAAGGCTTCAAAGAGGGCAATCAATTCCAGACTTTACTAGGGGTTACGGGTTCCGGCAAGACATTTACGATGGCGAATGTCATTCAGGAATTGCAGAAGCCGACGCTGGTCATCGCCCACAACAAGACGCTTGCAGCGCAGTTATACGGAGAATTCAAGGAGATGTTCCCTGAGAATGCAGAGGAGTATTTTGTGTCCTAATTTGGGGACAGGGTGAAAAGCGCATTATTTCGTGTTGTTTGGTGCTGATTGTACCGTATTTTGTGGACAAGATGGGGGATTATGGACGGAATAACACTAGGCGGATGGGTGGAGTTTGTGACCTGGATTCGTGTAAGGGACGGGATAAGATAAATCAAAGGAAGTAAGTGGATAATTGCATAAAAGACCAATTCGCTACACGTGTGTAGCGAATTGGTTGGAAAGGTTCACAGTAAAAGGTCTGTCGGAGCATGTTTTATTCACGGTTCAAGAATATAAGACTATTCATCTCAGAATGTATGGAGTATGAAACAAATTTATGGAGCATATAAGGATAGATCAGAACTTTTAACATGGTTGAGAGAAAATATATAGTCAAAAGAAAAGAATGTTGCTTCTGCTAGGAATGCCCAGCGCTGGAAAGACTGTGACCACCAAGATGCTTGCCATATATTATGCTTCAAAAGGGTATAGAATTCGTCACACAACGAATGGGGATATAAGTGATATCAAAAATGCGATTTCGATACAAAAGGATTTACTGGAAATCATATTGCTGGACGATTGCTTGGGGCAGCATTATTTTAGGATGAAAGAAACTCAGGGGAATGAACTTTTAAGTTTGGTAAAATATGTTGCTTGCCATAAGAATAAGAAATTGATTATGAACTCTCGTGTGACTATTTTTCAGCAGGCCAAAGAACATGTGATTGAATTTAGGTAATTTGCAGAAGATGAAAAATTCAAAATTAAAATATTGGACATGGGGACGTTATCCCTTTTAGACAAAGGCAGAATTTTTCACAACCACATATATTTTAAAGGCTTGCCAGCAGCTTATTATCAGGATATATTAAAAAAATATCATTACAGAGAAATTATTAAGCACAATAATTATACACCGCGTATAATGGAATTTGTTACGCGGGAATATAATTTCAAAAAGATATCCAGCGACAGTTATTATGAATATGTACTTCGGTGTCTGGATAATCCGACAGAAATATGGCAGGATGAGTTTTCGGAAAAATTGCAGCAGGAAGACAGGATTTTGTTAACAACTTTATATTCATTGACAGATACTAGTATAGATGAAAATATACTGAAGCGGGCATTTAATTACAGATT
>Ga0224740_10297_pt1 | contig 14077 bp, 17 predicted proteins | sample LIM_E_Water_Bulk_FD_161634 | JGI IMG/M metagenome (GOLD analysis project Ga0224740, IMG submission 161634) | Enriched cells from gastrointestinal tract of the lab mouse from Pacific Northwest National Laboratory (PNNL), Richland, Washington... | ecosystem: Host-associated > Mammals > Digestive...
AGCAGAAAACTCCATGTGAAGGAAACGGATACGGATGCCATGATCGTAGCTTTGGAGGGGCGGAGTATTCCAGAAATTTTTGAGCAGTCAGGCGAACCGTATTTTAGGCAGGTTGAGTCTGGTACATTGGATACACTGGCAGGTTATGCGCCCAGCATTATTTCCTGTGGCGGGGGGATGGCAATGCGCAGTGAAAATGTGGAGAAGATGAAAAGTATTGGGACGGTAGTTTTTTTAACAGCAGCTCCAGAAACAATCTATTCCCATGTAAAAGACAGTACAAACCGCCCGCTTTTAAACGGGAACATGAATGTGCCTTATATCAAGGAGTTGATGGAAGCAAGGGAGCCAAAATATAGGGCGGCTGCGGATTTTGAGATCGTAACAGATGGATATACACCGGAAGAGGTGGCGGATAAAATTATCAGTGTATTGCAGTAGGGATCCGTTTTTTGGTTGGCGTATGGCGATGTGTGGCGCTTGTGTGTTTGGGAAAAAACATCGCAACGTGGTATCCCATTAATGTAAGAATGGTACTTGAAAACGCGGACAAAATGAGGTAAACTGTAAAAAGGATTTTGCGGATTTTTAAATAGACTAACTCTGCAATTACATTAAGGAGGATTTTATATCATGGTATCAGCAGGAGATTTTAGAAATGGTTTGACCATTGAATTTGAAGGAAATGTGTATCAGGTAATTGAGTTTCAGCATGTTAAACCTGGTAAGGGAGCAGCCTTTGTCAGAACAAAGTTAAAGAATATCAAAAGTGGCGGTGTTGTAGAAAAGACATTCCGTCCTACTGAGAAATGTCCGCAGGCGCATATTGAGCGTGCAGATATGCAGTATTTGTACAGTGATGATATGTTCCATTTTATGAATACAGAGACATATGACCAGATTGATATGACAGCGGATCAAATTGGGGATTCCTTGAAGTTTGTAAAAGAGAATGAGATGGTTAAAATGCTTTCCCATAACGGAGAAGTATTTGCAATTGAGCCTCCTCTCTTTGTTGAGCTGGAAGTGACAGAGACAGAGCCTGGATTTAAGGGTGATACAGCGCAGGGCGCAAATAAGCCTGCTATCGTGGAAACTGGAGCGCAGGTTAACGTGCCGCTTTTTGTGGAGACTGGCGATGTCATTCAGATTGATACACGTACAGGGGAGTATTTAAAGAGAGTATAATAAGGTTTATTTGAAGCAGGGCAGCTTAAGAATATATTTCTTAGCTGCCCTGTTGTAGTTAGGTGTTTTTTTACTTAAAGAAACTGCTCGCAACATAGTGATGTACCAACAAAAACGCAAAGAACTAAAGTTCTTTTAGCGTTTTTGCTAGGGCACAAGCGAAGTCTGTGCCCTTTGTTAACTTATAGGAAATTGCTCATAACATAGTGATGTACCAACAAAAAAGTCGGAGACTTTTTTGCTAGCGCACCAGCGCTGGCGGTGCGCTTTTTTACATTAGTTGTTGAAGATGCAGGAATTATAACCATATCCTGGTCCCCTGCCGTTTCCATTTTGTCCACGTCCTGTCCCAGCAGGATTGCGCCAGCCCTGCGGTGCGGCTAAATGTCTGCCATAGCCACGGCTTCTGTTCCAACCATTGCCGTTGCCATATGAAGGACTTTGATTCTGGTAATTGCTAGAACTACTGTTGTATCCAGGATTTCTATTTTGTCCATAACCGCAGCCGTTGCCGGGATTTCTGTTCCAGCCAAAGCCGCAGCCATTGCCATATCCGGGGGTTCCGTTCCAGCAGTTACCATTTCCGGTGCCGTCACATATTGCCTGATTTTCTTTGATGGGAGCAAGGATATCGTCTGCCTCATCCTGTGAAAGTAGTCCGTTTGCAACATTTTCTTTTAGGATTTGTTCTTTGAGCTCAAGGCATTCTGCTTTAAATTCATCTAGTTTACCAGCTTCTTTAGCAATAGTGCCGTATGTCTTTCCGGTGTTTAATTTTTCTTGGATAACGTCTGTAACATCTCTTCCGGTAAGGCGTGCTACAATGTCTGCAGGTGTTTCATTGCCAGCGGCCGATACCGTAATAGAACTGGCTGTAAAAAGAATAAGAGCAGCTAATAGGAACAGAAAGCTTTTGATTTTTTTCATAATGATTCCTCCTTCTTTGTTGGGTTTGTTCATGCTAAAGTTGTTGGATGTTTAGCAGTTCTTTGTTTGTTACACTTATAAAATAGATTTCGGTTATGACGAAATTGTGTTTTTTTCCGCGCGATATTGTGATAAAATAAGGCAATTAGGTCACGGAAAAAACAATACTTTCGTTCATGGTAGTGTTTGTAGGTGCAGACATGCAAGTTTTATGAGGGAGCCGATATGGATAAGATTTTAATTGCGGATGACAATGTACAGATAACAAAAATATTAAGTGAGTTTGCAAAAAAGGATGGCTATGAGCCGGTGGTAGCCCACGACGGGGAGGAAGCGGTACAGTATTTCCGGAAAGAACATTTTGAAATGATATTACTTGACGTTATGATGCCAAAGAAAGATGGTTTTGAGGTATGCCGTGAGATTCGTAAGGTGTCAAATATACCTATTATTATGATTACTGCGAGGGGAGAGGATTTTGAACGGATTATGGGGCTTGATATTGGAGCGGATGACTATATTGTAAAGCCATTTTCGGGGGATGAGGTGATGGCGAGGGTCCGTGCCGTGCTCCGTCGTCTCGACCGTACATCAAACCAAATTAGGGACACTCTTTCCTATGATAATCTTGCTGTGTGCTTAGAAAATGGAATGGTCTCAGTGGATGGGCAGCAGATTGTCCTAACCAAAAAGGAATTGGAGATTTTGTGGCTGCTGCTGGAAAATAAGGAAAAAATCTTTTCAAGGGATAATTTGTTAGATAGTCTGTGGGGATATGATTATTATGGCGATAACCGCACGGTGGATAGTCACATCAAGAGGCTGCGCGCAAAATTAGATTCTGTACCACATCCAAACTGGCAGATTAAAACAATTTGGGGGATGGGATACAAATTTGAAGGTATAGAAAATGAAGTATAAAATCACAAAACGTCTTATTGGATATTTTTCGGTTGTTCTTTTGCTGTTTTCGATGATAGCTGGGGTATTATTTTGGGCTTTATTTACATGGCACACGGCGGCAATCCATGAGCAGGAACTCACAAAGCGCGCGATTGCAATTGCAGATACGTTGTCACAATTTCAGCAGACGGCAGGTTCAAATTATGGATTTGGTACTGGTGCCGGCAGAGGCGGGGGATATGGTGCGTATCTGAGGTTTATTGATGAGATTGCTATGAGTAAAGTCTGGCTCGTTGATGAAAATGGGCAGAGGATTGAAATGGGCCATAGGGGAAGTTCTCTTTCTTACGAAAATCTTCCAGACGGGGCAGAGGATTTGATCCAAAAAGTGTATCAGGGCAATATGGAATCAAGCCAGACATTTAGTTTTATGCCGGGAATATCTACCGTAACGGTAGGGGTGCCTGTGAAAAAAGAAGATGGGACGATTTTTGCTGCCCTTTTGCTGCATAGTTCGATTGATGGGATGGAGCAGGCAAGGCGTGATGGGATTCTGATTCTCGTATTTTGTATGTTTACTGCCTTAATTCTCGCGATTGGCATTGCGATTCTTCTTGCACGCCATTTTATCAGGCCGTTGCAGGTTATGAGCGGTGTTACGGAACAGATTATAAGAGGCGCTTACCAAATACATACCGGTATCAGCCAGAATGATGAGATTGGTATGTTAGCTGGGAATATTGATGAATTATCAGTCCGGCTATCAAAAGTTGATTTGGAGAGGAAAGAGCTGGATAAAATGAGGCAGGATTTTGTGTCAAATATTTCCCATGAGTTAAGGACTCCTATCACGGTGATCAAAGGTTCGCTGGAAGTATTGGATCAGGGGCTGGTTGACGGGCAGGATGAAGTGAAGGAGTATTATCACCAGATGCTTGCAGATGTCTCCTGCCTGCAGCGCCTTGTCAATGACCTGTTGGAGCTTTCCAGATTACAAAATGCAGGTTTTCGGATTGAAAAAGTTAAAATGAACCTATCTGATGCACTTTCTGAATCAGTGCGCTCAATGCAGCGTCTGGCAGCAAAGAAAAGTATCGAGATCCATTTAAAAAAGGAAGAGCTTCCAGTTCTTTTGTTGGGGGATTATGGCAGAATACGGCAGATGTTTTCGATTATTCTTGATAATGCTGTGAAGTTTTCGCCGCCAGGGCAGATTGTGGATGTTTTACTGCAGTCGGACAAGGAAGGGGATACGGTAACCATCACAGATTATGGAAAGGGAATACCAGAGGAGGAGATTCCATATATTTTTGAGCGTTTCCATAAAGAACGTTCTGAACAAAATAATAGTGGGAGCGGCCTGGGGCTTCCGATTGCCAGCGAGATTGCCAAGCGTCACAATATAAAGATTGTATGTAAGAGCGTTCTAGGTCAGGGAACCAGTTTTTTGTTTATCTTTCCGAATCATAAATAGGAGAGAAAAAGGGGAATGTGTATGCCATGTCTGAACTGTAGTTTTTGAAAACATGGCATACACATTCCCCTTATCTGTTACCCGTTCTTTTTGTCTTCGTATATTTTTTGATATATTTCATCTATCTTTGCTTCATCTAACGTTGTATCCAGAAAGAATTCTACCGCGTAGAGTGCCTGTGCAACGAGCATCTCCAGCCCATTCACACCAGTCATGCCAAGTTCCTTTGCCTGTGCAACCAGCTTTGTTTCTAGCGGATTGTATATGACATCAGCAACTGCCTGGCATTTTGGAAATTTTGTCAAGTCTATAGGGCTTGCATCACATTTTGGGAACATTCCGACAGGGCTTGTGTTTGCAATAAATTCTGCGTCGGTATGTTTTTTGAAACATTCCTCATAGGTAATTGCAGCAGCAGTTTTTATAATATCTACGATAATAATTTCTTTTGCGCCAAGTTTTTTAAGTACGGCAACCACTGCCTTAGAAGCGCCGCCGTCCCCAAGCACAACGCATTTTTTTCCCTCAATCGAAATATTGTGTTTCTTTAGCATATAAAGAAATCCAGAAAAATCAGTATTGTGGCCGCATAATCTGCCGTTTTTATTTACAATCGTATTGACTGCACCGATTGCCCCGGCATTCTCATCTATTTCATCTAGATAAGGAATGACTTCCTGTTTATATGGGATCGTTACATTAATCGCTTTAAATTCATGCTTTTCCATAAAAAGCTTAAATTCCTCTTTTGTAAGAGGGCATAAATCATAGGTGTAATCTGCTAACATTTCGTGAATGTCTTTTGAGTAGCTGTGTCCTAATTTTTCTCCAATTAAACCGTAGTCCATAGTAATCTCCATTTCTATATTTTTTGTTACTGTGAATAGTACAATTTTTCCTGCGCTAAGGCAAAACACCAGACGCAAACTTATTCTCGCGTAAGCAACGAGCCAAACGCAATGTTTGCAAGGAACTGGAAGTTCCTTTGCACTTGGCGACTGCGCGCCTAATCCTTTGTTACGTTTCCTATCATAACGCATTTGTGGGTTTTAGGCAAATATAAAATTTGCAGTTATATTTTGCCTGTCCCATCATATATATGGAGTAAGAACTGTAACGAAATAGACAAGCAAGGGGCGGGGTATTTGGCTTACAGTTTTTGAAGGAGGTGGGATAGTGGACAAGATGGGCAGCAGAAAAGAGGAGGTAATCCATATTCTTGCAGTGGGGCTTCGGAAGTTATTGGATTTTGGCAGCATGGATTTTTCAAAGCTCCAGGAGATCAGGCTGCGTGTTGGCGCACCCTTTTTGATTGTATATGACGGAAAGGAACATTTTCTGGACAGAGCTGGAAGGTTTACCAAGGAGGTGGACAGGGCTTATACAGTAAATCAGAGGGAAATCAGGGAGACGCTTGAGCATATCAGCAATTATTCTATGTACGCATTTGAGGAGGAACTGAGGCAGGGATACATTACCGTACAAGGGGGACACCGTGTCGGGGTGGCCGGAAAAATGATCTGGGAGAGGCAGGGGGCAAAAAGTATGAAACATATTTCTTTTTTGAATATCCGGTTGGCGCATGAAGTGGCCGGATGTGCAGATGTCATTCTTCCTTATCTGATACGGGAACAAGGGATATTTCATACTCTGCTAATCTCTCCGCCGCGCTGTGGAAAAACTACAATGCTCCGTGATTTAATCCGGCAATTGTCAGATGGGGATGGCAGCAGGGATGGCATGACAGTTGGTGTGGTGGATGAACGCTCTGAGCTGGGTGCCTGCTATCTTGGGATTCCCCAGAACCAGGTAGGATGCCGGACAGACATTTTGGATGGATGCCCGAAAGTGGAGGGGATGATGATGCTAGTGCGTTCTATGGCGCCAAAGATTATTGCGGTAGATGAGATTGGTTCTAGGGAAGATGTGGAAGCGATGGAATATGTGATGAATTGTGGAATTTTTCTGTTAGCGACAGCACATGGGAATTCAATAGATGATATTAAGAATAAGCCTGTGCTTGGCAGGTTGGTGAGGGAAAAGGTTTTTGGGCGGTATGTTCTTTTGCAGCCAGGAAAGATTGGGAAGATTCAGGCAATCTTTGACGAGAGAGGCAGTGTTCTTTTTTCTGGGGGACAGCAGCAAGGGCTGTCAGGGAGATACGCATGTTGAAGGCGGCAGGCGTGGTGCTGGTATTGCTTGGGTGCAGTGGGATGGGATGGTATGCTGTATCAAAACATTCCGCAAGGATTAGGATGTTAGCAGAGTTAGAGCAGGCGCTGCAGTATTTATATGGTGAGATTGAATATTCAGGATGCGATATGATTGAGTTGCTTGACAAGCTGGCACTGCGCCAGGGGTATTTTGAGGGGCTTTGGGAAAATATGGGTGACTGCCTTAGGAGTTATGATGGAAGGGGATTTGCTTATCACTGGACAAGGGAAATACATAATGTGGAGACGATCGGATGCCTAAAACAGACGGATTTAGATTTGTTATGTTCGGTCGGTGAGAATCTTGGAAATATGGACAGGCAGACGCAGTTGCGGACTTTGGAGATTTTTCAGGCGCGCCTGCGGGAGATTCTTGTTCAGGCACGGCGGGAATTTGGGGAAAAAGCAAAGGTAAGCAGTATTGTATGGATTACGGCAGGGCTTTTTCTGACTTTGGTATTGATATGATAGGAAAGGCGACATGAGATATGACGATAAAATTAATATTTCGGATAGCAGCAGTTGGAATCCTGGTGTCCGTGTTGGGACAGGTGCTAAAGCATTCCGGGAGGGACGAGCAGGCATTTTTAGTAAGCCTTGCGGGACTAATTCTGGTGCTTTTGTGGGTGATTCCATATATCGCGGAACTGTTTGAGACAATACAGACGCTATTTGCTCTTTAGTGGGTTGCAAGAGCGGGGGTAGAAAGAGTGCCTGGTTTGTGTGATGTAGCCCTTTGGACAGGCAGGAATGGGGGATATGGATGTTAAAGGTTGCAATTATCGGGGTGATGGCGGTCTTTCTGGCGATTCCGCTGCAAAAAGAAAAGGCAGAGTTTGGGATGCTCGCTATTATGGCGGCCTGCCTCCTTTTGCTCTCTCTCTCACTTGGTAAAATACAGGAAATAATTGATGTGATCCGCCAGGTTGAGGAGTATCTTGGGAATGGTTCTATGTATGTTGGGATTTTGCTAAAAATTGTGGGCATAACCTATGTGGCGGAATTTGGGGCAAACTTGTGCCATGATGCGGGATACGGCGCAGTGGCAAACCAGATAGAGTTTTATGGAAAATTGATGATATTGGTTGTCAGCATTCCTATATTAATGACATTGATAGAGACAATAGGTAATCTGTAAAGAAAGGGGTGCGGAATGGAAGAGGCGGACAGAGTCTGGGATGAGATTTCGAGTGTGGATATTCAGCAGATGATGGATCAGATGCTGGGGGATCAGACATTTTCTTTTTCGGAATATGTGACAAGCTTGATGCATGGACAACTCCCGGTTTCGGTGGAATCGATTTTTCGGACGATTGTTGATGGGCTGGCGGCAAATCTGGCCCAGGAAAAGAAAATGTATGTATATTTGGTTTTGATAGCTGTGATTGGAGCAATGCTTAGCAATTTTACAAGCCTGCTCCAGGGAAAACAGGTGGCAGAGACAGCATTTTATGCTGTGTATATGTTGTTTTTTTCTTTGCTCCTGACATCATTTATCCAGATTGCAGGGATTGCAGGGGATACATTGACACAGCTTCTGGATTTTATGAAGGTTCTGTCTCCATCCTACTTTATGACAATGGCATTTTCACAAGGGGCGCTTAGTTCTGGGGTGTATTATCAGTTTACGTTAATTATGATAACGTTGGTTGATTTTGTGCTAGTCAAATTTGCCCTTCCTGCAATCCACATTTATTTTCTGCTGCGGATTGCTAACCAGCTTTCTAAACAGGATATGTTTACGAAGATGTCAGAACTGATCCATGATGTAGTGAAATTTGTTATGAAGACAATGTTTGGGATTATGATGGGGCTTAATGTGATCCAGGGATTGGTGGTGCCGATTACTTCCCAGTTGGAGTCGTCTGCTATTATAAAGCTTTCAGGTGCTATACCAGGCGTGGGGAGCACGATCAGCAGTGTGACCAGTACAATTCTGCTGGCTGGAAATCTTGTGAAAAATTCTGTAGGGGCAGTGGGGATTATTGCGGTACTTTTCTATTGTGGAATACCGCTCCTTAGGCTGGTGGTAAATCGGTTCGGCTTTCAGTTTATTGGTGCTTTGATTCAGCCAGTTTCGGATAGCAGGATTACAGCCTGTATTGCTGCAGTTGTAGAATCTATGAAATTATTGACCTATGCTGTTTTTGTTGGCTGTATGATGTTTGTGGTTTCTATTGCATTGATAAGTGCGATGACATTTGTAAGGTAAAGATTTGTAGTAAGTCCAGCTGAGTGTTTTCTATAAATAGTGCTAAGGCTGTTTTTAGAGGAATGTCTAACAATGTTTTTTAGATAGTATTTCATAATCTACTTATCAATAGGGCAGATGGGGTGGAGGGATAATGAAACAATTAGTTCAAAATATTCTGGTATATGTAGTAATCGTCACGGTGCTTCGAGGGCTGATTTCAAATCCAAAGTATAGCCAATATTTCCAATTTTTTAGTGGAGTGATTATGATTCTTTTGATGATGTCTCCTATTTTGACGGTTTTTCAGTATGAAAATGAGTGGTATAGCATTTTGGAAGAGAAGGTGCTTAAGATGGATTTGGATCATATTAAAGAAGAGATGAATATAGCAGATGGCAGGTTTGAGGAAATGGTAAGGGAGGAGTACAAGGAGACGGTAAAAAAACAGGTGATGATGATGGCAGAGGAAAATGGGCTGAATGCGGAAGAAGTTCTTGTGGATATTAAGCAGGGGGATGAGGAATGGCAGATTCAGGAAATATCGGTTAAGTCAGGAACAATTCTGGGAGATCAAAAAGAACAAGAAAAACTTTCTGTGGAGGCAGTTCAGATTGAGGGAGAAAAGCAAAAAAATATTAATTATCCTAAAGAGGATTATAAATATTCAAAGAGATTAAAAAAGCAGATATGCAATTATTTTGCGATAGGGGAGGATAAGGTGCATATATGGGAATGATGGAAAATATAAGGGAACTGATTCAAAAAATTGGTTTTTTTAGGCTGATGCTTGTTGTGCTGGCAGGGGTGCTTTTGTTGGTTCTGTCACTGCCATCCGGCGGCGACTCCCAGACAGAAGACCGCGTGGAAGAGTCGGAGGCGCTCCGTGAAGGCGACGCGCTTTTTCTGGCAATGGAACAGTATGCCGGAAGGTTGGAGAAAGAAACGGCAGAGATTTTATCAAAAGTAGAAGGACTTGGGGAAGTCGAAGTTATGCTGACACTGGCATCTTCTGAGGAAAAAGTGACACTGCAGGATGACAGTATCACAGAAGATGATTCGCTGCAGGAGGATACTGTCGGGGGCAGCAAAAAAGATTCAAGTTATCAGTCAAAAGGAGAGAGTGTTCTTGTTAAAAAAGATGGGGAGGAGAGTCCCTATGTGGTACAAATTCATTCTCCTGCTATAGAGGGGGTGATCGTGGTGGCACAGGGGGCTGGTTCTGGCAAGAAAGAAAAGGAAATTATTGAGGCGATTCAGGCATTATTTCCGATAGAGCCTCATAAAATTAAAGTAATGAAAATGGAATAAGTCTGTTGGGCGAAAAGCAACAGAGATTGGAGGGCTAGGTGAAGAAAATAGTAGGAAAGAACCAGATTATTGTTACAGCACTGGCAATTATGATTGTGGTGGCAGGGTATTTAAATTTTACCGGACAGGAGATTAGCACAAGTGGTCTGGTATCATCTCAAAATAAAGAACAGGCTGCAACGAAGGATGCAAAACAGAAGGATGCATCGAAAAAGTCTGAGGAAAAGAAAGATTCTGTTGAGACATCCGCAGACAACAAGGACGAGAAGGAAACAAAGACAGACCTCTCAGCAGAAGATGAGGGAAAAGATGAGTATAAGGTGAATGACAATGGAGAGGTTGTTGCGTCGGAGGAAAGCCCTGGAGAGGCTGTTATGGTTTCTAATAGCTTAAGCAGTGATTATTTTTCGTCTGCAAAGTTATCAAGGGAGCAGAGCCGTGCAAAAAATAAAGAAACATTGATGGAGATTATCAATAACAAATCTCTGGCATCTTCTGATAAAAAGGCAGCAGTAAAGGAAGTAGCACAGCTAACGGAGGCTGCGGAACTTGAAAATGCTGCGGAACTGATGCTTGAAGCAAAAGGTTTTTCGGAAGCTGTAGTCAGCATTAGCCAGGGAAATGTGGATGTTGTTGTAAATGCCGAGGAACTTTCCAGCCAGCAGATTGCGCAGATTGAAGACATAGTGAAAAGAAAAACAGGAATTGCGGCGCAGAACATAGTAATTACACCAGTCAAAGTAGAAGATAAGCAGTAAGGCTGTGTGGTTGCCAACAAAAAGAGAATATAGACTTTTTTAGCAACTCATGGAAGAAAAAACGAAAGCCCGCAAAAAGCGGCAATGAGGGAAATGGTGCGTAGTTGTCTCAAAGAGAATGGCATCAGCATTAAAAACGGAATCATTTATGCATAGGTGATATGGCGACAGGGAATAAAAGCTCTGTCGCTTTTTTTCGGGGTGTTGTGCTTTAATGATATAAAACTTGTTGATATGAGAGATATTTTCTTATTGCAAGCTATATAAATGCTAAAATATATAAATATTGAAAAAACAAATATACTAAAATTTTTATAATATTGTTCAGTGTAATGCGCTTGAACGATGTTCAAGGAGGGTTTTCAAAAGCACCAATGTAAAAATCTTATTATTGAAGTAACAACCGAATTGATTGAACAGCACAATGGCAATATTAAAGATATTACTGTCCGTATGATTGCGGCAAAAGCAGATGTTGGATTAGGTTCATAGACTAGCATTTTAAATATATGAAAATTGATAACGGAATGTGTGCAGCGTATTATTGGAAAAGTAGCCACAAAATTTTCAATTATGCATCTGTCTTGTTAAGCACAAAGAATAAGTTGACAAGGTGGTCTACTTATGGTAGACTTATTATGTGGTCGACTACAAGTAAACTGATGATTTATATAAAGAGGGGGAATTATGGCAGAGTACAAATTAGGAGAAATTGAAATGAGGTTTGCAGATATCATCTGGGATCATGAGCCGATGCCTTCCGGGGAGCTGGTAAAACTATGCGCACAGACATTAGACTGGAAGAAATCTACAACCTATACCATTCTGCGCAGAGTCTGTGAAAGGGGATTATTTCAAAACAAAGATGGAGTTGTCACGTCACTTGTATCAAAAGAAGAATTTTTTGCCATGCAGAGCGAAAAATTTGTAGAAGATACTTTTTCTGGTTCTCTGCCTAAATTCTTAGCAGCATTTACCAGACGTAAAAAACTGTCTGAAAAGGAAATTGTGCAGTTACAGAGAATTATCGCAGAGAACCAGAAAAATAGCGCAGAAGGGTTAGTTGATAATGGAGAGGGAGACGTTGAGGGATAGGAGGGATTTGTTATGTGGAATATGTTATTGCCAACTGTTTTGCGCATGAGCTTGACAGGAAGTATTGTAATATTGACTGTTTTGTTTGCCAGGGTGCTTCTGCGCCGATGCCCTAAAGTTTTTAGTTATTTATTATGGAGTGTAGTACTGCTGCGTTTGCTTTGTCCTATATCTTTTTCAGCGCCATTGTCACTGCTGCAGTTTGTAAGGACTCCGATAGAAGCGGAAGGGAAAATGAGATATGGAATCGAGAGGTTTGTACAGCATCGAAATACAGAACTAGCAGTATCAGCAGATAAAACAGCCAAGCGGGTTAAAGCAGCTGCAGTTAGCGAAATGCCAGATATGCAAAATTTTGTCCATATGCTTATAACCGTTGGAACGGCAATTTGGTTTATTGGAGCGGCATCTATTTCCATGTATGGTATTTGCTCACTGGTACGGCTTCGCAGACAGCTGATTGGGGCTGTACGGTTAAAAGATAATATCTATCTGACGGATTATGTTGTATCTGCTTTTGTTCTGGGAATATTTAGGCCAAGAATTTATCTGCCCGTAATGTTATCTGATTTGGAGCAGGAATATATCATTTTGCATGAACGGGTACATATCCATCGAAAAGACTACTTAGTGAAAGTGCTGGCATATACGGCGCTTGCCCTTCACTGGTTTAACCCGCTTGTATGGCTTGCCTTTCGGTTATTAGATAAAGATATGGAAATGTCCTGTGATGAGGCAGTTATGAAAAAGATGAATCGTGATATTCGCACAGAATATTCTGCCTCTTTGCTGAAACTTGCAACAGGCAGAAAAAAATTATCTGTGACGCTACTACATTTGGCGAAGGGGAGACCGGAAACCGGATTAAACATGTATTACGATATAAAAAACCAACAATTACAGCGGTAGTAGCGGCAACGATTATTTTGATTTCAACGGTAGTATTAGCAGGCAGTAATCCTAAAACACAGAAAATTGACAGTAAAGATCAGGGCAGCGCATCTCCGGTTGTAGTTACTTCAGATGATGCGGCATTGGATAGTATAAAATATGCAGGCTCTGTTTCTGCTGTCGAACGCAAACCTGGAGAAACTTGGGAACAGTCGATTGGTGTGGATAAGGACTTTGTCCATATCATGGAGTGTGCGTTCCTTCGTACCATGACAAGTGACACGCTGGAAGTGGATCCGGTAGAGTATATCGATGAAGACACAGATCCCCAGCGGCTGAAGGAGCTTGGAATTACAAAGGAATATCTGAAACGTATGGATGGTTATGAATTAAACAATCCGGAAGAGGATACAATCCTGTGGAAAATAGATGAAGATACAGAGTTTATTTTTGCCGATTGGGGGCGGGATTTTATTATAGAAGAAGTACCTTGCAACAGCATTATGGTTAAAACAAAGGACAGGGAATTATTCCGAAGATATCTGACCACATATAAAAATTCAAAACCAGGTATGCCATTTTTCTTTGAGGTTGAAAATGGTGTAGTAAAACGCATTGTAGAAAAATTGTTTGCATAAACACTTATAGAAATCAATTTACAAAATCAGAATGTTATGTTTGGCAGAAGATAATTTTCAGTTATCCATCTTTTGTATTTAAATAAATAGACGAAGCCACTTGACATGGTTTTCATGCCAAGTTTCCCAATCAGTTCATTTGTAATATTACCTGCCATAGAATGTACTCCTTCTACCTCATTTGCAGCAAGTCCTGCAATCGCGGCAACGACATCCGATGCAATCTTCACTTCACCAATTCCTTTTTTATCCACAACATAGTCCTGGGATTCCTGTTCGTTATTCACACTGCGCCCTCCTTTATCGTTTCCAATATGAATATTATACCAAATTACAAAACATTTGCAATTCTTTTTACTTTTTTATAAATTCAATCTTTCGCCAACCGTGCACCTCCATTTGGAATCAATGCATAACAGTATATAAAACTGCAAAAAGAGCTGTCGCTTTAAGAAGTCAAATACCCCGTTGCAGAACAACGAGGCATG
>Ga0224740_10170_pt2 | contig 14068 bp, 17 predicted proteins | sample LIM_E_Water_Bulk_FD_161634 | JGI IMG/M metagenome (GOLD analysis project Ga0224740, IMG submission 161634) | Enriched cells from gastrointestinal tract of the lab mouse from Pacific Northwest National Laboratory (PNNL), Richland, Washington... | ecosystem: Host-associated > Mammals > Digestive...
TTATATTTTTGAACGTTTAGGCGAGAGCGCACAGTTAAATATGGAACTGGCAAGGGCGGGGATTCCGGTAAAAGGAATTTCAATCACAAGCGAGGAATTGGAAACATATTTTTTAAACTTAACAGGGGGTGGGCTCAATGCTTAATGTAATAAAGATGGATTTATATCGGATGATTCGGACAAAAAGCTTGTATATAATCTGGTTTATAGCTGCAGTGTGTATGTTGGGGACTACTTATATCCTAAAGTCAGAATCACTATCCGAGGAGATTCATGACCAGTCACAGCAGGAAGTTATTTCGGATTATGGCAAGGGAGAAGTGGCGTTAGGAATTATGGTGATGACACCAATAGAACCAGGAGAAAAAGTTACAGTAAAGGATGTTTTTTATGGGAATGCCCAGTCTAAATTTTATGCGTTATTCTTTGTGATTTTCACTGTGCTGTTTGCGATGGCGGATATTAACAGTGGATATATTAAAAATATCGGAGGTCAGATAAAAAGCAGAGGCTCGCTAATAATCGCCAAAGCAGTTTCCTTGCTGGTCTATACAATTTTATCAATGTTTGTTATGGTGTTGATACAGATTGTATCAAATAGGCTGGTATTGGGATATGTGGAAATTGGCAATATAAAAGATTTTTTTGCCTATATGGGTATTCAGACATTGCTTTATTATGCATTATGTATTATTTGTATGGCGATAGCGATTATTTTAAAAAGTAATGTAGCAAGTATGGTGATTGTAATCTGCTTGTGCATGAATATGTTTCTGATTTTATATAGTGCGATTGATAAGGTACTTGGAATGATAGGTGTGAAGAATTTTAATCTTTTTAAATATACGGTAACCGGAAGAATTGCGATGGTTTCGCAAAACCCGACAGGGAAGGAGTGCTTTCCGGCAGCGGTGGTTGCAATAAGTTTTATTGTGGCATGTACAGCAGTTTGTGTTGCTGTTTTTAGGAAAAGGGATATGTAGTCTATGTATATTATAATTGGAATCTTAGTAGGATTGATATTAGCACAATTTTTCATATTATGGAAATTTCAGCGGCAGGTGAAAGACATCTGCCGCCAGTTGGCGTTTTTGATAAAAAACGACAGTAATATGCTGATTAGCAGGGAGTTTGATTTTGGGGGAATCGGGTGGCTTGCAGATATTTTAAATGAATTTCTCAAAGTTAGGAAAAAAGAAAGGGTGGAGTATCTGGGAAAAGAAAAAATGATTGCGGATACTTATACCAACCTTTCCCATGATATCCGCACACCTCTTACTTCACTAGATGGATACTTTCAGTTATTGGAGGCAAGCAGCGATGAGGAAACCAGAAAGCGGTATCTAAAGATTATTCAAGAGAGGATTCAGAGTTTAAAAGAGATGCTGGAAGAGCTTTTCACTTTTACAAAGCTAAAAAATGACTCTTACCAATTAGAATTAACAAAATGCTGTATGAACCGCATTTTAAAGGAAATTGTATTTTCCTATTATGATGAATGGATGCGCATTGGCATTACTCCTAATATCAGCATTACCGAAGAATTATTATATTTAAACGGAAATGTGCAGGGACTTCGGCGTGTCATCCAAAACATTATCAAAAATGGGTTGGACCACGGGAAAAGCAAGATAAAAATTGTGTTAACCCGCGCTGCAGATCATATGGTCCTAAAAATCAGTAATCAGGTGCTTCACCCGGAGGAAATTGATGCCAGCCAGGTTTTTGAACGGTTCTATAAGGCGGATGCAGCCAGAAATAGAACATCAACTGGACTGGGGCTTTCTATTGCAAGGGAACTTGTACTTCGCATGGGAGGTGAAATAAGAGCAGATATCATAAAGGATGAGTTTGAAGTGAAAATCTGTTTTCCAATATGGAGTAAATGACAAGGAATAGCAATGGGGCTGTTATGTATGGTGTATTTATGTTATGAGTAGGGCTTTATATTTTAGGGTTATAGTGGTATAATAATACTAAGATCAAAAGCAGATAGCAAGGTGCACTGGTACGTAATTTACTATCTGCTGGCTTACCCGCCAAACATTGTCAAGAGGCATATTTTCATGCAAATATGTGGAGTTGGAGGTGTTTGTAGGGGCTGAACGTTTGTTTAGCACGGATCATAGTGGAGCGAAGATGTGGAAGTTTTGAAACAACGCAGCAATTCGTAGTATCAGTTGGGGGCAAAATGCTTTTTGGACCCAACGTTATAACAACACTATTATAGTGTATGAAACAATTGCTTTATCGATGAATGACTAGGAGAAGTAAATGTACTATATTGCTATTTGTGATAATGATGAATCGGTGTGCGCTGAGATAAAAGCTATTTTACTGGAGCATGCAGCAAAATTAAATCTGCAGGTAGAGGTTGATATTTTTTATTCTGGCGTAGAAATGAATCAAGTGATATTAAGTGATAATCACTATAACATTATTTTCCTTGAAGTAAATCTGGAAGTGGTTTCTGGGATAGAGATTGCCAACAATATCAGGGATACTATGGGAAATGAGGCAATGAAAATTATTTATATGTCTGCGGAGACAGATCGGGCAATGGAACTGTTTAGGGCCAGGCCGGTTGATTTTCTTGTTAAGCCGTTAAAAAAGGAACGAATTACTTATAATCTGGAAGAAGCTATCAGGTTATTGCAAACAGGCAGGCCATGTTTTGAATTTTACGTGGGCCATAATTTTTATAGACGGCCCTATGCGGATATTATGTATTTTCAGAGCAATGAGCGGAAAATAACATTAGTTACAGTCTCTGAAAAAATTCCTTTTTACGGGAAGTTGGATGAAATTGTAAAGCAACTTCCAGAGACTCATTTTGTAAGGATACATAAGTCCTTTGTGTTAAATTATGACTTTATTATTGAATATTCATATGACTGGGTTAAAATGCAGGATGGGTCCGTCTTTACCATTAGCAGGGGGAAGCGAACTTTTATGCAGGATTTGTTATTTACAAAATGCAAAAATGCAACCAGAAAAAAGAAATAAGCAAACGTAGAGTATTTTAATATTGCAGGGAAATATTGGGCAGTCTTTTTAGGCGGTTAGGTGGAAGGGGGATGATAGTATGTATAAAATTATTACGATGGAACGTGAATTTGCAAGTGGTGGAAATGAGATTGGCAGGAGAGTCGCAAAAAATTTGGGCATCGAATTGTATGACCGGAATATTTTGGTGGAGGCTGCAAAGAGGTTGGAGCTATCACCATTTTATATCGAAGATTTGGAAGAAACAGCGCCAGGAAGTATTATTTTTAATCTGTCAAAAACCGCAATGGGTGGCAGTAAAAAGGATGACCCAAATCTGTCAATGGCAGAAAAATTATTCCTAGAGGAAAAGAAGATTATTCAGGAAATAGTTAAAAAGCATAATTGTATAATAGTAGGAAGATGCGGCTCGTATATTTTAAAAAATCGGTTGGATTGCTTAAAAGTATTTGTGCATGCCGATCAGGAATACCGGATTGCGCGTGCGATTGAAACAGAGAAGATTGCCAGTGGGGAAGCGAAAGATTTTCTTAAAAAATCAGATAAAAGAAGAAGTAGTTTTTATAATACACATACAGGGTGGAAATGGGGCGATATGTCTAAATTTGATCTTTGCCTTAATAGCTGCAGCCTTGGTTTGGATGCCTGTGTGGATATCTTGACAGAATTAATGAAGAAATAAATATGTTGGCTTGTATCAAACGATTATTGATAAAGCGGGGAATCATCTTTTTGATAATAGTATTGAAAAGATGATTCCCCGCTTTGTTTATGGTGATGCCTTGGAAAGCGGTATTTTAGTTTGATGAAAAAGTATTCGTTGTGCGGGGATTTCCGTCATTGTCAAAATTTTTCTTTAATGCCCGCTCCACTGGGAAAATTGTTGCTATTAGAATAATGCATTGTATCGTTTCTGCTATTGCGCCCACTATTCCGATTGTTTCGATACTCTTATTTATAATCAGCAGCATGATTGCAATGGAAAGGGGAAGCATAATGCGGCCAGTTCGTTTCCAAAGTTTTCCACAATACGCATGGGCGAAGTCCCAGGTATCCTGGCTTTTTCTTGACCTTGAAGTTCGATATCCATAAATAGAGTTGATGGACTGTGGCGGATGTTCTGTAAATATTTTACCAAATAAGATCATAATAGCTGGTATGATAAGGTTGTTTGCTGTCATAAAAATCCAAAATCCCATAGCATTCACGCCCCTCTCTTGGATTAGATACTGAAAATATAGTAGTGTTAAGTTTATTATAAGCCCAATCGTCAGAATTGACAAGTGGTTTATTATCCTCTGGTAGAAAATGAAAAATGTGTTAAAATAGTATGTAATAGCGAAAGTGAGGGTGTCAGACAGGACGGCGACAAGGTTCATGCCGTCTTTGGTGGGGCTGTTGCTCATTTTTGGTTTTGCTATATTGTTTGCTCCTTTGCATAAAAATGGAGCGCATAGACTTGTTTTCTATATGCTCTGACGCTGTGTGTGACTATTCTGTTATGATTGTGGCATGGTTATCTAAGTAAGATGAACACGGATTGATATTAAATATATATGTTTTCTCAACTTCTAAAGTGAATTATTAAACGTAAATCCTATTACATTCGCCTCCGATGCAGTAAACGTATCATATTTCCCGTTTGTATACTCTGCAATAACCTTACCCCAAAAGTTTTGAGCGGGTAAGTTGTTAATCCATTGGGATATTTCCCACCCACCATGAAACATATCAAAAATCTTCATAGCTGCTATCCTGCCAACTCCTTTTTGTCTGTATTTCTTCATTACAAAAAATTCGGCTATGTTATGAGGGTTTGGCAGATTATTATATTCACAACAGGAACGTATTAAAACCAGTCCTGCAAGTTTTCCATTTACCCTAATAAAAAAAGGGTATCTGCCTTTTTCATTCCAATAATCATCAATATGCTCATATCCAAAATATCCATATTCGTTTATGTCATCATTGGAAAATTCTGAAAAATCATAATTATACAATTCCAACATCTGAATAAAAACAGATTTCTGCTCGTATACTATAGGCTCTACACTAATGTCCATGTATATCCTCCATAAAATTTAATTTTACTGTCTATAATTTGTACCTCTAACAGAGTACCACAATTACACCCACATTTCTATTAGATTTCCATTAAATTTCTTGCTCCTTTCGTTTTGTTCTGTTGCCTGTTAGCTATCCCTCGGATAGCTTGATGTCGGCTCTCGTTCTGCTTTTTCTTTTCATTGGCTACACGCTGTTTCGCCTGTTCCAGTGCCTGCAATGATTTTTCTAAGTTTCTGCTTGCCTCATTTTTGCTCTCAATCATCTTGATACCTCATTCTTTCTGTGCTGTGTTATTGGTTTCTGAAAATAAAAAAGGTAGCTGATTGTCTTTTAAGATAATCGCTACCTAAAGGTAAACATATTCAGTTTTATCTTCTGCATTATCATTGTAAAAGCAAAGGAAATACGCATATATAATCTTTAGTAAATTTTGAAAATTATAGCACGAAAACTTTGCTTAATTCTCCATATTGATTTGCTGTATAAATCCTTGTCGCTATGTTATTCGTTTCACAACATAGATATTCAAGCATATCTGCATTATCTTTGTAAAATCGTCTTACCATTTTCTCAATAAAATTTTTCACGATATTTTCTATATCGGAAATTGGTTTTGCTTTAAATATTTCTGATAATTCAAGATATTCTTCATGCAGGAAGCAAGCGTCATGAAACGGTTTATTGACTGCAATATGACCGACTGTATTCATCAGTACAATACCGCATATGTTTTCTAACATATCCCGATATTCAGAATTGTAATTCGCTAAAACTGATATGACATAGTACCTGTCAAACAGGCTTAAAAACGACTGCTCAATCTGAATGGCTTGGATATATTTATAAACTGCGTCTGCCCCTGTTAGAGAATTACAGTCTATGAGCAATGGATAATCTAAAGTCAGAATTGTATTCTGCGGACAAAATTTTATGTCATACCATTTCAAAAATTGTGGGATACCTTTCTGTACCGTATCATACAGGCACTTCACTCCAAAATCATCAAACTGAAAGGAAACAGCGTTAAATATTTCTCTAATGTTGTCTACCTTTTCCAATATAAGATTTGTGCCTATATGGTATTGCTCTTTTAAAGATATATTTTTATCAACAAGGTTGTTGGCGTATGAATGACTGTATTCATCTAAACTATACAAAACAGCACCCATAAGCATTTGTGCTTTTTCATAAGTGATTGACGTGCTTTCATAAGCAGTATATTTTTGTGCCAGTTCAGAAACAATAGGGAGAAGTTCCTCCATTTTATAATCCATAACGCCTACCTCCAGCAAAGTTCCCTTAATACTTCTAAATATAGTTCCTTATCCCATCTTGGTACAATATCAAATTCCTCAAATTCTCCATAACCTTGTGTCTTTTGATATCCTCTATAGCCTGCTCTGATTGCCTGCGCAAAAATATCTAAACAGGTTCCATCAAGATAGTCTAAATCTCCATAGCACACCGTTTCAAATTGTTCCCTCATAAAATGAATTAGTTCATCATCTGTAATCTCGTCCTGCATTTCATTCTTATACAGATAAAATATTTCCTGTAACCGTATCAGCGTTTCGACATAATTATTTTGTGATAAAAAGGAAGAATCACAAAACTCATAAATAATTTTAGGCAAAATGCTCTGCCCAAATTCTACCCTCCGTTCCACTTTTAATGTATTATTTTTTTCTGCAAGTAAAAGTTCTGTATCATCTTCTGACAGCACAAGCCCAAATTTTTCTGTATATTGATTTGTTTCCTGCACTTGTTTAAGCCATGTTTGACCATTTAAGAGTTCTAACCAGTTTTGACCGTCCATACATATTCCTCCTTTGGAATATATAGTATAATCCCGGTCAGGAAACAGTACAAGTCTAGAAATCATGTGGTTTTTTTGGTATAATAGTAATATAGGGAAGTGGTGTGGACACCTCTTCCCTTAAATTTTTTTGATTTTATTTTACCATAAACATATCTGGTGTTCAAATTTTTGATTTATTCCGTTTAACTGTCAAGTCTAACTCCAATTCTTAACAGGGAGGGCAATTACTTATAAGGTCTTGTTATCTCTTGGTTCAGCTTCAATTACAATTCTTCATGTTGGGTTTATCGTATATATAATATTAATTATGGTATTGCTTTGCTTAATAAAATCAGTGTACAAAACGAAATAAAGGATGAGAGGGGATATGTGGAAGGCAATTATGAAAGAGGTTTTAGTCAACTTGCTAAAACAAAGGATTGGTGGTATACTTTTTGCTGTTACATAATTCAGCAAGAATTAGCAAAAGCCTATTTTTCCGTACATTGTGAGCAAAATGCAAGTTTGCAGCGGGAAGTTTGATTTTGCAGAAATGGGGAATATATGAAGTTATATACAGAGTTAAATGCGCAGGAAAAATTTAAACGAACCTTGCATTCTGCGCCGTTTTGTTTGATTATTATAGCGATTCTCTTATTTGTTGGGGATCGTGATATGTTCAGTGTAGTATCTGCTGCTGCTCTTTTCGTTTTATATCTGGTGCAATTTCTTTATACTTACAAAAAATCAAAAGAAAAATAGCGAGAGTATTACTTAGTATTAAAATTCCAGAGAGTTAATTGTTCCGTGGTGTTTTTTTCTTCAAAGGTTTGCAGATAATGAAATATCTGTTCATTATTATGAACAATTCCATATTGACTGCATTTTTGGTGAAATAGCTTCATTAACTGCTTGCTATTGGGGCTTTCTACTATATATTGGTTTCCATATGTCTGTATGTATTTTTCTTTTAATTGTGGAAATAGGAGGTCTAATTGCTTATAGAAGTATTCTCTGTTTCCCTCACGGAGCGTCAGTCCCATGCCAAAGCAAATAATACCATATACTTTAGCTTCAATACACATATCTAAAATGCCGGAAATATTTTCTTTTGTATCATTTATAAATGGCAAAATTGGAGTCATCCACACAACAGTGGGGATTCCTGTGTCGCGTAGTCTCTTTAAGGCTGCAAATCGTTCTTTTGTTGTACTCACATTTGGCTCGATTTTTCTGCACAGATTTTCGTCATAAGTAGTTAATGTCATTTGTACAACACATTTTGTTTTTTCGTGTATTTTTTGTAAAAGGTCCAAATCCCGCAAAATACGGTCTGATTTTGTAATAACGGTAAATCCAAAGCCGTACTCTTCGATTAATTGCAGCGCTTTTCTAACATTCCTGATTTCCATTTCCAAAGGGATATAGGGGTCTGTCATAGAGCCTGTACCTATCATACATTTTTTTCGTTTATGTCGAAGGGCATAGCTTAATAGGTCAATTGCATTTTCCTTTACTTCAATATCTTCAAAAGCATGTTCGATGTGATAGCACTTGCTTCTAGAATCACAGTAAATACACCCATGCGAACAGCCACGGTATAAGTTCATTCCATTTTTTGAAGATAAGATTCCTTTTGCGGTTACAACATGCATTTGGACCCTCCTTATTTTTATTACCATAACATAAATACTATTTTAATATCAAATATAAATAGTAATCATACTAATGTGATTGTTGATAAGCTTCTAAAAATTTTATGCACATCCTTAATTATGATTTGTTTTTTTCATATATCAATTTAGCCTGTTTTGCCAAAATTTCTTTTAAATATATAGGTGAAAGAACATCTACCTTTGTGCCGAATGATAGAAGAAAGCCAATCAGCCATGTATCTTCTGGCATTTTTGCAGAAACAATAAAATCTCCATTTGCCTGTTGTTGCACTTGTGTTTTATCAAACTCGTCATAAACACGGTATGCCATTTCTTTTGGAAAGCGGAGCACTATCAGATTATAATCCTCTTCTGCAGTGTCTATGGGCTGGGGAAAAACACAATGCGGAAATGTCTCATTTAAAATTTCTAAGTCTAAAATACGGTTTAATTTGAAGATCCGCCAGTCCTGCTTATTTGTACAAAATGCTTTTAAATACCATGCTTTTGCTTTGTATGTGAGTTTTAATGGATGCACGACACGTTCGCTTGTTACTTCATAGGAATTTGCGTAGATTATTTTCACACAATTACAGTGAATGATTGCTGATTTCAATAAATCGAATTTATTATTATCAAATAATTTATTGCCCCATCTGGAAAAATCAACTTCAAGCCAATTCTCAGAACTGACATTGAATATTGCGGAAAGTTTCTGTAATGTTTGGCTGTTGTTCGTATTCTGTGTGGTGTTGATACTCTGAAGTGCGGTCAGGATTTCTTGTTTTTCCTCCTTGGACAATATTGCTTTATCTAAAACATAATTATTCATTAAATGAATACCACCGTTTCTTCCTGGTTCTGCATAAACAGGGATGCCTGCCCCGCTTAGGGCATCAATATCTCTGTAAATTGTGCGAACTGCCACTTCAAACTTTTCCGCTAATTCTGGGGCGGTAGCTTGTCCTTTATCAAGTAGGTAGTATACGATTTTAAATAATCTGCTTTCGTGCATTGCCATTTCCTCCTTAAGAATAGAATAGCATTTAAATCCTGCCATGTTATGTCAAGATTTATTATATCCATAGATGTTCTTGGTGGCAACAGTTTGTTGCTATTCTTGGTTGTCATTTGTCAAGCGATGTCTTTTCCGCCTGTGGCACAGGTCGTTGCTTTGGCAGAGTAATCAAATAAAGTAATAGTCCAGTCTAATATTTGATACAATACTGTGAGGTTGCATATGGCACGCTAAACTGTAAAGTTTTTTATAGACAAAATAGGGTTTCTTGACTTATGTATCAATTTGATATATAATAAATATATCAGATTGATACATAGGAAGCATTATATTTGGCTCGTTGTGTGTAAGTCAAGTACTCCGTTGCAGGGCAACGGGGCATGATTTAGCTTCTCTAAAGGAACCATTCGGTTCCTTGGCAAGTTCCGCCCCAAGTGGCGGGGGATTAGAGTTCAGAATGCATCAAATGTGATACTTGTCTTGTAAACTATCCTAGGGATGATTTTAAGAAAGGAAGATAGCGATGGCAACTGGGAAAAAGATAGATTGTGTGATTTTGGGTTTGCTAAGCCATGAAGAGCTAACAGGATATGAGATAAAGAAAAGAATGGACACAACACTAAAATATTTCTGGGGTGCAAGTTATGGCAGTATATACCCTGCATTGAACGATTTGGTTTATCGTGGATTGGCTACAAAACGGCAAGAGGCGGGAAATAAAAGAAATAAACTGATTTATACCATAACGGATAATGGGCGGGAATACCTCAAAGAGTGGCTGACATTGCCTGTTGAAAAAGATGAGCTTCGTTATGAGACGCTGCTTAAATTGTTTTTTGGAAATGAGCAAGGCACAGAGCAGGCATTATTACATATTAAAGCATTTGAGGAAAAAATTAAAAGGGAATTGCCAAATCTTTTGGGGGCAGAAAAAGTTCTAAAAGGATGCCTAAGTGATGATACTGCTCATAAATACTATTTTCTCACCGTAGAATTTGGGTTAAAAACTTATCAGACTTATTTAGAATGGTGTGAGGAGGCAAAAAAAATTTTGATGGAAATGGAGGAATAGACACATGACTGGTCATTTGGGGTTTTCATATATAGGACTGATATTTTTGCTGTTATTATTCATTCCTAATATTATTTGGACAAGAAAGAAACCGCAAGGATATACGCAGGAAAACGAAAATATAGTATTTTTGATTTTTGAAAGAGTAGGTGAAGTTTTTGCTACCATTTGTATGCTGATATTTGATGATTTTAATTTACGCGGTTGGTCAAATTGGACTTGGTGGCTTATTGTAGCCTTTGTGTTAATGGTGATGTATGAATTATGGTGGATACGCTATTTTCAGGGAGGGCAAGAATTATCAGATTTTTATAGCGGCTTCATAGGTATACCGGTGGCAGGGGCGACATTGCCAGTAATTTCTATTTTTATACTGGGGATATATGGTAAAGTTATATGGCTTATTGTTGCTGCTATAATCTTAGGGGTTGGACATATTGGAATACATGTACAACATAGCAAAGAACTAAATATATTAAATTAAAGCAGCCGCGTATATTTGATTTTGGAATGTGGAATTCAGCACATCGTCATGTTATACTAAATGAGTAAGAAAATATTCTTTTATTTTGTTATATCTTGGTTTAGGAAATACAGTTGCGGATAGGTGGGTTAGGTGCGGTCTTTTTTGTTTTACCAAGGACGTTTTTAATTACAAGGGGGAATAAGAAGAATGGGCAATATCGTTGTTTTAACTGGCAGTATGCGGAAAGGTGGAAATACAGATTTGCTTGCACAGGCATTTGCGGAGGGAGCGGGCAACAGTAATATAGTAGAGATAGTTTCGGTTGCGGATTATAAAGTAAATCCCTGCATCGGCTGTAATTCATGCTTTACAAGAGAGGGAAACCAATGTTTTCAAAAGGACGATATGACAGAAATTTATACGAAGCTGAAGGTTGCTGATATAGTAGTAGTCGCCTCTCCAGTTTATTTTTATGGAATAAGTGCTGAATTAAAAGCGATTATTGATAGATTACATACACCTATGAGAAATGAATTTCGGGTAAAGAAGTTGGCGCTGCTATTGGTGGGGGCGGCAACATTACCAGAATTGTTTGACGCAATTAAACTGCAGTATCAACTTGTGCTTAATTTTTTTCATTTGGATAATGCAGGGATGGTGCTTGTGAGAGGGGTTAAGGATATAGGAGACATTAAGGGGACAAGGGCATTGGAGGAAGCGTATCATCTGGGAATGACGATTAATGATGAAACTCATAGTCTTGTGAAGTCAACAAAAGAGATAAGCTCTAACTTAGAATTGCTGGATCATTTAGATGAATTGCACACAACAGACTTGGGAAATGTACGGATAAAACGGAATTTGTCTTTGGATACAGCAGATGTTGTCGCATGGTGCAAAGAAATAATACGTTCGGCTCATGCAGTTATTACAAGAAAAGGGAAAAACTGGTATATATCTGTAGATGATATTGTTATTACAGTAAATGCCCATAGTTATACAATAATAACAGCACATAGGGAGAAAAGATAAGCATTATGAGATATGAAAGTGTTAAGTAGAAATGAGGTGTAATATGCAGATATCAAGCAGATTTACGATTGCTGTCCATGTTCTGATATGTATAGAAACATTTAAAAACGATTATAAGGTTACGAGTGATTTCCTTGCGTCAAGTGTTAATGTAAACCCTGTTGTTATAAGGCGTTTGTTACAGCAGCTAAAAAAGGCAGGACTAATCAATGTTAAGCGGGGAAGTGGGGGAACAGATATAGAAAAACCATTAAATGAAATTACATTATTGGATTTGTATCATGCAGTAGAATGTGTGGAAGATGGAAATCTTTTTCATTTCCATGAAAGTCCTAATCAACTTTGTCCTGTAGGGAAAAATATTCATTCACTTTTAGATGTAAGGCTGGAAGAAATACAAAAAGCGATGGAAGAAGAAATGAGGTCAGTGTCAATACAGGATATCATGAATGACGCAAAGGAATTGATACAGATGTAATATTTTCCACAGTTTTGGAAGGCAATTGCTGTATATTTTCTAATTACGCGTTGTAACTATTGACAGTACAACAAAAGTGTGCTACATTCATTGTATCAATTGATGTTACAATGAATGTATGGAGGTAAAGATTATGGAAAATTTTAGTAAGGTTAGTGTGGCGCAGGATGCAAGGACAGAGCTTCATGACAAACTTTCTTTAACAGGGGCAGAGATTAGTATTAACAGTTTGCCGGCAGGGGCAAGTGTGCCTTTTATTCATTCTCATAAGAACAATGAAGAAATATATGCTGTTCTTGAGGGAAAAGGAAAAGTAGTTATTGATGGCGAAGATCTAGAGCTTGCGGCTGGAGATTGGATTCGCATTTCTCCTGCAGGAAAGAGACAGTTTTTTGCAGCAGAAGATTCTGCAATTAGTTTCGTATGTATTCAGGTGAAAGAAAATTCCCTTGGGAATTATACCGTGGATGATGCGGTGGTCGAGAACTAAAAAGTGAATTATGACATCCCGGTTTAGCCCTCTACGAAGTAATGCTGTTTACTACTGTGTATTTAGCGATTTTTTGATATATTGCATAGATAGGTAAAATATTATTCAAAAAAGTGCTATTATCAAATAGTTTATGGTATAATTCCTTTAACAAATCTGCATTTGGAGGGATACTGACAATGAAATTAAAGAACATTTTGATTGTTGTTAAAGATATAGAAAAATCAAAACAATTTTACCATGATTTGTTTGGTCTTGAGATGGTGCTTGACAATGATGGCAATATGATTTTGACGGAAGGTCTTGTACTCCAGGATGAAAAAATTTGGAAAAAGTTTTTGGGAAAAGATATTATTCCGAAAAGTAATTCTTGTGAACTGTATTTTGAAGAACAAGATATAGAAGCATTTATTGAAAAATTGGATAAAACGTATCCCTCAATTCAATACGTCAATCGACTTATGACGCATAGCTGGGGACAAAAGGTAATCCGTTTTTACGATTTAGACGGTAATTTGATTGAGGTAGGAACACCTATGTAATGCGGCACAGTCTACTACAATAGGTACACTTATAATTGTATGTAGCGAACTGATTTGCAACTAACAAGCGTAACGCTTATTTCCTTGAAAATATAGTGGGTATAGGGAAACCTCTTGCCCACTGTGATTTCTTGCTATAAACAAAAATAGAACAAGGCCTTTTACATTCCTAAAGCCTACATCTTACGAAGAAAAAGAATAGGTGTTTGGGATAGATAGTAGAAATTTTGCATTTTTATGCTATAATTCGTTATAAAAGGTGAATACAAATATTAAAGGAGCGAAAGATTTCAATGTCACACATAAAATGGGTTGGTATAATCAATAGTGAAATAGCAGATTATCAAAAAGGAAATCTGGATTGTAGAGCAAAGAAAATGGCGTTGCCTACTACGATGAAAGAAATGATGATAAAGGCATTGCCATTTGCAGTTGTTCCATTTA
>Ga0224740_10301_pt1 | contig 13933 bp, 12 predicted proteins | sample LIM_E_Water_Bulk_FD_161634 | JGI IMG/M metagenome (GOLD analysis project Ga0224740, IMG submission 161634) | Enriched cells from gastrointestinal tract of the lab mouse from Pacific Northwest National Laboratory (PNNL), Richland, Washington... | ecosystem: Host-associated > Mammals > Digestive...
ACCCGGTTTTCCGGCAGATAGGTGAATCGGGGAGCAGGGGGAGAGCGGAAAAAAAGGAGGACATTTAAAAATGAGTGTTAGTGGAATCAGAAGCAGTGCGGCAAAGGAATATTCCGCCTTATATAGTAATCAGGCGGCGGCATCCTGGCACAAGGCAGGGGAAATAAAAGCATCTGCAAAGGCTGACAGTGTGGTGAAAACACGCCAAAGGGAGTTGGCCGTCCCGGTCTATGCGGAACGGGCATCCCAATGCGGCAGCCTGCCACAGCAGGAGAGCGCAACGACATTTCCCATGTCATCTGTCATTGCAAAATATGAAAAATACACGAAGGCCATTGATGAGCATTACGCAAAGGTAAATGAAGAAAATAAGAAATTTGATAATCCGTCAAAGCATATATGGGATAAATATTATAACACAAAATCATCCTATTATGTGAAAGGGCTGACACGGAGGGAGCGTGAGATATGCGCGGAATCCGAAAGGCGTGTCCTGAACGGGCTTCCGGCGGCAGTGAACAGCTATGACCCGGTGATCCAGAAGAATTTTGGCGGAATCATGAACGATGAGGAATGGAATGATGAGGTGCGGCGCGGCATGAATGATTCCATCAACCAGCTTTTTGCGGAAAATGGAATTGATATACCGGAAGGGGCTGACCTGCGCCTGCGGGTTGACCCGTATGAGTACAAAATCCATGCAGACGGTGTGGACGAGGCGCTGGCAAAGCAGATAGAGGAAGTCCTGAACAGGGGAAACAATGGAAGATACCTGTATGAGCATCTGCGCTGGTGCAATCCGGCGAATAGCGGGTTTGAGCAGCCCCGGCAGTATTTATATGACACGGCATACCAGGAGAAGGCAGTCATGTGGCATTTTGTAAATGAGATGACAGGGCTGGACATGAGGGAACTGGAAAACAGGGACGGGGTGATCTATACGCCGGATGGGCGGAACCTGTGGAATGTAGTAACGGAGCAGTATAATGAAAAGCGGGCAGCCGGGGAGATGGATGCTCTGCCTATGGAATCCTTGTATAAAGATTATCAGGTATTTGCCAACGAGGGCTGGGATAAGGAAGGGGAGCGCGGGCTTACCATCGGCTATAAAAATGGCAGCCTTTATGACATTGATACGGAATACGGATACGGGCCGGGCCAGAGGGAATGGCTGGAGGATAGCAGGAACCGGCACAGCCAGTATTGGGGAAATTATCGTAAAGAGCGGGAGGAGACCCTGCGCAGGGAGAAAGCGGAGCCGACAGCCTATGAGAAATGGCTGGATGGGCAGATGGCATATACGGAGGAAGTCCTTTCAGAGCTGGGGGACAGGACATATGGGAAGAGTGGGACACTGCTGTCCCGGCCGAATCTGAAAGCGATGCAGCAGCTATTGGATTATGCAGTCAGTAATGGGCGTGTTGTACCTCTTACGAAAGAAGTATTGCGCCTTCCGGGCAGGGGAACGCTGCGAGGCGGTCTTGATATAAAAGCATAGCAGGAAATAAATACAAGCTGAAGCCCTATTGTTATATCTGGCACCTGCTCACAAAACTGCCAAATCTTTGTGATGAAAAAGGAAAGATAGAACCTGCAAAGCTGGATGATCTGCTGCCTTGGTCAGAGGCACTTCCAGATGAATGCAGGAAACCACGCCGCTGAAAAGCGGCGTCACTTTATTATGAGGCGCAGGGTTTGACGTTTACGGGAAATCAGAGGTAATATGCTTACACGGCGGTTTGCGTTTCCACCATATCGGACGAATGGTGAAAAACTTTAGAGCCGATTTGGACTTAAAAAAGAAAAAAAGTCTGCGATTCACGTAGCCAGATTAACCATTCACGAAGTAGGCGTTAGAAATCGCCCTGATTTTTCCGATAAGTTAGATAAAGACTGGAGGTGGCAGATACGGTAAAAATTGCGGTGTGTGATGATGAAAAAAACATAAGGTCTTACCTCGTTTCGCTTATTAAAAAGCAGGGCGGGGAATGCAGCATCACGGAATATGCCTCTGCTGATGCGTACCTCTCGGACGGTAAGGAGCATGACATTATATTTCTGGACATAGAGATGGGCGGCTCTGGCGCAGGCATGGACGGCATGGGGCTGGCAAGGCATATCCGGGGCATGGAGGCGCAGAAACAGCCCATCATCATTTTTGTGACAGGGTATGAAAAATATGTGTATGACGCATTCGATGTAGGGGCGTTCCAGTATCTGGTAAAGCCCGTGGACGAACAGAAATTTGCGGAGTTGTTCGGCCGGGCGGCCGGGCAGATCGTATCGGAGGCAGAGCAGCGGAAGAAAAAACTTGTGATCCAGTATGGCGGCAACGGAAAGGCCATACCGCTGAATGACATTTATTACATGGAAAGCCGGAACCACAATATCGTTCTGTACCTGAAAGACGGGAACAAAGCCTGCGGAGGCAGACTTGAATACTATGCGAAGATCGGGGATTTGGAGGAGGAGCTGGCGGGGCAGTTTTACCGCATCCACCGGGGATACCTTATCAACCTTTTCCATGTGGAGGGGTATGATAAGACGGAGGTAAGGATGGCGAACGGGGATAAGCTGCTGCTTTCAAGGTATAAATATGACGGTTTTGTGCAGGAATACATGGATTACATTTCAGAGGAAAGCCTATGAGCCAGCCAGCGTTTGAAATAGTGAATAGCATCTTGAATATTTGGAAGATTGTCATACAAGCCATCATGTTCCTTGTTTTGTGGGCGGCGGCTTTCAGAGGAAAAAAAGGAAAAAGGGATGGCATTGCGGCAGTGCTGTTTATTCTTGCCAATATAGGGATTGGATTCCTTCCGTGTACCGCTTGGGTGCGGTATGGCGTTTCTGCTCTTGCCGTTATGGGATATGGCGGAATACGTTATAAGAAGCAGATTGGAAAAGCAGTATTCGTGATACTTGCTTTTTATAACCTCCCTATTTTGTCAAGTGATTTTCCTTAAAAAATCAAGGAATTTTAAGCTTTATAGTTGTATTACCATAGTAATGATTTATTTGCATTGTTCTTCTCCCTATAATTTTTAATTCGGCAAAAACCCACTCATCCGTGACTTATTAGCGGTATGCAGTCGTAAGGTTAATTATTCGGATATCTGCTTTTCTTCTTCAGACCACATCTGTTCTTGCACAGCTACCAATATTTTTAAAGCTGCCCACACTTTCTAAGCCTCCGTTGAAATATTCGACATTTCATCCGATACCGTATCTATTCTGGTATCATCAGAGGGCATATTATTATCGGTATCATGCCCTGAATTTTCATTTGGCGCTTCTGTCGGCTTGGAAATTTCCAAACTCATTGTAGTTTTCATTCCGCCAATACTCATGGTAACCACTAACACCCTTGATCCATCCGGCTTAACAATAATATCTGTCTTTGAATCAGATTCTTGTTTATCCATCTGCTCCAATTCTTCATCTGATAAGATTCTTTCAAATTCCAGTCCTCCTTCTTCAAAATATTCCTCCCACTTTGAATATTCCGCAATGTCTTTCGCTTCTATATACCCCTCCGCCATTGCATTCATAATTTCCATATACATATGCGCTGCCCCTATCGGATACAGGACAGCCCAGCTCTTGGATGGATTGGCATCATCCATATAGTTCATCCCATTACAGGTAATCATCATGATTCCATCTTCTGTCCTGACAGCCTGACCTGCTACTTCGGCCTGCGCAAATCCCATTGCCACACTTTCTGATTTTATAAGGTTAGGATACTTTTCCTTATACATATCCGCCAGTTCCCGCAATTTCCCCATCTGCTGCTCATCGCTGACCATGAGCCATGAACCGCCGCCTTCGTTCCCTTTGATTTTCAGGCACTCTATTCCTGTAAACGCATTCACCTCTATCGTGTATTTATCATTTAAGGATGATGTAGGAATACTGTCTGCATTATCGACATTTAAAAACTGTGCCAATGTCTCCATAAGCTCACTGCCAGCGGGCACGACATCCATCAGCCCTCCCCTTGGGTCAGTTGCCGCAATGTAATTTTTACCCGAATTGACATCTGTTTGTACCGATGTATTATTGGGATCAAACTCAAATGATTTATTAAGTTTCTTATCATATATGCGCCAATATCCAGATATCTCATCGGACGGTTCAATTAAATACCGCTCTCTCCCTACTTTTTCAACTGGCTGCTTTGTTTCTGCCTTAAGAGTATTTGTATGAAATCTTGAACCCGTATTGCCCATTATGGAATATGAATCATATGCAGAAAACCTTCCTCCCGCTTTTGAATAAAAGAAATTATTGCCCAAACCCTCACTCACCATATCTGCACCAGCCATCCTGCCTGCAAAACCTGTTCCCGAACCATTCCTCTGTGCCTTTCCCATATCACGCCATGCGGGATAGCCCGCCCCTATTCCATTTACGCTCATGATTCAAATCCTCCATTTCCATCAATTATTTAATGGCAGCCCCTCAGTCGTTCAGAGCCTCCTCTGCTCTCTCATAACAAGTCCGAGCAGTTCATTGCCTCCATGCAGACATACCGCCTAACTTCCCCTGTCAAACTTCATGACACCCCCCTCGCTGAAATTACAACAATATTTATTCACCGGGCATTACTTTTTTCAATCCGCACTCCCTTTATGCGGTTCCGCCGAAATGATCTCCTCCTGCACGTTGGATTCATCCGAAACCTCGTCCAGTCCATCTTTGTCAAGCTGCGGCTCCACTGCTATGGGGTCATCATCATAGACCGCCGAACCGCCATCCTCAATCTGATGCACGGCATCCGGGGCGGGGCTTCCCTTTGTAGTGCACCCGCTGATTGTGTGAATCATTATTGTCATAATAATTAATACTAACATTCTACTAACACACATTTTTCAAGCCCTCCATTTTCTTTTATGTAACAGCCCCGCTGTAAGCAGAGCCATATCTGCCCCCTTGCAATATTCCTACTCAATCCGCAGGGGAAAAATTGTATGCGTCTCTGCGGAATTGAGGGTACGGATTATTTATGCCTTAATATCAAAACTGCCCCTTGTAGGTGATGATGTGCCTGAAACCATCTCGACAATATTCTGTGTAATGTTTTTCACATCCGTGCCAGTGGCAGATACCGTGAACGTGCCTTCCATCCGCTCTTTTCTTTCGGCCCGCCGTTCCGCCGCTTTTTCTTCCTCCCGTCTTTTAGCGGCTTTTTCCTCCTGCGCCTTCTTTTCTTCCTTTCTCTCTTTAATCTTTTCTTCCAGTTCTTCCCTTGCCTTTTCCGTTCCCGGATCGGCTTCCACCTGAGTAACAACTTCCGTGGTCATACTGTCATATCCATTCATGGTGATATCGCAGCTTATCATTTTTGCGCCACGTGCTGCCGCTGCTGATTTTATATTATCAACTACTTTCGGAATCAAAGATAAATTATATTCCAACCATCCAGATGTTTTTTCATCACTTGTAGCTTTCTCTAAAAGCGAATTGTTTATATTAACTGAATAGTCTTTACTTTTCATACATTCGTACTTTTGGGTAAGATAGGACAATTCATCCTTTGCCGTCTTTCTGGCGGCTGTTTCCTTTGATGTACCCGTTCCCTCTGTTGCCTGCTTTTTGCCGTTTGCAGAATTTGTGTAACCTGCATAAGTATTTGCGTAATCTGTTACTCCTGAAATTGCCATAATCTTTATCCTCCTGATTGATGAAATTGTTATGCTTGTCGTAGTGGCGGCCCCTCTGTCATTCAGAGCCGCCCATGCCTCCTTGCAGTAAGTCCGGGCATGATGCCCTTCATTAGCCAAACATCGTATCTCCGCCTGCGGTATTACACACTAACTGTACGGATTGTCTCCCCGTCAACAGTATATTTTGCACTGAATCCTCCCAACAGACTGTTTCCATTCATCTTTTCATAATTCTTGATTGCAAGTATGTCTGCCCTATAATCAAGGTATGTCTGGTTCTGCCCCGGATCACCCAGCAGTTTATCAAGGGGCGCGTCCAGCCCTTTTATCCTGCCGTTCTCCACTGTGATGTCTGACAGCGCCACTTTGCCGCCCGTTGCTTTCTGCAAAAATGCCTCAATCCCCATTGCCGCCTTCAATATGTACTGCTCCTTTTTATTCATCCCCTGCATACCCGCATTTATGGAAATATAAGTATCCATCAGTTCCCCGGAAAAACCGTTCAGGATATCCTCCGCTTTTTCTTTCACAGCCGCATCTTCAATCCCCTTTACTTCCGCCTTTCCCTCTATGCCAATGCTGACTTCAAAAGAAGGTATGGGGGAAATGCCGGACTGCCCCATCTGCCGGAAGATTTCTTCACCGATATCCGCCTGCAGTTTTGCGGAAGCCGTGGCGCTGTCAATTTCCTGTGCAGATGCAAAGATATTGACCAGCCCTTTCTCCTGCTCCGTCAGTTCCTCACCCGCCGCCATTTTGGAAAGAAGTTCAGCCTTATGGCTTTCATCAAAAACTTCCCCTTCCGGCAGATATTCCGCCGCCTGTGTTTTATGCAGCTCATCCATCTGCTGTGTATAATACGCCCCGTACTTCTCCCTGATCTGCTGGAGTGCCTGCTTTTCTTCTGCCGCATCCTGCCCGTCATGCAGTTTCCGGCGCAGCGCACCGGCATATTCCTGCATTTCCTTTGCCTGCTGCCTGAGTACGTTATCCTCTGCCGCCTGCTTCGTCTGAAAGGAAAGGTGGTAATATTCCTCCGCATTTACCGGGGAGCCGTCTTTTGCCAACACCTTCACTGTGTACCCCCGATTCTCCAGATTCCAGTTCGGCACGGTCACGCTCTTGCCGCCACTGCCATTGTCCTGCCCGATTCCAACCTGATTCCCGTCACCGTCATACAGGACAAGTTCATAATCACAGCCCTCCGGGATATGGTCAAGGGTCACTGTTATGTCAAGGTTATGCTTGTCGGAAACTGTCCCTAATATCCTGTACTCCGCTATGTTGAACTGATAATAGTCAGCATCGTCCGCATCTGCCAGCCTCCCCTGCAGGTATCCGTCCGGCTTATTGATAAGCGTGGTCAGGTCAAGTGCCCTCCCAAAACAGTCCACGCCCTCAGACTTATTGCTTTTCCAGTAATAATCATTGGAAACCTTTTCATTCTCCCGGATTACCTTGTTGAAATTCTGGCTCACGGCAAAATCCTTCGGATTCCAATAGATTATTTTGTTTGATAATGATACGCCATTCATTTTACTTTACCTCACCGTCTGCCACAGTTTCCGTCATTATATTCGATTCATAGGCATTGGATGCCGCCTTCTGCTGCTTACTGCTCCATGCCTTTGCCAGCCTGCTTCTCTCCTGCTCCGCCTTTGCGATTTTTTCATCCAATAACTCCTGCTGCTGTCTCTTAGCCTGCGCCCGCTTTTTTTCTGCTTTTTTTACATAAAAAGCATCCTTATCTTTGGAATGAGCCGCAAATACCGAGCCTGCCTCTTTTGCATGGTCTGCCATATAGGAATAACCTCTATACCCATTTTCATCAATGTTTATCAACGTTCCGCCGCACATCTTATTGGAACCGACAGCATCCTCTCGAATAATCTTCATCATTTTGTTTTTAAATTCGCCATCTTCCATCATTTTCCTGAAAGCCCCATCCGTTATCTGTATAGATGTATTTGCTCCCCACGGCATGGAATTTATCTCATTCCAGATTTCTTTTTTGAAATTCTCCAGTTTTTCTGCATCGGAGACTTCCTTTGTCTGCGCTGTCCGTTCTGTAAAACTTGCTCCACTTACAACATTTTTCTGTGTCCTGCCTGTGTACTGATATGCACCTATTGCGGCATTGCTTACTCCTAAAATACTCATAATACATTCCCTCCTTTCTTTTTCCGTCACACAATTTTATCCTGGTTTTCCTGCTGTAACATAACTGTCACATGGAACACATCCCCTTTCACTTTTATGTTTACACCACCGAAATACCTCTCTGCAATATCCCGCACATTTTCAAGCCCTATCCCATGCTCCGTAATGATTCCCGGCAGGATACTCTGTTTCGTTGTAGGTGGGAGTGGACTGCCTTTGCTTATAGGAACAGCACCGTCAAAGCTATTTTCTACATACAGTATCAAAAACTGCTTTTTCCGCTTTAATGAAAGGCGTACAAATCCTTTACCTGTTTCCAGTTTTTCGCAGGCTTCAATGGCATTATCCAAAAGATTGTTCAATATGACCCCCATATCAAACACGGGAATTTCCCCGCCATACCGGAAATCTGCATCAAACCGGATTCCCGCTTTTTCAGCCCTGCGGCATTTGTCATTGATGATGACATCCGTGACCGCATTTCCCGTCACATACTTATACTCCAGTTCCTGCATGGTTTCATCCATCCGCCGTACATAGTCCTCTATCTCTCCATACTCCCCGGCCCCTGCCAATCCTTTGATGTTTGCCATGTGGTTCTTCATCTCGTGCCGCACTTTGCGGATGCTTCCATAAAAATTCTCCGCTTCCTCCAAGCGTTTCTTCATAGCCTTGACCTGCTGTTCCTCCACAAAATGTTTCTGTCTCTCGCTAAGAAGGATGCGGTATCTCTGCCAAAAATAAATCAATACGGATTCCCCCGCAAATATAAGAACTGCAACCAACGGCATTTTCCATAACAAATCCGGTTTCTCATCAAATAAAATGAAAAGTTCATCGTCTATCTTTACAGTAAGCAGCCCAACAATGATTTTTGTAATCATGCTCCCGACAAGATTCAGGATGGAAAGCAGGATAACATCCTGCCACGCCATTATAGCTACATCCCTCATAAGTCTGTACAAAATAAGCGTCATTGCAACAAATAATACGGAATAAGAAAATGTCAGGCAGAACATACCAGCTGCCATGCATTGATTCACTTCCTGCAGATAACTATCCCGCAGAAAATCAATACTTTTCATCATAACGCTCATCACTTTTTCGTAAATACTACTCGCCATCAAATAACTCAGGCAATGGAGGTTATAAAAAGCGAGCATCACAAATACTGCTTTTCCAATCTGTCTTTTATAATGTATTCCGCCATATCCCAATATGGCAAAAGCTGAAACGCCATACCGCACCCAAGCAGCACACGGAAGGAATCCAATCCCTATATTGGCAAGAATAAACAGCGCTGCCGCAACACCATCCCTTTTTCCCTTTTTCTCTCTGAAAGCAGCCGTCCACAAAACAAGGAACATGATGACCTGTACGGCAATCTTCCATATATCCAATATGCTGTTGATCGTTTCAAACACTGGCTGGCTCATAGGCTTGCCTCCGAAATGTAATCCATGTACGCCTGCACAAAGCCGTCATATTTATACCTTGAAAGCAGCAGCTTATCCCCGTTCGCCATCCTTACCTCCGTCCTGTCATACCCCTCCACATGGAAAAGGTTGATAAGGTATCCCCGGTGGATGCGGTAAAACTGCCCCGCCAGCTCCTCCTCCAAATCCCCAATCTTCGCATAGTATTCTATATTTCCGCTTTTTAAGTACAGGATGATATTATGGTTCCGGCTTTCCATGTAATAAATGTCATTCAGCGGTATGGCCTTTCCCTCGCCGCCATATTGGATCACAAGTTTTTTCTTCCGCTGCTCTGCCTCCGATACGATCTGTCCGGCCGCCCGGCCGAACAACTCCGCAAATTTCTGTTCGTCCACGGGCTTTACCAGATACTGGAACGCCCCTACATCGAATGCGTCATACACATATTTTTCATACCCTGTCACAAAAATAATGATGGGCTGTTTCTGCGCCTCCATGCCCCGGATATGCCTTGCCAGCCCCATGCCGTCCATGCCTGCGCCGGAGCCGCCCATCTCTATATCCAGAAATATAATGTCATGCTCCTTACCGTCTAAGAGGTACGCATCGGCAGAGGCATATTCCGTGATACTGCATTCCCTGCCCTGCTTTTTAATAAGCGAAACAAGATAAGACCTTATATTTTTTTCATCATCACACACCGCAATTTTAATCGTTTCTGCCACCTCCAGTCTTCATCTAACTTATCGGAAAAATCAGGTTGATTTCTAATGTCTACTTCGTGAATGGTTAATCTGGCTACGTGAATCGCAGACTTTTCATTTTTTTAAGTCCAAATCAGCCCTAAAGTTTTTCGCCATTCGTCCGATACGGTGGAAATGCAAACCGCCGTGTAAGCATATTAACTCTGATTTCCCCGCTTTCCAACTTATTATTTTCTGAACCGCCATAAAAATATCTGTGATATTTGAAATATAAAGAAATGAATCGTGAAAACTTAAGACATGAGAAAAGGACTGCCGAAACAGCCTTTCCACTATTTTATCATTTATTCATTAAGTTCTTGACGCATTACTCATATACAAACACGAAAACTCTTAATTCTTCTGCTCATATAGATCATGTCGGCTGTTGGTATTTCCAGGAATATACTCTATTTCCATAACCCCGCCTATAGTGTCTAAATCCCGGAGTCTTTGCAAATCCTCTTCTGCGTTTGATGTCACTACAATGTGGAGCCTGTATGGATTCTCATAGACCGAGGATGATATGACAAATGGCATTTCATGGTTCATCATGGCACTGCTCACTTTTGCCTGCAGCTCCGTCACATATTCCAAACTTACATCTGTATTTATATTTTCCAAAAGGGCCGTGCCTGCTCCGTCATCTGAATTCTCTTTCTCCTGACGATTATCCTCCGTCTTCACGTCATAGCTTTGCCTGTCTTCTCTCTCATACTCTATAATCCCGATAATTTCACATATGCTTGCAGCCTGTTCTTCTGTCAGGGGGCTGTAGGCAATGCCTGAAAACTCGTAAAACACATCTGACACCGCTGTATATTTCAAGCCATCTATTACGTTCCCATAATCTGTAGTTATTAACAAATACCGTCCAAGCCTCACCGCTTCATGGGATGGTGTCTGCCCATCACCTGCCGCTTCCACATTTCCGTAATCAATCCTCTCCCACTGGCCGCTCCCATAACAGGTCATGCCGGACAGCACTTCATATATTGTTTCTATTGCGACCCTGTCGGTTATTTTTCGTGTTCCAACTTCTTCCTGTATTTTCTTTCCTGCATCAGTATTATCCATTCTGGCAGGCTCCACTTCTATTTCTGTAATCGCATCTGCGGAATCAATCTGATATACCAGCTTAAGGACATCATCGTATGGGTATTCACTGCTGTCAAAGCATTGGAATTTCCATAGCGAACTCTCCTGCCCGTCGTTCCGGATCAGATATTGCAGGTCTGAATGTCCTGAAACATAGTGCCATTCCCCGGTATTGTCAATACATTTACCCATACTTTCTGCTAACACGGAACTGCCAGCTGAGGGAACCTCCGTATAAAACCCACTGTATTGTTCTATGGGGACAACTGCATATTTCTCTGTCTGTTGTGCCATAAAGTTCCCGCTATTTGATGCAAGCAGGGAAGATATTGGGGCAAATTGCTCCGGCATTTCGGGCTCTGTGCCTTCCTGTATAGGCTGTTCCTGTACCCAGTATTCATTCTGTGGAAAACCACTTTCCGATTCATGCCGTAATACAGACCAAATGGCTGCACCACCTGCACAGGCCAAACAAAGACCTGCTGCTGCAATATATCGCATTTTCCATATATTATTTCTTTTTGAGCACATTTTCTTCTTTTTTCTTCTTACCATAAGAGCATGGCTAATCATACTTTCATCCACTAACCCTAATGCATCACTGATGTCTTCACGTTTCATCAAAGAATCCCTCCTGTTCCAAATATTTTTTTAATCCGATACGGGTGCGGTACAGCATACTCTTTGCCTTGGACTCACTCATGCCATAATATCCTGCTACCTCATGGATGGAATCCGAAAAGAAATATCTTCCAATAAACACATCTCTTGTTTCCCCCGGTAATTCTGCAAGATAATCCTGAATAGCCTTTGCCAAAAGGTGCAGATCAACATCCTGTTCTGTTGTGTTTCCGGCAGAAACGCAGTCCTCCAATTCAGATAGAGACAGAGCATATTCTGATTCCTGCCTTTTCGCACTGTTCCTTTTTCGGAAAACATCAATTGATATCTGCCTCGTAATCTTACAAAGGTATGTTAAAAGAACACTCGGCCTGTGCGGGGGCATAGATTTCCATGCACTTAAATAAGTGTCATTTACGCTCTCTTTGCTGTCCTCCCAATCAGCAAGAATGTTATACGATAATTTCATTAGGTAATGTCCATATTTCTGGTCTGTGTGCTGGATTGCCGCCTCACTTCGTTTCCAGTATAATTCAACAATTCTCTCATCCTGCATGTTCTCACTCACCTCCCTGACTGTTATGCCCTTCATTGTATATCCCGTAAAAATTCAGATTTGGTTGCAGAGAAAATTACTTTTTTTATTTTAGCTCAAATAAATATAAATAGCACCGTCATTTTTAGAAAGAGTGGAAGTGATCACAGAGAGGTGAATCAGAAATATCCAGATCAAAAAAAGAGCCGTTGAACAGCCCTTTTCTCACATTGTCATTTATCCATTGAATTTGTACCGTTTTTCTCATATACGAACACGGAAACTCTGTATATTATCACGGAAACCCCTTATACTATCACGTTGCCTGATAGTATCCGAGTTTCCGTGATAATAACCAACTTTTGCCTACGAGTATATACTATCAGGCAAAACAACCCCTGAACAATCGTTCGAACCCTTGCTAATGTAAAAATGCCCCTAAAAGCACACGGAATTAATGCAACTTTGGAACCTATGTAGTGCCGAAAGTGGCGGATTTACGGGCTTTCTCGGCTTTCCATGTCTGTATCTGCCAGAAACTAAGAAACCGTTGGAAGCTAGAGTTATTAATCCAATTCATCCCACTCCTCTTTATAAAAATACCAGAAGATTGTGTTTATGACATCTGTATATAAGAAAAATAATTTTGCCACCAACATACTATTTATATCCCTGCCTCTTAAACCAATCCAATGAGCAAGATTATTTCGATAATTTGTTCCTATTTTCTTATCTCCCACAGTACAAAAGAAGAAGGAAAGACTTTTTAAATGATCTTTGCCAAATACATTTACCATCTCTTGATTATCAGGAGATAGTAATGTTCCCAAAGTTGCGGATGTCAGCGGAACATACATTCTATTCTTCATTAAATAAATATAAAACGTCCGAAGCAGTTTTTCAGTTAATGCACATAAAAACATTGCTGCACCATAACACAAAGGTGCAATATCTCTTTTATCTATCTCATCACTCAAAATAACCGGTTGAAGCATAATATATAAAGTTTCCAAATCCTCTGATAATTCTATCCCTCCACCAATCTGTTCGCTAATAAATGAAAGAAATACATTATACCATTGCAAGCAGTCTGGAAACAATTCTTTATCGTGCCATATTGCAAAAACTGTTGCCGCTCCTAAAGATGCAGTAATATTCAATTTCCGCTGATGTGAATGCGTAAAATAATTATCGCTGGATATGTTACTACTTACCATATCGGTAATACCTTGCTTCCCTTTAGATGGATGTGAAAAACGACTCACAAACTCTGCCACATTATTTTCATTTTTACAATCATGCGTCAAAGAAAGCATCTGGACATTCCAATTTGGCAATCCTTTTATATAATTTACTATTTCTTCTACTGGTAACTCATGAGTAAATCTTTGTCCATGTTTCTTGATATCTTCTTCCAACTTTGCTTCGATATCATTCTCATAACTGCGAAAAATATTTGCCTTTGGGTGTTTAATCTTAATCGCAAAATTATATACATATTGGAAATGTTCTTCAAGCATCACAATGTTCTGATAATCACATAAATCCTTATTTTTAACAAGTTCTTCCATATCAGATATAACAGTCTCTATAATTGGAGAAATTATTTCTTTTAATTGTACATTAGAGCCATTCCATATTGAAGCAAAAACAGGAAGGACAGTATCA
>Ga0224740_10302_pt1 | contig 13900 bp, 16 predicted proteins | sample LIM_E_Water_Bulk_FD_161634 | JGI IMG/M metagenome (GOLD analysis project Ga0224740, IMG submission 161634) | Enriched cells from gastrointestinal tract of the lab mouse from Pacific Northwest National Laboratory (PNNL), Richland, Washington... | ecosystem: Host-associated > Mammals > Digestive...
CCACTCCGTCTCTGTTCCCTCATCGTCCAAAATGCGCCGCCTGCATTTGGGGTTGGGGCATCTGATTATTTCCATCTGCCACCGCCTCCTTTACTCCACTCCGGCCAGTAACCATCCTTATTTTCCGCCTCCCCTCACTGATATGGAACAAGGGAACCTGCCTGTCCCTGCCAGTTCCCTTTTATCCTTTGTGTACTATATCCGCCTATGCCCTCGCGTCAAAACCGCCCTGCACTTCCATTCCGTTTATCTCCTGCCTTGCCGCATGGTACGCATCATAGTAGGCTGCCTTCAAAGCCCCGTGTACCTGCGTCTCCGCCTTCGACTCCTTCTCATGCCAGCCCACGCCCGCCGTGTAGGTCAGTATCTCGTCTCCATTCCCGTCATACACATGGACTCCCCCGGACTGGAACTTAGCCTCATACGGCTCCCCGAACAGGAGGCGCAGGCGTCTCTCATCCGCCTCCCGTATCGTTTTCATGTCAGCCATATCCTGATTGAGTTTCCCCATCAGCGCAGACCTGTCCGGCGCGACTTTGGCGACCTCGCTTTTCCGCAGAGCAAGAAACTTATTCCCCATATAGACGTTCTGTGCCGCATCCTGTTATCTTCTCCCGGAGGGAATCAGACAGCTTCCATTCCTTCTTGGATGATACCTTTCCCTGCCGCAGTGCTATTCGCCTGATGGCTTTTTGTTATTTCTGTAATACCCACTGCAAACTCCTTCCCTGCCGGAACGTCTGGCATCTACGAACACAATGCCGCTAAAAGTGACTTATACCTTTCCGTCTCATTTTTTATATCTTCGGCAGTGACTCCGTAATACAGATATATTTCCCTGAACAGCTTCTTCATCTCCTTCATGGTTTTCTTTTCCCCGCTGAATGAGCCTTCTATCACCTGCCAGACAGTTTCCACCCCTATCTGCATTATGCAGTTCCCAGGACACTTAATTTCATATATGTGAAAATCTAATGGTAAGATGTCGTCTGCAATTTCCGCTGCTATTTTCTCCCGCTTCTGAATCTGTTCAAAGAATGTCTTTAGAGCCTCCACATCGTCCCTTTCGGGCGGCTCCAAATCCATCAATTCACCAAGTAAATCCGGGCGGTGACGCATTACAAGGGATGCCTTTAAGCACTTTCTCTGTTCCTGATAATTAAAAGAATGCTGCGAAACCTCCTCAGCGCCGTATTCCCTTTTCATCAGTTCCACGACTTCCTCCAGCGTATGGGGATTCGCGGTTATCCGCTTTTTTACTCTGTTGCTTTTTAATTTGCGGAAATAATTTTGTATGCGTGTTGTCAGCTTCACCTTATCGCTTTTTCCGGCGATAAAAATACTTGTAGGTCCATCTGCACCACCTATAATGGATATACTGCCTTCGCCCTTTCCCATATCTACATCTCCCATTCAAAAAATAAATCCTGCTCCCGATTCCCCAATCTGCCAGAACGCCAGGGATGCCTGCCTTTGCTCTTGCCAGTCTGTGGCTTATTGGGGATATGTTGCTGACGGAAATATATTCTCCTTCAATAATCATCTAATCTGAATGCTTCTTTTGGCATATACTTTATCAAATCGTGGATTTGATACCTTTCCTTTATCTCTTCTGAAGGATTTGGGTAAAATGTCCGGGAAGCATATTTAAAAACTTCATTCCCCCACAAATTTACTGTAGACAGCAGATAACCATAATAATCTTTATCATAATGGATATGCCATGATAGTTCCTTTATCAGCCGCAGGCTCATGGCTGTTTTTACGCTGACTGCAGATCCACTTAATATGGCATCATATTCCGCGTCCAAAATCAGGCTTGCTATTTCAGGAGGTTGGCCATCAATAATCAAGCCAACCGCAATGTCCATAAAAGATTTCAAAGGTTCTTCAAAATTATTTTCTAATGGCAGTTTCTCAATACCACTATTCTGCAAGTGTAAAACCATCCTCATAAAATAACTGAATATCCTGTCTAAAACCTCGTTGCTGTATCTGCTTTTGATACTTGCTTCCATAATCCCTCCCGTTATATAGCCCCTCTCCCGTTCAGAGCCTCCCCTGCACCCTCGCAGTCCGCAGAGGCAGAGTTTTATGCGCCTCTGCGGAATAGGGCGTAAAGGTTATATCTGTATATCCAATTATACCTTTTTACTAATGCCAAACATACTATTCAGCATGGATAGCACTTTCTCCATACCGCTTTCCTTAGAGCCAGAAGTCTTGTAAGCATCCCTCCATTCCTGCGCCAGCCTTTTCATTTTCTGCCCGGTTGTTTCCGGGACGTTTTCATCCGTCCCCTGCGGCTTTTTAGAGGCATTCGTGGAAAGCCCTTTCCCTCCTTCAGTTCTGAGCCGCTTAAACTCGCCCTCAATCATTTCCTTGGCATCCGCTCTGTCCGCCATCTTCTGGAATGCCCGGTCAAGCCTGCTTAATTCTTCCTCCATTGTCATTTTGCGGAAACCCGTCTCTGAATTTTCATCCTCCACATAACGCTCCCTTGTGCCGTCCTGATAGCCCTGCACAATCTCATCATAAAGGTTCGCATAAGCCCTGACGGAATCCTCCATCTCGTCTGCAATGCCGTATGCGCTTCCTGTCCTCTGCCCTTTCAGCTTTTTCAGCTCCCCTGCCAGTTCGCCGCCATAGGCGTTTGCAGACAGTGCGTTTGTGGCCTGTTTTGCCTGCCTTATAACACTCTCCTTGTTCCCTTTTGCAACAACCCTGCCCGATATCCCTTTTTCACGGATCTGTTTCCGATAGTTCTCAATTCCCTCCTGCGAAATGGAAACCTTCACCGCATTGTCCGCCTTCGGCTGCGGTGCATCTTTTTCCTTTTCCTGTGCGCTAACCACCCTGCCATTCTGATACCAGCCGCTTGCCGCACTGGTCTGGCCCACATTTCCTTCAATATTTACTGACATACCAAATCCTCCATTTCCAAATTTACGCCCTGAAATCCACTCCGCCGAGCGTTCCGTCAAGCTGGTTTAAAATGCTCGTGTCAAAAGCGTCCCCCGGCTTCCATCCCGGATTGTTTTCCCTTACTAATTTTTCCATTCTTGTAGCATAATCCCCTGCCATTTTAATCAATGTCCATGAAGCGGATGCGCACTCTTTGGCAGAAATTGTACTCAAATACTTATTAACTACATCATGCCTTTTGCTTCCCTCTGGTATTCCTTTTCCATTGGTGCTAATGAAATCCTGCTTCACTACTTCTGCCAAATCTGCTTTTACCTGTTCCGACACAGGCACGATTTTTTTGTAATCACTTCTTCCTTTAAGGCATCTTTCAGCGTGTTCTTTGGAAAAGCATGGAACACCATCCTCGTTATAATGCAAATAGCTGTGCTTATACTTCACCCCTCCACTGACATTCGCACCCGCCTGATTGGAAACGCCAGATTTATTTCCATTCTTCTGCGAAAACAGTTTATTCAAAAGGGAATACTGCGAAAACCCTCTCATATTGTTACTGCTGATATTCATATCCTCGCCTCCTCTTATATCTTCAAATCCAGATTTGCACCAACCTGCGGCTGATCTTTCACTACGGTTTTGCCCGCATCCTCTTCCTGGGCGGCTTCGATAATCGTCCGGATATCTGTGTCATTCAGATAAATTGTCCCGTCTTTGGAATCATCCATTTTTTCATGTAAAAGCTGCTCTGCTTTGTTCGGAGTTACCGTTCCATCCTCTGCATTCTCCGCTTTCTTTTCTTCTAATGTTTCCTCTAATTTTACTTTCTTTTCTGCTGCCTTTTCTTTCGTTTTTTCAATAAATTTTTCAGAATTTTTCCGTCTTTCTTCCCGGAGCTTGTCGCTCATATTCAGCATAAAGTCATTTCTGACAAGGGCAATCTGGCGGTATTTTCCGTTTTCATCTATATAATCATGCTTAAATACCACATTCCATCCACTGGCATTCATTACGCTGTCCAGCATATTCACCGCCGATTCAACACCTTTAATCAATTCTTTCATTTCTTTTTCCTTCTCCGGATCATTCTGCATCTTTTCCAAAAGCTGCGGATTGATCGTCAATGTTTTACCGCTTTTAGCTGTTGAAAAAGAATTCCCAACCTTAAGTTCCACACTTGGAACAAGTTTTGCCAGTTCATTCACATAATCCGATGTGCTTCTTGACTTGCTGCTCCCTGCTGTTTCTGATGTGCTTTCAGTTTCCTTCTTTTTCGTGCTGCCTGCCGCATTGCTCTGTGCCGCATAGCTGCTGTAATTGTTTGTAATCTCCATTGCCATAATTTTTCCTCCTTGATAATAAATTTAGTTGAAATCCATTTCTTTTACACGAAATGCTTATAACATTTTAAGTAACCAAAAATACCAGTCGTCCGTGATGCTTTCATAAGGAATCCGCACTACCTCATCCTCTGAATTGTTTTCGTAAATACAACTTTGTGCTATGCCAGTTAAACCTGGCAGCTTGTAAAACCCGCCGAAAACAATCCATATTTCCCCTTCTGCATTGTTTTCTTCTAAAAAATCCTCAAAGGCTTGCCTCTTAACATAAACGTATCTGTCATCATATGAAATCATCTGGCTTAATTCTTCGGTATCGTAGGAAATAATTGGGGATTTCCCGTCATAATTTCCAACCATAATTTCTCTGCTTTCATTGCATCGTGCATAGGAATGTGTATGTACCGCCAGTAAAATGGCCGCAATCATCAGAAAAGCTACGGCTGCCATGCCCACACACATCCTTTTTTTGTATGGGCGGAAACTGGCAATTTCACCCATCCGCCTTTTCATGTCTGTAAATTCCCTTTCCCCAGCATAGGTAACGGCGGAAGGCGTATCATCTGAGCCAGAGCGCAGCAGTTTCAGGGTTTTCAGCAGTGCCAGACCATATTCGTGCGCCGTTCTCCCGCTGCTTTGTATGCACACCCTGTCGCAGACATCCTCCATATCCGCACGGAACTGTTTCTGGAAGATCGTCAGGAATGGGTTCACCCACAAAAGGCAGCGCAGGATATCCCATGCAAGACCGAACCATAAATGCCCTAACCGAATATGCGTCTGTTCATGCTGTACAACAGTCCTTAATTCATCCCTGCCGTGGCTCCCCAGCATTACTTTAGGAATGACAATCTTTGGTTTCAGCAGCCCGACCGTGAACGGCGTGACATTCATGTCTGTAACTCTGATCTGGATATTATCCAGGGAAGACTTTTCCATCCCTGCTACAGATTTCCGAAGGCGAAGCCGTTTTCCGAATATGAAGATGGCAGCTATAAAAATGCCTGCCATATAAATACGGTCAGCCCAAATCCATGACATGGTTGCTGTTGTCAGCCGCCACGTTATGTTCAACACAGCCTTATTTTCATAATACAGCTTCAGCTTTCCAAGGAACGGGATGAGCAGGAATGATGACCATAACAGTCCCCTTAAGAAAGTCCATCCTGAAAAAAACATCTTCCGAAGCAGCATCACAAGCCCGGCAAATATAAAGGAAAAAGCTACGCATCGCACAAGCTGAGTGGTGAAATACACTGTGCAAAAATCCATAAGACTGCCGATCTGTGACCAGTCAGGCATGGGATCCACCCTCGTCCGGGGACTTTGTACCACGGTCTTTGCTTTTCTCCAGAATCTCTTCCAGTTCCTTTATCTGTTCATCCGTCAGAGCGAAACTCTGCAACAATGCCGCCATCGCATTTGTCCCACTGCCGGAAAAATAGCTGTCCACAAACTTCCTGCTTTTCTCCTTCACGCATTCCTCCCTTGACCTCTGCACATAATAGTGGTAAACCCTTGAATCACGCTCATCTACCGTGTAGGCGAGGACATCCTTCTGGTTCAGGCGATTCATCAGCACCCGCACCATCCTCATCGACATATCCACATTCCCCTGCATCCTCTTGTAAACCTCAGAGGATGTCAAAGGTTCCCCGCACGTCCACAGGACTTCCATGATCTGCCATTCACTCGGTGTAATCTCTTCCTTTGCCATACCGCTTCCTTCCTTTCGTTTTATTTCGTCACTTTATATATCGGTCAATTACTGTTAATTATTAAGAGCTGTTGACGTTTTTACAAAGAAGGCGCCACCACCCGAATATGGCATATCGCCATCCGTCCGATATAGTGGCGGATGCCCCACAAGGCGTCACAAACGCAAACCGCGGTGTAAGCATATTACCTCTGACTTCCCCACTATCCAAGCAATTCCCCTTATCAGGCCGCCCGGCCGGCCAGCGGAAACGGCAGACCGCCGCATACGGAAAAAGGGCCTGTGAGCCCTTTTCCTCTTTGTCTTTCGTATGCCCTGCTATTTTTATAGATGCCGCAGGTTCTCACGGTATCTGCGCAGCTCCTTCTCATCCACGGAGCCAATGACCTCATCCAGCCACTTTATCATTTTTTTCCTGTCCTTCGGCAGGCGGCCTTCCACATTGACGCAGTTCGATGCGCCCATCGTGGCAAAATAGGTGTCAATGCTCAGTTTTTCAATCAGCATCCTCAGTTCATACAGCTTTTCTATCTCCGTTTCCTCCGTCCAGTTCCCATCCTGAATCTCTTGGTACAGCTCCGAGGATGGGTAGACCGTCAGCATGGATGAAACGATGATCTTCGGATGGAGCTGGTTGAACACCTCCGCCGTATTCCTCACCCCTTCCTCCATATGCCCGGAGCCGTATATCCCGGCAAGGTAGAAGAAGTTATAATCCATCCCAGCTTCATCCAGCCTTCTGCATTCTTCTATGATTTCCTTCGTGCCGAACCCTTTATGCATGAAGGACAGGGATTCCTCGTCACCAGCCTCCACGCCTATGGTAAGGCTGTTGTACCCCATCTCCCGGAGTTCTCTCAACTGCTCCGCGGTCTTCGGTGTGATATCTGTGATGCGGGCAAAACAGCCGATAGACTGCACTTTCGGGTAATATTTCCTTACCAGTCCTGCCAGCGTTTTCAGCTTGTCAAAACTTAAGACGAAGGGGTTTGCCCCGGTAAAGAATACCCTCTTTGCGTTCCTGTAATAACGGCTCATTTCCTTCAGGTCCGCTTCCACCTCTGATAAAGGCGACATACGGAATTTAAACGGCACGTCCTCATAAAGCGTGCAGAATTTACATTTGTGGTGTGTGCAGCCTGCCGTTACCTGAATCAGCGCGCTGCATGCCTCATAGGGCGGCCTCCATATCGTTCCTGTGTAATGCATAAGTCATTTCTCCTTCCTGTCCGTAAAATCTCTAACTGACGATACCCCTGATCTCCTGCAGATCCTTGATACCGTTTTCATCCATATACTTTTCCAGCCCCTCGATAATCTCCGGCATGGCATAAGGGTTCCTGAAATTTGCCGTCCCGACTGCCACCGCCGTAGCTCCGGCCATGATGAATTCCAGGGCATCCTCCGCCGACTGAATCCCTCCCATCCCTATAACCGGGATGCTCACTGCCCTGCAGGTCTGCCATACCATCCGCAGCGCAATCGGTTTTATTGCGGGTCCGGACAGCCCGCCCGTCTTATTCGCCACGCTGAATGCCCTTTTCTTTATGTCAATCCTCATGCCCGTGATGGTATTGATCAGCGAGAGCGCATCCGCTCCCCCTGCCTCTGCCGCTTTTGCAATCTCCGTTATGTCCGTGACATTCGGTGTCAGCTTCATGGAAACGGGCTGCGCCGCTTTCTTTTTTATCTCCTTCGTGATGTACTCTACCATGCCCGGCTCCTGCCCGAAGGCTATCCCGCCATGCTCCACGTTCGGGCAGGAAATGTTGATCTCCAGCATATCTATTTCCTGCCCGGCCAGCCGTTCCACAACTTCCAGATAATCCGCTACGGTACTGCCGCAGACATTGACAATGACTTTCGTGTCAAACTTTCTGAGGAAAGGAAGGTCCCTCTCGATAAGGACGTCAATCCCCGGATTCTGCAGCCCCACCGCATTTATCATGCCGCTGGCAGTTTCCATGATCCTTGGTGTGGAGTTCCCCTCCCACGGGACGCATGAGACGCCTTTCGTGACCACCGCGCCTAACCGGTTCAGATCCACGAACCCGCTGTATTCCTGCCCGGAGCCAAATGTCCCGGACGCAGGCATCACCGGGTTCTTCAACGTGATGCCCGCTATATCCACTGATGTGTTTATCCCGTCCGCCTCCTTTCTTGAATCACATTATAACAACTGGCAGAAAAAAGAAAAGTACTGTCTTTTTTCGTTTATAGTGCGAAAAATGATACCGGTATCAAAAAACATAGTACCTTGAATTGAAAGAGCGGATATAGTATAATGCTGGCAAAAGGAGGGAACCACATGAGCAATATGAAAGCGCCGCTGCCCCAATGTGCGGCTATGGTCAGAGTACAGAACATCCTGAGCGGGAAATGGAAGATAACGATATTATGGTACATCGCGGAATATGAAGTGCAGAGATTCGGGGAACTGAGGCGGAGGCTTGGGAACATCACGCAGTCCACCCTTACCAAGCAGCTCCGCGAACTGGAACAGGACGGCTTTATCTCCCGCTATATCTATCAGGAAGTGCCTCCGAAGGTGGAGTATTCCCTGACTGACCTAGGGAAAAGTTTCATCCCTATTTTGAGAGACATGAAAAAATGGAGCGACACGCATTTAATGTGATGCCGGGAAGTCCCTGCCTGTCCAGGGGCATAACAGTGGAAATGGGGTGAAAAAAGAAATGAAAAAAAGATTTTCTCCAAAAAAGACAGCCGCATTCTGCACGGTATCCGTGCTGCTGGCTCTGATCATATGGACAGTATGGGGGAACACTGCGCTGATGGTAAGCACCGTTGCTATTTCCAGCAGCCGGATCCCTCCTGCCTTTTCCGGGTTCCGTATCGCACAGGTATCCGACCTTCATAATGCCGAATTTGGAAAGGATAACTCCACGCTGCTGCGGATGCTGTCCGAGAGCGGGCCGGACATTATTGTGATAACCGGGGACCTTGTAGATTCTACACATACAGACATAGACACAGCCCTTTCCTTTGCAAAAGAGGCCGTCCAGATCGCACCCGTCTACTATGTGACAGGCAACCACGAAGCCCGTCTGACAGAGTATGGGCGGCTCAGAACCAGCCTTGAAACGGCTGGCGTGACTGTTCTTGAGGATAAAACAGTATGGCTGGAACGGGATGGTGGAAAGATTATGCTTATCGGGCTTTCCGATCCCGATTTTACAGTTAAGGGTGATATGTTCGGGGAAGTGCCTTCTATGGTCGGTACAAAATTAGAATCCCTGGCCGGCAGCGAAGGCAGCTACACAATCCTGCTCTCCCACCGCCCGGAGCTGTTTGAAACTTATGCAGACTGCGGTATTGGTTTAGTCTTAAGCGGCCATGCACATGGCGGCCAGTTCCGCCTGCCCCTCATCGGCGGGCTGATTGCACCCAATCAGGGACTGTTCCCCAAATTTGATGCAGGGCTGTATACGGATGGCAGCACGGACATGGTCGTCAGCCGCGGCATTGGCAACAGCATCATACCGTTCCGCTTCAATAACCGTCCGGAGATTGTATTGGTAGAGCTTTGCGCTGAATAAAAATGTTTTTTAAAAAAACAGTTTTGCAAGATATTTTTATCATTTTTATGTGTACTATCACGGAAACTCTGTATACAATCACGGAAACCCTTATATTATCACGAAAACTCATAGGCAGTTTCCGTGTTCGTATAAGGGTTTTGCCTGCGAGTATCGACTTTTGCGTGATAGTATGGAGTTTTGCCTGATAGTATCCGAGTTTCCGTGATAATAAGCGACTTTTGCCTACGAGTATATACTATCAGGTAAAACAACCCCAGAACAACAGTTCGTACCTTCACTAATGTAAAAATGCCCTCAAAAGCACACGGAAATAATGTAAATTTCAAACCTATGTAGTGCCAAAAGTGGCGGATTTACGGGCTTTCTCGGCTTTCCGTGTCCGTATCTGCCGGAAACTAAGACACCCTGACAAAATATGACAATATCCCCCATATTTCAACAGCATTTTTCTACAAACAGGCGAAACTCCATACTTTCACGGAAACTCTTATACTTGCACGCAAAACTCGGATACTATCACGGAAACTCCCGACTTTTGCCTGATAGTATAATTTTGCCCCAATCGCCATCCTATTAGCGGCATCAAAAACGCAAAAAAGCGGGGTTCACCAACCTCTGCGATGAACCCCACCAAGCCTTAAAAACCTTGATTTTAAGCCATTCTTCAATACTTTTGCCTGCGAGTACCCAAATTCCCATGGCATCATTTGGAAATAGCCGCCTGGGCGGCTGTTAGATATTTTTTATCGCTTCCTGCACAAGACTCTGCCCCATTTAAACCTTTTAACGATTGCCTGCTATCGTTAAAAGGAGGTGCAAAATCGGAGGGCGAAACAGCTTCCGAAACGGAAAAAAGGCTCAAAAACCGAAAAAACAAAATGGCGGAATCCGTGAAAAGGCTTATTTTCAGGCATTTCAGCAATTTTGCATTGTATCAATTTCGGTGTTGCGATGTTTCCTTACGCCTGTGGGTGTTTTCCAGATAAATGACTAAAATTCCTATCGTTAAAAATTGCATCCAAACTCATGCTTGGGTGCATTGTATCAAATTGTGGTACGCAAGCCAGTAAGAGAATCCGCCAAAAAACATCCGCACTTATTTTCATGTACCTTATAACGATAGTACCCACAATTTAACGATTTCCTACTACCTTTTAACGATTATTTACATTTCCTATTTTTCATTCCCTCATTCGTAGTTTGACCGTAGTCCAAGTATTATTTGTCTGCCACGGTATGCCCAAATTTGCCCCGAAGTGCCGAATTATGCGGTTTTTACCTTACTCCTGCCGTGGCACACAAACAATATCTTAATCATAGTTGTAAAACTCCTTTATTCCCTATATTTTCAAGGCTTTTGCCTTTTTCATTGTTCTTTCATGTCAGACATATTTTCTTAAATTGTCATGTATTTTCTTATGTTTTCCTCTGCAAAAATGGTAAATATCATGGTAAATGATTTTGTTTTACCATCTACCCCGATACAAGCTCTAAGGCTAGGACAAAATACGTTCCAATTCGTCTTTTGCGTCTTCAAAATTCACATGTGTATAAGTATTCAGAGTAACGCTTATATCGGAATGCCCCATAATATATTGTAAAGTTTTCGGGTTCATCCCGCTTTTTGCCATGTTGGAACAGAATGTGTGCCGACATACATGAGGGGTAACTTTCGGCATTGGAACTTTGTAAATGCTGTTATACTTTTCCCGGATATGCTGCATATATTTTTCCCAATGCAATGCAACCATAGGCATATCATTTTTATCTAAAAACAGGAATCCGGTATAACCATCTACGGTCGGTTCTGCACTGGGCGCAATCCTGTTTTTGATAATCCTCTGAAAACATTCTGCAACATCATCTGTCATAGGCACATAGCGTACACCGCTTTCTGTCTTCGGAACTTCAATGACATATTCCATTTTGCTCGTGCGTTGCAGTTGGTGGTTGACACGGATTCTTTTTTCCTTAAAATCAATGTCTTCCAGTGTCAGACCGCAGAACTCCGATATCCGCAAGCCAGTGTGGAATAAAATGAAAATACCGCCATAATACCTCGAAAAATGTTTGTCTTCCTGAACAAATTTTAAATATTCCCTTTGCTGTTTTCTTGTTATGGATTCTCTGGTAACGCTGTCATTTACAATAACAGACGCTAATTCAAACTGAAAAGGATTTTTGCGGATTAAATCGTCATTCTCTGCCATCTGGAACGCCGGTCTAAGCACTCCCCGGATAGAATGGATAGAACTGTACCCACGCCCGTCTTCCTGCTGTAATTTGATTAACCATGCCTTTGCGTCCGACAATTTCACTTTATCAATCCGTTTACTGCCAAAAACGTCTTTCTTCAGCACATTTATAACTGTTTGATATCCTGCTTTGGTATTATGCCTTACGCCGGTTTTTAGGGAAACATATTTCTCCACCAGTGACAGCACTGTATAATTACCGCCATTTGATACAATCTGGTGAAACATATCCTGTTCAATCTGTTTTTCCTTTTCCCGAAGTGAAAGGTCTTTCCGCTTGCCCTTTGGGTATGGGTCGTTATGGTCTAACCGCCAACTGTAAACATCCTTTGTATTACCATCTGTATCCTGATATGTAAAACGATACCTGCCATCCGCTCTCTGGGTCTCTCCATTATGTAAAATCCTGTTTCTTTTGTCTCGTCTCTTTTCACTCATGGTTTCCTGTCTCCTTTCTGGAAAGAGACCCAAACTCGTGATACTATATTAACACAAATTAAGGTCTTTTACCATACCCAACCGCAAGTTATACCACTGTTGCATTGTCTAAAAATTCTTCAAACTTTTGCCTTTTCAGCAATATGCGGTTGCCATTCATAATAATAAAATCTGACTGTGGGTGTTCCTCTGCAATCATACGCAGTTTGTTTTCCCCTATTATGGTAGTAATCCGCCGCCTCTGCAATTGTCAGGGCATATCTTTTCCATACCGGGATTACGCCCTTTTCCACTTCCTCTTTTTCCATGCCAATCTCCTGTATCATTGTTCATATTTATTGATTTCCCAATACCTTGATTTAAGGAACTGTACTATTGTCAACGTACCATTATCGCACAGTACCCGAAACCAATCCTGACGGTTCTCTTTTGCAAACAAAAGCAACCTTGCATAGCTTACTATTTCGTTTTGTATGCAAAACTCTAACATCTCTCCAATGGCGCTGTATTTATCTGTTGCAAGGCTTATCATTGCCATATAATCAGCCCCCGAACATGAAATCACATTCTCAATATCATACTGTGCTTTCTCGGCATTATCTAAATGGCAGAGATATCTTGCATATGCCCTTGCGCATTTCAATGGTTCAATCCCTACACCGCCTATTGCAGAAAACACTTCTTTCGCCTGTTCACTGGTCTTTACCCCTTCAAACAGTATCATCACATGATAATGCTCTTTTTTCCGTGTTCCATCTGCATTAATGTCTTTATCATGCAACGGTGAAATCAGAGCAGGAACACATTGCTCCTGTAACTTTATTATCCAGTCATCAGGGGCAGATTCCGGGTAAACCACCGTCGCCCAATTCCTTGTCCTTTTCTTCTCCATATTTTTTATGAACATTGAACAATGTCCCTAGGGGGTGTCGTAGTGTGCCCCCTAGGGGGCGGTGGCGGTCGCTCCGCTTTGTTTCTCCGAAACATACCGCCACCCATTTCACACACTATTCCCTGTTCAACGCTCCTCGTATAATAAGTTTGTAAGCAAGAAAAACAGCTTACAGACTTATTCTTTTTTTGATTAGACAGAAGGATAATTCTAAACATCCTTTCCGAAGATTCTTCTTCAATCATGCTGGCTCATCCATTCTCTGTCTATTGGTTAATAAGTTACTTTATAGTCATGGCCCCAGATGTTACAATAAGGTTCATAAGAACTGTAGCTATGGTCACTGCTCTGTCGCTCCAGCAAAGCTTCTGCTATTGCCAAGAAAGCATGCAGCCCTAACGCTACGCTAAGACTTATTACACAAATGCTGCATCCTGGTATCTAGCCACCAGCAGGGTATTTCTGCCAGGTAATGCTCATAACGCGAGGTTTAGGGCGGCGTAGTGATCTGGGATAAGCCATGATTACTCTTCTTCATTTTTATTGAAAGGTGGTGATGATCCGTGAAAGAACCTATTGATTACCTCTCAACACTGTTTGTTGGGATTGACATTGCATCCCGTATTCATGTTATTTCTGCACTTGATTTCAATGAGAAGTTCTACATCAGGATGAAACCCGTAGAAAACACCCAGGAAGGTGCAGTTCTTATGGAACAGATGATCTCTGATGTGTTAGGGCATAACCATCTGTTCAAATACGTTGTGACCGGTATG
>Ga0224740_10293_pt1 | contig 13883 bp, 16 predicted proteins | sample LIM_E_Water_Bulk_FD_161634 | JGI IMG/M metagenome (GOLD analysis project Ga0224740, IMG submission 161634) | Enriched cells from gastrointestinal tract of the lab mouse from Pacific Northwest National Laboratory (PNNL), Richland, Washington... | ecosystem: Host-associated > Mammals > Digestive...
CTATTTTTGTTTGATAGAAATCCTCAGCTTGCCCCATTAGTGAGGGAGATCTTTTCTTCGAGAGGCGATGTTTTCAAGAATACCCTGCTGGTAGAGAATCTCAAGAATGAGTACAAAAACCTTACTCAAGAGACGCTTGAAGTGCGGGAAGCGTTGGAAGCTCGTAATAGCATATTAAGTGATCAGAATAACGATCTTCGCCATGTTTTGCGCACCGAAAGGCTAAAGCTGCGGGATGAAAGAGCAAAAAGCAAGCATAATGCCCTGTCTCTTCATGAGGAAACAGCTCGGCGCATAGAATTGCAGCATACATCTAATGAGATATTGTCGAGTACAAGCTGGCGTATTACTGCACCAGTTCGAAAAATAGTTGGACGGTCACCAAGAATTAAAAGATTGGCCCGCCAGTCCATTAAAGCAGTTTGGTGGACATTAACTGGTCAGCTTAAAACCAGGCTCAAAGCTAGAAAAGAGTTTTTGAATTCGGGTAAAGGTTTATCTAAATCAGAGCTGCGTTCCAACCAAATAAAAACGAATCCTATTCCATATTATGTTGATCCAAATTCAAGGGAAAAACTCTCTTACGGGTTCAAAGTTGCCGTGCATGTACATGCCTATTATGAAGATGCCTTTATGGAAATACTTCATAGGCTAAATAACATAGACACCAATTTCGATATATTCGTATCTGTTCCAGAAAATAATGCGTGGTTGGATCGTGATGCATTGATGGGGAAGATTCGTGATACTCTCCCCACCGTTCAGAACGTAACGATAAAACTGGTCCCGAATAGGGGGCGGGATATTTCGCCTTTTATAATTGATTTTGGAGATAAGTTGATCGGATACGATATTGTGGGTCATTTTCACACTAAGAAAAGTCCGCATAATTCCAGACTGAGGCACTGGCGAACGATGATCCTCGATTGCTTGCTGGGTAATGTTGGTGATGGGCCATGGCATTTGAATGCCTTATTGAATAGGCTTGCAACAGATGCAAAATTTATTGCTCCACAGAGGTTGCCGCACTTCACTGTTCATTTTGACGGTTGGTCTGGAAATAAAGAGATAGCTGCGGAGATTCTCGGGAAATATTCCGATATTTCTATCAGTTCTCTATCAGAGATTAATTTCCCGGAAGGAATGATGTTCTGGGGTAGGTCTGATGCACTAAGACCATTCTTAACTCTTCCTTTAACGTACGACGATTTTCCGAAAGAGCCCATAGCAAGCGATGGTACTTTCGCTCACGCCTTGGAACGATTGGTGTTTGCGTTAAGCCCTCAAAATGAAAAGAAAATTCTACATGTAAATAGAGCTGAATACACGGAGAATGCCAGCTTTTACGAATCTCAAGAAGATTTTTCAACGTCTATTCTGCATAAGGACGTAAAGGTACTCTCATATTACCTGCCGCAGTTTCATCCCATTCCTGAAAATGATAAATGGCATGGAGTGGGTTTCACAGAATGGACGAAGGTTAGAGCCGCGAATCCTCTATTCAAAGGCCACTATCAGCAGCACGTTCCACACGAGCATATGGGATACTATATAATACACGACGCTAGCGTGTTGGAAAAACAAGCTGAGATGATGAAAAAATCCGGCGTGTTTGGTCAGATATTTTACCATTATTGGTTTTCAGGGAAACTTATTCTCGAAGGCCCATCCAAGATTTTATTAGATAACAAGAATATTGACATGCCGTTTTGTTTCTGTTGGGCCAATGAGAATTGGACCAAGAGATGGGATGGGTCTGACAATGAGATACTGCTTGAGCAAATTTACTCGGCTGACGATGCGAGAGCATTTATTAGATACCTAATTCCGTTCTTTAAAGATCATCGTTATATTAAGGTCGAGGGACGACCAGTCTTGCATATCTATAGGCCCAAATCGGTCCCAGATATTGCCGAGTATTTGGCGGTATGGGAGGAAGAATGTGGGCTGGCAGGACTTCTGAAGCCTTATGTTGTTGCTACCCTTGCAGCTGGGGCGTTCAGTCCAGAAGAGTATGGTTTAGATGCAGGCGCCGATCGGGTCCTGTACGATTGGACCAATGGCGCTGTACCTGACATAACCTCAGAAGTTGATTCTTATTACGAGTTGAGTGGCAGGGTGTTCTCTTATGAGAAAATTGCAAAATTTTATCAAAATCAAATACATAAAGACGATTTTGACCGCTTTCCATCAATTGTTCCTAATTGGGATAACACGGCGCGCTACCAGAATAGAGCGCATGTTCTTCACGGGAGCACTCCCGAAAAATTCCAGTCATGGATGGAGGCATTGGTCCACAGAGCGAATATGACGCTTCCGGCGGATAGGCGGTTTATTCTGGTTAACGCTTGGAATGAGTGGGCAGAGGGTGCGCATCTGGAACCAGATATGCGATCTGGGTTTGCGTATCTCAATAGCGTTGGTCGCGCATTATCCAACATTGCGTACGCAAAATCAGGCCATCCTATATATGGCATGAGGCCGATTGAGGCCCTAGAGAAACGAGCTAAGGATACCGGTTCTATAATGCTGGTATCGCATAGTTGGGGTGGCGGTACAGAGCGTCATGTTAATGACATGATTGACCTTCTCCGCAAGGAAAGCATCATCTTATTGGCACTGCGAGTTGACCCGCAAGATGGGTCTCGGTTTATTCTGGATGAGATATTAGACGAAGATACGGAAGAAATTGCATCTTTTAGTATTCATGATGATCCGTCGATCCTATCGGACATTTTAAGAAAACTCTCTACAAAGCTGGTTCATGTACATCATTTAATTGATCTCCCAAAGGGGGCTGGCGATTGGTTGATGTTGGCTTGTGCTGGGGAGGGGGTTCCTTACGATGTAACGTTGCATGACTATTTCTCTGTTTGTCCCCAGGTTCATTTTGTGGGGCCAGATGGCCTGTATTGTGGTGAGCCAGGCGAAACCACATGCAATAAGTGTTTAGTTTCTACGCACAATCCGCATGCTGGCTCTATCGAGCGCTGGCGAAAGGCTTCAAGGCGTTTTCTATCTGGCGCTCGCCGTCGTTATGTTCCGGATAGCGATGTTGAGAGCCGCTTCAAGCGCTTTTACCCAGAACTGAGTTTTACTGTTAGGCCGCATCCAGAACGTAAGATGATGTTCAATATTGTTAACCAGAACGCATCATCCGTTGAACGGCATTACGTTGTTATTGGGCACATGGCGCCTCACAAAGGATCGAAGATAATATATGATTGTGCTAAGTACGCAGCTGATAATGCAATCCCCTTGCGGTTTACCATACTAGGGACGACCGATATCACACCTGAACTGAATGAGCTTGGTAATGTCGCAGTTCTTGGAGCATTTAACAGGAACGATCTTAATGATCTAATGGTTAGTATTAATACGCGACTGGGGTTTATACCATCTATTATCCCTGAAACTTACTCATATGTGCTCACGGAGATTGTTGCATCGGGAATCTACCCTGTTGCCTTTGATATCGGTGCAGTCGCATCTCGCATTAAGTTGATGGAGTGGGGTGAAGTGCTTTCCAACGATCTTCAGGCAAACATTGAAGATCTGGTAAGTACGCTTATGTCAATAACACCTAGGAGGAGAAATCACGCTTTAAAAGATACTTTAGATGGTAGGATGTATGAGAATGTTCTATCCAGTTATTATGAGCTTGAATAGGTTTAGGTGTTTTTGTAGTTTTTATTACTTCGAGTTGTTCCGTAATACGACATAAATAAGAGTGGCCCTGCAATCGCGGGGCCTTTTCTTTTGCCGAAAGGAAATACCAATGGCACGACGCATCAACGCGGCGGGGCTTTCGCTCGTCAAACAGTGGGAAGGCCTGCGCACTACAGCATACCGGGATGTGGCCGGGGTTCTAACCATCGGCTACGGCCATACGAGCGCAGCCGGTGCGCCCAAGGTTACGCCGGGAATGGCAATCGGTGATAAGGAAGCCGAACGCATCCTGAAATCCGATCTGGCGAAGTTCGAGGCTCGAGTGGAGCGGTTCGTAAAAGTGCCGCTGACCGATAATCAGTTCGCCGCTCTCGTGTCGTTCGATTTCAACACCGGGGCGCTGGACAAGTCCACACTCTTAAAGAAGCTCAACAAGGGTGACTATGCTGCCGTTCCGGTCGAACTCATGAAATGGGTGAATGCTGGCGGTAAGAAGGTGCGGGGTCTAGTGAACCGCCGCGCCGCTGAAGCAGGTCTCTGGGCGAAGGGAGATTTCGTTTCGTCCAACTATGTCCCGGCCAAGACGACGGCCAATAAAACGGACGTGGCCACGATTGGCGGTGCCGGTGCTGCTGGTGCGGCGGCTACTGTCGGACCGGTCATCCCAGAAATTGTCAGCACAATCTCAAACCAGCAGGACGAATTGTCTAGCGGCCAGTGGGTGCGTGTGACGATTGCGGGTGTGATTGTCGCCATTTCCCTTTGGGGCATCTGGCGGAAGACGCGCTCATGATCTGGGCGCTCATCCCCAACTGGCTGAAATACTCGCTCGCTGCCGTTCTGGCGGCGTTTCTGCTTATGGTGGGTGGATATGTTGTCGGAAAGCTGGTTGGCCGTCAGCAGGCAGTTTCCGAGCAATTGCGCGAAGCCGTCAAAATTGAAAAGGAAAGGGGCAAGCACGATGAAAAACTACGCGGGCTTACGGATTATGATTTTTGCGCTTTTGCCCTTCGTCGTCGCGGGCTGTCCATCGACCAGTGCGACGAGCTGCGCAGGATGGAGACAGAATAACCTTTCGCCTGCTGGTTTGGTTGCGCTGACAAAAGTGGACCGGCCAGCGGCGGAACGGGTCGAAGGCAATGACGAAAATGGAAAAAGGCGGGGCTGCTGGAAATGAACGGACCATTGGACGAATTTGGGCTCAAACTGTCCGTAGTGATTGCCGGATTTGCTGGTGGTGCTCTGCGGGCACTATCTCGTAAGAGGTATACGGTCCGTGAAACGATTGCTTCGCCAATCTGCGGAGCGCTCGCGGCGGGCTACCTCACCGGCCCACTCATGCATTATTTGAATGCGGTTCATTTCCCCTTGCCGCCTGACGATGGATCAAGTGCGGGGCTTCACGCCGCAGCGTTTGTCGTGGGGGCTTGCGGGATGTGGATATCGGATGCGCTATTCGAAATCGTCACCCGGCGCCTCAAACAGTGACTATTTAGAATGGTGGCAACCTGCCTGAATAGCGGCCAGAAAGTGGGGCAGACGCATGAAAAAACATAATGTTTATAACACATGACTTTCTGTCCCACTTTTCTGCAAGCCACTGAAAAAACGGAGAATCCCCAGAACCTCCGGGACTCCCATTTATGGAGTGTGTTCGGCTGGATTGAACCAAAGCGAGCTAGGCGGCAATTTTGACAAGTCCGTCTGACTTATAGATTTGAGCAGGGTATAATTCTTTGCCTTCAGGATTCGTTCCAGATCGTCAGTGGGTATATTAAGGTCTGATGAAATTGCCTGCATAGTGGGTATGTCATTAGGCTGAACTGCAATCTTAATGCCGCTATTTGGCGAAGGTAGAAAGTTTGCCCAGTCTACCGATGCTCTCGTCTTATTAATCTGAGCCAATGCTTGTTGTGCATTTACGTTACCGAGAGAGCCCAGCTCAGAAACCTCTGCAATTTGACTTCTCAAAGAATTAACATTTGCCAATAGGTTATTGTTTTCTTCCTGTAGTTCGGCAATTTGTCCCTTAAAGCCCTTGTACTCGAACGCCAACGATGTCCATCTTGGTGATAGTACCATGACGGCACCAACTATTCCGAAGGACACGGTTGTCCACACAAATGATTTGGAAATCCATCCATCTCTGACGGACGCAACGATAATTAAAGCTCCGAGGCCCACTGCTGTCGCCAGTGCACTGGGTGATATCCAAGCGCCAAAAGATTCCGGTGTCATCGCTTTCTCCCCCAAATTCCGCTGCAGCAAGTGTTGAATTGGTATTGATCGACCGTCAAGAGAATTACAAGTTCTCAAGCGGTTTCGGCATAAGCTCCGTAATCCATTTCCAATTTTCATATTTGTCGCCGGTCTGGCGGATGTGCGTGTATCGCTTCAGTGAGGTCCATGAGCGATGGCCCGAAACCATTGCCACGTGCGGGATATTCCAGCCCATTTCAAACAACCGCGATATCCCTTCATGTCGCAGATCGTGGAAGTCCAGATCCTCAATATCGAGCAACGGACAGGTGCGCATGAAGCGAGCACTGACGGTTTTCGCCACGAAAGGGAAAATTACCCCTTCTTTTTTCTGGGGCAGGGACTGCAGAACCGCAATGGCTTGCTCTGGCAGGTCACACCAGACGTTATTCCCCATCTTCTCGCCTGGGTTTTTCATGTCTCGAATGAGGATACGTTTATTGTCCGGCTCAAAGTCTTCCCAGCGCATGGAGCAAATCTCACCCTGCCGCCGCGTTGAAAAAAGTGCGAACAATATCATCTTGCACATAGGCATGTGGTTTCGCCGCCTGATTTCCCGATCTGTGAAGTGGTCCAGCAGCTTATTGAGTTCTTCAATGGTCGGACGTCGATCTCGCTGATTGGACTTTGATATAACGCCAAGCCTTTTCATAACGATCTGGGCATCTTTCATGGCATCCGGATCAAGGGGAAATCCCCACGCTGGGCGAGCCAACGTGAAGATTGCAGCAAGGTGAGACATCCAGTTGCCGACGGTCTGTGGGGTCCGTTCTTCCGCGAGCTGCTGTCCGAACTTGACGATATCCTGACTGCGAATTGAGGCGCATTCCTTATTGGCAATCGAGAACCGCTTGATCGCTTTTAGTGTTTGCGCCTTCGTTCGTCCGATCTCTTTCAAACTCTCAGCAACGTACTTATCTATTGCGTCGGATAGCTTTGATGATGGCCGCGCAGTTACCCCGATAAGGGATGGGTCTTTCTTTAATTCGCTCTCGCGTTTCTTGATCCATGCGGTTGCCATTGGCTTACGGTCAAAGGTGCGCGATTCGCGATGAACAATTTTACCGTCCTTTTTCAGCAGGATTTGTGCTAGATACGCGACTGATCCATTCGCCCTTGGGCGCTCAACGATTGTTCCCACCGGTACAACATCCTCCACGAGTACAGCATCCGTGTTATACTTTGTGTCAGAATGAGCGTAAAGGGGCGGCAATGAGCTTAAATGAGCAGTTAGAAAATGATGCTAAGCTACGGAAATCATTATAACCCATTGATAAGCAACAGGCCGCGTTTTGCCGTTGCTCCCATGATTGATGGGGCGGAAGTTTTTTGAAAAACGAAATTATTACAATCTATTAGAATATCGCATGAACGGGGTGTTGTACCTCTATCGGTACAACATCACCCATGAAACTGCTTATATTCGCGCAAGGCAGCGGCGCGACGTTCGTCCAAATACTGGGCTAAATCATCAAGATAAACGCCTTTTGCAGCCTTCTGGCTTTCCTCGATTCGAACGAGCGGAATTTTTATATCGCCGCTCATAACCTTCCGCACGAACTTCTCTGGTGTCAGATGAGGAAAGTAGTCCCTGCAAAGATCCTCGACCGGGATGATCGCTTTACCGCTGTACTGAGCCATGAGCAGAAATGATGTATTCATGGCTTCCCTCCCAGCGCTGCGCGGGCTGCGTCTATTGCCGCAACCAGTTCGGCAAACTTCGCCACCACGTAAGACGTGCTTTCGTATTCATTGCCTTGCGGAGAGGTGAACTCTGGCCCGTTGCGCTCGTACAAATCTATTGGCGACTGGCAATCACTGCGCAACTGCTCCAGCGCCTTTTCAGCAGCCTCGAGCTTGGCTTCGAGGGCTTTGAAGTCGCGACCATCATTTGATCGTGCTGTATTGATAGCGTCGGCTACAGCCTCGTGTGTATCAATCTCAATTCCGATCATTTTGCAGAAATCGAACCAGTCTCCAGACTTGCGCTCGCTTTCCTCTTGCCACTCCTTAACCCGCGCAGTCAGCGCCGCGTTGTCGGCTTCGAGGGTGTGAAGCTTTTCGTCTACCTCAAGCAAGCGCTCATGGGTGGTGTGATAACGTTTGCGCCATTCATCCTTCTCCGCCCGTTCCGCCGCCAATAGCTCCACAGCCTGCGAGCGGGTGACGACCGCATCGCCGCCAGATGATGCGCAAGACGGTATCCAACCCATTCGAGTTTTTGCCATGTAGCCAACCGTCTCCAACTCCCCGCACTTGCCGGTAGCATCCGGCGCAGGAAGACTGAACGGGTTCTCGATGAAGCCGTGAGAAAGGCCATACTCAAGCGATTTCAATGTGTGCTCGATGACGGCCCTCTTAACTTTCGGCTCGCAAGGAGTTCGGTTTGTCGGGCATACGCCATCCTCATCAGCACAGTCCCGGCAACGACCGCCATACCGCATGACATAATCTATTATCTGATTAAACGTCTTCACGGTTCCGGTAGCATCCGGCGATACTGGAGCAACGGCGTTCCAAGCCGCAATTGCCTTGTCAAAGCAATCGCTCACGTTTTGCTCGATTTCGTTCGACATGCCGTGCGCCCAATGGACACCTTCGGGCACATCAAACCATGCTCGTAGGAAGGCTTCTTTGCGTTCTTCACTCGCCATGACGATCGCCTCCTGATGGGTGGGTGGCCGCTACCGCCTTTGCAAGTAGAGCAACGGCTTCTATCGGGTCTCCTGAGAAACCAGCAGGGCTTTCCTGAAGGTTGATGAAACCCGGCATCACCGCACAGTACATCGGCCTTCCTTGCGGCGTTGTCCCGTCTTGGAAGATAATCGGATCACCTTTTTTGGGTCCGCCATGCGCAGGGCAGCAGTGGCCGAAGCAATAAGCTGGCCGTTCGAACAGATATCTGCCGTCCTTATGCGCCAAAAACTTGCGGGGTAGCTGGTGTCCGAAAGCTTCTTCGCCGCAATGACCAGATGGACAACCGCCCATCCACATCGGTACACGGCACTTTGCTGGTTCCCAAGGGAGTGCTTCGAGCTTGCTCATGATCCCGCCACCTCCTGAGAAGGTGCAGATGGGAGAGGACGCCAGTGGGCGGGAACATCGGTTAGGTAGGACAAAGCGTCCTTCCAATCTCCATGTAACCACGAAGCGGCGGCTTCGCTCACATCGAATTCATCCACTTTTTCATTGAACAGCGCAGCCATGAATTCATCCATGCTGCACGGCCTACCGTCATCCCCCTCAACCAATTTACCGGCGTCGGCATGGTTCGGGGAGGATAGGGCGCGGCGTTCTTGAATGGCCTCGATAATGTCATTGCAGGCCAAACGGTATTCGCTGTCGGGCTGGCTGTCTTCGCCGTAGTCCCTGCAAAGCACAATGATTTCCTCCAACGCCAGCTCACGCGCTGCGCTCGACCGGTCTGTGGCAGCTGCGGCCATGGCGCTCCATAGTCTGCATACAAGATAATCGTATGTCTCGCTTTCTTCCCAGACGAGATCGAGGGCGGCTTTAACCATTGCAGGGGTTGCTTCGAAAGGGAATGTCATGCGTAAGCCCTCACTTTGACATCTCGCTGGAATTCTTTGAATGTGAGGTCGTTGTCGCAGTCGGAAACGTCCAGAAAATACGAATAACGGGCAGCTCCTCTGGACTTCGCTGGAACCACTTTCGAAAACCCGCGATACTCAACGATGTATGGCTTATGGACGCCGAGCTGCTGGATGTGATCGTGCAGTGCTCTACGGCCTGCATCCGTTACCGAATAGAAGGCCATATCGCCGCTCAACCCATCGAATTGCCAGAATTCGGAGCACGCCAAAAACCATCGATAAGGTGAGTTGAACGATATTGCGTAATGGTTCCGATATGTTTCCTTCATCGGAAACGTAGGTCTACCCAGTGCATGATCGACATGGTCTAGAATCTTGGTCGCGAGGTACCGATTAACCGATGGGTTTTGGTTGCTTACCATTTCGTCACCTCATATTTCAGGTGGAGATCCCGGATGTAGACAAGAACAGGTTGCCCGCCGTTCGGGCGCACCATTACCCATCCTTCTGCAATCGCCATGACGCGAGCGGGATGATTAGTGATCCGGTTCTGCAGTCGGCTTCCGGGTCTAATTTTCTGGGAATGGCTGTGAGAGGAATACATCACGCCACCTCGATTTGATCGATGTTGCGATTGATGACATTGAACGTATAAGCGGCAACCCATGGGTTTTTATCCCATGCGCCGTCGCCGTTTATACGTTCCCAATGGAACTCATAAAGGATACGACCGCGAGCTTCGGGGCAAAGGATATGCGTGCTCGCGAACACGGCCAGTTCTTCCGGCGTCATGATTTCATTGGCGAGCTTCTGCGAGCAACCTTCTGCAATTGCATCTGTTTCGCTGCAATCATGCAAGCGTTCAATCCGCACGTCAGTAACTTGTAGCGTGATCCGGGAAGCCCATCGCGGCATATGCATGGCACGCCGTTCTTTTCCTTCAATCCCGAAATCGTCTGGTTCATCGGTGGCGACGTATTTGACGCCGGGATAGTTGGTGTCAATATCGCGCGGCGCTCGCTTGTCCAGCCGCGCCTCACAGCGCCATGCCTCGCGCACCCATAGACGGTCCCCTGCCGAATAGGCGAGGCGTCCGGTCCATTGGGACATGACGGCACCGATCTGATGCGGAGCCGGATCCGTGACCCATGCAAATACGCCTTCGATGGATCGAAAATTGCGGGCATTGTTGAAGGCGGTTTCAAGCATGGATTGATCAGGCTTCACGTACCGGCCCGAATAGTCCAGCCCGCCCGTATAGATCCGCAGGTTATGCGGCGTGATGATCCGGCGCGTCTGGGTTTTGCGACCTTCGAGCAAGGCACGCACCATCGGCGCGCTGAAAAGAATAGGGCGGTCGGTCATGCGACTTCCTTTCTGGCAGCAAGGTGACTGCAGTTCGCGGAAACGAGTGCGGCGGCAACGGGTGGGCAAACAGAATTGCCACAGCACGAGACCTGCACGGATTTGGAAAGCCGGGTGCCGTCGGCCCCGCGTTCGATTTCGTAGTCTTCGGGAAAGCCTTGCGCGCGATACAACTCGCGGGGAACCAGCATACGCATACCGACGTCGACGATGACGTAAGTGACAGCGTCAATCGTCAGCGTCACGAACTCCCGATCATCCCAGAAGCCAAATGAGCGTAGCAGCTCGGCAACCTCGCGGGCGCGTTCTGCCTGTTCTGGGGTGAATGGTGGGACGTCCAGAGCAGCTTCGACATGACCGTGGCGGTCTTTCGTTGTTACCGTTCGCACTGGCTCATTCTCGGCGCCACCGTCTCCGGTGCCGTAATAGGCCTGAAGGAATGGGGCGACGACACTTTGCTGACTTCCGGACTGGGTGACAGTTGAGAGAGGTTTATCAGCACTTCTGCCTGGGTTAACCCCGCCTTCTCGCGTGCTGTCGTTGTTGTGCTGAGCCATATACGCCGTGATCAGACGTGATTTGCCTTGGCCGTCCGGCATGATGGTGTGGGATGGTTCGTCAATGCCGTGTCCGGTTGACGTCCCGAAATCGCGAACGATTGTAGGAGCTACGATCGTTAGGCCAGCTCCTCCCGCCGTGATGGTGTGTGTCGGCTCGTCCGCTCCGTTAAAGGGCTTTCCTGCATTGCGCATCGTCATCAGATGTGGAGCGATAACGCCCAATGGGGCCGCTCCGCCCGGCCGTTTTATAAAGCTATTCGCGGTAACGGTGGAAAGCGGATCACGTGCATCCTGTCCGGTAGCTCCAGTATTGAAGCGAATAACCGATGGGGCAATGAGCGCATGTCGGTTCTCGGTGACGACCGTCGCAAGCGGGCCGTCGATATCTGATACTCTTTCTGTCCGCCGCTCATCATGGCTGTAGTAAGATGCCAGATGGGGGGAGACGACTGCTTTTTCGCCGCGATGCGCCCCTGTTATGGTTTTGAATGGTTCGTCTACGACTTCGATGCGACCGCCGTGGGTGAGATTGACCAAGAAAGGGCGTTCGGCGTCCAGCACGTACCGTTTCAGCCCGCGTGCAACGCGCGCCATGGTGTTATGAGCCAGTGGGCGGATAGCGCGCAGGCCGAGCTTTTCCCATATCTCATTAGATGTCTCGAAAATTGACGGGCAGGGCAGTGACCAGTCAATAATCTCCGCAGCGGTGCGCCACGGCAGTTTGCGACCGGTAACCACGTCCGAGTCGTCGGGCGCGCCGTGAGTGGGTTTCGGCCAGACGATTGGAAGGCCGTCAAACCTGATGACCGCAAAGAAGCGCTTGCGGATAGTTGGTGCGCCGAAATCGCAGGCGCGCAGCTCGCGCCATTGGATTTTCCCGCCAAGTGCACGAATTTTCCGGCACCATTTGCGGAAATATTCGCCTTTACGATCCGGGTCTGGCATCAGGCCGCGCGGGGTCTCGATCAGCGGGCCGTAGTCTTGAAATTCTTCGACGTTCTCCAGAATGACAACATCGACCTTGCCGCCACTGCGCTGGATACGTTCGATCCAGCCCGGAATGATCCATGCCAGGTCGCGAATGTTACGTTCGACGGGCTTGCCACCCTTTGCTTTTGAAAAATGCTTGCAGTCTGGCGAAAACCACGCAAGCCCGACGTGAGACCGCCGCAGATAATCCAGCGGGTCAATCTTGTAGACGTTTTCGGACAGGTGGAGCGTCTGTGGATGATTTGCCTCATGCAGAGCCAAAGCAGCGGCGTTGTGATTGATTGCAATATCAGGCGAGCGCCCCAGCGCCATTTCAATGCCAGTGCTGGCACCGCCGCCGCCTGCGAATGAATCAATAATGATCGGGTGACCAAGCTGGGGCGCGTGAATATTCATACCAGCCCCGCCATCCAGAAGCCGAGTACAACGGCAGTTGCGCAACTGAAACCGAAGATTGCGAGCGCAAGGCGGAACTTCGCCTCGCGATCTTCAATCCGATAGTCGGCGGGAAAAGCAAAACCCGCTTCGGTCCGGAATTGGATTTCTTCATGCATGGCTGTCGATCCTCTTGATCGACCGACGACGGGCGAGGGCTGCAGCTCGGCGTCCGAACTTCGCAACCACTTCGCGGGAAAAGCCGTAGTTCTCCAGCGATTCCGGCGTGACATTTTCGCCAGCGAAGGCCATTTCCCGCATCTTTTCGGCGAGGCGATTTTCCATACTGCTGATGCAGGTACGGGGCAGGACGGCTTGTGCTTTAGGGTGAAACTGAATCATGGCGCTGTTTCCTTTCGCGCATTTCTATTTGCGAGAAAGGATAATATGCGCAAACGGATAATTACTGCAATAGATATTATGCGCAAACAGATATTCTCTGAGGCGCTAGATTGCTCGATTTATACAATATCGAGCCATATCAATTGGTTATGTGAGGCGTCTTGCCAGATTATTTTTCATCGCACTGACGATTTGTCTGCGCAACTGGCTTGCTCGAACTGTCGAATGAACTTCGCCTATCCATTCCAGCTGAACGTTTGTGATGGGGTTGTCGTTCCACGAAATCAGGTCAACACCCTCCGCCCCTCGTTGAAGGCGCTTGAGATAGCGTTTTCCATCACGAGTTCTGACGGCAGCTTCTTCGCCGTAGAAAGTTTCCAGCGGTCGCCGTTGCTCCCTCCAGACAATGATCACATCGCCTTCATCGTAGCGTGGAAGCATTGAAGTGCCTTTGACGCCAAAAGCAATCATACCAGCGGGAAGTGCAAATGGAATATCTATATAATCCAGACCATCCGGGGGCGTCTGTTCAAATTCGGGTTCGATTTCAGCCCCTGCTCCTATATAGCCCATAAGTGGCACAACCGCTTTGGGGGCGTCATCTCCATTGAAGAATGATTGAAACAGATCTCGGATAGCATCCCGATGCTTACCTTCGGGTTCAGCCCCGCCGCGCCACCGATTGACCGTTGCCTGCGCAACACCGAGT
>Ga0224740_10303_pt1 | contig 13883 bp, 19 predicted proteins | sample LIM_E_Water_Bulk_FD_161634 | JGI IMG/M metagenome (GOLD analysis project Ga0224740, IMG submission 161634) | Enriched cells from gastrointestinal tract of the lab mouse from Pacific Northwest National Laboratory (PNNL), Richland, Washington... | ecosystem: Host-associated > Mammals > Digestive...
TCAAATTGCTCCAGCATATCACCCAGAGAATCACCAGCGAGGTCAAGGGCGTCAACCGCGTACTCTTCGACCTGACCCCTAAGCCAACCGGGACGATTGAGTGGGAATAACCGCCATTGCCCTACGACATATCAAAAGCCTTGCAACTGTTGTACTACAATGGTTGCAAGGCTTCTTTTTTGAGCGAGCAAAGCGGGCTTTTGGCCTGGAGGAGGTAGAGAGGGCCGTGGAGGAAGCAAAGCGCCGGGAGGTTGCAGAGAAAGAGCAAAAGAAAGCAAAGCGGAAGTTCAGCCGGGGGGGCAAGGTAACGGACAGCGGGAGGGCGCTCCACGGGGCGCCCTCCTGTTTTGTACTTGTCAGCAGGGAATTTTACTGTTATAATGTAAACGATAAATTCCCATTGGAGGCCGCACATGAAAAACAGAAAACTAATTTTTATTGGACTATTTATCTTTTTAAGTGTGGTAATTGGTTCTTTTATATACTTTCCTAAAAGTATTGATACTGCACTCAACAGAATAAAATATCCGTTTGAAGTAGGCGAAATCTTAACCTCCCAACAAATTGATGAAAATCTTATTGTAGTAATATATACTAACAAAAATAATAATAATGAACTCCAGAACGCTATCATACAAAAAAACAGTATTTTTTATAGCGTTGTTGAAATGAATGGCTCTCTAAATATTGAAATACCTCAAAAGCTCGACAGTGGTGACCTTAGAACGCAAGTATTGGTTTCTTGGTATGATAAAAGTGATAAATATGTTGTGATGGCTGTCGCTTATGACGAAGATGTAGCCGCTATTACCTATCAAAATCAAGAGTTGACACCATTAGATATAAACGGTTATCACTTGTTTTATGGGACTGGAACTGGCAAATATGAAGTATATGAATTGTTTGACCAAGAGGGGAATCGCTTAGAACATATCAAGGAATAGTATTAAAGAAAAATGAGAAGTGATTTGGAAAAGGCGGAGAATGCAGTTGCATTTCCCCGCCTTTTGTGATACTATTTTGATACTAAGAAAAATGGCGGCCAAAAATAACAGGTGAAATATTAACAAATTTGCGAATGTTGTACCTGTGAAAGCACAGAAAATACAACCCCATGAAGGCTGTGATTGGAAGGAAAACGCGGAGGGAACTGTAGGTTCCCTCCGCGTTTTGTTATACTGTGTCTGCCGCTCGTTTCAGTCCCTCCAAATCGCCGGATTGTATGGCGTCGATGGTCCTGGCGATCTTCTCCTTGGGCCAGTCCCACCAGCGCAGCTCCAGGAGCTGGGCGATGTCCGGGTTGGAGAACCGCTGGCGGATGGGCTTGGCGGGTACGCCGCCCACGATGGTATAGGGCGGGACGTCTCTGGTGACCACCGCCCGGGCGGCGACGATGGCCCCGTCTCCAATGGTGACGCCGGACAGGATCACTGCCTCGTAGCCGATCCACACGTCATTGCCGATGATGATATCGCCCCGGTTATCCCAGGCCTCGGGGATGCGCTCCACGTCCAGGCCCCACTCCTCAAAAAGGACAGGAAAGATGTAGGTGGACAGGGAACGCTGGGTGTGATTGGCGCTGTTGAAGAGAAATTTCGCTCCGCAGGCGATGGAGCAGAATTTTCCGATGACCAGCCGCTCCTGGTTGATGGGGTAGTGGTAGAGCACGTTGTTCCGCTGAAAATCCCGGGGGTCGTTGACGAAGTCGTCATAGATGGTGTAGTCCCCCACGGTGATGGAGGGATCGGTCACTACGTTTTGCAGGTAGACGGTGCTGTGCCCCTGGGAACGGGGGTATAGCTTCCATTGCGGGATCATTTCAAAACCTCCTGAACTGTTTTAGTTGTCCATGATCCCGCTGAGGACAATGCATCGCTTCACGCATACCACCCCTTTCACATCCGGGTGCCCTTGTAGTTGCCCCGCCGGGCGGCGGCTCCGGCTTTGGGACGCTTCTTCCGGCGGAAGACGGTGAGCTTGAGCACCACGATGGCGGCCAGGAACAGCACCACCGCCAGGATGATGCGCACTCCCTCGTTCTGGAAGAACTGGAAGAACTGCTGCTTCTTATACAGCAGCTCCGACCGCTCCACCGAGGTGATGGCCACCAGGTCCAGGGTGCCGTACACCTCGTCTCCGTAGTACAGCGTCATGATGCCCATGACCTGTCCGGCCTCTACCGGGGCCTCCACCTCGTCAGCGAAGAGCTTGATGTCCGTCTCAATGTCGTCCACGTCCATGGACTTGGGCAGGGTGCGGGTGATGGAGCCCTGGGCCTTCACGTTCACCTCGTCGGCCTGGCGGGACATGGTGACGGCCACCTTGGCCACCGGCTCGCTGTCCTTGGTGATGGTTACCCGATGGAAGTTGTTGAAGCCGTACTCCAGCAGCCGTTTGCTCTCCCGGAACTGGCCCTGGCGCAGCTCGGTGTCGCCGGGGACCTCCATGGGCCCGGAGCCCAGCACCACGGAGATGAGCAGCTCGTCCCCGTCCTCGGCGGCGGCCGCCAGACAGCGGCCCGCCTCATCCGTGTTGCCCGTCTTGCCGCCGATGCACTTGTCGTAGACGTAACCGGCATAGTACATGTTGGAGATCAGCGCGTTGGTGTTGTAGAAGAAGCGCTCCCCGGACAGGTCGGTGGCGGGCACGGTGTGCTGGGCGGTCTTGATGATGGTGCGGAAGGTGTCGTAGTCCAGGCAGGCCCGCATGATAAGAGCCAGGTCGTAGGCGGTGGAGTAGTGATTTTCGTTGTGGATGCCCACCGGATTGGTGAAGCGGGTGCCCTGACAGCCCAGCTCGGAGGCTTTCCGGTTCATGTGGTCCACAAAGTTCTCAATAGACCCGTCCACCGCCACGGCCAGGATGTTGCAGGCGTCGGCATAGGAGGGCAGAAGGGTCATGTACAGCAGCTCCTCCACGGTGAGCACCTCGCCCAGCTTGATGCTGCCGTTGACGTAGGAGTAGGTCACATCCTGCATACGGGTTTCCCCGGCGGTGACGGGGGTGCTCAGGGACAGCTGGCCGTACTCGACGGCCTCCAGCACCAACAGAGCGGTCATGATCTTGGTGATGCTGGCGGGGTAGGACTTTTCGTAGGCTTTCATATCATAGAGGACCTCGCCGTGGTTGGCGTCCAGCAGGACGGCGTGGGTACAGAACAGGTCCAGGTCCTCCTGATCAGGAACAGAGGAGGCGGAGGCGGGGGTCAGCGACAGCGCCAGAGTGAACAAAAGGAGCAGGGAAAGAATTCGATATTTTTTCATAGGAAATTCTCCATATGTATGCTATAATACAACCGGAAATTCGGTCCGTGACCAGTGTAGCGCAAAGACGGAAAAAAGGCAATTAAGATCTTCTTAAAAAATCCGTCCTGGATCACATACGTTCCATTATAGCAAAGAGCGGTCTAATCTGCAAGGGGGAGAAACGCATGGAAGGCAAATCCAGATTCGCGGCGGCGGTGCTGGCCCTGTTCACCGTCTTTGTTTTGGTCTGCGGCACCTGGTTCCTGGCCCGGACCAGCTCGCCGGAGCCCTATCAGGTGAACACCGTCCAGCGCCCGGCGGAGGAGGACGTCTCCGCTCCAGAGGAGGCGGAGGAGGACAGCCGTCCGGACAGCCTGCTTCCCGGGGAGACCATCAACGTGAACACGGCGGATGCCTATGACCTTCAGCGCCTGCCCGGCATCGGGGAGAAGCGGGCTCAGGACATCATCGCCTGGCGGGAGGAGCACGGTCCGTTCCAGACGCTGGAGGAGCTGACCGAGGTGTCCGGCATTGGACCGGTGATTTTGGAGAATCTGCGGGCTTACGCGGCCGTGGGAAATGAGTGAGGTGCCAACATGGCGAAGATATTAGTAGTAGACGACGAGCAGGTGCTGGTAAAGGGCATCAAGTTCAACCTGGAGCACGAGGGCTATCAGGTGGAGGTGGGTTATGACGGCGAGCAGGCGGTGGAGCTGGCCCGGGAGGGGGGCTTTGACCTGATCCTGCTGGACCTGATGATGCCCAAGATCGACGGCCTCCAGGCCTGCATGCGCATCCGGGAGTTCTCCAACGTCCCGGTCATCATGCTGACCGCCAAGGGGGAGGACACCGATAAGATCATGGGCTTTGAGTGCGGCGCGGACGACTACATCACCAAGCCCTTCAACCTGCTGGAGCTGAAGGCCCGGGTGCGGGCGCTGCTACGCCGGTCGGGGGCGGCGGAACACATGCGCAGCGACGGCGTGCTGGCGGCGGGACACATCCGGCTGGACCCCAGCGGCCGGGCGGCTTGGCGGGACGGCGTCCCGGTGGAGCTCACCGCCAAGGAGTTCGACCTGATGGAGCTGCTTTTGCGCAATCCGGGCCGGGTGTACAGCCGGGAGAACCTGCTCAATGTGGTGTGGGGCTATGAGTATATCGGGGATTACCGCACGGTGGACGTTCACGTCCGCCGCCTGCGGGAGAAGCTGGAGCTGGACCCCGCCAACCCGGAGTATATCCGCACCAAGTGGGGCGTGGGCTACTATCTGGCGAAGGTGTAAAAGGCTCCTTTGCCCAAGGGGCCTTTGAGAGGAGGTGCCACCCCACGAACAACAAGAACAAGATCCCCTTTTTCTCCTCGCTCCAGGTGAAGTACGCCCTGAGCTATCTGGTCATCTTCGCCGTGGTACTGGTGCTGCTGAACACCTACCCGGTGCTGGCCTCTCAGGACCTGCTCTTCGCCTCCAAGCGGGATTCCCTGAAAAGTCAGGCGGCGGTGATGGCCTCGGCGCTGATGGAGCTGGAGTCTCTGTCCTCCGAGCAGGTGGCCAGGGTGATGAACATGCTGGACAGCATGGGCCTGAAGCGCATTTTGGTCACCGACCCGGCGGGGCTGATCCTCTATGACAGCACCCGCCAGCCGGAGGAGGAGCCGTCCCCCGGGGAGGAGGCCGGACCGGAGTACCGCTACGCCCTGTATCAGGAGGTGGTGTCCGCCCTGCGGGGGAACGACGTGACCTATTCCCGGTACACGGACCGGGCCTTTGTTTCCACCGCGGCCATGCCCATCGTCTACCGCGGCATGGTGATCGGGTCCATCTATATCCTGGAGGTGGACCGGGTGCAGGGTGCCCTGCTGTACAGCTTGCAGCAGAACCTGCGCACCATCTCCCTGGTGATCGCTCTGGTCACCCTGGTGATGTCGACCTTCTTTTCCAAAATGCTCACCGCCCGCATTGCGGCTTTGCTGGGCGCCATCCGCGTCGTGGGGGAGGGGGAGTATGGCCATCGCCTCCAGCCCGTGGGGCGGGATGAGATGGCCCAGCTGGCCGAGGAGTTCAACAACCTGACCGACCGCCTCCAAACCACCGAGGAGGTCCGCCGCCGCTTTGTCTCCGACGCCAGCCACGAGCTGAAGACGCCGCTGGCCTCCATCCGCCTGCTGGCCGACTCCATTTTGCAGACCGGCGAGATGGACCCGGAGATGGTGCGGGACTTTGTGGGGGACATCGGCTCCGAGGCGGAGCGGCTCACCCGCATCACCGAGCATCTGCTGGCCCTCACCCGGCTGGACAGCCTGCCGGTGGGGGAGGAGCGCGTGGTGGACGCGGCCCAGGTGACCGAGCGGACCATCGCGCTGCTCCAGCCGGTGGCCGAGTCCGCCGGGGTGAGCGTGGAGAAGACGCTGAAGACGGGCTGCACCATTCTGTGCACCGGGGACGACCTGTCCCAGATCTGCTTCAATCTGGTGGAAAACGCCATCAAATACAACTACCGGGGGGGGAAGGTTTTCGTCTCCGTGTACCGGGATGGAGACCAGGTGCTGCTGGAGGTGGGGGACACCGGCGTGGGTATCCCCGAGGAGGACCTGCCCAAGGTGTTCAACCGCTTCTACCGGGTGGACAAGGCCCGGTCCCGGGCGGCGGGGGGCACCGGACTGGGGCTGTCCATTGTCCGGGATACGGTGCGCCGCCACGGCGGCTGGGTTACCGCCCGGCCCCGGAGCCCGGAGGGGAGTCTCTTCACCGTAGGCTTCCCCTGGTGTGCCTCCGAGGGCAATGAAAGGGGGGAGGCGCAATGAGGCGAAAACGGCGGCTGCTTCTGCTGGCGCTGCTGCTCCTCCTGACCGCCTGCTCGGTCGGGGAGCGAGAGCAAACGGAGGGGCCTGTCCTCTGGTTCTGCACCGGCGCGGGGGAACACGGCCCCGCCCTGTCCGCTCAGCCCTACGAGGGGGAGCTGGTCCCCGAGCAGCTGCTGTCCGCTCTGCTGGCCGGTCCCGTCCAGGAGGGGCTCAGCTCTCCCTTTCCGCGGGGCGTCACGGTGCGCGGCTGCAGCTGGGACGGGGAGCGGCCCGGCGTCCTGGTGGTGGACCTGTCTGAGCAGTATGGCGCGCTGGCTGACGTATCCCTCAGCCTGGCGGACTACTCCATCGTACTGACCCTGTCCCAGGTGGAGGGGGTGGAGTCGGTGGAGATCCTGTCCTCGGGCCGTTCCATCAGCTACCGCAGCCACCAGACGCTGTCCGCCGGGGAGGCGGTGCTGTGGGACGAGCTGGCCGGGGAGAAGGAGGAGCCATGAAACACCTGTTTAAAAGCTCACAGCTGCGGAAAACACTTGACATTTTCCCTGGTTCCCGGTACTCTTATCTTTGATTCTAATGAAAGAAGGCGTTCCCAATGAGCGATTACCGCATCAACACCAAATGCGTTCAGGGGGGCTACACCCCCGGCAACGGCGAGCCCCGGCAGATTCCCATTGTTCAATCCACTACCTTTAAATATGCCACCAGCGAGGACATGGGCAAGCTCTTTGACCTGGAGGCCAGCGGCTACTTCTACACCCGGCTGCAAAACCCCACCAACGACATGGTAGCCGCAAAAATCTGCGACATGGAGGGCGGAACCGCCGCGATGCTCACCTCCTCCGGCCAGGCGGCCAACTTCTACGCTATCTTCAACATCGCCAACTGCGGCGATCATGTGGTGGCCTCCTCCACCATCTACGGCGGCACCTACAACCTGTTCCACGTCACCATGCGGAAGATGGGCATCGACTTTACCTTCGTCTCCCCCGACTGCACCGAGGAGGAGCTGAACGCCGCCTTCCAGCCCAACACCAAGGCCGTGTTTGGCGAAACCATCGCCAACCCCGCCCTCACTGTGCTGGACATCGAAAAGTTCGCCAAGGCCGCCCACGCCCACGGCGTGCCCCTGGTCATCGACAACACCTTCGCAACCCCGGTGAACTGCCGGCCCTTCGAGTGGGGCTGTGACATCGTCACCCACTCCACCACCAAGTATATGGACGGCCATGGGGCCGGTGTGGGCGGCTGTATCGTGGACAGCGGCAGGTTCGACTGGATGGCCCACAAGGAAAAATTCCCCGGCCTGTGTACCCCCGACGACAGCTACCACGGCATCACCTACGCCGAGAAATTCGGCCAGGGCGGGGCCTTCATCACCAAGGCCACCGCTCAGCTCATGCGGGATTTCGGCTCCATCCAGTCCCCTCAGAACGCCTTTTTGCTGAATCTCGGGCTGGAGAGCCTCCATGTCCGGATGCCCCGCCACTGTGAGAACGGTCTGGCGGTGGCCAAATACCTGAAGGCCCATCCCAAGATCAGCTTCGTCACCTACCCCGGTCTGGAGGGGGACAAGTATTACGAGCTGGCCCAAAAGTATATGCCCAACGGCACCTGCGGCGTGGTGTCCTTCGGCTTCCAGGGCGGGCGGGCCGCTGCGGAGACCTTCATGAAGCACCTGAAGCTGGCCGCCATCGAGACCCATGTGGCCGACGCACGCACCTGTATCCTGCACCCGGCCTCCGCTACCCACCGCCAGATGAACGACCAGGAGCTGGCAGCTGCCGGCATCACCCCCGATCTGGTCCGGCTCTCCTGCGGCATTGAGGACGCGGCCGATCTGATCGCTGACATCGAGCAGGCGCTGGCTCAGGTCTAATGAGGTGTTTGGATGAAAAATGCTGGAACGATTTTGATGTACAACTGCTCCGGGGAAGAGTTTTCCCGGCTGCGGCAGATTTTCGCCATGCTCCGCCTGCGCATGCGGGTGGTGGGGCCTGACCGTTACCATGTCCCGCTGGAGGAGCTGGCCAAGGGAAAGGGGGAACCCGGCGAGACCGCCGAGTCCCTGCCGGAGCCTATGCTGGTGTTCTGTTACCTGCCTCAGGCCCTGCTCCATCAGGTGCTGGAGGTGATCCGGGTGGCCAATCTGCCCCCCATTCCGCTGAAGGCTGTGCTCACCGAGACCAACCGGACCTGGGATACGAAGCAGCTCCACGCAGAGCTGCTGCAGGAGCGGGAGGCGATCGCGGCTCAAAAAGCGGAGCAGGCATAAAATCTCGAAAAAACCGTTGACAAATCCTCCCGTTGACAGTATAATAAGCAAGCGGTCTGAAAAATGACCGCGCTTTGCGGCTGTGCTGGAATTGGTAGACTGGCAAGCTTGAGGTGCTTGTGTCCGGATGGGCGTACGGGTTCGACTCCCGTCAGCCGCACCAATGATAAAATCCCGAAACCCTGGTATTTGCAAGGGCTTCGGGATTTTACTTTTTCTTCTGTCATCTGATTTGGTCGTTGTTTGGTCGTTACACCCTCAAAAATGGGAAATTTGGTCGTTAAAACAGGATAGGAGCGGGAGACTTTCCGGGGGTATCCGGTAGTGTCCCGCTCCTTTTATGCTTCCTGTGGCTATGCCATGGCCTGTACTTTCGGTCGACGTCCAAAATCAAGCTTGGCCGCTATGGACTCTGCGGCTCTGGCCTGTGCTTCTGCAAAAGTGTGGGCATAGATGTTCAAGGTAGTTGTCACCTGAGAGTGTCCAAGTGAAGCGGAAACGGTACGAACGTCTGCTCCACTGTTGATTAGCAGCGATGCGTTCAGGTGGCGAAACTGGTGGACACCTAAAAACCTCTGCCCGGTCTCTTTGCAGAAATTTTTCAGCCAGCTATAGGGGGTGTTGGGGTGCATGGGATCGCCGAACGCATTGACAAAGAGCCGCTGCGAGTCATGCCACTGATCCCCAAGCTGGAGCCGGGCAAGCGATTGCTCTGCCCGGAGCTGCTTCAGCACATCGAATACCTCAACTGGCAGCTTTAGGGACCGCTGGCTTTGGACTGTCTTTGTTGTGTCGGTAAATACGCCTCGCTCCTTCAGGTACTGGCTCGTGCGGCGGATACTGACTACGCAGTGATCAAAGTCCAGGTCAGGCCATTCCAGCCCCAGGATTTCTCCCCGGCGAAAGCCGCCGTAGATTGCAAGGACGAAAAAAGCCCGGTATTTAACGGGGGCGCTCTCCAGACTTACAAGAAAGGCTTGTGCTTCCTCAAGAGAATAGCATTCTTTTTCTTTTCGCTCCGCATGAGGAAGAGTGACATTCTGAGCAGGGTTGTGCTGGAGCATACCCATACGAACGGCATAGCTCAGAACGGAGGACACAAAACCGTGATAATTGCGGATGGTCTTAGGGGATAGGGCGGTTTTGGGGGTGATCGTCTCAAACATAGAAGCGTAGTCCCGGCCCAAGGCTTTTGCTATCTTTTTTGCGTTCGCCTGGGTGATCTCCTCATTACGGCAAGCGGTGGAGATGGTAGAGCGGCCCAGACCGATCAATTCAGCAAGCTGCTTCTGATCCATGTCCCGCTCCTTCAGGATGTCAGCACCAATGATAAAATGAAAGAAAACGCCGAGGAAAAAATGTAGTTTTGTGGCGGAGAGGAGGGAAAAAAGATAGACTCCCAATCAGGGCGAAAAAGAGCCCGGAAAGGGAGTCAGGAAATGAAAGGAGCACAGTGGATGGATATCCGAAGCGACAGACAAAAAGGGCTGAGCTATGTGGAGCTGGGCCGGAAGTACCACATGGACCCGCGGACGGCAAAGCGGTACGCGGAGTCGCCACAGAAGCCGGAGTACACATTGAGCGAACCGAAGCCCACGAAGATGGACCCGTACAAGCAGATCGTGGACGAGTGGCTGGAGGAGGCGCCGTATTCGGCGCTGCGGATACTGGAGAAGCTGCGGGAAATGGGATTTGACGGGGGCTACAGCATCGTCAAGGCGTATGTGAGCAGCCGGAAGATGGACTTGAATGAGAAAGCGACGGTGCGGTTTGAGACGATGCCCGGAAAGCAAGGGCAGATGGACTGGGGATTCTTCGAGGATCACCTGGTGTACGAGGACGGAAAGTGGAAGAAGCTGTACTGCTTTCTCATGATACTGGGGTATTCAAGGATGCGGTACATCGAATTTGTCACAGATATGAGCACAAATACACTGATTCGGTGCCATCAAAACGCATTTCGGTACTTTGGCGGGTACCCAGAGGAAATCCTGTACGACAACATGTCCCCGCAAGGGGGATGCGATGGCTCTAAGCGGCAAAGCCGCTAAGAGCCATCCAAAAGCAGGTGGTCATCAAGCGATTGCTGAAGCAGGAGGACTCCACGATGAACCGGCAGTTTGAGGACTTCGCGGGATTCTACGGATTCAAACCCATTCTGTGCCGGCCCTACCGGGGTCAGACGAAGGGGAAAGTAGAGCGGACGGTGCAGTTTGTCAGAGATAATTTTATGGTGGGGATCAAGTACAACAGCCTGGCGGACTTGAACGGGCAGGCCCTGGCCTGGTGCAACAAGGTGAACGGGAAAGTCCACGCCACCACCAACGAAATCCCCTTTGAGAGGTTGAAAAAAGAGGGGCTGAGCCCTCTCTCCCGCGAGTACATTATCGACAAAATCAACCTGAGGCGAGTACAAAAAGACTGCCTCATCTCCTACGCCGGCAATCAGTACTCCGTGCCAGCGGAGTATGTCGGCAACGATGTGGCAGTCGTAGCCCTCGACAGCATGTTAGCAGCATATTACGAGGGGAAGCAGATCGCTCTGCACCGAATATCGTATCAAAGGAAGGACATGGTTGTCAATCCTCAGCATTATAGAAGGCTTACACTGAAACAGACGATGGATGCAGAAAATGTTCTGCTGGAACAGGGCAAAGTGATAGATTTCCCCTTGAAGCCCTCCGATTTATCCAGATATGACGAGGTGCTGTATGAGTGAATTTACCATGGACAGGCTGAGGGAAAACCTGGAAGCCCTTAAGATGAAAAACACCCTGGAGATTCTGGACAATTACCTGGAACGGGCGGTGGCGGACAAGCTCAACATTGTGGAGGTTTTGGATCACATTTTCTCAGAAGAAGCCAAATCCAAGCGGAGACGGGCCTATGAGAAGCAGATCCACTGGATAGCTCTTAGCGGCTTTGCCGCTTAGAGCTATCGCGTCCCCCTTGCGGGGAGATGTCCGGCTTCCCCATTAAGAAGACCCTGGACGACTTCGATTTCTCTTTCCAGCCCTCCATCGACAAGCGTCAGATCGATGAGTTGGCCACCATGCGCTTCCTGGAAAACGGGGAGAATGTGGTCTTCCTTGGCCCGCCCGGCGTGGGCAAGACCCATCTGGCCTCCGCTCTGGGCCTTGTGGCGGCACAGCATCGCTTTTCCACCTACTACATCAACTGCCATCAGCTTATTGAGCAGCTCAAGAAGGCCCATTTTGAGAACCGTCTGCCGGACAAGCTCAAGGTTCTCGCCAAGTACAGGATGCTTATCATCGACGAGATCGGCTACCTCCCCATGGACATCCAGGGCGCAAACCTGTTCTTCCAGTTGATTGCCAGGCGATATGAGAAGACGTCCACCGTCTTTACCTCCAACAAGACCTTCTCCCAGTGGAACGAGGTCTTTGCCGACGTCACCATCGCCTCCGCCATCCTGGACCGTGTCCTGCATCACTGCACCGTCATCAACATCAAGGGCGAGTCTTACCGCCTGAAAGAACGCAAGGAATTTATGCGCCAGAAGCAGCAAATCGTGAACACTCTTTTTGAGCAAGGAAACGCTTGATTTTGTCCCCCCCTTACCGCCGAAAAACAACAAAATTTCTTCGGCGTTTTCTTACAATTTCAAATTGGCGTTGACAGCTGTGTCCAGCCTGGAGGCGGTCACGGTCTTCCAGGTGACTTTATACTCTCCGGCCCGAAGCTCCTCAGAATCGCCCATGTGGGCTTTCAGAGCGTCCTTGATGGTCTCCATCTTGGACTCGGCCTCATCCACCAGGGCTTGGAGCTGCCGCAGCTCCCGGATTTTGCTCTCGATTTCGCTGATGCTCATAGCTGTTTACCTCCTGATCGTATTTCGCGGGCCTGAGCCTTGGCGGTGGGTGGCATTGCGTGCGCCTCACGGGGCCGACTTACCGCATCCATCCCCACTCTTCTGTGGTGTTCTTGCTGTTACCCGTCCACCTTCGCCTGGGCTGTTCCCTCCTAACAATGATATAATAACATATCGAATTCGATATATCAATTGGCGGAGTGAACAATATTGCATTCGATATATTGGCTGTTTTGTGTATTGCATTCGATAGACAAATAAGGTATAATAAGGCCATAATGGAGGAGGTGTCGGAATTGGATTCCGCCCCCCAGGAGGTGAATATATGCCAGCATCAAAAGCACAGCAGAAAGCCGTCAGCAAATACATGAAAGAAAATTACGACGTTTACCAAATCAGGATGAAGAAGGGCCAGAAGGATACCATCAAAGCCCACGCAGAGGCCCGTGGAGAGAGCGTGAACGGCTTTATCAACCGGGCAATCTCTGAGACTATGGAGCGGGACGGCAGGGTTCCTGCGGCCCCTGAGGAGGGATAGCGCATGGATATTAGTGATTTGCAGAAGCTATGTGCAATTGATGCGATCCGCTGGACTGACCATGTGATGAAGCGGCTCCTGTTACGAGGTATCTCTCAGGCCGATGTGCTCCAAGCGATCCATAGTGGAGAGATTATTGAGGACTACCCAAATGATTATCCATATCCCAGTTGTCTGCTGCTGGGAACCGATACCTCCAGGAATGCCCTTCACGTGTGCTGTGGCCAAGGCCCCGGCGAGATATGGATGATAACTGCATACCATCCGGACCCCGATGAATGGGAAGCTGATTTGAAGACAAGGAGGGTGACAAAATGACTTGCTTCTATTGTAAAGGTCAGACCATCGAAACGACCACCAAGTTCATTGTGGACCTTGGGCCCTGTGTGGTGATCGTGAAGAATGTCCCGGCCAGAGTGTGCCAGCAGTGTGGGGAAGCATCCTACAGCAGCGAGGTAGCCAAGCAGCTGGAGAAGATCGTAGAGGCCGTGAAGCGGAGCATTATGAGCGAGGTCGCTATCATCGACTATTTACAGGCGGCATAAAGGAGGTCACATTATGGAATTACCGGCAGAGAACAAGCGGTACACCTTCGCCGATGTCCTGACCTGGGATGAAAGCGAACGCATAGAGATCATCAACGGCGAAGCGTTCATGATGGCTCCGCCGTCGAGGGTCCATCAGGAAATCAGCGTAGCAATTACAGCACAGCTTTACAACTACCTGGAGGGAAAACGCTGCAAGGTATACCCGGCCCCTTTCGGTGTCCGTCTCTTTGAACAGGACGGAGCCAGGCCGGAAGATGTAGATACGATGGTCGAACCCGACATATCTGTGGTTTGCGATTCTGACAAGCTGGACGATCACGGCTGCAAGGGTGCTCCAGACCTGATTATAGAAATCCTGTCACCCTCCACACAGCGGCATGACCGGCTTGTCAAGCTGGGCCTGTATCAGAGGGCCGGGGTCCGGGAATACTGGACAGTAAATCCGGAGGATAAAACAGTACAGGTCATGTTGCGGGATGACTACGGCGTCTTGCAGTTGCACGAAGTATACGGACGGGATGGTGTAGCAAAGGTCAATGTCCTGAATGGTTGCTTTATCGAATTGGTACGTGTCTTTCCTGAATGACAGTAGGAGGGCCGGGGGAGTGTTCCCCTGGCCCTATATTTTGGTCGTTATTTGGT